>Ga0208480_1000880_pt1 | contig 11200 bp, 11 predicted proteins | sample NGESurshal092012_4_FD_184485 | JGI IMG/M metagenome (GOLD analysis project Ga0208480, IMG submission 184485) | Arctic peat soil microbial communities from Barrow, Alaska - NGEE Surface sample F53-1 shallow-092012 (SPAdes) | ecosystem: Environmental > Terrestrial > Soil > Wetlands > Peat ... | reverse complement strand
GTCGCAGCGACGGTGGTGCCGACGGCGTAGTCGTCGTTCACGGCGGTATCGACCGCGCGCACTACCTTCGGCGTCGTCGTGATGACACCGAGTTCGCGGTTGTACGAGAGCGACGAGGTGGAGAAGTTCTCGCTGCCGACGAACACCGTGCCGGTGCCCCCGACACAGTCGACACAGATCACCTTGGCGTGGATGTAGACCTGCGACGAACGCAAGACGCGCACATGGACGCCGGAGGACGCCAGCGCGTCCAAGGCCGAGGTCCACGACGACGACTCGGTCATCACGACCTTCACGGCAACGCCGCGTTGCGCGGCCGAGCGCAGCGCCGACTCGATACTCGATGAATCCATCTCCTCGTTCTCGACGAGCAGCGAGTGCTTGGCGCTCTGGATGAGTCCCACCAACGCCGACGTCGATCCCGGACTCCACACGAGGCCGGCCGATTGGTACGTCGTAGCGACGTGGGCGAAGTCGGCGTCGAAGGTCTTCGCCGCGGCGTTGACGTCGGCCGCGCGCGTGTCTTCGACCCAGAAATCCCTCGTCGAGGAGTAGTCGATCGTCTCAAGGTTGCCCGTTCCGATGTAGGCCACGTGCACGTCGATGACGACGTACTTGGCGTGGAAGATCTGGTTCGACGGCGCCCATTCGACATGTACCTTGCTGGCACGTAGTAGCGCGTAGGCCGCGGCGTTGTGCGATGTGCCTTCGTAGTCGGCGTTGAGCAGCACCCGCACGTCGACGCCGGCTTTAGCGCGGGCGATGAGGTCGTGTTCGATTGTCGGGTCGGAGAGTTCGTACATCGACATGTCGATGCTGTGATGCGCCGCATCAATCGCGGCGTCGAGGAATCCGTATCCGCTGTCCGGCTCCGTCCACTCATTGACGATCGATGACGTGGCGCGCGCGACCGTGGCCGCGGAGATCACAACGGGCAGGACCAAAAGGCCGACGAGCAACACTGTGACAACGGGCACGCGAAAGGTCGAAACTGGCATCACCGGCATTTGACCCCTTCGAGTGAGTCGATGAGCAATGTTGGAGATCGTCAGTGCAATCCCGGCGCATCGGCCGCCGCGATGAAAGCCTGGAATGAGGCGACGCTTCCCGCGGCCGGCGTCGTAATCGTTGAGGCACTGCCGTAGTTAGAGAAGTTAATGATCAGATCTCCGGAGGCGCTCACGCCGCTCGTGGTCTCGCTGATCAGCACCTCTTCGCGAGCGAGGAGATTGTCGCCGTTCAGCCACAGCTTGATTACAGGCGGATTCAACGAAATGACCTTGAGGCCCTGCTCCAGGGCCTTTGCTTCGGCGCCACCCCGGGCCTCTACGCGCTTCAACTCCGCGGCCATCGCCGCTTTGGTGATCGTCACTTGGTAACCAGTCACGCTTGCGCCGTTGATCGTCGACGTGCCGAGGGGCACCACCGTGTTGCCTTGCTGGGTCAGTACCTGTAGTTGGTTGAGAATATTCGGCGTGCTCGCGTTTAAGCCGGTGGACTGGCTCGCCCCCAATGGCACCTGTACCCACTGTTTGCTCGGGATTGCTCGTGTGATCTGATTCTGATTGTTCTCAACGATCTGCATATAGGCATTTCCGCCGTCACTGAGGACGGTCTCTTGGATGGGTATGTTCTCGTCACGGAAGGTGAGCGTCACAGATTCGAGGTCCTTGGAACTATCGGCGAAGCCCGATCCGCCCACGGGAAAAGTCTGGCCGTCGGCCGTCAATGATCCACTCAACGTCAGGTCGACAGAGTTCTTCGCCAGCGTCGTGCGGGCCCCAAGTATCACCTCGGCCGCGGCGCTTTTCGAACCCGGCCCACCGGCGCCGATGACGATAAGCGAAATCACAAGAACCACCGCGACCGCCGCCGCGCTCAGCGTCACATGACGTCGCCTTCGATTCGGGACCTCGAGCGGCTCGGTCGCGGTCATGTCCTCGCCCGGAGCGATGTTGCCCACTTCGACTTCGCTCGTGTCTCCGAAACCACTTGAAGTGGACGGTGCTTCGACGGTCCGATCCTCATCTTCCATGGTGGCGCTCTCTTCTCACAGGCGTTCAGATTCCGCCCCGTTTTCCGAAAGTTAGCATCGCGGCAGCCGAAAACTCCGATCAGCGGCGTCGAGCTTCGTCTTCGGTCTTCGAAGCTCAGCGAAAGCCAGAGATTCTGCAATAACACCGACGCGTTGTCTCTCGAGCAGGAATGATCAATCTGAGATATCGTCGGCCGAGTTACGCAATAAATGCGTCACTGATGCGGGAGGGCACGTGTCGACAACGAACCCCATTGAAGTGCGCGACATGCGCATCATCCACGAGACGTTTCGCCGCGCCTACGAAGAGTCGGCGGCGCTCGTACGGGCCAATCCCACGCCCTCGCCAGCACGCGTCACGTTCCTGGCCGATCACATCGATTTCGGTCTCACCATGCTGCACCACCACCACGAAGGCGAAGACGAGATCCTCTATCCCCTGCTCGTCGAGCGGGTCCCCGATCACGCGACGCGTACCGAACAGATCGACCACGAACACCAAGCGGTCAAGGAAACCATCGACGCCGCCCAAACCGCCTGCGCGAGGTGGCGCACCGCGCCCAGCACCGTTACGGGTGAGGCGCTGGCGAACTCGCTGGATGAGGTCAATGCTGCACTGCTGCCCCACCTCGACAACGAGGAGCGAGAAGTCGTACCTCTGGCGGCCGTGACGGTCACGCAAAAGGAGTGGGACAGCCTGGCCAAGCACGGGATCGCATCGATTCCTGGTAACAAGAAACTCATCGCCTTCGGGATGATCTTGGAGCCTCTCAGTGAGATCGACCGCGTCTACATGCTCACCAACTTGCCGCCGCCGGTGAAGGTGCTGTACCGACTTGTTGGCAAACGGGCGTGGAACAAATACGCCACAACCCTTCGCACCGGTACTTAACGCTCACTAGGTCTTGACCAACACGTCCTAGGTCAGGTCCTTAGATGCTCTCGCCCCAGGAGGCGCCGCAGTCCCAAGTCAACGCAATGAATCAGGCGTTGGGAGCGATCTCAGACGTCAACGCGGCGTCGATTCGCGCCGTATAGGCGTACGTCGGTGTCGTGCATGGTGCCCCGGAGAGTTGCACAGTTCCCACGATGACGCTTGCGCTTTCAACTTTGCCCGTCAGGCGAACGTGCACCGAGGGCAGAATCTTGGAAGTCTGTCCGGGATAGCTAGCGTCCACGTTCGCCACGCTGTAACTAAGCGAGAACGAGAAGGCACCGTGAACGGGTTTGAGGACGATTCGTGGATACCCCGGGCTCGTTAAGGCTTTTGTTGATACGCCAGGGCAGTTCGTCAAGACCGAACCCTCGACGTATTGACTGCCGCCGAGGCCCGCGAGTGCCGGGTCGATCACGGTCGCACTGTGTGAGATGAAGGAGACCCGAAAATGTGAGGTCGTCGCAACATAGTCACGATGAGCAGTGAGTCGCGGCACCGCCGACGCGCTCGACGTTCCGACGAACAGACCGAGAACCGATATCGCGACGATCCCCAATGAAGCTGATACGGCTCGATACTTACTGGCACTTCGTTCATGCATCATCTTTCTCCAATCCTGAACCGACACGTTCGTGCATCACGAATCCTGGTTTGGCCAAGAATGAAACACGAGACAGGTGACTTCCCTCGCGTTCCTCGTACTACTACCACTCCTCCTCGCCACACCTCGCAACTGACTCGGCTCTCGCGTCATACTCAGAATCGATGGCGCGCCGTGCCCACGACGATCCGATACAACGCGTTGGTGCCTCGAAACGGTGTTTTCTCCGAAACGTAGTGGGAACGAGCACGGGCTTCGAGGCCCCGAGGCGCCAGTCCCCCGCGCGCACGACCCGCCACCACGCGACCTCGGAGCCGTAGCGCGCCATCACGGTACCCACGGCTCGTGCACCGCGAGAGCCAAGCACCGCCGCGACGTCGCCGTACGCGCGCCCCGCTGGCGCGTTGGGTCGGTCGAGATCCTGCAACCGTCGACTTGGGTCTTCGAGTCGCCAGTGCTCCAACCTTCGAAGACCTCATCGTTGACGAGATCTTCGACGCTCCGACGTCGTTCCCGGTCCCCGACTACTACAAGGATCTGGGGGCAAGCGCGCACAACATTGCATTCGCGAGCGAACTATCGCTCGCGCACTTAAAGCGTCTCCTCGACCTCTCGACTTACGCGGAGAACTTCGTGCAGCTCGTTCGCCACGCACTCTGAGCTGGCGACTCCACCGCCGAAGTGTCGGGTGTGAAAATCAAACCGCAGTACTCTCTACAGAGGTGGCGACGTGATATTCAGACCGCGAAGTGCCCTGATGGCGTCTCTCCTGATTCTCGGCTCGTCTCCGCTCGCGACATCGCTCTTCGGAGGTGACGCAGCATCTGGCGCGCAAGTAACTGCGCCAAGCTTCAACGGACCAACCGGGATCGCAGCCTGTGGATCGCACGTCTGGGTGACCAATGTTTCGGGAAGCTCGGTGACGGAGTTTGACGAGTCGAACGGAGCGCTGGTCCGGATCATCAGCGGTGCGCCAAGTATTTTCTCCGAACCAATGGGCATCGCAGCAAACCGGACCGATGTGTGGGTTGCCAATCTTTCGAGTAACTCCGTTGAGGAGATCAACTGCGTCACTGGATCGTCGATTCGCAGTATCACGAAGGGAAGCCTGAATAGTCCCGTCGCAGTAGCGGTGGACGGGACGAAGGTGTGGGTCGCGAGCCAGGGAAATCTGTCTGATACCGCGGGGAATGTGATACCGAACAGCAGCTTCGTCGCCGCCTATGGCACCGCAAATGGTTCCCTCGAAGAGAGCGTCAACGGCACAAACGGGAACGGCCTGAACGGAAGTAGCGGAATCTCTTCTGGTGGCGGGGACATTTGGATTACGAATGCCGTCGGCAATTCAGTCACCGAACTCAATGCCGTAAACGGGCGCGTGGTACGTCATGTCGATGGTGGAGGATTCAATTGGCCGATGGGCATAGTAACGACCGGCACGGACGTCTGGGTCGGGAATCTCTATGGAAACTCACTGTCCGAGATCAATGAATCCACTGGCTCGCTGGTTCGAGTCGTCACAGGCGACGGACTGGATGGACCCAACTCCTTGTGCGTGCTCGGAAAGGATATATGGGTAGCAAATCTCTTTGGGAATTCTGTGACTGAGCTGAACGCTCGTACTGGTTCTCTTGTACGTGTCATCCGATCGAAAATGGATGGATTCAGCGCGCCGATTGGCGTTACCAGTACGGAAGCAGCGGTTTGGGTGACGAACCAGTGGAGCAATACGGTCACTGAACTGAACGCTTCGAGCGGGTCGCTGGAGCGAATTATCCGTTAGCCGCCAAGACGCGACACCGCGTGGATCCACGAACTATTCTCGAAAAATTGTGACCGGACTTGACTCAATTAGTTCGACAGTGCTTCGCTAGCTTTATCGCCGGATTCTCGGAGTTTGTCCATCGCTTGATGGCCCTTTTCAGCGACGGCGTGACTTCCCTCGCTCACCGCTTTTGCGGCGACTTCTTTGGCTTTGTCCTTTGCGGTACGAATCGCGTCATCGGTGTGTTGTTTTGCCTTCCGCTTGGCGTTGTCAACTGACTCGTTGATATTGCGCTTTGCTTTACGCTTCAGAGACTCAGAACTCTCTTTGGTTTGGTCCCCAGCCTCACCCGAGATTTTGGCGGCCTTTCGCTTGGCCTTGTCGACGATGGCTTTCGCCCTGTTGTTCGCTTCCTCGGCAATCTTTTCTGCTCGACGTTCGGCTTTCCTCATAATCTTCTTGGCTTTTCTTTTCCTTGCCATTGCGATTCCTGCTCCTTCTCATTGTTCCTAGCGAATGCTTCTCAATAAAGGTGATCGGTTTCAATGTCGGATACGCACCAAAAGACACTATGGTTCGCGCACCATTATGGTGCGAGACAACGCGACATGACAACAGATCACCTTGAAGAGGACTACGACAACCTGAGACGACGCAAGACAACTGCACCCAACGCGGTTCGTGGTGCACTTTGTGGCCAAGAGCACCTCGGCCACCGGGGCCGGTTGTTCCTGTTGCTCACCACGCGATGCATCCGAACGTCGTGGCTCCGTCGACAGCCACACTCTTTTGGACTACCGATGCGCTACCGCCATCAACACATTTTCACGTAACTCGCAGGATCTCGGAGCACGCGTCCGGGATAATCCGTGAAGTCTCGGAATATCCGAACCGATTCAGACCCATTCTCGGGCCTATATTTCGCGGCGCCAGAAACGTGCTTCCTCTACGTCTTAAGATTGGTCCCCAGTTGTTCCTCCTCCACGAGTATGTATCGACTTGATCTTCCAAACGTCTCCTGAAGTGCCTCGAAGTAGAGATCTCCCTCGCTGGTGTCAACTTTTCGTTCTAAGCGGTACAGAGAGACCTTGGAAATCAACGTCCCGACCAGCCGACTGTCTTGTCCCTCCTCGATCTGGATATCCCAGGATCCACCCGGCCGTTCGATGAACGTTGCAAGATGCTCATTGCCCCCTCTTTTCGCGAACAACAGATTCAGACGTCTCACTTAGGACCTCCTACCTTTCTTCACAGTGTTCCAATCATCGTCCACGAGTCGACCAGGGTAAGCGGCGCCGGTAATGACACCTTGAACTACTTCGTCCAACCTCCCCAGTGCACCACCAATTGCCTCGGGCGATAGCCCAAGCTGTCCCAGTCTTTCCGCTAGTCGAACTTGGTCAACTCGCCGAGCCGCATCCACGATTGATGCGTCGAGCGGCCTTCCAACCACATCCGGGAAGAACACTGACCTCAGTTTGTCGAGCTTTCGATAGTCGTTCGCACCGGGGAAGCAAAGTCCGCCGTCAATAATTCCTGGCGAGGAGTCATCTCTAGAGAGGACATTTCCCAGATGCCCATCTGTGTTTCCGGTCACGTAGTGAAGAGTTGCGCCTCTCTGCAGATCCAGAGGTGCCGCGTTCTCGAGGTCAAAGACGCCCTTGTCACCCACGGACTCGGCAATCGATCCCCGCACTCCGTCGGCGGGGCGAAAGTAGCTGGTCGTTACGGGCGCCAAATTGAATCCAAGGGCGTCATCAACTTCGTAGACGGCGATCTCATTTCTCCATAGCTCCCCTTCTACGAACGCGGTATCCTTGCGGCCCGCAATATCTTCGCCTTCAGCTGGCTTAAAGTAGGCCTCGGAGCCATCCTTGAAGGTCACTCGATCAACTTGGGAGGTGTGACTTTTCATTGATAGTGGCTCCCATCCATCAACTTCTTTTCTGGCCATGTCCGCCTGTGCGGCAGACTCAACATAGTCATGTAGATCACCTCTGTTTTGACGGTCCGCTACTGCAGGAACATCCTTTTCGCCACTTTTGGAAGGGTCCTCCAACGTGGAACGTTGCCCGCCGTCAGACCCCCCTTCCAAAAAATGTCGCAACGCTTCGGGCTCGACGTCGATAAGTCCCCTCAGATAATCGTGAGCACCTTCGACATGAGGATCATTATCAAGTCGGGTGTTCTGGTCATTTAGGGGCATCGTTGGGTCGATGTTTGGTGACGCAGCGTCGCCGTCTGGCCATTCGACGTGCGCCGGTGGTGCGTCGGTGGGCTTCGTCAACCTGGGTGCGTCGAGTGCACTGACGGGAACCTTCTCGATGCCCTCCTCGATGACGCGAACACCTTCCTCGTCGTGTTGTTGGCGCAATATCTCCTGTTGGCTCCGCATCGCGATGATGTTCTCGGCGTTCTGGCGGTCCATCTGTTCGTCGGTGGGCTGGTCATACTCTGGAAATATGTCAATGCTTGACTTCGCGTCACCATTCGGCCATTCGACTTCGTATTTGGCAGCGGCCGCATTGGTTTCCCCGTCCGGCTCAGTGTCACCTTTCGGAACGTCTTCGGACTGATCGTCAGTTTTCGACGTGTCGTCGTATTCCTTCATCGATTGACTCCTTTATTCCGGCATTAGTACTACTTAGCGCAGAAGAGATTTCCTTAGCGAGCGCGCCACGGATGTCTTTGCCCGGGACGACGAATGCGTCTCCTCGCACGGCAAGGTGCGCGCCCCCGCAGTAGGCGAGCTGCTGAGAATCTGCTCCACTGGCGAGTTTGCTCGCGATAGGACCGAGTGCGCTGAACCCCGCACTGTGTTCTTTCCAGATCAGGCTCGCCTCATCGCCCAGCGAGCGTGCGAGCTTCTCGCCGCCGAGGCGCACTGCGGGGTCACAGCCGCTGGTGCAGACACCTCTCGTGCAGAGCCGGTAGGGCAGCAATCGACGGACCCCTTGACTCTCCGAAGCCATGCGTCGCTGCACCTCTTCGTTAGTGACGTTTTTCCCGCTATCCACGCCGTCCGCGGCCCTCACCTGGACGAATTCGAGTTCGTCCAATTGGGGCCATCGCACGACCGCCTCTCCCATGGCCAGGCGCGCCGCTCCTTCACGTTCAGCGTCATTGGCTCCCAGGTCCGACAGAACGACGTCGCGGTCGGCGGCGCTCTCGAGTCGATGAATGATTCGTGTACCGCAGTTAGCTACGGCGGCCTCAGCGAGCGCGGACGGGCTCTGACTACTTACGACGAAGCCCTCGCCCAATGCACGCAGTTCGGCGATGGCCTCGCAGAACGCCCGAATGGCGGCGGCCTGAGGGGAGTCCGCGTCTTGTGCGCCGGAGCGAGAAAGCAGCCGGTGGGCTTCCTCGAGCACCGTGACGTGGCGTAGTTTGCCGCCGCTCGGTCCCTCGAATCGTGCCGATGCTCGGATGCGATCGAGAATGAACGCCGCGAACACGGCCTTATCCTCTGGGTCGGCGATCTCGTCCAGTTCGAAGACTACGGGTCGGTGCATCAACTCCTCGAAGTCCACCGACTCCACCGTATTGAGCACCTTGCCTCGGGCCCCGCGCGTCAAGCTACGCAGACGCAGTCGTAGAGCGGCCATCAGATTGTCGCGTATCTCCCCGCTGTAGCCGTGTTTCTCGAATCCGGTTTCGAACTCTTGGAGTAAGTCCCCAAGCGTCGGCGGTGTCGGGCCGCTCTCGGTAGTCATGTCATCTTCCCATCCGGCAGCTTCGTAGCAGGATTCGATCGCCTCGAGCAGTAGTTGGGGAAGCGGCGGCGAAAGTGGCAACGACGCTCGAAAGGACGCCATCAACGAATTGATATGAGTCTCGACCCTCACGCCGCGCGGCGGCGCAAGAGGATTCATCCTGAACGGTGCGATGTCGTCGCGTCCCAGAACGATGACGCGCAACTGCTCCATACCGGGAACCGTCAGCATGGACCGATACTCGGTCTTGGTCGGCTCGATGGCCAAGAACGGTATCTGTTGCTCGCGCCACAGTCGCACGAGCAGGCTGAGGACGCTCATGGTCTTGCCTGATCCCGGGGCACCCACGACGAGCACGTGACGATTGATGGCCTTGAGAGGCAGGTTGGCATCGCCGGCGAATCCGCCCTCGTGTTTCGTGTCGCCCAACTTGATGCTCGGACCGTCGTCGCTGACGTCGCGCATGGCGGTGCGCCGCACGTCGGAGCGACGCGCGCGCGGGAATCCCGGTGCGCCGTCAGCTTCCGGTACCGGGAGCACCGCGAACGTCGCCGCTTCATCGGGACTGAAGAGATACGGGATTCGTCGTATGGGCAACGGGGCGTCGTCGCCTTGCCAGATCTGGATGCCGCCCCAGGGATAGAAGGATCCGTAGTTCAACGAATACTTCGCGAAGCCCAGTGAGATGGCGTCGTCGGGAATCTGGATGGCCGCCTTGGTACCTTGGGCCCCGCCGGGGCCCAAGGTGACCGCCGTCGCCAGTGACCTCGCTACAGAGAGCGCCACGGGTCGAGCACCTACCACCGTCGCACGGACGAGAAGGCAGTGTCGCAAGGAGGTCTGAAAGTTCTTCCAGATGGGAAGAGCCGCAGATGCGCTGGCGTCGGCCGGCATCGATCGCATGCCGCCTCGTACGTCGGGTTCTTGTCGCATCGAGCCCAGTGCCTCGAGAGTCGTCACGATGCTGCCAATGGCGTCGCTCTCGACGCCGTGAAGTTGCGTCGGCTCGAACAAAATGCTCACGACGACCGGGGCGGACAAATCCGCCAGCACCCTGCCGAACTGCGCCCAACCGGTGCCGTCACCGAGGACGGGCAGGGGGGCGTAGTAGTAATCGGTTGGAGCGTCGATGACTTGCGGTTGGAGAATCTGTTCCTGCTTTCGGACCTCCACGACCGTCCACTCCGAAGGTACCGGTGAGCGAACGGCTTCAGAAGAGACGGGGGCCGATTGATATCCCAGCGGAAGCGCGGAGCAGGCCCGTTCCACCATGGCGATGACTTCTGTGTCACGTTCATCGTCGTGACTCAGCATCTTCGCGGTGATGAACAAGCGGACGCGCGTGGGCGAACCGGGGTTGGGCTCAGTGACGTAGCGCAGTTCGAGGGTCGATCCAATTCCGCCCGCGGCGCTGAACATCCCGGTCGAGGACTCGTGCAATCGACTGATCAAGTCACGGTGATCGTTCGCTCCGAACTGGTCGGATCCGGCTACCGAAGTTATCTCTCGTGTGGCGAACACGTGGTTCATCTCACTGATCGCTTCTGGCCAGCCAACCGTCCACGAGTAAGCGGGGCCACGCAATTTCATGAGCAGACGCGCCCCGTCCGGTCCCGGCATTTCAGCGCGCTGGTCCGTCGGTCACGGCAAACCGCTACGGCTCATCGAAACTATTCATCAGGTTCTTCGATAAGTCCGTACTGCTTGATCGTGAGACCTCCACCGTTCGAACCAGGAACCTCGGGGGATGTACCCGTTCCGGGGACCGGACCTGCTTCGTGGTCCATCGACTGAGTATGAGTTGATCCAACGGTTCTACCCTCGTTCGACCCGCGAAAAGTGCGTATGAGTGTCGCGGGCCACGCGAGGGCCGCACGGGCCGCGTTGCGGCGGCTGCGCTTGCGAACTCCGTGGGTCATGACGCCGATGCCGAAGGCCGCCAAGACGCCGAGGACGTACAGCGTAAAAAGAGTGCCGACGAACCCACCAGCTGCCGAAGTTGACACCAACATGACGACCTACCTCCAATTCATCTCAACGGATCCCGAGGAATCCGGAACTGCTCTTGTTGATGCGACTTCGCTCTAGACCCACTTTGTCCGAGATGGCGTACACCGCTTCCATGACGGCGTACTCGTGAACGCCC
>Ga0208480_1000878_pt1 | contig 11206 bp, 7 predicted proteins | sample NGESurshal092012_4_FD_184485 | JGI IMG/M metagenome (GOLD analysis project Ga0208480, IMG submission 184485) | Arctic peat soil microbial communities from Barrow, Alaska - NGEE Surface sample F53-1 shallow-092012 (SPAdes) | ecosystem: Environmental > Terrestrial > Soil > Wetlands > Peat ... | reverse complement strand
ACTCTCCACCTTCGTCCGGTAGTCATCGGGGTCCGCGTCGTCACCGTCGCTGAGTTGTCCCAACTCCTTGCGGATCGATTCGAGCTGGCGACGCAACAAGAACTCACGCTGTGTCTTCTCCATGCCCTCTTCGACGTCGGTCTTGATCCGCTCGCGCAGGGTCAAGTCGGCCAGCGTGTCACGGGCCCACCCGAGCACCAGCCGAAGCCGGGCCTCGACATCCAGTGTCTCGAGCACTTCGACCTTCTGCAACAGCGAAAGGTCGGGCGAGTACCCGGCCACGTCGGCCAGGCGGCTCGGCTCGGTGACTTCCCGCAGCTGGGTGGCGACTTGGCGCGCACCGCGGCTCAGCAGGATGTTCTCGAGGACGGCCCGGTACTCACGGGCCAGCTCGCCCACCGCGGGCGTCGGCTCACCCTCATCGAGGGGCTCGGCTTCGACCCAGAGCGCATCCCCGGTTCCCGGGACTGCGGTACCGATGGTGGCCCGCTGATCTCCGCGCACCGCCACCGCTTGCAGGCCTCCGGGAAGCGTGCCTTCCTCCATCACTTCGGCAATCACCCCCACGCTGGCGTAGCGGCCCTCAATGTGGGGAACCAGAATCAGGCGACCGCCGGCCGACTGGGCAGCCTCGACCGCCACGCGAGCCTCGTCGGACTCGAGCGCCATGGTGAAGACCATTCCGGGCAGAACCACCCCGGACTTGAGAGGAAGCAATGGCAGTGTCACGTGTGTATTTGTCACGACCTGTACCTTTCAGGTGCAATCAATTCGTCTGATTAGTCAACAAACACCCCGGCGATCTGATTCCCGGCCGGGCTGATCGGGAAAACCCGAGGTCGGGGGACGCTCCAACGATGTGGGCGATCTACGCTAATGGCGTGAACATCGCCCTGAACCGAAGCAACCTGGATCCTCGGGGGAACTCCGAGCCCGAGCCAGCCGGCGGGATCACCCTGGCCCCGGCTCGCCCCGATCCTGACCTCAGCGACGGCGATCACGATCGCATGGCCCATATCGTGCTGGAGGGGTACATCCCCAAGAAGGGCAGAAAGAAGGGCACCTTCTTCTCGGCTGGACCCAGCGTGGTCGAGGGGATCGTCAACGGCACCGCCGTACGCGCCCTGTGTGGCAAGGAGTGGGTACCCGGCCGGGACCCCAAGCGCTACGGCCTGTGCCCCACCTGCAAGGAAATTGCCGAATCGAAGGGGTGGAAGCTCCCGGCCAGCTGAGGAACCAGGTGGTCCGGCGGGCCGGGACTCAACCGCCGGCGTCCTTCGGGCGATCGCTTCCGCCGTCGCGTCGGCGCACCATGGCGAACTGGCCACCTGCGTCGATCAACCGGCTTCGCCCGCCGGTCTCACGCTTGGCCTTGTACATGGCCAGATCGGCCTTCTCCAGCACTTTCACCGGCCGTTCGTTGCCTTGTCCGCCCAGCGCGATCCCGATGCTCGCATGCGTCCGTATCTCGCCACAGGAGAGGGGGAACGGGTACGAGAACGCCGCCTCGATCCGGTCAGCGATCACCCGCGCTTCGGCTTCGGAGACATCCTCGAGCACCAGGACGAACTCATCCCCGGACAACCGGGCCAGCGTGTCCCCCGGTCGTAGCTGTGTGGTCAGGCGCTCGGCCACGGCCACCAAGAGCTCATCGCCGATCCGGTGCCCGAACACGTCGTTGATCCTCTTGAACTTGTCCAGATCACAAAAGAGGACCGCCGTGAGGTTGCGGGAACGTCGACCGCGCAGAAACGCGTGTTCGAGTCGCTCGAGCAGGAGCACCCGGTTGGGCAACCCGGTCAACGGATCGTGCAGCGAGCGTTGCCGTGCCCGGGCCGAGGCAGCTTGCAGGTCGACTCGAGACCGAGCGTTGGTCACATAGGCCGCGGCCACGTCGGCCAGCGTCTGGGCCGCCCTCGTGGCGTCGGCATCCAATGCCCCCGGGGTGTCCCGGTACAGGTTGAGGGCACCCACGAGATCACGCCCATTCCGTAGCGGGAAGCTGAACACTGCCGCCAAGCCTTCCGTGACCGCCCGACGATGAAAGCCCGAAAATTGCCGATCCGATTTGAAATCCGGTATCGACACCACTTCACCGGTCCGGCAGGAGAGGAAGCGCGGGCCTTCGCCCAGGACACTCTGCAGGAGCTCGAATTCCAGGGCCGACGGGCTCGAGGCCGCCATGAGCTCGGGATCACCGTCGGTCCACGACAGCGAGACGCCGGCTGAGGTGATCGGCAGGAAGTCGGCCACGCGTCGTACGAACTGATCCAGGATCCCCTGCATCTTGGAATCTCTCAGCATGGTCCGAGCAAATTCGCTCAGGATGTCCGAGAGCTCTGTTTCGTCCGCCATCATTTCCTTGCGCTCATGCTGATGGCCTAACCGTGCCAGGCCGATGGCACGCGCCGCTAGTCCTGTGGAAGCGACTGCTTGGCTCGCAAGAGCGTCGGAGATGGGGGCACGCCCAGGTCCACCAGCATCCGACTGGCCCGCTCCAGCGCATTGCGGGCACGGTGGAACTGACCGGCTTCGACGTGAATCTCAGCCACCTGAAGGTAGTAGTGCTCCTCGAAGGGGTCCGTCTCGATCAGGCGCTCCAGATAGGCCAGTGACTGGTCGAATCGCCTCTCGGCCAGCGATGAGGTCACGAGGAGCTCGAGCATGCTGGCGTGGCGACGCAACAGCGCTTCGCGGTATGCCGCCGCCCAGTCGGCGTATCGATCGCCGGGCAACAACTCCCCCCGGTAGATGGAGACGGCCTCCTCGGCCAGTCGCGCCACGTCCTCCGTACTGCCGTCACAGGTCAGAGCCTGCGTTGCGATCTCCTCAAAGCGGTCGATGTCGGTGCTGGCGTCTTTCGCCAGGCAGATCAGATTGCCTTCGCGCTGGAGCAGGTCGCCGCATGCGCCTCGGATCCTCCACAAGACGTTGCGCAGGCGTCGACTGCCTACGCCCTGAGCGGCTTCGGGCCACAGCATCTCCACCAGTTCGTCAACGTGAATTTTCTTGTGCAGCGTCACGATCTTGAGCGCTTGTGCCGCCAGGCTCTGGGGAATGGCCACTTCGCCATTCCTTCGACTGACCGTGAACTCTCCGAGCAATCGGATGTCCCACTCATGCTCGGTTTCGGGCCTCGCCGCGGCAGGCGGACCGCTGGGGGCAATCGTCGCCATGGCCCGCGGCGCCGGTATGTCCACGGTCTCGAGAGCCGGTCCGGCCGCTGGAGGCTCGATCGCCAGCTCCTGGTCCGCCAACACGGCAAACCCGTACGCCCCGAGTTGCTCGAAGGCGTGCCGAGAGCGATTGAGCCGCAGCCGAGCATCGGCAAGGCGAGACGCCGCGGCCAGGCGCACCCCGGCGCAGAGATCTATTTGGGCCAACAGCATTGGTGACGCCCCGCCCTCGGACTGGGCATTTTGAAAGTGCCCCAGGGCGATGTCGAGATCCGGTTCGCAGATGCCCCGGAGGAGTCGGAGGACAGAGCTGTATCGAGTGACCTCCACGAGTGACGGCTCGACCGCGTCCAGCAACATCTGGGCATCGGCCGGTGACCGACCAAGGAGGCACATCACACCCAACAGCGGCGCGTTGAAGACGGAGAAATCGAGTCCGACCGCCCCGGCCGGACGGGTGAACTCCATGACCCCTTTGATCCAGGTGCGGGCCACGGCCGGCCGCTGCGCCTGCTGCTCGAGAATGGCCAGATTGACCTGCGCCTGCACCCTGGGCAATGGGCCGACGTCATCAGCCGCGCCCAGAACGAGCGCTGAGGCTTGCAGCGCCCCATTGGCGTCATTGCGAGCCGCTCCGAGGTAGCCACTCACCGACCGGGCCCGCGAAGCCAAGAGGGCGAGACCCGCCCCATCCGCCAGGCGGGCGGCGTCGTTCGCCAATCGATCGACGTCGGCACCGCGGCACGTGGAAAGCCCGACCAGGGCGTGTACCAACGGAGCCACCGACCCCAACGGCTCGTCACCCGCCGAGGAGGCGCATTCCTCAATCCACTGCGCCCACAGGTCGGCCATTTCGGGCGGACCGGCGAGGAGGGCTCCCAGCCCGACCGTGAAAGCCACCTGGGGGGACGAAGGGAACCGCTGGGCTTTGCGCATGAGCTGCGACATCGGGTTGGCAATGTCGCTGACGGGATCGAGTGGGGTACCGGCGAGCAGCCGGACGATCCCGTGCATCGCACGAGCCAGCGCCCCAAGTTGGCTGTTGAGCGACGCCGATATCGAGAAGGCGCTGGTCGCCTCGTGCACGGCGTCGTCATAGTGACCGCCGAGGACGAGGCAGGCAGCCGAGTCCAAATGCGCCAGCACCGCCAATTCCGGGTCCTCGGGCCCGCACGTCGAAATGGTGTCTTGGAGAAGATCGATGACCTCTTCCCCGACCGAATTCTGGAACCGGACTCGGGCCTGTTGATAAAGAGCCTTGGCCCTGACCGGTTTCGCCACCGCCAGGTCAACCGCCTGGGCGGCGCACTGTGCGGCCCGCACCTGCTCGGACGCCATCATCCACAGTCCCGAGGCGCGAGCCAGGCTCTGCGCCTGGCCGTCCGGACCTTGCGCAAATGCCGCCGCCGCTTCCTCGTGCCGGGCCGCGTCCCTGGGGGATCCGCGGTCAAGTGAGTGCCGGGCTGCCTGTTGGTGGTGCGCTGCCACTTCGTGATCTGGCTTCTGCGACGCCAGCCCGGCGTGGTAGGCCCCCCGCTCGACGTTCCCATGCCCAGACAAGGTGAGGGCCAGGACCCCATGGGCCGCCAGACGCAACTCTTCGGGCATCAGGTGGTACGCAGCCGCGGCCACCAGAGGGTGGACGAAGTTGACCCGGTCGCCCCGTTGCACGACGATGCCCAAGTCCCGCGCCTGCTTCAGGGCATCCGGATCCAGGTGGAGCTCGGAGAACATCGGGGGGTATTCCGAACTCTTCACCCGGCCGGCGGCCACGACACCGAGCGCCGAGCGCGTCGGTTCGGGCAAGGTGGTCAACACCGAGCCATAGGCATTCACGATGTCAGACCCCATCGGGACCACTGGCGGGAGGGGCTGCCAATCGGCGCGCTGGGGGATGGTAAGACGGCTGTAGCCATCCACCAGACACATGGGATTGCCGTGCGTTTGGGCGAACAGCCACTCGAGCACCGGCGGTGCGATGTCGCGATACCCATGCTGTTCCAGGAGGCGCGAACACAGGGCAATCGTCGGAAGACCCTCGACGCAGTGCTCGGTCACGTCGGCGTCCCAGAGATCGATGGACTCCGTGTGTGGCGCATCGGTCCATGCCATCACCAGAGCGGTCGGCGCGGACGAAAGCCTCGTCGTGAGCGCCCGGGCCAGAGCGGCAGGCAACCACGAGGGCAGCAAGTGACAGTCGTCCATGGCGATGAGGACCGGTTGAACGGTATCCCCGATCATCGACCGCAGGGCCTCAGCGCATTCATTGGTCAGCTCCGCCAGCGCGTCGCTGTTGGCCGAACGGATGGTTTGATCCCGGTCCGGACCATCGGTGCGGTGCCGGCTCAACAATTCGACGATGGGCCGCGGCCAGTGCGCCAGCACCTCGCCTTCTTGCCCCCTGACGCCCCGTAGCTGGATGACCCGGAAATCGTGAGCCCGGGCGACGGCAGCCTCGAGGAGCGCGCTCTTCCCGGTGCCCGCCTCGCCCCGCAACACGACCGCCGTGGCGCGGCGGTGCCTGGCCAGTGACAACATCCGGTCCAGATCAGAGAGCTCTCGGTCGCGAGCCACCAGCCCGCTCGAGAGCGCAGTCGGTGCCGTCCGGCTCGTGCCGGGCGCTGTCACCGGCGAATCGCGGTGAAGCGCGTCCCAATGGTCGATCGTTAGTACCACGTGCCCACCCACGTTTCCATCTCAGTCAATCCGCCATTACTCGCTGAATGTTGCTTCCGTCGCACCTGGTCCACCAACACTCTCCGCTGCCTGGAGGGACGCTGTCCCACACTTGTCCAGCGGCCGTCTTTCCGACTCATGCGCGTCTTGCAACACGCGTGGGCCAGACTTCGGACCGCGATGATCTAAGAGAAGCTGAGCGGTTTTTTCTCTGATGCTTGTGTTTGGGCGACCGCCAATACATCACCCAGTAGGACCTCCACTCTACACCCGTTTGGCTGGACTTTCCTCCCCGCGGTCAATGTCCCGGCGAAACCGCCTCCGAAAATCGGGTTTCGACGGCATCAACGCTGGTAGGGCCCACGATCGAGCGCGTCCCACCTGGCCGGCCGACGCGAGGTCAGCCGGGCTGTCCCCCGGTATCTCGTCCCAACAGCCCACCCGGCTGGGACGATTTCTCCCGTGCTCTTGGGACGGGGGACGACGTTGGGATGACCGCGGCGCATTTTTGGTGAATGCGGACTCTGATGGTGGCCAATTCTGGCGGGCACCTCGAGGAGCTGTGGTCACTCCAATCGCGTTTGGCCAGCTCCACGCAGTCACGAGCCTGGGTCACCTGGGATTCTCCGCACAGTCGATCGCTCCTCGCCGGTGAGGACTGCATGTACATCGATCAAGCAAATCCGCGAGACGCCGTCGCGGCACTGCGGAACGCACGCGACGCGCGGGAAATCCTCAGACGCGGCGACTGGGCAAAGGTGGTCAGCACCGGATCCGTCATGTCGGTCCCGTTCTTCGCCCTGGCCCGGGCGCAAGGCCTCCCCTGTCACTACATAGAAAGCGCAGCTCGTGTCACCGGACCATCGCTTTCGGCCCGCTTGCTCGAGTGGGTCCCCGGAGTGCATCGCTACAGCCAACACAAGGGTTGGTCAGATCGACGCACCTGGAGTTACAGCGGATCAGTCTTCGATGCGTACGGTCCGGCGACGCGTGAGGCCGGTGCACACGGCGGTAGCACCGAGATCCATCGGGTGGTGGTCACGCTCGGATCGAACAACTACGCCTTCCGCACCCTCGTTGAAGGCCTGCTCCGGGTCCTCCCGCACGGGGTTGACATCCTCTGGCAGACCGGACACACCGACACCTCGGGTCTCGGGATCGAGGCGGTCAAGTTCCTTCCGGCCGCCGACTTGCTCTCGGCCATGCGCAAAGCTGACCTCGTGGTCGCCCACGCCGGGGTTGGTTCAGCGTTGACCGCCATGCGGTCCGGCCACGCACCCCTCCTGGTGCCCCGACGCCGGGTCCGCGGTGAACATGTCGACGACCACCAGGTGCAGATCGCCCGGCATCTCGTCGATCGGGGCATTGCCGTGGCCTGTGACGCTGAGCACCTCAGTCCCGCCATCACGGCGGCGGCCGCCTCCCAGTGCGTCGCCTCGAAGATCGCTCCTCAGGTTGTCCTGCACCAGGACCCACCGTCGAAGGTCAATCGCCTGCTGCGCCGACGGCGCCATGCCATTGCATGATGTGCTGAGCCACCTGGGCCAGGAGAGTTTCGACCGCCTGAAGGTGCACCCGACCGGCCACGCTTCCCAGTTCCATCAGAGCCTTTGCGACGGCGCTCCTGGAACCACCCGTCAAGAGACTTGCCCGCAACGCCGCGTTGAGAGGACGACAACGCGTGTCCAACACGAGGTGCGGTGAAAATGGCCCGAGTCGATCCGCGTGGACCTGGTGCAACAAGCGAAGCCCAGAACCCCGGCGGCAGGCGTCGCGCAGGAAGGCTTCGTCAGAACGGGAATGGAGGTGCACCGCCCGCAATGACGCATCGAACACGCCGGTAAGACCGGCTTCCGCCAACCGGTACCCAAATTCTCGATCGGCGTGATAACTGCCGGTGAAGGCCTTGGACCTGAGGCCGACCCGGAGGCAATGATCCCGCCGCACCGAGACGTTGCCAAACCACAGGGAATCGAGGACCGGACCCTCGCCCCGGATCAGGGCCGCGCAATGTTCGTTGTACGCCCGGGCATAGATCCGACTGGCCGCGTCCAACCGACGACCTTGGATCACCTGCACCGGCATGGTACCGACGACGACGAGATCGTCTCGTTGGGCATGACGACGTGCGTGTCCGGTCGCCAACGGACTGACGGGGAGCACATCGTCGTCGAGGAGCAGGACAACGTCGCCCCGAGCCATCAGAACACCGTGGTCAAGAGCACCCATCTGCCCCAGACGGTCGGTCTGGGTATGACGGAGACGACGATGGGTGCGGGACAGCTGGTGCAGGACCTCCAGCGATTCCGGGTCGTCCACTCCATCGACCACAATGATCAGCTCAAGGGCACCGGGATCCGAAAGGACCGCATGGACCAGAGCTTCGAGAACATTGGCCCGTCGTCGGGTGGCGACGACAACGGAGACACCCGGCAGCCCATCGAGCGTGGCCGCGTCGCCTTCGTGGCCTGGGGCGCGATCGGGGGTCGTCCGGCCGAGCTGGCCGGTACCTTGGGTGCTGACGTGCTGTGCCTGTACCCCCCCGGCAGCTCGCGCCGACCCCGGGTCCCGCTCCGCTACCTCCGGTGCGCGATCGAGACCGGACGCTACGTGCGGCATCGTCGCCCTCGAGTCGTCGTGGTCACCAATCCCCCGATCTTCGCCGGGCTGATCACCTACGCCTGGGCCAGGACCGTCGGGGCCACCATTGTGCTCGACAGTCATCCTGGTGGATTCGGAGCCCAGGGTGACCGCGTGGCGGCCCGCCTCCAAGGACTCCATCGATGGCTCGTACGGCGCGCCGCCTTTTCCCTGGTCGCGTCGCCCAAGTGGGGAGAGGTCATTCGCTCGTGGGGCGGTGAGGCCGAGGTCGTGCACGAGGCGCCGGGCCCAATGGCGCCGATCGCTCCGCGGCGACGCGGCCGGTTGAGGATCTTGTTCGTTGGCCGGTTCGCCCCCGACGAACCTGTTTCGTTCGTCGTGGCCGGGGCCGCCCAGGTTCCCTCCTGTGATGTTTCCATCACCGGCGACCAGTCCCGATGCCCCGATTACGTTCGTGCGGGTGCCCCGCCCAACGTCCGCTTCGTCGGCTTTCTCGACGCGACCGACTACCAGGCTGCGGTGGCCGACTCCGATGTGGTCGTGTGCCTGACCACCGAGCCCGGTTCGGTGATGCGGGCCGCCTATGAGGCGGTCTACGCCCGTCGCCCGTTGATCGTTTCCGGATGGCCCATCGCTCGTCAGCTGTTTCCCCACGCCGTCTTCGTGGAGCACCACACGTCGGCCCTGGCAGAAGCTTTCCGGGACGTCGACGCTCGTTACGAGGAGCTCGGGGCGCTGACCGAGGCGGCCCGGGACCTCCAGATCGCCCGTTTTGACCAACAGCGCCAAGCCCTGGCGCGGCGGCTTGCTATGCCGGGCTCCCCTACCTGACATCCCGGGAAGAGCTGGTCATCGCACGCGGAGCGACGGTTGGACGCCGACGCTGGTCCCGGTGTCCGTCGACTCCTTCGGACTCCAGTTCGAGGTCGTCGAGGAGCGCCGCTGATCGGTCATTTCGGCCTTGGCGACCTCGTCGGGCAGGGTCTTCATCAGGATTTCCTCCAGCTGCGCCATTGAGGCGAAGCCGGTTCGCTTCCCCGTGCCCACCGCCTCGACTTCTCCGCTGATGTTCCCGTCGTGAGCCAGCTCGGGCCTCAAGCGCAGAACGTAAGAAATGACCATGCAGGGACCCTACGGCCCGGCCGTCCACCCATCGTCCCAGGCGTCGAGAGTGCGATTTGATCAGGTGATTGTCCGCGACCCTCGTTCCCCCCACAGATAGGTGGGACACGCAGGAAACGTCTATGGGATCACCACTGGGTATACCTAGGCCGTGGAGATCGGTGGCGCACGCAGCGGCTTCAGGGAATTCGCGCGCGCCACAGCTCGCCAATCGACCCCGCCGAGGTCGATTGACATCGTGCGTACCAATCAAGCAACCGCCCTTTCATGACGAGGCGGCGTGAGCACGAACAGCCAACCCCGGTGACCCAAACCCCAGAGTCGGCACAGGCAGACGCATACGCCCACGCCGACGCCGATGAGCCAACCGTTGGCTTCGGCTTCCCGGATCGACTTGTCCTGGCCCTGCTTGACGATGCCAAAGATGTCCTGACGGCCGTCGGCGTCCGCCTCAGCGTCGTCAGTCTCGACGAAGACCGAGCCTTGTTTGTGAGCGAGCCGGCAAATGGCCAGGTCAGCGTCCAAAAGGCGTGCGAGCTCAGCCGCCGGGTCCTCACGCAGGTGGCGGGCGCCATGCCGGGAATCGCCGTCGAGTTGGTCGAGTTGCGATGTGGACGCCGATCGGAATGGCCGTGCACGTTTTCCCTCGAGTGGAGCCAAGAGTTCGCCGCATCGCTCGCTGCGTTGCCCGCCGCACCCGCCGCACCCGCCGCACCCGTTCCAGCTCCAAGTGCATCCCCTGTGGCAGTCGAGATCCCCTCGTTGGAGATGCTCATCGGCGGCCAGCGTGATGAGGCCTCCCGCGAGTTCGGGGCGGGAATGGAATCCGCCGCCGCCTCCGGCACCCAACTGGCACCCCGCGGCGCGTTGGACAGCTCAGGGTCCCACGGCGCGGGAGCACGTCACGGCGAGGGCCCTGAGGAATCCCCGCGGGAACGCCTCCGGAGGCGCCTGTCGCCGCCATGGCTGAAACGAAGAAGCTGGCTTCTCCTTTTCTGCGTGCTGGCGGGAACTGCCGGCGGCTACGTTGCCCGTACGTTGCAAACTCCGATGTACTCGGCCCGATCAGTGATCGTCGTGGCCACCGGGGCCGGTCAACAGGGACCCGGGAACGCCAATGACGCCATCGCTCTCGCTCTCACCGACGCGTCGATCCTGCCGTCTGACCAGGCACTCCTTCGGGCAGTCAGTCAGAAAATCGGCGTGCCCCCATCGGAGGTGGCCGACCATCTGAGTGCCTCTGTCGAAGCGGGCACCTCGGTGATCCTCGTGAGCTTTGACGCGTCAACACCGGCGGCCGCCGTCAGAGGCGCCGATGCGGTCGGACGGGTCATCACGTCTCGGAACGAAAAGATCTCCGCCATTCCCAACGGGTCCCTGTCGTTGGTTCAGCTGGCCACTCAAGCCACCGCGTCAGGTCTGCTGGTGACGTACGGGCTCCCGCTCGGTGCGTTCCTTGGCCTGTTGATCGGACTTGTCTTCGCGGTGGCGATTGAACGAGCCGATCCGCGGGCCGATGACGTGGAGGATCTGGCCCGAGCCACGGGCACGGCAACCAGTGCCTACCCCGGTCCGGTGTCATTAGTGGAACTGGAGCAGCTGCTTGACCGAGCCAGTGACGGGGCTCCCTC
>Ga0208480_1000877_pt1 | contig 11210 bp, 5 predicted proteins | sample NGESurshal092012_4_FD_184485 | JGI IMG/M metagenome (GOLD analysis project Ga0208480, IMG submission 184485) | Arctic peat soil microbial communities from Barrow, Alaska - NGEE Surface sample F53-1 shallow-092012 (SPAdes) | ecosystem: Environmental > Terrestrial > Soil > Wetlands > Peat ... | reverse complement strand
CAATTTGAAGGCGGCGCTCGAGCGCCAGCAATTCCTGGTCAAGGAGATGAACCATCGGGTCAAGAATAGCCTTGCCCTGGTTGTCGGCATGCTGCGCCTTCAGGCGCGCGAAAACAGCGCTCCGGAGTTCACGCAACATCTCGAAGACGCAACGCTCCGCGTCGGCGCGATCGCAAGGGTCCACGAACAATTGTATCAATCGGCGGACGTCGAGCGTTTCGACGTCGGACGATATATCGAAGCCATTTGCAAAGACCTCAGCGCCAGCTTCGCGCAATGCGAAATTCATGTTCAAGCGCAAGCTGGCATTATCATTTCGACCGATCGGGCGATTTCTTCTGCGCTGATCGTCAATGAGCTCGTGTCGAACGCCGCAAAGCACGCCTATCGAGGTGGTGGCGCCGGCAACGTGTGGGTCAACGTCGACGCCACAGGCGCCGATCGCTTTTGCATCGCCATTCGCGATGAAGGCGGTGGGCTTCCGGAAGGCTCCGAATTTGGCAAGGGAAAGGGCCTAGGCGCCCGTATGGTGCGCGCCCTCACCGAACAGCTGAACGCCTCGCTGGACGTCGTTGCGCACCGTCCGGGCGTCGAATTCATCCTTACCGCCCCGTTAGCCCCTTAGGCGCGCGGCGTCACTCTTCGCTGTCGTTGTCGAGGCGATCGAGCAACTGGAGAAGGCGGTCGGGAATGGGCTCGACAACCACGGCGTCGTACATCGCTTTCAACTGATCGGCGATATATTGATCGGCCTTCACGTCCTCTGCGGGGAGCGGCGACGCGATGCGCGACGCAGCCCTTCGGGTCCCTTTTCGCGGTCTTCCCAAACTTTTGTCCGGCACTCACCAACCCCGATCCCGTGAATTCTGCCACGGCCAGCCAAGGTGCTAAGGATGCCCACCTGAGCGAAAACACCGGCAGAATAAGTTTAAGAACCGCGAGAAATCAATCCCTGCTCAGCTTGATGCGACTTCGCCCGACGGCTCCGAATGGTGCGGATCGCTGATTCCGGCTTTCACGACGTCCTTCAGGGGGGCGGACAAACGCCATATCACGTCGTCAGATTCGAAACTCAATATCGATGAGGCATTGAGAGCTGCGGCGGTGAGACGCTCGATAACAACTCTGCCGAACCCGGAGGCTGCAGCCGGATTCACGGGAGGTCCGCCGCGTTCGCGCCATATCATCTCGAGCTTGGGCTCGGACTCGCTGTTGTCGATCCGCCAAAGAAGGGAGACTTCGCCGCCAGCTTTTGAGAAGGCGCCGTGCTTCAGAGCATTATCGCATAGCTCGCGTAAAGCAAGGCCGAGTGTTTGAGTCGCATTGGGATTGAGCAGGATTTCTGGGCCGTTGGCCACCAGGTTGTTTTCCCGACAACGCGCTGTTTGCGCCCGAACCAGGAACTCGAGCGGCACGCCGCGCCAATTCCGATCGGTCAGTAAATCCTGACTGGCGGCCAGCCCGAGCAGCCGTTCCGAAAATCTCTCCTGAAACCCGCGGACGGTTTTTGCATTCGCCACGCCTGAACGCGCGATCGCTTGCGCCACGGCAAGCAGATTGCGTGAACGATGATTGACCTCAGCCATAAGGTCCTGGATATTCGCTTCGCGATGCTTTTGATCGTCGATGTCGGTGGTCGTGCCATACCACCTCACGACGACGCCTTGCGCATCAAGCAGCGGCGACGCGCGGCTCAGATGCCAAGCGTATCCCTTGCCAACCGCAAACAGGCGGTGCTCCATTTCATAGGGAATCGCCGCCTCTCTGGCGCGAAGCCACGCTTCCGCCGTCGCCCGGCGATCATCAGGATGGATGATTCCTTCCCAATCCGTATTGCCGATTCCGCCGTACCTTTCGCGACGCGCGTTGGCATACTCGACGCGGCCATCGGGACCCGCCGTCCACACGAGCTGAGGCAGGCTGTCGGCGAGAAGCCTGAAATGCTCTTCGCGGCTTCGCAGTTCCTGCTCGGTTTGGCGATGTTGCTCTGTTCGCAACGCCAGCAGTTCGGAGGTCCTGGCCAAAGTGTCGGATAGACTGTCAAACTCACGAACGCCGGTCGGCGCCGTGGCGATCGGCGCGCCGGTCAGCACAGTCTTCGTCTTCGATTCGAGCTCTCGCACTCGTCGTGTAAGCGCACGACCATTCAGAAAGGACAACAGCAGACTGCCAAGTATCGCAAGCAACGCCAGGAGCGACGTGAGGAGAAACGCCCCAGGACCGATTCCGAGCCCGCGTGCGTCGGCGGCGACGCCAACAGTCCAGCCCCCCTCCACTGGCGCGTAGGCCGCGACCACTTTTTGTCCGCCAATCGAATTGTGAGTCACGGTGGATGCGGGCAGGCGCCGCGTCGCATCGCGAAACTCCGCGCTCGCCAACGTTCCCGGGAGCCCAGTTCCGATCGGGAGCCGCGCGACAAAAGCGCCGTTGCGATCGACGATTCCCGACAGCCAATCTGACGGGAAGTTCTGACGTTGCATGAGATCGCGAAATTTTTTCAGCGAAAGAAGCATCGCGATTTCATAAACAGGCTTGCCGTCAGCAAATACTGGGGTTTCGATCGAAGCGCTCGCTTCTGGTAACGCAGGATCAGCGTTGACATCGGAAAGAAAGGCGGAACCCGATTTGAACGCCTTTCGAACGAGCGCCGCACGGTTGCGCAACAGCGGCGAATCCGAAGGCTCCGGTGGAAGGCTGAGCACAGGATCGCCGTCCGCGGTCGACACAATCAATGTCACGCCAGGCGCTTCGGCCAGCGTATCTCGAGCTAAATCCGCAAAGCCCGTCAAATCGCCACGTTGAAGGAGCTTTGAATGCGCCAGCGCCGCGGACAGAAGGAAATATGCGTTGACCTCGCGCCCCACCGTGTCAGCGAAAGCGTAAGCGTCGCCGATTAACAGCTTTCGCTCTGCTTCGCGTTCGTCATGGGCGATCCATCCAACCATGATCACAGCAAAGGCGACGAGGGGCAGAACGATGACAAGCGTTGACACGCCCAACCACCAGCTCAGGGAGCGGGACTTGGCCATGGGCCCGGTCCTCTCAGCCAAACCCTTCGGAAGGGTAAACGCCTCCTTGTCGAGGGCGCTTCCCAAGGCCCGTGTCTGTCGGCCGAATGTAAGCGCTCTTGATAATGTCTCGTGCCTGCGGACGCCACCGACCATCGATGAGGGAACCGCAAGGTTCGACAGTCGCGCTCTCATGCTCCGTAGGAGCGATCCCGCGCCGCGCGAACGCGTTCAGCGGAAAGCGCAGCGGCCGTTGCCCCGATGCCGATGACAATCCTCCCCTGGTCATCCAGGACATGGATGTGCTTTCCTCGCTGACGTTCGCGCTCGGCCATTCGGAACACCCGACCCCAAACGGTTTCAAGGTCGGCTGCCAGATGGCGCTCGCACGATAGTCGCGAGCCATCCCCGCCGATCAGGCAAAATTCGTAATACGGCACAACGTTTCCTCGCTCCCCCTCCAGCCGCTAAACGCCCGGAGGGCGACCAAGGTTCCGTCCGGCGACGATTATTTGGCCTTCCGGCTCACGGACCCAGGTCAGCGGCTGCAACGATCGATCGCGGTCAGCCAGCGGCCGCTTTCGCCGGAGGCTTCTGCGACTTCCGATCGAAGAACAAGGCCTGGCTGATCACCGCCTTAACCGAATCCGTGCTGAAGGGCTTGGTGATCAGAAACGCCGGCTCCGGCGCCTGGCCGGTGAGGAAGCGCTCAGGAAAGGCCGTAATGAAGATGACCGGGACTTCCTGAGTTCTCAAAATTTCGTTGACAGCGTCGAGCCCCGAACTTCCGTCGGCAAGCTGGATGTCGGCCAGAATAAGGCCCGGACGGCTCTTCAGCGCCACTCGGACCGCCTCGGTATGGGTTCGCGCGATCGTCGTGACGTCGTGGCCCAGTTGCTCGACAAGCGTCTGAATGTCGAGGGCGATGAGAGGTTCATCCTCGATAATCAGCACTGTCGTGCGAATTTGTTCGGAAATCTCACGCCCCGCGCGCTCGATCAGGTCGGCCGCCCTTTCGTCCGAGCAATCGAGGATTTGCGCGATCTCGTGCGGCCTGAAAGACTCGACGGCGTTCAGGAGGAAGGCCATGCGAGGCTCGAGAGAGATGGCCGCGAGATTTCTGTTTGCGCCGCTTTCATCGCCGAAAGAGGGAGAATCGACATGGGCGTTGAGGGGCACGTTGCGCCAGCTGCGTAAGAATAACTTGTAAAGAGCGACTTTAGGATCGAGGTTAGCGTCAAAACACTTGGGGTCCGCCAAAATCTCCTCGAGCGTGGCTGCGACATAAGCGTCGCCCGCCGCCTGCGTCCCGCACAACGCGCGTGCAAACCGGCGCAAAAAGGGGATGTGCGGCGCGATGGCGTCCGAGGTGGACATGTCGTTGCTCCTGGTCGTTGGGCGTTTAAGGGCGCTGGCGGCTAGTTCACAGGCAATCGCGCCAATTGCAAGGCTTACCACTTCCTGTGGTGAAGCACCGCCCGCGAGGAGCGCTTCGGAGATTGTCGATCTTGAGCACTGAGCTCCGCCGCCGAGATCATGACCCCAAAAATTGACACTGTGAACGCTAGAAACCCCGCAGGAATGGATTTGTTCCGACGGACGGAACAAAATCTTTCATCCGCCGTTGGCACGCGGGTTTCTCAGCGGGTCTCTCAAGGCATGGACGCTCAGCCTTCGACGCCATCGAATCGGGCTCAAGGCGAGTTCGGGGGCAAAAGCGGGACGAGCGAGCCGCCCACGTGCTCTGTCCGGCGCGTGGGAGGTATGCAACGCCTTGGCCTTTCTTGGGGTAGCGAACCCAACCTGTCGCGCCAGGAAACCTATGGAACCGCCGCAGTCGCAGCCCGTTTACGTTAGGGTTTGAATCGGGGCTGGCGGGGATGAATGACGGCGTGTTGAAGTGGTCGCATGGCCCATCGTTTGAGGGCGATGCGATACGCTTTCGTCTTTGGGCGCCGAAGGAAAAGCAGATCGCGCTGGTGATTGATGGTCGCGACCCCATTTCTATGACGCCCATCGAAAATGGATTTCACGAAACCAGGGTCAAGGGTCTCGCTGCCGGCGCACGCTACAAGTTTGCGCTGCCGGGCGGACAACGCGTCCCCGACCCGGCATCTCGCTTCCAACCTGACGACGTTAACGGTCCGAGCGAGGCGATCGACCCAAGCGCCTATTGTTGGCGCGCGCCCTGGACAGGCCGCGAATGGAACGAGATCGTTCTCTACGAGGTCCATCTTGGCGCTTTTTCGCCTGAGGGCACGTTCGCGGGCGCTGCTCGTAAGCTGGACCATCTCGCTGACCTCGGGGTGACGGCTGTCGAGATCATGCCGATTGGTGACTTCAAAGGCCGCTGGAACTGGGGCTATGACGGAGTGTTTCCTTACGCTCCGGACGCAAGCTATGGCAGACCAGATGACTTCAAGGCCTTCGTCGAGGCGGCGCACGAGCGCGGGATCGCAGTGTTGCTGGACGTCGTTTACAACCACTTCGGGCCTGTAGGGAATTTCCTGTCGCTCTACGCGCCCGATTTCTTCACGAGGCGACACAAAACGCCCTGGGGGGATGCAATCCAGCTTGACGGGCCGAATTCGCGTCCTGTGCGCGACTTCTTCTTCGAGAACGCCGAATATTGGCTTGAAGAGTTTCATCTGGACGGGCTTCGCTTCGACGCCGTCCACGCCATCAAGGATGATTCCCGGCCCGACCTGCTCGACGAACTCGCGGCGCGCGTTCGCGCGCGATTCTCGCGGCCCATTCATCTCATCCTGGAAAATGAGGACAATGTTCCGGGCCGCTTGGCGCGCCATCGGGACAAAGCCGATCTCTACACCGCGCAATGGAACGACGACATTCATCACGTGCTGCACGTCGCCGCCACGCACGAGAGCAGCGGCTATTACGCCGCCTATGGCTCAACGGAGCTCTTGGGAAAAGCCATAGCCGAAGGCTTTGCCTATCAGGGCCAAATGATGCCGTATCGGAACGCGCCTCGCGGCGGGCCGAGCGCCGATTTGCCGCCGGACGCGTTCGTCTCTTTCATCCAAAACCATGACCAGATCGGCAATCGCGCGTTTGGCGAACGGCTGAACAGGTTGGCGCCTCCAGAGGTCATCCGCGCGCTCGCGGGCGTCTACCTGCTTGCGCCTCAGATCCCGATGTTGTTCATGGGCGAAGAATGGGGCGCGACGTCGCCGTTCCTCTTTTTCTGCGACTTCAGCGGAGAGCTGGCGGAGGCTGTGAGAAAAGGACGGCGCGAGGAATTCTCGCGCTTCCCTGAGTTCGCCGATCCGGAACGAGTGGCGAAGCTTCCCGATCCTTGTGCTCAATCGACTTTCCGCGCATCCAAGCTCGATTGGAGCGGGATCGACGCGGCGCATCTCGCTAACTATCGCGAGCTGTTGACGATTCGTCGCAAGCTTGTGCAGCCGCTTCTGCCCTCCATTCGACATGGAGGCGAGGCGCATGTGGTGGGTGAACAGGCTTTGCGCGTCAGTTGGCAAGCCGGTGAACGGCGGCTTGTCCTCGACGCCAATCTCTCATCCAACGCCGTCGCGTTTCCCAAGAGCAACGTCAAGCCGTTCTGGTCTTGCGGCGACGCTGGCGCCTTCTTCCAGCCTTGGACCGTGCGCTGGGGATTTGATCCTGAATGACCATTCCTCGCGCGACCTACCGTCTGCAGCTGCACGCCGGCTTTGGTTTCAATGACGCCGCTGCGATCGCGCCTTACCTCGCACAACTCGGCGTCAGCGATGTCTACCTTTCTCCGATCTTCAAGGCGCGCCCGGGAAGCGTTCATGGCTATGACGTCACCGATCATAACCAGTTGAATCCGGAACTCGGGACGGAGAATGATTTCTCATCGATGATCGACGCCTTCCGCGACCATCAGCTTGGGCGCATTCTCGATATTGTGCCCAACCACGTGGGCGTATGGGGCGCCGACAATCCGCTGTGGCTCGATGTTCTGGAGTGGGGTCCCTATTCCCAATATGCCGGCTGGTTCGACATCGACTGGTCGGCGCAAGATGGCAAGCTGCTCGCGCCCGTGCTTGGCGCGCAATACGGCGAAGAGCTGAGATCGGGAAAGCTGAAACTCCATTTCGAAGAGGACGGAAGTTTCGCCGTCTGGGCTTATGACGCCCACAAGCTCCCGATCCACCCTCTCACCTTCCCGCTCATCCTCGGACATCAGCACCCAGCGCTGGACCGGATGGCCGACCTTTTTCTCGACTTGCCACAATGGCGCCCGCAGGTGGCGGAAAGGGCGCGCGCGCTGAAGAGCGAGCTCCTTGCCCTTGCCCTCAAGGACGAGGGCGTCCGCGCGGCGATCGACGCGCGCGTGGGCGAATTCAACGGCGACTGGCGCGAGCTCGATCGGCTCATCGGCGACCAGTTCTGGCGCGTCGCCTTTTTTCGTGTGGCTGAGGACGAGATCAACTACCGCCGCTTCTTCAACATCAACGATCTTGCTGGTCTGCGCATCGAGGCGGGTCCGGTCTTCGACCACGTCCACGCCCGCATCTTCCGCATGCTCGAAAGCGGCGAAATCGACGGGCTTAGGATCGATCATATCGACGGGCTGTTCGACCCCAAGGCCTATCTCGAGGCGTTGCGTGCCGGCGCGAAGCGGCCGTTTTATCTGGTCGTCGAGAAGATCCTGGCGCCCCATGAGGCGTTGCGCGCCGACTGGCCCGTCGAGGGCACGACCGGCTACGACTACACCAACCTTGCGCTTGGCGTTCTGGTGGACCCCGGCAGCGAGCCTGCCTTCACGCAGGCCTATTTTGACCTCGCTGGCGAGGACCAGGATTTTGCAGCTGTCGCGCGCGACGGCAAGCTCAGGATCATGGAAAATGAAATGGCGAGCGAGCTCAACGCGCTCGGTCGCCGCGCCGCGCAATTGGCCGGTGAGAGTCCAATGACCGCGGATCTGACGCGTGCGCTCCTCCAGCGCGCGATCAGACAGGTCGTCGCGAACTTTCCAGTTTACCGGACCTATCTCGACTTTGCGGGCATGCCAGCCGACGCAGACCGCCGCGACATCGCCTGGGCGATGACGCGCGCCCGGCGTTCCGATCCGGATGTTCATCCATCCGCCTTTGATTTCCTGCAGAACATGCTAATGGCGGAAACGGAACAACCGCCGACGCAAGAGCTCAGCCACACCGCGGCGCTTCGCTTTGCCATGAAGGTGCAGCAGTTCTCGGGTCCCGTCATGGCCAAGGGTGTCGAGGACACCGCCTTCTATCGCTACAATCGGTTCGTCGCGCTCAACGAAGTTGGCGGCGCGCCGGAGCGGTTTGGCCTCGCCCCTGCCCTCTTCCACAAGGCCAATTCCGCGCGGGCGCAAAACTGGCCGCACGCCATGCTGGCGACCGCGACACACGATACGAAGCGCGGGGAAGACAATCGGGCGAGGCTCGCGGTTCTGTCCGAAATGCCGGAGGAATGGCGCCGCCAGGTCGAGACCTGGACCCGCGTCCTGCGAGCGAGACGCGGTGACGTCGAGCGCAAAGCCCCACCCGATCGCGACGACGAATACATGCTCTACCAGATGTTCGTCGGCTCATGGCCGATCGACATGCTCGATGCTCCGAACGACGAGCAGCGGGAAGCCTATGGCGCGCGCATTCAGGCGGCGATCGAGAAATCCCTGCGCGAGGGGAAACGCCGTTCGAGCTGGGCCGCGCCCGACGCCGACTATGAGCAGGCGACGCAGATGTTCGCGAAGGAAGCGCTGCGGTCTGAGACGTTCCTTTCCAATTTCCTGCCCTTTACGCGGCGGGTGGCGCGCCTTGGGATCGAGAACAGCCTCGTTCAGACTGTCGGCAAACTCACGGCGCCCGGCCTGCCCGACATTTATCAGGGCTGCGAGCTATGGGACCTCAATCTTGTCGATCCCGACAATCGACGGCCCGTCGATTTCGCTGTTCGTGAGGCGGCGATCGCGGACCTCTCCGCTCGTCTCAAAGCTCCGGACCAGCGCTCGGCTTTGTTCACGACGCTGATGGACGAATGGCAGGACGGCCGAGCGAAGCTGGCGACCATCGCCCTGCTCCTCGCCCTCCGGCGCGAGGAGCCGGAACTCTTTGCCAGCAGCGATTATCAGCCGCTCGTCATCGACGGCGATCGCTCGGATTGGGCCTTTGGCTATATGCGAACTTCAGGAGACCGGAAGCTCGCTGTGGTGATGGCGCGCTACCCCGCGCATCGAGACGCGGAGCCCACATGGAGCGCTCGCGCGCAATTGCCTGAGGGGCGCTGGTTCGACCTGTTTCGCGGCCAGGAAGCGAGTGCCGGCGCTCCCCTGCATGAGTGGCTGAACCCGCTGCCGTTCGCCGTCTTGTTAGCCAGGTAGCTTGTAGGCGCGGTCGCTGACCGCGCCAGCCGCGATCAACGATCGCGGCTACAATCGCGCCGACCGGAAGGCAATCTGCTGCTAAAGCAAGCCCCGCCTCACGTCGCCTGCGGCCGATCCGTTTTCTCCGGGACACGCTCAAACAGCAGCATCGAGCGCGGGGTCGCTTCGTAGACAGCGCCGATCGCGAACTGACTGGCGTCCAATTGCGGGTCCGTCGTGTCGAAGAGCCGCTTCCAGCCGTCCGCTTCGTAGCAGGGCGGCAAGGTGAACTCGACGGCCTCGTGATGCGCGTTGAAAACGATCAGCAGCGTCGTGTCCGCCCCTCGCTTTTTAATGCCGGTCGGCTGCCCACGCCCGTCCAGGAGCATTCCGAAGCAGCGCGTTCCATTGTCCCAAGCCTCGTCTGTCATCTCCGAACCGTTGGGATCGATCCAGGTGACGTCTTTCACCTCAAGCTCGGGATTCATCTCGCCGGTCAAGAAGCGCGAGCGGCGCAACACCGGGTAGAGATGAAACGCCGACGTCAGGCGGCGGAAAAAGGCGACGAGCGACAGACGCTCCTCGTCCATGTCCCAATGGACCCAACTGATCTCGTCATCCTGGCAATAGGCATTGTTGTTGCCGTTCTGCGTCCGGCCGAACTCGTCGCCAGCGCAGACCATCGGCGTGCCCTGAGACAGGATCAGCGTGCCGAGCAGGTTGCGGAGCTGACGCCAGCGCAGCGTCTGGATGGCCTTGTCCTTGGTCGGCCCCTCCGCGCCGCAGTTCCATGAGCGATTGTCGGAGTGCCCGTCGCGATTGTCCTCGCCATTCGCCTCATTGTGCTTGTCGTTGTAGGACACGAGATCGTTGAGTGTGAAACCGTCATGAGCGGCGATGAAGTTCACGCTGGCCCAAGGTCTTCGGCCGCGAAAGTTGAACTTGTCCGGCGAGGCGCAAAGGCGCGGCGCCAGCGCTTTCGCGTCCCCGTGGCCCCGCCAGAAGTCTCTCACGTCATCGCGAAACCGGTCATTCCATTCGCCCCAGCCAGGGGGAAAGCCGCCGACCTGATAGCCGCCCGGGCCACAGTCCCACGGCTCAGCGATCAGTTTGACGTCAGCGAGCACCGGATCCTGGCCCACGACCTTCAAGAATCCGCTTTCGGTGTTGAAGCCGTCGGGCTCGCGCGCAAGGATCGTCCCCAGATCGAAGCGGAATCCGTCAACCCGCGTTTCGTTCACCCAATAGCGCAAACTGTCCGCAACCATCTGGATGACGCGCGGGTTGCTGAGGTTGACCGTGTTGCCGGTGCCAGTGTCGTTAATGTAAAATCGCGGCTCGTCCGGCATCAGCCGGTAGTAGCTCGGGTTGTCGATGCCCTTGAAGCTGAGCGAGGGGCCGAGATGGTTGCCCTCCGCGGTGTGGTTGTAGACGACGTCGAGCAGCACCTTGATGCCGCTGGCGTGGAACGCCGCGACCATCGTCCGGAACTCGCGCGTCGGCCCCCCGGGGGTCTGGTCCGACGCGTAGCGGCGGTCGGGCGCGAAGTAGGCGAGCGTCGAGTAGCCCCAGTAGTTGGCGCTCTGCGGGGCCGCGTCGTTCTGGTCGTTCTGGGTCTCCTGGATGGGCAGTAGCTCGATGGCGGTGATCCCCAGCGCGGCCAGGGCCGCCGCTTTCGTCGCGGCCCCCGCGTACGTACCGCGCACGGCGGCGGGGACCGCGGGATCGTTCATCGTGAGGCCGCGCACGTGGACCTCGTAGACGACGTCGTCCTTCAGGGCACGCGCGGGCGGGGCTCCGAGGGCGGTCGTGTCGGGGGGGACCGCGATCGACTTGGGGGCGAGCGGTCCGTCGTCGACGTC
>Ga0208480_1000873_pt1 | contig 11219 bp, 14 predicted proteins | sample NGESurshal092012_4_FD_184485 | JGI IMG/M metagenome (GOLD analysis project Ga0208480, IMG submission 184485) | Arctic peat soil microbial communities from Barrow, Alaska - NGEE Surface sample F53-1 shallow-092012 (SPAdes) | ecosystem: Environmental > Terrestrial > Soil > Wetlands > Peat ... | reverse complement strand
GACACCTACCTGCGCTTCTACAACAACGACCGCGTCCACCACGGCCGTCTCACCCAAGGACGCATCCCCGCAGACATCGTCTACCGTGCCCGAAAGATGAAGGCAAAATGAGCCACACCTGTCGGCACAACCCGGAGGCCGCCCACACTAATCGTCTGTTGTGACGGGCTGAAGGGCCTCCCTGACGCGATCCGTGTGACCTGGCCCCAAGCGACGGTGCAGACGTGTGTCGTTCACTTGGTCCGCAACAGTCTGCGCTACGCCTCCAAAGAACTACTGGGCGAAGATCGCAAGGAGCCTGCGCGAGATCTACACCGCCCCAACCGTCGAGGCCGCTGAAACACGTTTCGGCGAGTTCGCCAGCGAGTGGAGGCCGCTCTACCCAGCGATGATCCAATCCTGGGAGAACGCCTGGGAAGAGTTCGTGCCGTTCCTCGAGTTCCCCGTCGAGCTACGCCGGATCGTCTACACGACAAACGCGATCGAGTCGCTGAACGCTAGATTCCGCAGGGCCGTCCGCCACAGGGGCCATTTCCCCAACGAGCAAGCCGCGATGAAGGTCCTCTACCTCCTCGCCACAACCCGCCGACAGAATCGCGAGAACATGACCGGCCAGATCAGCAACTGGAAGCACGCGCTAAACATCCTGACCATCCACTACGGCGACAGACTCACCGCCACGCAATAGCCGAGACGACCATCACCAACAAGGCCATTTACACAAACTTTCTGACAGACCCCGCTGTGATTGCCATACGACTGCGGCGGCGGAGTCCTAGTCCGGGGCGCCCACAGCCCGGACGCGGCGGCACCCGAATCCGTCTGGCCGCATGTAACAATGAGGGCGGACAGCACCGCAACCCGCGATTGATGATGCGGGGCCACGCACCACAGGTTCCACCAACGGCTGCCTACTCGCCGACGCGTTTGAGCCCCGAGCCTATCTAGCCCAGAGCGACCGCCAACTCGCCAGCCTCAACACGCACGGAGTGCGGCACCGTGATTGTGAGGTGCCCGTCGCGCTCCAACAGCCACTTGGCATTGATGATCGTGACGCCGATCACCTCACCGTCAGGGCCGTAGCGGACACCGTGACCCTCTGGCGTGAGCACAGCGTCTGCGGCCATGTTCGACTCGCCGCGCGTGAGGTAGAGCACGTCGCCGTCCGCGTCGTAGTTGGCGCGCTCGAATATTAGATCGTCGATCTTGACCTTCATGTTGTTCATCCGCCTGGCGATTCTCCGTGTCCGTAGCCGAGAGCGGTCACGATGCGTGGCGGCTCCCGTGCAGAGTCTACGACCACCATCAGCCACTTGCTAGGTCCGACATCCCGCTTGAAGAAGCGCTCGCGCGACGGGCGCGGGTCTGGCTCACGATGATCGGGGTTCGGAAGAACCGCAAGAACGGCCGTGAGATGGGGCTCAAGCTCTGGATGCCCTTGCTGCGGGAGCAAGACGTGGCGGAGCCAGGTGTCCTCGAACAACACCACTCGTGTTCCCTCTGGCGTCCTCGTCTCGGCCAGGATCGGGCGCTCACTCATGGCCGATCCGCCCATGCTGGGCACCGGTGCCGCGCCTCGTAATCAGCGACTGACGACATTTGTATACAAGGCTACCTACAGCCCCGGACCCCTGAACGCCCGATCGACCATCTCAACCTCGCGCTCGTTAGGCGCGTAGTCAGCGTAGCGCTGGGTCGTCCCGATGTCGCGGTGGCCCATCCACTCCTGAAGGGTCCGCATTGGTACGCCAGCGGCGGCCATTGCCGTCCCGAATGTGTGGCGCAGATCGTGGAAGCGGTGGGGGTCGGCCACACCCTGCGACAAGCTGGCGGCAGCATCAAGCGGCCCTGGCAACCGGGCGCGCCGCCCATCGAGTGGTCGTAGACCGCCGCGCGTCATCCCGACCGCCCCAAACGGAACCTCATTGGAACCTCGAGGCCCCCTCAGACACGAAAAAGCCCCATGGAATGAGGCTTCCACCAGTGGGCGAAACTGGGCTCGAACCAGTGACCTCCGCCTTGTCGAGACGGTTGAGGGTGGGAATCAGCGGGTAGCGCAGGGCATGAAAAGGCAGGAAACACCTGCAAAATAGGCCCTTCTTGATTCCCGCACCTACCCCAGCTTTCCCGCCGTTTCCCGTCGAGATGTGCGCCAGGTGTGCGCCAAGCAGCGCCGCGTTCGATCCACGTCGGTCACACGATGTCGGCTACGTCTGTCCGACGAGGCCAAGCTCTAGGCGAGTGGCAACAAGTCAAGCGAGTCGCGATCGAAGTCTGCCAACGTTATCTTGGGCGATGGGACCGGTCGCCGATGCTACGTGCGATCGAGTCGCGTGCGGTGATCATCGCGACTCGTGGCAACGAAGCCGCCAGCGCTCGTGCCGGCGCGATGTTGCGGGTGGCCATCGCGGTGAAGGTCAGCGTCAAACGCTCGTCGCGAGTCGCGCGGGAGAACAGCAACCGTTCGAGGGCATTCAGCTTCCGTCCTCCGGTGTAGTCGTGGATCATCGCCGCGTGGCCGTGCAGCGCGCGGTGGTGGTGGCGGCGGTAGCGTTGTAGGCCGCGCTGCAGCGGCGCAACCCCGAGTAGTGCCGGAGCGACGCTGTCGGCGAGCCATTCAGCGGACTGCAGCGCCCAGCCGCAGCCGACGCCCCACAGCGGGTCGGTAGCGAGCGCGGCGTCGCCCACCAGCGCGAGGCCGGGCGCGGTGGGTGCGTGGATCACGTTGGTTATGTCGATCTTGCCGACTGCCCGCCCGACCATCCGCGAGGCGAGGATCGGCGGCGCGTCGGGCAGCACGGCCATGTAGGAAACGAGGGCCGGGATGGGGTCACGGCGGAACTCGTTCTGGCGCTGCTTGGTGGGCATTGCGGCGTAGAGCGTCAGCCCGTTGTCTGTAGGGAAGGCGGCGGCCCAATCGGGGTCGAGAAACCAGGCGGAGCCGTCGGGGGCTCCCACGGGAGCAGGTCCCTCGAAGTATGCGGCGTAGAAGAAGCGGCCGTGAGGGATCGTGCGCGTTCGGACCCCGGCCAGCTCAGCTACTCGCGAGCCGCGGCCGTCCGCGCCGATGACCAGGCGCGCACGCAGCGCTCTGGACTGGCCGTTCGGCTCGCGCACCTCCACGCCGCGGATGTTCTTCCCTTCGCGGATCAGCGCGTGCACGGCGTGGCCCAGGATCAGCTCGACGCCGGGGGTTTCAGCTGCCTTGCGGCGGATCATCGGGTCGAGCAGCTCGCGGCGCAGGTTGACGCCGCTGGGCACGACGCTCTCTGCGCATGGTTCGATCCAGCCCCAGCGAGTCCAGATGCGCGCGTGGGCGCGCAGTCCCCCGGCCTCTTTGATCGCTCCCAGCAGACCCAGCCGTTCGAGCGTTGGCACCGCGGAAGACTGGATGAAGTGACTGCAGATCCGCTTGAACGCAGCCGCGTCCGGCCGCTGCTCCACGAGCGCTACGCGCGCGCCCGCCCTGGCGAGCAGGATCGCGGCGGTGCAGCCCGCGAGGCTCGCGCCGACGATCGTCGCGTCGTAGTCACAGCTGCCCGCGGGCGTCTCTCGCGGTCGTGGATCGGCCATCTCTACTTCGGTGCAGAGATGCTCTCGGGTGTGCCAAGGCGCTCGACCGCTTCCGCGACCGCGAGTGCGCCGTCGCTGCGGCCCAGGGCCTCGGCCATCCGCTCCGCCGCGCGCTTGAGCGCCTGATCCTCCAGCGCCTGTGCGATCACTCTGCGGAGCTTCCGGGGCGATGTGTTCTTACGGACCCGTACACCCGCGCCGCAGGCAACAACACGAGCCGCGTTATCCGGCTGGTCGCGTCCGTCAGGAACACAGACGAGCGGCACAGCATCCGCGAGCGCCGCGTTGATCGTCTGCCAGCCCGCGTGTGTCACGACCAGCGTGGCGTGTGGCAGCACGGTGCGGTGCGGTATGAATGCGGCAGTGCGCGCGTTCGCGGGAATCCGCAGCTGGCCAATCTCAAGCGCCGGCCCGGCGGTCAGCAACGCACGGACCGGCAGCTCACCCACGGCGTCAAGCACCCGCTGGACGAGCGCCCGCTGGTTCATATAGCTGGTGCTGAAGCTGATCAGCACGAGCGGATCGGCGTTCGTCTCCGGCCACGGCGACTCCCACTTGTGCGTATAGGGCTCAAACGCCGGACCCACGTAGTGCACATTCCCCGGCAGCCTGCCGCGACTGGAGAAGTCGAGCTCCGGCGCCGTCATCATGTAGATCGCCTGCACGCCGAGTAGCTGATCCTCCCAATCCTGTAGCGGCGCCAGCCCCTGCTCCACCCGTGCTCTGTTGACGAGCGGTTGACCGGTGGCGGCCAGAACGCGGCTCACTGCGGCTCTGAGGAAGCGGTCGCGCAGGACACCGAGCCGACCGGGCATCGGCTGCAGCCCGAGACCCATCGGCGGTGCGCCGTCGACCGGCAGCGTGTAAGGACAGTGCACGAGCGTGACGGCCGGCAAACCGGCACGCTCGGCGGCGATCGCCGCACCGATCAACATCCAGTCGAACACCACCACCTCCGCGGGCCAATCCTCCAGCAGCTCCACGCAATCGCGCGCGACATCCTCCACGAACGCGAATAGAGCGTTTTTGAGCAAGGCCCGCAAGTAACCAACCGGGGTGCGCGGCTCCCAGTCGCGCAGCGTATCGGTCTCGCGCCGCGTGATATCCATATTGGGAAACGTCCGGCGGAACTCAACGAACTCCGCACCAGTCTGCTGCACTCGCTCTCGCGTCGCGCGGTGCGCGAGCACCCGCACCTCATGGCCACGCTCAACCAACTCGCGCGTCACCGCGAGCTGCGGCGGCGCGTTGCCACTGAACGCGATGAGTGTCTGGAAGACGCGCACTACTATTTGACTATACTCACAATCAAATGAATATGCCGACGTCCTCAGTCAAGAAGCGCCCATACCGGATGTCGGCCCGTGCAGACGCCGCGGCAGCTACCCGCGAGCGCCTGCTCGCTGCGGCATGGCAGCATTTCGCGCGCCATCCCTACGAGGACGTCCGGCTGCAGGAGATCGCCGCCGAGGCGCGAGTCACAGCTCAGACGTTGCACACCCAGTTCGGCTCCAAGGATCAACTCCTGACCGCCGCATACGTGTGGTTTGGCGAGCAGGAGATAGCCCAACGCGACACAGCCCCAACGGGAGACGTTCACCGGGCGATCGAGATCCTCTTCGACCGCTACGAGGCCCACGGAACAGCCGTCCTACGGATGCTCTCCCAGGAGGACCGTATCCCCGCGATTGCCCAGATGACCGACGCGGGCCGCGTCTATCACCGCGAGTGGGCGGCGAGGACGTTCGCATCGCTCCTACGCGGCTTGCGAGGCGCATCGCGCGAACGGCGTCTCGCCGCGATCGTCGTCGCGACCGATCTACTCGTATGGAAACTCCTGCGCCAAAACATGCAGCTCGACCGTGAGAATGCCGAACAGATCGTCGCCGCAATGATTCAGTCTCTGCCACCAGCTAGGTGATCAAGCCGCTACGGCCAAACAACCGGGCTAACACAGCACGACATGTGAGGGAGTTCCCTCGTAGAAACATCGAGCTCACCCGTGGTACCGGCTTGACGTAGCGAACATTATCTGCGATATTGGGGGCTATGGTAGATGCCTCTCCGCGCCCATCCCTTCGCGATGAGCAGAGGGCGCTCACTCGCCGCCGCCTGCTTGACGCCGGGGAAGCCGTGTTTGGTCGAAGTGGCTTTCACGGGGCGTCGGTCGAGGAGATCGCGCGCGAGGCTGGTGCGACGACCGGGGCTCTGTACTCGAACTTCGCCGGCAAGGAGGACCTGTTCCTTGCTCTCTTCGAGGAGCGGATCGCTGCCGATGTTGGCGACTACTCCCAGATCGTCGCTGAGGGAACGACAGTCGAGGAACAGGCTCGCCGGGCGGCGGATCGCTGGATGGCGATATTGCGCGAGCGTCCCGACTACTTTCCGTTGCTGATCGAGTTCTGGGCCTACGCGATCCGCAAACCGCAGCTTCGAGAGCGCCTCGCGGAGCGATTCTTGGCGCTTCGCTCGGCCAGCGCCCGCCTAGTTTCCGAAGGAGCGGAGCGCCAGGGCCTCCCACCGAACGTTGAGGCCGGCGAGCTCGTGGGCCTGCTCATCAATGCTCTGGGCAACGGCCTGGCATTGGAGAAGCTGGCCGATCCCGACGCCATCCCCGATTCGCTTTATGGGGACCTACTCGTGCTCATCCTCACGGCATTGGAAGCGCTCGCACGCGAGAGCCTAACTGCGGTCGATCCGGACACCGCAGGTTCCTCACAAGAACCAGCCACGGAACAGAAGGGCGCCGAGGATGGGTGAGAGATCACCGACCCTTGGCCTCGACGCCCCGTCAAGTCAGTTCGGCGATCCTGGGCTGCGCCGGGCAACCATAGACGATGTCCACCGCTTGAAGGTGGTGCTGGCGCAGGCTTTCTTTGAGGACCCGATCCTCGGCTGGTTGTTGCCCGACGACCGCAAGAGACTGGCGCGTCTGCGTCATTTCTTCGCGATCGAGCTGCGCCACCTGGCGTTGCCACGCGGCCGCGTGTGGACGACATGCGATCTCACCGGCGCCGCGCTGAGCTTGCCGCCCGGCTCCTGGCGCGTGCCGCTGCGCGTCACCCTGTTGGAGGGCAGCGCCTTCGGGGTCCACCTGTCCAGGGCGGCGAGGTTGGGGGCTGCGATGGAGCGGCACCACTTGCGCGAGCGCCACTACTACGTTCGCGACGTCGGCGTCCTACCGAACATGCAGGGGAACGGTCTTGGCAACGCGCTGATGCGCCCAACGCTCGACCGCTGCGACCGGCAGGGCCTGCCCGCCTATCTCGAGGCATCCAGCGAGCGCAACGCCGCGTTGTATGAGCGCCTCGGGTTCCAACTCATCAACGAGCTTCGAGTCACTGGCAGCCCGCCGCTGCGCCTCATGCTCCGTCCCCCACACCCCAGGGAGATCAAGAGATGAGCACACGCGCCACCAAGCTCGCCGGTCTGGCTGGCGTCCTCAGCATCACGCTTGGGCTCGCCGCACTGCCCATCGATCAAATGTGGACGTTCCCCGCGACCGGCGCGACGGCAGCCGAGATCGCAGGTTTCGTGCACGCGCATCGCTCAGCGTTGCTCGCAGCGATGGTCCTAACTACGGCCGCGGTAGGGCTCTGGCTCGTCTTCGGTATCGGCGTCTGGCTGTGGCTACGGGAGACAACCAGCAGCGAGAGCATTCTTTCAGCGTGCTTCCTGGTTGGGCTTGTCAGCTTCGTCACCCTCCTTTTCGCCGGGTTCACAGTGTTCTTCGTGCTCGTCTATCGCGCGGGCGAAGTGTCTGATCCGCGGCTGCTGTATGACCTCTCGTTCGGTCTGCTTGCCATGTCTGGAGTTCCCACCGCACTGGCGCTCGGCTCATACACGGCGCAGGTATTCCGGGACGGCCGCCTGCCTGCCTGGACAGCGCTTCTGGCCGCTATCGCCGCCTTTGCGCACATCGTGCTTCTCGCCTCGCTTGTGATCACGACCGGTTTCTTCTCACTGCAGGGAGGAGTGACCATCGCGATCCCCGCCACGCTGTTCGCCTGGATCACCGGCACCAGCATCGTCCTACTCCGGCCGGGAAGCAAACAAGACAATGAGCTCGTCGCCAACTGAATCAAGCCAGACAAGCAAGTCGCTGAGCTTTCGCCGGCTCAGCCTTGACGACTTCGAGGTGTGGCGCCCACGCATGACGCGGTTGTTGATCTTCGCCTCGATGTTGCTTGTGGCGTACTGGGCCTTCTGGCTCGCCGATCGCAACATGGTCGCCAGCGACCACACCCCGGCGTACATTTCCTTCGAGCAATCCTTCCCACTCGCTGATGGGTGGCTGGCCGCAGCAGCGCTCTTGGCGGCTATCCAGCTGTGGCGCCGGCGGCCGAGCGCGCTCATGTGGCTGATGGTCGTCGGCGGAGCGGGCATGTATCTCTGTGCAATGGATGTGCTCTACGACCTGCAACACCGTATCTACACCAAGCCCCAGGGCGGTGGCACAGAGCTCGTAATCAACGTTGCCACCGCCGCGTTGAGTATCGGGGTCATGAGATTCGGATGGCGCTTTCGGCACGAGCTACTCGAGAACACGGCTGACCGTTAACTTCGGCGGCTACTTGACACCCATCAGCAGCGCCATCTCCAGAAACTAGGCTGTCGTCGTGCTCGTTGATCTTCACGCCCACTATCCGATGCACGTCGCCCCCCGGAGGCTTCCGGGGTTTATGCGGCTGGTGTCGTCGAAGGACGGCCGCACGGAACTCGTGGATTATCTAGATGCTCGGGTAATCGGTCTCGCGGGGCGCGTCTGGAACCATGAGTCGTTCTCCGCAGGTCCACGGGTCACGGTTGAGCGGATGGTCGAAGGAGAGGTCGGGGTGGCTCTCTCGGTACTTGGGTCGCCGCTGCTTGAGATAGGGCATCGCCTGACGAGGTGGTATCGGCGCCGACCGCCATACGGCGGTCCCCCTGACGACAGCTATTTCGCGGTCCTCATTCGGCAGCTCGAGTTGGTCGAGCGCCGAATCGCCGAGCAACATCATGACCGCGTGATCGTGGCACGTAGCTACAGAGAGCTGGAGGCCGGCATGGCGCAGGGCAGACTCGTCCTCGTCCATTGTGTCGAGGGCGGCTTCAACCTGGGCGCAACCCCGGCCACCGTCGACCTCGCCGTTACCGAGCTGGCCTGCCGCGGCGTCGCCTACATCACGCTGGCGCACCTCTTCTGGCGTCACATCGCGACGAACACGCCGGCTGTCCCGTTCTTGTCCGACGACCTTTACGAACGTCTCTTCCCGCAGCCAGCGCTTGGCCTGAGCGAACTCGGCCGTGCGGCTGTTCGGGCGATGGTGCGAGAGGGCGTACTGATCGACATAACCCACATGAGTCAGCGCGCCGTGAACGACACTTTTGTTCTACTCGACGAACTCGACCCGGGCCGCTCGGTACCCGTGATCGCATCACACACCGCCTACCGTTTCGGTAGCCGCGCCTACAACCTGGACAAGTCCACCGTCGAGCAGATCACGGCACGCGCGGGCGTGATCGGCCTGATTCTCTCCGACCACTTCATCTCAAATGGCTTGCGTGCAGACTGGACCCGCTCCTTCGACGAATCGTTCTCGCTACTCTGCGCGCACATCGACCGCATCCGGGAGATCACGGGTTCGCACCGACACGTGGCAATCGGCTCCGATCTGGACGGGTTCATCAAGCCAACCCTCGCGGGACTGGAGCACAGCGGGCTACTCTCACGGCTGGATGAGGCACTGACCGGTCGGTACAGCGAGGTGACCGCATCGCTGATCGCCCACGAGAACGCATTGCGTCTGCTGCGCCGACACTGGCGCGCCTGAGCTCACCCCTGTCGTGGTTTGCGAGAGCTGCCCGAAGCCAGTCTCCGCCGCTGACGTTGAATACGAGGCTGATTGAGCCGAGTCGTTCTCACGGGGCCGCCACCAAGCGCGAGTCTCGCCCGTCCCGGACGTGAGCCTCTCACCAGGGCGCTGTGGGAGCCGTTGCTGGGCAGCGTGCGTCACCGACCCTGGTCGTCACCCAATCACTACTTCGCCCGGCTGCAAGAGCGGCAGCACGTCCCGAAGATCCTCGGTATCGAGCACATGGTCTGCGGCCGCCCGAGCGTCGGCTGTGGCGTTCAGTGCGATCGACATGCCCGTGCGTCTAAAGAGCGGCACGTCCGAGCGGGAGTCGCCGATCGCGGCTACCTGGCTCATAGAGAAACCGTTCTGTTGGCACCAGTCCTCGACGAAGCGCACCTTGTCGTGCTCATCGAAGTATCTGCTGACTGTGCCGGACACGACTCCGTTGCTCACCTGGATCTGGGTCCCGCTGACTGCGGCGAAGCCATGTCGCTCCCGCAACATCTCAGCCGCGAAGCTCCATGTGATCGTGCCTAGTAGGAGGCTCGACCCAGCGGCGCGGAGCGCCTGGAACGTCTCCGCCATGCCGTCAATCCAGCGGCCCTCCGCCAGCACTCGCCAAGCCTCGGCGGTGCTCTGACCCGCAAGCCAACCCGCCGTGCTGTCGGCCACCACACGATTCGAGATCTCGTGCGCACTGAACGCTCGCTCCAGCTCCGCGATCGCATCTGCCTGGCCGAGCCACTGCGCCAGCAGCATCGAGACGGTTGTGCCCCGCAGCAGCGTCCCGTCTAGATCGAACACCACGACAGGGAAGGAAGGGTCGGGCATCCCTCTCAGACCTCGCGACCGGCGTCCAGACCAAGCGGGCCCGGTCGGCCAGGTCGGGTTTTCACCGGCGTGATCGGTGACGATGTCGCGTCCGTCCAGGTCGGCAAGGACGGATCATACGTCGCGACCACTCGCGCCTGGCGCGTCATCCGCGCGCGCGCCTACCCTGCGAGAACATGCAGACCACGGTCGAAACCAGGCTGCGCGAGGCCGAGGACCGTGCCCGCCTCGCGCAGAACGTCCTGAGCGCCGCGCTCGTTCTCGACGAGGCCGGGATCGCGCCGCGCTCCACGCTGGCGCACCGTCTGTTTCACGAGTGCGTGCGCCTGGACGACGAGCACGCGATGCGGCGCCACATCCAGGCCAGCACGCGCCTGGCCGGCGTTCCGCTGCCAGCGGCCGCCGCAGCCCCGAGCGGCCAGCGGCGCAAACCCTACGCGCAGGGCGCGCTTGACCTGTTCGCATCTCTCACCGTCGCACCGGACACGTTCGGCCGTAGCATACGCGGGCGCGGCGGCGGGTATGTACGTGATCGGCGTGCCTTACTTCACCGGCACACAGCTACCGGGTTGCGACATGCTCGCCCCCAGCCTCGCCGACCCGGCGGTCGCCCCGCGCACTCGGGTTGGGCTGGCGTGGTGAAGTCCGTGATCACGGTGTTGGTCAACGTTCATCTGCACGGTCCGCAAGCCGGCGACAAGATAATCCGTGATGGCCTCATGGTTTGGACCGTATGCGCCACCCTCGACCGATGGCACGAGACTCATCCTCGACGACTCGGCAACCTACATAGTCGCGTCGTGGGTTTCACTACGCGCGTCAGCTCTCGCCGATTGAGATCGGTCCTCCCTGAAGCTCCGCCTTGACGAGGCGCAGTCCGATGTCGAGCGTGGCCTGCGTTCGCAGATGTCCGTAGCGGGCGTCCCACTTGCCGCTGTCGAGATCCTGGCGGAGCCGGTCCAGGCCGCTGTCGACGAT
>Ga0208480_1000872_pt1 | contig 11225 bp, 7 predicted proteins | sample NGESurshal092012_4_FD_184485 | JGI IMG/M metagenome (GOLD analysis project Ga0208480, IMG submission 184485) | Arctic peat soil microbial communities from Barrow, Alaska - NGEE Surface sample F53-1 shallow-092012 (SPAdes) | ecosystem: Environmental > Terrestrial > Soil > Wetlands > Peat ... | reverse complement strand
GGATTGGAAGTAACGCCCTTCACGCCGTCTTCGTCGATGAGCTTCTTCAGCCCGCCGGTCTGGATGAGCGAGCGGCTCAGATTGTCCAGCCACACCGACTGGCCGAATTTTTCAAGCTGACGAAGACGGTTCATGGAGTAATCCCAAGCGAGGGCCAGCCGTCATCATTGCGGATATTGCAATCGGGGCAAGGCGGTCATGGGAGCGAACGCGGGCAAAGGCGAATTGTTCCCGAATATCGTTTGGATAAAACCACTTAGCTCCGGCGACGCGATAAACGGTTGATCCGGCGCGGGCTTCCGGCGCGGGCGGCTTCCCTCCATAGCCGCAATATGGTTTGAAAACCGGTGGGCTTGCGGTTGGCCCCTCGCCCATGAGGCCAAAATGCCCGGCAAGTTCAGCGCCTATCTGACGATCTACAACGATTGGGAATTTCTCGAACAGGTGCTGCGTTCCATCGCGCCCTATGTCGATGAGCTTATCGTTGCCGATGGCGCGTTTGAATGGATGGCGCCCTATCTGACCGCGATGGGGCACGATCTGGAACGCTCCGACCCGCGCGTGTACGACATCATAGAGGCAAGCCGCATTCCCTATCGCGTTGTTTCGGGCGTGTGGGTCAATCATATCGAAAAACGGCTGGCCGCCTATCGCGCCTGCACAGGCCGTTACGCCTGCCGGATCGATTCCGACGAGATCATGTTTTTTGACGACAAAGAGCTGGAGCGATTTTTCCGGCGCGGCGGCGTGGTTGGCGAAGTGTCGATGCCCACCTATATCGCGCCGGGATGGGTCAAACGGCAGATGTGGAATCCGCAAGGGCGGCGTGCGAAATTGCGCGCGTTTTTCCGTTCGCCGCAAGCGATGCTTTCGCGTCAGTCGTTTCTGTTCGACCGCACGCGCGTCGAGCCGGAAATTCATCTGAACTATCTCTGGATTGTTCGCGATGCTGACAAACGCCCGCGCGGCGGCGAAATTCCGTTTGCGGTGTATCCCCGGCCTGTCGGTTTCAACGCGCATCTGACGATCTGGCGCTCCATTCCCGCATCGGCGCAACGCGCGGAATCCTATGTCCTGCATCATGTTTTGCGAAACGGCGTGCCATGGCTTCCGCAATTGAAAGAGCAGCCAACCGACCTGAAGACATTGTTTGAAATCGTGCCGCCGGAAATCTTCCGCGAGATCACGCTGGCCGCGCGCATCGGCATCAACACCATGCTCCCCGGCGAATTCGCGATGGCGCCGACGCCGCTGACGCGGGACCAGGAAGCAATCTTCGCGGGGCGTTACAAGGATCTGCTTGCCGGGCACGCCGCGCTCAACAGGCGGATGTGCGACACCGGCCTTCACTTTGCTCGCCATATGCCCACAATCATCGACCTTAGCGATGCGGCCTGCACCGATTGCGTCGCGCCCGACGGCACGCTGTTTATCGAGTTCGAAAGCGATCTGCGCGGCGCCGACGTGAAACTGCGCAGCGTGGTTTCGCACGCGCCCTGGCAGACCGTGACCATTCCCGAACATCGCCGCGAAGGGCGCCTGCTTGCCATCCGACTGCCGCCGCTTTCGCCCGGCAGCCTCCGCCGCGAGATCGAGTTCAAGATCGAAACGGTATCCGGCCAGCCCATCCAACGATTCCGCGTCCGCACCGGCCGCGAAGAACTCGGGAACTTTTTTCCTCGCTTCTGAGTTGTAGCTAACCTGACTTCCAATATTGGCTTTCGGAATGATGAGGGCGGGATTAACGGGGTCTTAGCAAGATTTGAGATATTCTCATTTGTTTTCATCGCCTTAGTACGAGGAAGGGGCATGAATATTTCTGGGGGCTTAACATTTGTCTTTGCGGTTATTGCGGCGGGCGCGGGGGTGGCAATCGTCCTGCTCGTCTTGGCGCTGCTGCGCATGTCGGCGACCTTGCGGGAGCGTACCGAGGCGCTGGAGCGTGAAATCGTCGAACGAACCCGCCACGAACAGCAGATGGCCGAGAACACGCTGGAGCTGCAGCGCTCCAATGCCGAGCTGGAGCAATTCGCCTATATCGCGTCGCACGATCTTCAGGAGCCGCTGCGCATGGTGGCGAGCTATACCGATCTTCTGGCGCAGCGTTATCAGGGCAAGCTCGACGAACGGGCGGACAAATACATCAAATATGCCGTCGATGGCGCCAAGCGCATGCAGCGGCTGATTGACGATTTGTTGACCTTCAGTCGCGTGGGCCGCCGCCAGCGGCCATTGCAGCCGACCGATCTCAACGAAGTGGTGCGCACGGTCCTGAAAAATCTGGGACACGCAATCGGTAAATCGAACGCAACCATAGAATTCCGCAATCTGCCGACGGTTATGGCCGACGACGGCCAGATCGGTCAGGTGTTTCAGAACCTCATCGGCAACGCGATCAAGTTTCATGCCGAGCGAGCGCCGCATATTCGTGTCGCGGCGGAACTCAAGGCGGGAAAATATCTATGCGCCATCGCCGACAATGGTATAGGAATAGAGGTTCAATATTCCGAGCGTATCTTCCAGATGTTTCAGCGCTTGCATGACCGCGAAACGTATGAGGGAAGCGGCATCGGACTCGCCGTGGCAAAAAAAATCGTCGAACGCCACGGCGGACGCATCTGGTTCGAATCCGAACCCGGCAAAGGCACGACGTTCTTTTTCACGCTCGCGCCCGTTCAGGAGAAAGCTGCATGAGCAAAGGCCGGGGGCCGGTTGCGCAACCTAATCGTTCGTGCAGCGGAAAATGACCATGAACATGGATCGTACAGCGTTCAAACTTCTTCTCGTCGAGGACAATCCCGGCGACGCCGACCTGACGCGCGAGCATCTGGAAGGCCTGCCCGATTGCGATTTCGAGATCACGCTGGTGACGCGGCTTGCCGACGCCATCGCCAAGCTCGAAGAATCCCCGATTGACGCGGTTATTCTCGACCTGAATTTGCCCGACAGTACGGGCCTCGACACGCTGCGCCGCCTGCGCAAGATCCGCGGCGCCATGGCCATCATCGTGCTTTCGGGCGTGGCCGATGAAATCCTGCGCCAGGACGCCATTCGCGAAGGCGCACAGGAGTTCCTCAGCAAAAACGAATCCGCGTCGCGGCTTGTGGCGCGCAGTTTCGTCTATGCGCTGGAGCGTCACCGTCAGGAAGAAGAAAGCCGCAAGATCGAGCAGCTTGTGGCGGCCAATCCCGATGCCGTGCTGGTGGTGGATGACGCCAATGTTGTACGCTTCGCCAACGTCGCGGCACTTTCGCTGTTCGGGCGGAGCAATGAGGAATTCGTCGATCATCCGCTGGGCTACTCCATTCCCGTCAATGACATGGCGGAAATCAGTTTCACGAAAGACGGCAAAAACCATTTCGCCGAAATGCGTGCGGCCGAATTCGTGTGGGATCGCAAGCGCGCCTATCTCGCCTCGATCCGCGACATCACCGAGAAGAAACATCTCGCCGAGCAATTGCTTCAGTCGCAAAAAATGGAAGCGATGGGGTTGCTGGCGGGCGGCGTGGCGCACGACCTCAACAATCTTCTCACCGTCATCGTCAATTGCGCGGTGTTTCTCAACGACGCAATTCCCGAAGGCGACGTCAAGCACAATGACGTCAACCAGATCCTCGCAGCCGTCGATCGCGCCGAGGCGCTGATCGGGCAATTGCTGGAATTGTCGCGGCGCAAGCCCACGCAGGCGCGCATCATCGGTCTTGGCGAAGTGGCGACCGAGATGGAAAAGCTGCTGCGCCGTACGCTGCCCGCCGACATCGAGCTTTCGGTGGAGATTGCGGGGCCGCTATGGACCGTGCTTGCCGACCGCGGACGCATCGAGCAGGTGCTGATGAATCTCGCGGTCAACGCCAAGGACGCGATGCAGGGCGGCGGCGGCATCACCATCGCGCTTGCCAACAAGACGCTGGAAAAGGCGACGGGCGTTTGCGCGGCAGGCGATTATGTTTCGCTGACCGTGACCGACACGGGCACGGGCATTCCGCCCGAAACCGTTTCGCGCATTTTCGAGCCGTTCTTCACGACCAAAGCGCCCGGCAAGGGCACAGGCCTTGGCCTTGCCACCTGTTATTCGATTGTCCAGCAGGCGGGCGGCGAGATCACCGTGCAAAGCAGGCTCGGCGAAGGCACGCGCTTTGAGATTCTGCTGCCGCGCGCCGACGGCGCGGTGGCGAGCGTGGCGATTGAATCGTCCGACAAACCCGCGCTGGAAGGCACGGAAAGCATTCTGCTCGTCGATGACGATATCGCGGTTGCGACGACGCTGGCGACTGTTTTGCAGAAGAAGGGTTATATGGTCGTGCTGGCGGAAAACGGCGAGGAAGCGCTGCTGCGCGTGCAGATCAATCCCAAACCGTTTGATCTCGTGCTCAGCGACATCATCATGCCGCGCATGAACGGGCGCGCGCTGACCAAGGCGTTGCGGGAACGCTATCCGCAACAGAAGATTTTGCTGATGAGCGGATTTGACGACGCGCCGGGCGATAATCCTGAAGCCGTTGAGACGATCTTCAAGCCGTTCCGGCCTAATGATCTGCTGAAGCGCGTGCGCGATATTCTCGACGCTCACGCCGCGCGCAAAAGCGTATAACCCTTGATTTCACGGCGCAGATCGAGTGTGGCAATACGGTCGAGCACCGGCTTCAGCCGGTTCATCTCGGCAGGCTTGGTGAGATAACCCAGCGCGCCAAGGCCTTTCGCACGTTCCATGTCCTTGTCGTAGCCCGATGTCGTGCACATCACGACCGGCATATTTTTCAGCGCATCTTCCGCGCGCATGTTTTCCAGCAATTCAAAACCGTCCATGCCCGGCATGTTGATATCGAGCAGCAGCAGATCGACTGTCGCCATCTTGTTGGCCGCCGTGCGAAGAATATTCATGGCCTCATAGGCATCGCGCGCCACGAGCAGGTTGCATTGCAGCCCCGCTTCCTCGAACAGCATGATGCGCGTCAATTCGATATCGGCTTCGTTGTCGTCCACAAGCAGCAGATTCGCCATGGGCTGTTCCTGCGGCTCCGTGGGCGCTGCGCGCGCCGCACTCACCGGCACTTTCGGTTTTATTTCCGCGGCATCTTTCGGGATCGTGAAAACGAAAGTCGTTCCCTGCTGTGCTGCGGATTCGCACCAGATTTTTCCGCCATGGGTTTCCACGATCTTCTTGCAGATGGCGAGGCCCAGACCCAACCCTTGCGCTTTCGGTTGCGCCAGCCGCTTGAACGGTTCGAAAATCTTTTCGCGCTGCACTTCTTCAATGCCAAGCCCGTTGTCGGTCACGCGGAACGACCAATGCGTCGGGCTTTCCACGGCATCGACATGAATGACGGGATCGGTTTTGCAGTGCTGGATGGCATTGCACATGAGATTTTGCAGCACCTGCGCCAATTGCCGGCGATTGGCCGTGACGGTGGGCAGCGCGTCGCTGGTAACGCGCGCGTTGCGCTCGCGGATCAGCGTGCTGATATCGGCTTTCGCGTCTTCCAGCACGGAAGCCGCATCGCATGCTTCTTTCGGCACTTCCTGCGCCGAGCCGTCCAGCCGCGTATAGAAATAAACCGCGTCGATCAGCGCCGACATGCGGTCGGCCGCGCTCTGAATGTAATTGAAATAACCCTGACCCTTTTCCGACATCGGCTCATGCGCGTGGATGATCGACAGAAAAGATTTGATCGTGCGAATGGGTTCTTTCAGATCATGCGCCAGTGCGCGCGTGAAAATCTCCAGCGACCCGCGCTGCTCGTGAATGCGTTTCTCCATCGCGCAATGATCGATGGCGACGCGGATGGCGCGCTGCAACGATTCCGGCGTGATGGTGGCCTTCGAGATATAGTTCTGCGCGCCTTCCTGCATGGCGGTGACGGCGACGGTTTCATTGCCCTGCCCGGTCAGCATCACCACGGGCACGAAGGGGTGCTGCGCGCGTAACCGTTTCAGCACTTCCACGCCGTTGCGGCCGGGCAGCGAATAATCGAGCAGCACGCAACCGGGCGAGGTTTGCGCGATCAGCTCAAGCCCGCGCTCACCATCCTCCGCCTCGAAGATTTCGTAATTGCCCTCTTCGCTTTTTTTCAGCGTGCGCCGGTAAAGCTCCCGGTCGTCCTCGCTGTCGTCGATGATCAGTATGCTTGTTGTTTCAGCCACGACCCTGTTCCTTCGGCAACAGCGCGATCTCGAACCAGTATTCCTTAAGTCGCCGTATCGCCGCAATCAGCCCGTCGAAATCCACAGGCTTCTGTATATAGGTATTCGCGCCCAATTCGTAGCAGGCTTTCACATCCCGTTCGTCGTCCGAGGTGGTCAGGATCACTACGGGGATTTTCTTGAGTTTGGGCGTCTGCTTGATGATTTCCAGCGTCTTGCGCCCGTCCAGCCCCGGCATGTTGAGATCCAACAGGATGAGGCCCGGCTTGGTCAGTGCATCGGAGCGCAGATAGGACAGCGCGTCCTCGCCGTTGAACACATGCTTGATCGGATTGTGCAAATTCGCCTTGCTGAAGGCGCGCTTGGTGGCCTCGAAATCGTCGGTGCTGTCCTCGACGATGAGGATGGGCTGCGATTCACGCAGCGGCTTTAGATTCATGTCTTGAGTCATTTTTCGATGCCTCCAGAGTGAAATAGAAAGTGGTTCCCTTGCCGGGTTCGGATTCAAGCCAGATCTGTCCGCCGTGGCGTTCGACGATTTTTTTCACGAAGGTCAACCCCACGCCCGTGCCCTCTTCCGGACCTTGCGCCGCCTGAAGCCGTTTGAAAATACGGAAAATCTCCTGATGGAATTCCGGCACGATGCCCAGGCCATTGTCCTTCACATAAAAGACATTTTTCATCGCGGCGCCGTCGGCGGTTTTCATTGAATCGAGGAAGCCGATTTCGATAATCTTCTCGGCCTTGTCGTTGTATTTGGCGGCGTTGGTGATGAGATTGCGGAACAATTCGGTCACGCGCGGCTTGTCGCAAACGATGGTGGGAAGCGCAAGCGGCATCACGATGCGCGCGCTGCGCTCCTCCAGGAAATGGTCGAGCGTGGATTCCACATCGTCGATCACCGCCCCGATCTCCGTGGGTTGAACGGCCAACTCCTGCCGCCCCAGCCGCGAGAAATAAAGCAGATCGTTGACCAGCCGCTCCATGCGCTGGCTGAGGAACACAAGGCGGTTGAGCCGCCCGACACTTTCGGTATCGAGTTTCTCTTCATTGTCTTCCAGCAGAAAGCGCGAATGATTGTGAATGCCGCGCAATGGCTCTTTCAGATCGTGCGAAGCGATATAGGCGAAATCATCCAGTTCCTTGTTGCTGCGCTCCAGCGCGTGGGTATAGCCCATCAATTCCTGTTCGGCTTCTTTGCGTAGCGTGATGTCGCGGACGATGCCCGAATAATAGGTGCCGTCTTCCAACGTGAACACGCTGATGGATAAATCCATGGGGAAAACCGAGCCGTCCTTGCGGCGGCCGGTCACTTCGCGGCCCGCCGTGCCGATGATGTGCGCATCGCCCGTCGCTTTATAGCGCGCGAGATAGCCGTCATGCTCGGCGTGATAAGGCTCCGGCATCAGCATCTTGACGTTCCGCCCCACGACTTCGGAGGCATCGTAATCGAAGATGCGCTCGCAGGCATGGTTAAAAGTTTTAATCATGCCTTTGGTGTCGATGGTGATGAGGCCGTCCAGCGTGTGATCGACGACAGCGCGCAAACGGCTTTCGCTGCGGTCGAGTTCGGCGGCGGTGCTTTTGATGCGCTCCAGATTCTCGTGGAAGGCCTGCAGCACTTCCGCCAATTTACCGATTTCGTCGCCGCGATTGATCGGCAGCGTGAATTCGGCGCGCTCGCCATGGGTTGCCTTCACCAGCGCATCCACCATGCCGTTCACGGGCCGGATGACGCGCCGCAGGATAACGCGGAAGCTTGAGACGCAAAGGATCAGCGCGATCAGAAACGTGACCAGCTGTCCGGCGATCTGATTTCTGGTATCGTCGATCAGGCCTTGCACATATTTTCGCGTCTCGAAGATCAGCGCGCCGCGCAGGCTGCTCAACGAGTCGGAGGCTTCGGTCGAAAGCTCGAACCACAAATCCACGCTGATGGGATAGTTGCCGCCATGGCGCGCGCCCGGGACATAAAACATATCCCGGATCATGTCGTGCATCGTGGAATAATGGCTGTAAGCGTCGGTGTAATAAGGCGCGATCTTTGCATAAAGGCCGCTTTGCTGGGCCAGAACGCGCGTCATCTGCCAACTTTCCTCCGTCACGCCTCGCCAATAGAGGAGTTGCGAAATCTGCTTCGGCGTCGGATCGGCGTTCTCGACGATCAGCTGGCCGATGAGGGAACGCTCGCGCCCCGTGTAATCGGTGATCGTGCGCGCGAAATGCTTCACCCACAGATTCTGGGTGACGATGGGATCGATATCCGTGAAATGCCGGATGAATCCGATCCACAGATTTTGCGTTTCGAGAATCAGTCCGGTCACTTCGTCCGACCAGCGCTGGGCAAGCGCGCGTTTTTCCGGGCTGTCCGGCGCATCGGCGGCCGCATCGACTTTAAGCCGCAGGCTGCGGATCAATTCCAGATGCTTGCGCACGGCATCGCGCAAGGGAACGAGTTCGGGAAAGGCGTAATGGTCGAACGCCGCCATGCTGCGGCCCATGGCGTCGTCCGCCGCGCGCCTGCTTGCGGCAAGGCGCTGCTTCAGATCGGCCGCTGTGTCCGGATCGGGCGCATGCAGCATCGACAGCGCCACGTCGCGCTCGACGGAAATTCTTTCGGTCGCATCGAACAGCTGATTGCTGAGCAGCGACGCATCCCGCAATGCGGTGACACGGGCCAGACGCTGCATGCTGCCGTACATTTCTCCGGCCGCCAGCAGCGTAATCATCAGCGTCAACGCGCCGATGATGAGCAGCAGGATGGACCGGATGGACATTTGCCGGACCATCGCGGTCAGTCCGTCGCGTTGGTGTGGACGGCGCTTGCCAGTTTCAGCAGGCGATCCTCCACGGCGAGATGGGCGGCTTTCACCGCATCCACATTGATCTTGATGCCGATGCGGTTATCGGCGCGGATGAATTCGATCATGCCGCCGGACGCGGCGAAACCGTCGAAATCGCTGACGGTCAGCACGTCCTTGCCCGCAAGCGTTTTCTGCAGTTGCGGCCAGTCGGCCTTCTGGTTGGCATGCACGAAGACCAGCGAGCAGGCGCTAAGATCGTCCGCGCCTTTCACATTGCGAATTTTGATCGCATGCTGATTGACCGTGCGCCCCGACATGGGTTGCAAATGCCCGTCGAAGGGATCGCCGCCGAACAGGCAGACAATGACATCGCCGTCCGCGGCGGGCGAATGATCGTCCGGCCATTGCGTGTATTTGAGGAAATTATAAAGCAGGCCCGCTTTGATCTCCTGCTCGACGAGCTGCATGTTCTCGTCGGCCAGCGCCGCGCCCACGGACGCCACACCCAGCAACAGGGCGAAGACCGCGCGGGCAAACATCTTCACGGATGCCACGTCAGCCTGCCGTACACGGCGCGCTGGATGGCGACGGCGTTGGAATCTGTCGGATTGCCGAATTCGCGATGCGACTGGTCGGTGAGATTTTGTCCCACCAGATCGAATTGCAAGTCATCGCTCACGCGCCAGCCGATCCGCATGTCGAGTCGCCAATAAGCACTCACATCATAGCCCGGCAACGCATCCACATAATAGACGGTCGTGTCGAAGGCGAGACGGTCGGTGACATCCCATTGCGAGCGGATATTGAACTGGTTGCGCGGCGACTCGCCAACGGCGGCCTCTGACGCAATGGCCTCATTGGACGGCGGTCCGTCCATCTGCATGTGCAGATAGGAATAGCCGGCGGAGAAATTGAGGTTGTCCATCGCCCGCCAGTTGAGCACGCCTTCAAAACCGTAGGTCTTGGCCTTTGTCAGATTGGTGCTGGCGATCGGCAATATGAAATAGAACGGACTCAGCACAATCTGCGGCGGCAACAGGCTCAGCGTGGAGAGCTTGCTGTAGTCATTGTAGAAGCCGGTGACATCCATCTGCACCGTAGGCGACCATTGGCGGCGATAGCCGAGTTCGTAGGCGGTGAGTTCTTCGCTGTTGAAATTGGGACTCGGCGTCAGTTCGACAGCCACTGGAACCGGAAACGGCGAACCGGGCGGGAACACGCCGGTCAGAACCGTCAGGTCGCGCTCCAATTCACTGGGCGTGCGCACGGCGCGCGAAACCGAGGCCCAACTCATTTCCTTGTCGTCGATCAGCCATTGCAGGCGGCCGTTCGGCTGCCATTCAAAACCCGTGAAATCATTGTGTTCGAATTTTGAACCCAGCGTGAGATAGAGATTGTCCGGCAGGATCGTGATCTTGTCCTGCATGAAACCGCTATAGGTTTGTTCGCTGTCGGTGGTTTTGGTGCCGGAAATGAGCGACGTGAAATTGAGATCGTCGGATGTATAGCGATAGCGCACGCCGATAATGGGCTTGTTCCACGCAAGCTGCGGCAGTTCGTATTGCGCGTCGAAATCGAATGTTATGCGATGGTCGGCCAGAGGCAGCTGATTGCGCTGCGTGTAATCGACATAGCTTTGTACGGTGAAGCGTGAATCGTCGCCCAGTTCGCGATTCCAGCGGCCGAGCAGATTGACGCCCTGGGCGCTGATGTTTTCCATTTCGACGGCGTTGTAGGGCGCGACCACCATCGGAACCGTGCGCAACTGGCCCGTGTCGCTGCGATAGGCATCGCCCTGCAGCGTGAACGTGTCGCCCGCGCCATCGGGATCGGTATCGACGCGGAAACCCGTGCGCCATGCCGTCCATTGGTCGTTGGGATTGCCGCCGGTCAGCGTTTCTTCCGGCCCGACATCGCGATATTTTCCATAGACGCGCCAATGGACGTTGTCGCCCAGATCGCCGCCGTAACGCGCGGTGAAGATGAGATGATCCTCGTTGCCCGCAACCACCTTGACGAACGTGCCCTTGGTGTCCGAGGCCTTCTTGGTGATGATGTTGATGACGCCGTTGACGGCGTTCGCCCCCCACAGGCTCGCGCCCGGACCGCGGATCACTTCGATGTGATCGATATTCGACAGCGGCATGTCCTGCACGTCCCAATAGACACCGGAGAACAGCGGATCGTAAACCTCGCGCCCGTCGATCAGCACCAGCAGCTTGTCGGCCAGCGGACTGTTGAAGCCGCGCACGCCGATGGACCATGATGCGGCGCCGCCGC
>Ga0208480_1000869_pt1 | contig 11241 bp, 13 predicted proteins | sample NGESurshal092012_4_FD_184485 | JGI IMG/M metagenome (GOLD analysis project Ga0208480, IMG submission 184485) | Arctic peat soil microbial communities from Barrow, Alaska - NGEE Surface sample F53-1 shallow-092012 (SPAdes) | ecosystem: Environmental > Terrestrial > Soil > Wetlands > Peat ... | reverse complement strand
GTGGGGCTCCCGGAACATTGACGACCCGCGGCAGCCCACCGCGGTCCTGGCCCTCGAGCGTGGTACGCGGCAGGATCATTTTCCCCCGCTTCGCGGGTGAGGACAGGCGCCAATGACGTCCCGCGGCCCAAGCGGGGAGAAGACCATGGAGCATCGATCGTTCGGATCGACGAAGCGCGAAGTCGCGGTCATCGGCCAAGGGACCTGGAATATCGAGCAGGCGGATTCCGAGGCGGCGATCGGCGCTCTGCGCCGGGGCCTCGATCTCGGCATGACGCATATCGACACCGCAGAGATGTATGGTTCAGGCGCGGCGGAGACTCTGGTCGGCAAGGCGATCGCCGGACGGCGCGAGGAGGTTTTTCTCGTCTCGAAAGTCCTGCCGCACAACGCGTCGCGGAACGGGACGATCGCCGCCTGCGAGCGGTCGCTCGAGCGGCTCAGGACCGACCGTCTCGATTGCTATCTTCTGCACTGGCGCGGGTCGCATCCCCTTGCGGACACCGTCGCCGCCTTCGAGCAGCTGCGCGCCGCCGGCAAGATCCTCTCGTGGGGCGTCAGCAATTTCGACGTGACCGATCTCGACGAAGTCCGCGCGATCGCGGGGGCGGACCGTCCAGCCTGCAATCAGGTGCTCTATCATTTGCGCGAGCGCGCGATCGAGCATGCGGTGATCCCATGGTGCGAAGCGAACGGCGTCGCCGTCGTCGCCTATAGCCCGTTCGGCCACGCTGGCGGATTTCCTGAGCCCCACAGCGCGGGAGGGCGAGCGTTGAAGGCAATCGCCGACCGGCATAATGCCACGCCGCGCCAGGTCGCGCTGCGTTTCCTGACGCGGCGGCCGTCGCTGTTTGCGATTCCCAAGGCAGCAAATCCGGAGCACGCCGAAGAGAACGCGGGCGCGGCCGCGCTTAATCTCAGCGCCGCCGAGCTGGCTAAGATCGACGCCGCGTTCCCCCTCGGCTCGCGTCCACGCTCGCTGCCAATGCTTTGAGGCTCAGAAGCGAAAATACAGGAACGGGCTATAGGCGCCGGCCGCGACCGTGATCATGGAAAAAATGAGCAAGGCGAACGTCAGCACGACGTCGGCTGACGCGCGCACCACGAACGGCGCCGTCCATTTGGCAGGCCATCGCGGCGCAATTGCGAGCACGCAGCCAATCACGAGCGTCATGATCGCGCGGTCGTTCAGCGCGTCGTGCATGTCGAAGCTGATTTCGCTCAAGCCATTTCGGCCAATCAGGCTCGCGTAATACCCGATCGCCTCAGGTAGATTCGTTGAACGGAACAGCACCCACCCGCCCATGACGGCGAGCAGCGCATAAGCCCATTGCGCTGGCTTCGCGAACCGGGCGAGCGCGGAGCCTAAGCCACGGCGCTCGATCACCAGGAAGGCGCCGTGCCACATCCCCCATAGGACGAACGTCCAGTTCGCTCCATGCCAGAGCCCGCAGAGCAGGAACACCATGACGAGATTGCGGTAGGTCTGTGCGTCGGTTCCACGGTTGCCGCCGAGGGGAATGTAGAGATAGTCGCGCAGCCACGATGACAGCGACATATGCCAGCGCCGCCAGAATTCGGTGATCGAAAGCGAAGTATAGGGCATGCGGAAATTGCGCGGGAATGTGAACCCGAGCACGATGCCGAGGCCAATCGCCATGTTGGAATAGCCGGCAAAGTCAAAATAGATCTGCACCGTGTAGGCGATCAGGCCGATCCACGCCTCAGCCATCGAGCGATGAGGAACGGTGTTGAACGCGACCTGGACGAGCGGCGCAACGACATCGGCCACCAGCACCTTCTGGGCGAGGCCGATGATGAAGATCCGTGCGCCAACGGACGCCCGCCCCAACGTGAACCTGCGGGCGTCCAATTGCCTCGCGACGGTCTTGTAGCGAACAATCGGTCCCGCAACGAGTTGCGGAAACAGGGAAATGTAGAGAGCAATGTCGATCGGGTTGCGATTGGCCTTAAACCGTCGACGGTAGACGTCGATGATGTAGGACAGGCAATGGAAGGTGAAAAACGAGATGCCGAGCGGGAGCGCAATGTTGGTCCGGAATGACGGGGCGCCGAGCGGACTGAGAAGGGTGGTCAGGTTAGCGGTGATGAAATTGGCGTATTTGAAGACCCCGAGCAGCAGCAGGTTTCCGGCGACGGCGACGGCGAGGGCCAACCGGCGGGACGATCCTTCTTGCGCGTCGATCAGGAGACCTGCGCAGAAATTGAACACGATCGACAGCAGAAGAACGATGACGAACCGGGGCTCTCCCCAGGCGTAGAACACCAGAGAGAACAGCAGTGTAACGATATTCTTGGCTTGGATGGTGGGCGTCAGGAAATAGGCGGCCAGGAAAATGGGGAGGAAGTAGAACAGAAACGTTATCGACGAAAACACCATTCCCAGCGCGCCTCGTGTCCGCCAACCGGCGGCTATAGCAAACGTGATTTGCCTCGCTTCGAGGCATTCCCAGACGACTGGAGCCGCGTCAAGACGGCGGTAAGCGCGCCCTGGGGCCGAGGCGTGTCCACAAGGAATAGCGGTTATAAGTTGTGATACAGCACGACATATAGATTTTTGCCGTTAAATATGCTAATCGCTCTTGCAGGCGGGCAGGCGTCCGCCTACTTCCATGAGGCCGGAATGCCAGATGTCATCACCGCCAACCGGCTTACGGACGGCGTCGTCGTGTTTCAAGCAATTGACGATCGTTGGAGCGAGGATTTCAACCGCGCCGCGGTTTTGCCAGACCCGCAAGCGACGGCCGAGGCGCTTAAGCGCGCCAAGCAGGATGAAGCGAACAATATCGTCGTCGACGCCTATGCGATCGTGGTCGAGGAGCGCAACGGCCATCTGGCGCCCAAGGCGTTGCGCGAAGCAATCAGGGCGACCGGGCCGACGATCAGGCGCGACCTGGGGAAGCAGGCGTTAGGTCTGGCGCCGAACTCGGGTCCCAAGGTCGCGACGGAGACCGATCATGTATCATTATGACGATTTCGACGCCGCCTTCGTCGCCGCGCGGGTCGAGCAGTTTCGTGACCAGGTCGCGCGCCGCCTCAGCGGCGAATTGACCGAGGATCAGTTCCGGCCGCACCGACTGATGAACGGCGTCTATCTGCAGCTTCACTCCTACATGCTGCGCATCGCGATCCCGTATGGGGTCCTCAATTCGCGCCAGATGCGCAAGCTCGCCGAGATCGCAAAACGCTACGATCGCGGCTACGGTCACTTTACCACCCGGCAGAATCTCCAATTTCATTGGCCGGCGCTCAAGGATGTGCCTGACATCCTGGCCGAACTCGCGAGCGTCGAGATGCACGCCATCCAGACCTCGGGAAACTGCATTCGCAACGTCACGGCTGACCATTTCGCCGGCGTTGGGCATGACGAGATCGCGGATCCGCGCCCTTATGCCGAAATCTTGCGGCAATGGTCGTCGCTGCATCCCGAATTTTCGTTCCTGCCGCGCAAGTTCAAGCTCGCCGTCAATGGCGCGGCGCAAGACCGCGCGGTGATCCAGGCGCATGACATTGGATTGCAGGTCGTGCGCAACGATGCGGGCGAGATCGGCTTTCGCGTCTATGTCGGCGGCGGCCTCGGCCGAACGCCGATGATCGGGCGCATGGTCCGCGATTTCCTCCCCGAGCGCGACCTGCTGGGCTACGTCGAGGCGATCTTGAGGGTCTACAATCTCGAAGGGCGGCGCGACAACAAGTTCAAGGCGCGCATCAAGATCCTGGTGCACGAGAAGGGGCTCGAGCCGCTGCGCGAGGAGATCGAGGCGGAATTCGCCGCCCGCGATCCCAAGGCGCTGACTCTCCCGTCGAAAGAGCTTGAGCGGTTTCGTGCGTTTTTCGCCCCCCCGGAGCTCGAGCCGAAGAAGCAGGCCAGCGACCGGGTGGAGCGCCGCAGAGGGAAAGATGCGCGCTTTGCCAGCTTCCTCGCCTCCAATGTCACGCCGCACAAGTCGCCGGGCTATGTCGTTGTCACGGTCTCGCTGAAATCGATCGGCGCCACGCCGGGCGACGCGACCGCTGACCAGATGGACGCCGTCGCCGACCTTGCCGAGGACTATTCGCACGACGAGGTCCGCGTCTCGCACGAGCAGAATCTTATTCTGCCCCATATCGCGCTGGACGACTTGCCGGCGGTCTACGATCGGCTGGCATCCGTCGGCCTGTCGACGCCGAACGCCGGCGGGATCAGCGACATCATCGCCTGCCCAGGCCTCGACTATTGCACGCTCGCGACCGCGCGCTCAATTCCGGTCGCCCAGCGCATCGCGACCCGCTTCGGCGACGGCCAGCGCGCAAAGGAGATTGGTCCCCTGAAGATCAAGATCTCCGGCTGCATCAATGCCTGCGGTCACCATCACGTCGGCCATATCGGCATTCTGGGACTCGAGCGGGCAGGGGAAGAAACCTACCAGATCACACTCGGCGGTTCTGCGGACGAACAGGCCGCGATCGGCCAGATAACCGGGCCCGGCTTCAGCTCCGAAAATGTCGTCGGCGCGATCGAGACCATCGTCGAGACCTATATGGGGCTGAGGCGCGAAGAAGCCGAAACCTTCCTGGACGCGTTCCGCCGCGTCGGCATGGCCCCGTTCAAGGAGGCGCTTTACGAACGAAGCGCCGGATCGGACATCTGATGAGCGCCCATGACGTCAAGTTGTTCGGCGACCAGATCGCCGCCTCGCGGCTCGAGACGCGCTTCGCACAGCTCAAGGCCTCTTCGCTCCTGAGGCTCGCGATCGAAGATTTGTATCCTGGCCGCATCGCGCTCGTGTCGAGCTTCGGCGCCGACGCCGCGGCGCTCCTGCACATGGTGGCGCAGGTCGACACAGCGACGCCGGTGGTCTTCGTCGACACCGGGCAGCACTTCCCCGAGACCCTCGCCTATCGCGACGACCTCGTCGCGCGTCTGAAGCTCACCAACGTCGTTGTCACGGAGCCGCACGGTGAGACGCTCGCCGAGGAGGATCCCGAGAAATTTCTGTTCGCCACCGATCCGGACCGCTGCTGCGAGATTCGTAAGGTCCGGCCGCTCGCTGAGGCCATGGAGGGGTTTGACGCCTGGATTACCGGCCGGAAGGGTTTTCAGAGCGAGACGCGCGCGACATTGCCGCTGTTCGAAGCGGAGGGCGAACGGATCAAGGTCAACCCGCTTGTCGGCTGGAGCTCGAGCGATGTGCTGAAATATATCGCCGACGCCGGATTGCCCCGGCATCCCTTGGTGGCCAAGGGCTTTCCGTCCATCGGCTGCCTGCCGTGCACGAGCCCGGTCAAGCCTGGCGAGGACGAGCGGGCTGGTCGTTGGCGCGGGCGCGGCAAGGTCGAGTGCGGCATCCATGTGGGGCCGCTCGACGCCGGATCAGGCATCTGATGCCTTTGTGGCGGCGCGAAGGTTTCGTTGAAGACGCATGGGCTTTTCTCGGTGATGAGGCGCCCGTGCCCGAGGAGGGCGCGATTGTCGTATCGCTCAAGCGCTGGCTTGCCGAGCGTGAGGCGCTGTCGGCGCGCGCGGCGCCTGTGGGAGTCGCGCTCGAGGCTGGCGCCGACGCGCAGGCGCATCTCTCCGATCTCACCAACCGGCCCCTCGTCGCCCTCGCGTTCGACAAGTTCGCCGACGGCCGCTCGTTTTCCTACGCCCGCATCCTGCGCGACCGGCGTCAGTTTCGCGGCGAACTCAGGGCGATCGGGGACGTGCTGATCGACGAAATTCCGCTCATGCTGCGCTGTGGCTTTGACTCGTTCGACGTGACCAACGCGCCGACCCTGCACGCCCTCAAAGCCGGTCGCCTGCCAGGCTCGCCGCTGCATTACCAGCCGAGCAGCGCCCACGACGAGGCGCGTGAGGGAACGCGGCCATGGCTTCGGGTGACAAGGCCGTCGACGGATTAGGTTTGGCCGCGTCAGAAAAGGAAAGAGGTGCGGGGTCCGAGGTAGCGACGACAGCAAGGGGTGGTGAGGTGACTTGCTTTGATCATCTTGGTAACGGCCTTGTCGTTTCCCGCGTCATGAATCATCATTACATGAATCGTCGCTGATTGTTGTTAATTTACTTAAGATGAACTTCTCCAATTCGACTGCCAATGTTACCTCACAGTCTCGGTAGGACTCATGAGCTTGCGCTCGCAACTTAAAATTAACTCGTGCTTGTCCATAGCCAATCCGCTTTGCTAGCATAGTCTGTCAGGTCCTCCGGCGCGAATGCATAGTCTACGAATTGACCGCACGCGTTATTATCGTTGAACGCGGCGCCCTTACCGCGCGCCTCCACTAAACCTTTAGCGATCGAAACGCGTTCCGCCCTTGCCGCCTCGCGCGTAGGCTTGAAGACTTGATCCGCCCTCGCCTCGTGACGCGCAATCGCGTACAGGGCGAGTGCGCCGAGAACGATCCACAACCATCGAAGCCGACGGCGTGGCTCGGCCTGAAGGACCGGCGAAGGCTCGGTCGCTCCTCGAACGACGACCTGCGCCGGTCTCTGTCGTCCCGCTATCCATCCGAGCAGCAAGCCTGCGATGAATCCCGACCCCCCGCGTGGAAAGACCGCCCCCAGGATCATCCAGGCGAAGGCGACCATGAAGAGGAACACGCCTGCGCCGACGAGGAGAAATCTCACGATAGTGTCTGTCATGACGGAATTTTCGTCGGTTTCGCGTGGTTGGTCATGGCGCTGCAGCGGCGTGAGAACATAGTTCGAACAAAGATTTGCCGTCAAGAAAATGTTTAAAATTTCCGAACATGGGCCTTCTGTCGCGATCGCCTCGGTGACCGCGACGCTTTCGGCGCTCGCCGCACGGCCCGTGCGATTGCCTCACCCAACCCGCATCGACATCTCGACGTCCTCTGCGAAGGGCACGGACATGTAGCCGCTTGCGGGCGAGCGCACGCGCTCGAGGTAGTCGGGGCTCATGTCCGCATTGTCGGCGACGATCAATGCGCCAGGCTTCAGGCGGCTCTCTAACAGGCTCAGGATCTCGGGATAGAGCGACTTCGCGCCGTCGAGCAGGACGAGGTCGATCGATTCGGAGAGATCGACGCTCAGCGTCTTGAGCGCGTCTCCCTCGCGGATCTCCACCAGATCGATAACGCCGCCCGCCTTGAGATTGGCCTTCGCCCGCGCCGCCTTGGACGGCTCGAACTCGCTCGTGATCAGGCGGCCGCCGCCATTGTCTCGCAAAGCTGCGGCGAGGTGCAGGGTCGAGATGCCGAAAGAGGTTCCGAACTCGACGATCGTTCGGGCGCCCGAGCTTCGCGCCAGCATGTACAGCAACGCGCCCGTCTCTCGCGACACGGCGAGCGGAAGGTTCTTCATCCGCCCATAGAGTTCGCCATAGTCGGTCTTGCTGCGCATCAGGCGCGCCTGCTCGTCGTCGGAGAGATCGGCGAATGCGGCGTCGATGTCAGCCTCGGCCGCATCGGCGTCTGCAAACAGACGGTCCAGGAGGGGGGCGAGGGGGTCGGCGGTGAGGGTTCTCATGGGATATCCAGTTTCGGGTTGAGTGTGTCTTTGGCTCGCGCTAGAAATACGACGAATTCGTCGCTTTTTCTATTCGCGTTTGCTTGATCCCCTATGACCGATCGCCAACAAGCCCAGATTTCCTCGCGAAAACGGCCGAAGCAGGCCCGCTCGACCGACCTCGTCGCAGCCATTCTCGAGGCCGCCGCTCAGGTTCTGGCAAAGGAAGGCGCGGCGCGCTTCACCACCGCGCGGGTGGCGGAGAGGGCCGGCGTCAGCGTCGGATCGGTCTACCAATATTTCCCGAACAAGGCGGCGATCCTCTTCCGCCTCCAGAGCGACGAATGGCGCGGCACATCCGAGCTGCTGCGTGCGATCCTCGAAGACGTGAGGCGCCCCCCGCTCGAACGGCTGCGCGGCCTCGTCCAGGCCTTCATCCGCTCGGAATGCGAAGAGGCCGCGATGCGTGTGGCGCTGAACGACGCGGCCCCTCTCTACCGCGATGCGCCCGAGGCCCGGGAGGCAAGGGCTTCAGGGAACCGCGCCATGCAGGCCTTTATGCGCGAGGCGCTGCCGAAAACCTCGGAATCGACGCACGCCTTAGTCGCCGACCTGATCACGACGACGCTGAGCAAGGTCGGAAAACACTTTTCGGAAAGCCCTCGAAGCCCGGCGGAGGTCGAGACTTATGCCGGCGCCATGGCCGACATGTTTTGCGCCTATCTTGAAAGCTTCAGGGGTGGTCCACGCACGCTCTCTGTCATGAAGTCTTGATCCACTGGCCGCTAGAGAGTGTATTCAGACAAGCGGAAGATCTCGATGTCCCACGATCATAGCGGCCACTCGCACGACCATGACGATCATGGCCACACGCACGCCCATGCGCCTGCGAGCTTCGGCAAAGCCTTCGCCATCGGCATCGCGCTCAATCTTGGCTTCGTCATCATCGAAGCGCTCTACGGCTTGATGAGCAATTCCGTGTCTTTGCTGGCCGACGCGGGACACAATCTCAGCGATGTCCTTGGACTTGGCATTGCCTGGCTGGGGAGCGTGCTCGCCCAGCGCGCGCCAACCGCGCGCTTCACTTACGGACTGCGCGGCTCGTCGATCCTTGCCGCCCTGTTCAACGCGGTCTTTCTGCTGGTCACCGTCGGGGGCCTGTCGTGGGAGGCCATCCGGCGCCTCGGAACGCCCGAGCCCGTGGCGGGCAAGACGATGATGGCGGTTGCTGCTGTTGGCATCGTCGTCAACGCTTTGACAGCGTGGCTCTTCGCTTCGGGCAGCAAGGAGGACATCAACCTGCGTGGCGCCTTCCTGCACATGGCGTCCGACGCGTTGGTGTCCGTCGGCGTCGTGGTGGCGGGGCTTGTGATCCTGCTGACAAACTGGCTGTGGATCGATCCGGTCGTCAGTCTCGTCATCAATGCAATCATTGTATGGGGCACATGGGGTCTTCTGCGCGATTCCGTCGGCATGTCGATGGCGGCTGTCCCGCCGCAAATCGATCCGGCCGCCGTGCGGGGGCTCCTATCGGCGCGCGCCGGCGTCGCGGCCGTCCATGACCTGCATATCTGGCCGATGAGTACGACGGAAAACGCGCTGACCTGCCATCTGGTCATGCCGGACGGACATCCGGGCGACGCGTTTCTTAACGAGCTGTGCAACGATCTCGCTCAGCGCTTCAAGATCAATCATACGACCGTGCAAATCGAGGTCGATCCGCACATCGCCTGCGCGCTTGCGCCCGATGAGGTGGTTTAGCGCTGCATTGCCATCGACACGCGGCTCCCATCTTCCTACGAGAGAGGGGTTGGGGGTGAGGGTTGGCGCGCGAAGCGCGCTCTCGCCTCGCGCCCTCATCCGCTGATCGTCAGTTCGATGTTTCCTGTATGGCGAGCCAGACCTGAGAAAGGGCAGTCCTCGCTTCCTTCGTTAAAGCGCTGACGATGACCGACGTGTCGACATAGAGCATCAGTAGCGCTCTTCGTCGCGCGCGCTTCTCAGCCAGCTTTGCGCCGGCTCCGGCTGAACGGGCTGAGATCCGGTCAAAGCGCGCAACGCATCGAGATCGATGGGCTTTACTCGTCTCTCAACACCGGTGAGCCGCGCGACGAGCTTTCCTCGCCGTGTGATCCGAACCGGTTCGCCGCGCTCGGCGCGATCGATGAGTTCGCTCAAGTGCGTCTTTGCCTCGGCGACAGTGACCTCGTCCATGATCGAGCGCCTCATGACCATCTATTTGGTCATTTAGCTCAAGCGCTCCCTTTTTGCCAGTCCTTGCTCCCCTCTCCAACAGGAGAGGGGTCGGGGATGGGTTCTCCCGCTGCCCTCATCCGGCCCTTCGGGCCACCTTCTCCCCGAGGGAGAAGGGGAGCTATTCCGCCCAGCCCCTGAGCTCGCGGCGCGCGACCGCTTCGATCACCGCCATGCCGTCGGCGCTGTCGTTGAGGCAGGGGATCGCGGCAAAGCGCTCCCCGCCCGCCTCGCGGAAATAGCCGGCGTTCTCGACGCCGATTTCCTCAAGCGTCTCAAGGCAGTCCGCGGAGAAACCGGGGGTCAGGACCGCCACGCGCTTGACGCCGCTGGCGGCGAGTTCGCGCAGGGTTTGGGACGTATAGGGCTTCAGCCATTCGCCGCGGCCAAAACGCGACTGAAAGGTCATCCGCAGGCGTTCCTCGCTCATGCCCATGGCTTCACGCAAGAGCCGCGTCGTCTTCGCGCAATGGCAGAAATAGGGATCGCCTTTGTCGAAATAGGCTTGCGGAATGCCGTGATAGGAGGCGACCAGGACCTCGGGTTCAAAGTCGAGATCGGCGAGGCTGGCGTGGACGGAGTTGGCGAGCGCATCGATATAGACCGGATCGTCGTAGTAGGGCGCGGCGACGCGAACCGCGGGCTGCCAGCGCATGGATTGCAGCGCTTCGAACGCCTTGTCGCCGACCGTGCCGGTCGAAGCGGCGCAATATTGCGGGTAGAGGGGAATGACGAGGATGCGGTCGCAGCCCTCGGCTTGAAGCGCCTTGAGACGGTCCGCAAGCGGCGGGGCGCCATACCGCATGGCCCAGTCGACGACGACGTCCCTGTCGAGATTGCGGAGCGCGGCGGAGAGCTTTTCGCTTTGCGCACGCGTGATCGTTTTCAGCGGACTCTCGTCGTGTTCCTTGTTCCATATCGATTCATAGTCTCGCCCTTTGACGTGCGGCCGCCTCAGGAGAATGGCTTGCAGAATGGGCGCCCATATCACGCGCGGCGTCTCGATGACGCGGCGATCTGACAGGAACTCGCGCAAATAGCGCCGGATCGACCAATAGTCGGCGCCCTCCGGGGTGCCGAGGTTGACGATCAGCACCCCAACCCGGCCAGCCGGCGCCGGCGGATGGGCCGCCGGCCGATGGATTCGCGCTTCACTCGGCAGATTCGATAGGTTCATAAACCGCCTTATCGACCCGGCCGGCGTCCGGCCGTCAGCGACAGTCCGTCAGTTCGCGGCCGCTGGCGTGAAGTTCGTCGCGACCCCGTTGATGCAATAGCGCTGACCGGTCGGCGGCGGCCCGTCCGGAAAGACGTGGCCCAGATGCGAGCCGCAGCGCGCGCAATGCACCTCGGTGCGCGTCATGCCCATGCTGCGGTCGACGCTCGTCTCCGTTCCACCCTGCAGCGGCGTATCAAAGCTCGGCCAGCCAGTGCCGCTCTCGAACTTGGTCTTGCCCTCGAACAAGGGCTGTCCGCAGCCGGCGCAAACGAAGGTCCCCGGCCGCTTCTCGTGCAGGAGG
>Ga0208480_1000868_pt1 | contig 11254 bp, 11 predicted proteins | sample NGESurshal092012_4_FD_184485 | JGI IMG/M metagenome (GOLD analysis project Ga0208480, IMG submission 184485) | Arctic peat soil microbial communities from Barrow, Alaska - NGEE Surface sample F53-1 shallow-092012 (SPAdes) | ecosystem: Environmental > Terrestrial > Soil > Wetlands > Peat ... | reverse complement strand
GCCCGAGAACGGGTGGTAAGCCCGCCCGCAGGCACCGCACTCGCTCCGCTTTCGGGTCTACCCTCGGCCGAAGGCGTCCTGCACTGAGCGAGATTCAACGGAAATTATAGTATCTTAATGGGAGACATTGTCAAGAATAAAGTCCAATTCATTGGAACAAAAGCCTAGGTTAGATGGCACTCGACATCATTGAAATTTCGTCTTTCAGATGATATCATGATGATATCAAAGAGCCCGATCATGGCCGATATTCTGGTTCGGAACATTGATGCCGCCGTTGTCGCGCGGTTGAAGAAAATGGCTAAAGACGCGGGAAAATCGGTCAATGACCTCGCCCGTGAGGCGCTGCGCGCAGTGGCGCAGCCCAGCAAGGCGGAGATTTGGGCCGAAGCCGACCGCCTGCGCGAAAGTATCCGCCGGCGCGTTGGCCACGAACTCCCCGACTCCACTCCCGGTATTCGCGAAGACCGTGACACCCGCTGACCGATGACTCTCGTCGTCGACGCGAGCGTTGCCGTGAAATGGGTTCTGGACGAGCCCGCAACGGAGCGCGCTGTTGCGCTGAGGGCTAGCGATCGGGACCTGATCGCACCTTCCCTCGTCCACACCGAAATCGGCAGCGCGCTCTGGCGTGCCGTCCTGCGCGGCGACGTTACACCGTCGGTGGCGAGCAACGCGCTCAAGGTCGCTATCGCACATTACGCGCGCATCTTCTTTTTGGCAGAACTCGCGGACAACGCTCTCGAACTCGCCACTCGACTCCGCCATCCCATCTACGATTGTTTCTATCTGGCGCTGGCGCAGCGCGAGCGCTGCGCACTCGTTACGGCGGATCAAAGGCTGCTAAGCGCGGCCAAGGCTTTGACGGGAGTCGAAGTGCAGGCGTTGTAGCCGCCACGATTGCTGCGGCAACTCCCCCTGTTATTTCTCGATCTTGATGTTTCCCGCCTTGGCGACCGCTCGCCATTTTTCCAGGTCCGCCGCGATAAAATCCCGATAGGCGTCGCCGATCAAAGGCCGAACTTCGAAGCCCATGGCGTAGAGACGATCGGTGAAAGTCTTGTCGCTCATCATGTCGCCGAGTGTCTGTCTCAAGCGGTCGACGATGCGCGTGTCCGTCTTTGCGGGCGCGAGCAAGCCATAGGCGATCACGGCTGTTCCCTTCACATCGACTTCGGCAAGCGTCGGCACGTCAGGCAGCACACGCGAGCGTTTCTCGCCCGTGGTCGCCAGCGCGCGGATGCTGCCGGCATCGATGAGCTGCTTGGCCTGCACCGGAATGACCAGGCCGACATCGACCGTGCCGGCCACCAGCGCGTTGGTGGCCGGGCCAAGGCCCGGAAATGGAACGTGGACCATCTGGATGCCGGCCCCGGCGGCGATCATCGCCATGGTCAGATGCGGGGCGCTGCCGAGCCCGGCGCTGCCGTAATTCAAGCGACCAGGATGGCTTTTCGCGGCCGTGACAAGATCAGCGAAGGTCCTGAAGGCCGATTGGCTCGACACCGAAACCGTATAGGGCTGCTGGGCGATGCTGCCGATGAAGGCGAAATCGTCCGGCACCTTGTAGGGCAGCGACTTGACGGCCGGCAGCACCGAGAGGCCGTCGGACACGGTCCACAGCAGCGTGTAGCCGTCCGGCGCGGACTTGGCGACGAAATCGGTGCCGAGCAGCGCCGCCGCGCCGGGTTTGTTTTCGACGACGAATTGCTGGTGCAGGCGCTTGCCGAGTTCCTGCGCGACGATGCGGCCCGTCAGGTCGGTGCCCGCGCCGACCGCAAACGGGATGATCAGCTTCACTGGCCGTGCGGGGTAGTCGTCCGCGGCAGCGTTGCGCGCGAACACCGCGATGAGAGCAAGCAGACAGATGGCGTAAGTACGCATTAGATTCCCCCGAGCTATTTTCCATTCGTCATTGCGAGGAGCGAAGCGACGAAGCAATCCAGAACGGCCTCACCGCAATCACCAGCCGCCCTGGATTTCTTCGCTGCGCTCGCAATGACGGTATGCGGGCAACGGCCGCGACGGTTGCTCAACGCCAATAGGCGAAGCACAAGCCCACGCCGGTCAGCGCCTGCGACCTGTAGCCCGGCATGTAGGTGATCCAGTCCAGGTTCAGGTGCTGCACCGCGCCCGCGGTCGCGACCCAGTTTCTGATCTCGGATGAACCGCTCACAAGCTTGTTGAGCGGAAGCGCTTTCAGCGCCGCATAATCCTTGTGCCTCAGGGCCTTTACGACGGCGTGATCGAGCGCCTCGTTGACGAGGAAGTGGCTGAGCCCGCCGGAGGCCAGAATGCCGACGCGGATGTTCGGCGGAAAAGCTTCGACCAGTTCGCGAATGGCGGCGCCGAGTTCGAAGCAGCGCCGTGGGCTCGGCTGGTTGGGCGGATAATAGGTGTTCAGGATCACCGGCACGATCGGGATCGGCCGCTTCGGCATGAAGCGGCGATGGATGAACGAATAGGCGTGGCCCTCGAACTGCTCGCCGGTCAGCGCCTTCATCGCCGTGATGTCGAAATCGCGCGCCACCAGGCCCTCGATCAGTGCGGTCGCGAGCGCCGGATGGCACGGGTAGTGCCGATCCTCCTTGTCCTCCATCCGCTTGCGCTGGTCTTGCAGATACCAGTCCGAGGTGGGCTCGGCCGGGGCGGCGGCGTTGCGAATGGTATCGCCGTAATAAATCGCGATCGCCGGGCGAAACGCATCCTTGAATAGTTCGCGCTGGTCGTCGCCGATGATCACCAGCATATCAACACCGGATGCCTCGATATCCCGCTCGAGCCGGTCCATGGCCTCCATGGTCGCGTTATGGCGCTCAGCCTGCGCACCCGCCGCAACCTTTGCCGCGGCGTCCGGCGGCAGGGTCTTGAGCAATTCATCGAACGTGCGCGGCACGCCGTCGAAATCGTTGATGGGCGCCCGCCGGTCGACGCGGTCGAACATCTCCTGCCAATGCTCGACCGAAGACACCAGCATCGTCGAGTGCGACGAGCCGAACGCGGCGACGACCTGCGCCATTGGGTGCTTCTCTCCGTGTTTTGCCGGGAATGGTATGGGTGGGGTGAGGAGAACGTCAACACCGGGTAGGGCGGAATAGCGCAGCGTATTCCGCCATCCTCGCAAAGGCGGCGGATTACGCTTCGCTAATCCGCCCTACGCGCTCGGCATCTCGACAGCCGTGTCGCGCAGCATCGCCAGCGCGCGACACGGCGGCATGCGGCATGATCACGTCGTCGATGTAGCCGCGCGGCGCGCATCATATCACCACCAGATGGCGCGGCGCGGCACTGTGCACGGCTTGCAAGGCGATGCCCCGGTCGAAGGTGACGAGGCGGCCGCCGTGCTTCACCGCCAGCGCCAGCAAATAGACGTCTGTGATCTGATTTGGCCCGAGGATTCGATCAGGATCAATCCATTCGTTGTCGCGCAATGAGAGATCGTCCGGCCAGAAAACGTGGTTGGTTTTATTGATTTGCTCGGCTAAAAGATCGACCGCGAAAGTGGTCGAAATCGGCGTTTTGTAACCCGACTGCGACATGACACGCACCATGCCGTTTTCGGTTAGAGGGCACGTCGCCCATCCGTCTGAAATGTTGGCCGACCACCACTCATGAGCTTTTCGATGATGCTCGTGGCCTCCATCGATGACCGCGATGAGAAGGTTGACATCGAACAGAGCCCGCATCGTCAATCCTTGACGGGCAGACCCGCGTCCTCGAGATCGGCGCGCTCAAGAAGGCGCTTGACCAAGGCCGAAGTCACGACCTCGCCTCGCGATGGCAGCACGTAAAAGCCGTTGCGCTCGACTAACGGCCCCGGCGGCGGGCGTGTTAGTTCACGGCGCGCTAGTTCGGAGATCACCTCTCCAGTCGAGGTGCCGCGTTCGGCTGCCAAGCGCTCCGCCGCCCGCATCACGTCGTCATCAATCTGTACCGTCTTACCCATCTATGACCATATAGCGTGCGAAAAAACATGTGACAACCTATACTGGAAGATTATCATGCTTCCGCCCCGGCATCTCCACCATCTTGCCGCGCAGCATTGCCAGCGCACAGGCGATCCGCGGCCGCGTCGCGTGCGGCATGATCACGTCATCGATGTAGCCGCGTTCGGCGGCGATGAAAGGCGACAGAAAGCGCTCCTCGTATTCCTTGGTACGCGCGGCGATTTTTTCCGGGTCGCCGATGTCGGCGCGGAAAATGATCTCGACCGCGCCCTTGGCGCCCATCACGGCGATCTGCGCGGTCGGCCAGGCGTAGTTGACATCGCCGCCGATGTGCTTTGACGCCATCACGTCATAGGCGCCGCCGAACGCCTTTCTTGTGATCACGGTGACGAGCGGCACCGTAGCCTGCGAATAGGCGAACAGCAGCTTAGCCCCGTGCTTGATCAGGCCGCCATATTCCTGCGCGGTGCCGGGCAGGAATCCTGGCACGTCGACGAAAGTGACGATCGGAATGTTGAAGGCGTCGCAGAAACGCACAAAGCGTGCGGCCTTGCGGCTGGCGTCGCTGTCGAGCACGCCGGCCAGAACCATCGGCTGGTTGGCGACGAAGCCGACGCTGCGGCCGGCGATGCGGCCGAGGCCGATGACGATGTTACGGGCGTAGGTTTCCGAGAGTTCGAAGAAATCGCCCTCGTCGACGACTTTGAGGATCAGCTCCTTGATGTCGTAGGGCTTGTTCGGGTTGTCGGGCACCAGCGAATCGAGCGAGGCCTCCTCGCGCTCGACCGTGTCGAGCGACGGCCATTCGGGCACGCCCGCGGAAAAACTTGCCGGCAGAAAGTCGATCAGCCGGCGCATCTGCAACAGGCATTCGAGGTCGTTGTCGTAAGCGCCGTCGGCGATCGAGCTTTTGGTCGCGTGCACCGAGGCGCCGCCGAGTTCTTCGGCGGTGACGATCTCGTTGGTCACGGTTTTGACCACGTCGGGCCCAGTGACGAACATGTAGCTGGTGTCGCGCACCATGAAGATGAAATCGGTCATGGCCGGCGAATAGACGTCGCCGCCGGCGCACGGGCCCATGATCACCGAAATCTGCGGGATGACGCCCGAGGCCAGCACGTTGCGCTTGAACACCTCGCCGTAGCCGCCGAGCGAAGCGACGCCTTCCTGGATGCGGGCGCCGCCGGCATCGAACAGGCCTATGATCGGCGCGCGGGCGCGCATCGCCATATCCTGGATCTTGATGATCTTCTGCGCGTGCGTCTCGGACAGCGAGCCGCCGAACACCGTGAAATCCTTGGCGAACACGAACACGGTGCGGCCGTTCACCGTACCATAGCCGGTGACGACACCGTCGCCCGCGATCTTCTGCTTCTCCATGCCGAAGTCGATCGAGCGGTGCTCGACAAACATGTCGAACTCCTCGAACGAATTCTTGTCCATGAGCAGTTCGACGCGCTCGCGGGCCGTGAGCTTGCCGCGCTTGTGCTGCGCCTCGATGCGCGCCTTGCCGCCGCCGAGCCGCGCCGCCTCGCGGCGGTCTTCGAGCTTGTCGATGATGTCTTTCATGGCGCTTTCTTAATCCTGCCCACGACGCTGGGGAGACTAAGGTATCAGAATCGTCTTTGCGAGCGAAGCGAAGCAATCCAGGGCCGCTCGCAAGGACTTCGAGGCCGCCTGGATTGCTTCGTCGCTATCGCTCCTCGCAATGACGGCGTTATTGGTCACCCTGCCCCGCCACTTCCTTGATCGCCGCGACGATGTTGGCGTAGCCGGTGCAGCGGCAGAGGTGGCCGGACAGAACCTCGCGGATTTCGCCTTCGGTCGGGTGCGGATTGCGCGCCAGAAAGTCGGTGAACGACATCAATATGCCGGGCGTGCAAAAGCCGCATTGCAGAGCGTGATTGTTGCGGAACGCGGCTTGCAGCGCGTTGAGCGTGCCGTCGGCGGCGGCGAGCGACTCCACGGTGCGCACGTCGCGGCCTTCGGCCTGTACGGCGAGCGTCAGGCAGGCGCGTTGCGCCACGCCGTCGATCAGCACGGTGCAGGAGCCGCACACGCCGTGCTCGCAGCCGACGTGGGTGCCGGTCGCGCCAAGAGCGTGGCGCAGGAAATCGGTGAGCAGCATGCGCGGCTCCGCTTCGGCGGAGAGCTTTCGGCCATTGAGCGTCAGCGCGACGCGCACCTTCTCGTCGCGTTTCAGGCGACGCATCGGCGAGCCTCCTCGATGACGCGCGGCGCCAGATTTTTGAACATATCGCGCCGCATCGCCGCCGAGGCATGCAGGTCCTCGTAGCCTTCGAGTTCGTCCGCCCATGCGGCGATGGATTTGGCCGCATCGCCGTTAAGCGCGCGCACCATCGGACGTCCCGCCATGCCCCCTACCCCGACCTGCGCGGCGCCGCGGCTGTCGGCAATCGCCGCGACCGCGATCATGGCAAAGTCGCCATGGCGGCGCGCGACCTCCTCGAAGGCGACGCCCTTGCCCTCGATGACCGGAAAACGCACGGCCGTGATCAATTCCTCGGCGGCGCGCGCGGTGGTGAGCATGTCCTGCTGAAACGCCTCGGCGGCGACCACGCGCTCGCCGCCCTTTTGCGAACGCAGCACCACCGTGCCGACGAGCACCGCGAGCGACAGCGGCAGCTCCGAACTCGGATCGGCATGGGCGATGGAGCCGCAGACGGTGCCCTTGTTGCGGGTCTGGAAGTGACCGACGAACGGCAGCGCCGTGGCTAACAGCGGCAGCTTTTGTTTGAGCTGCGGCCAGGCCATCAGCGTGTTCTGCGTCACGGCGGCGCCGATCTCGATCATGTCGCCGCGGTCGGCGATGCCGCCGAGCGCGGGAAGCCGCGAAATGTCGATCAGCACGCTGGCCTCGATCAGCCGCAGATTGAGCATCGGAATGAGCGATTGGCCGCCGGCCAAGATGCGCGCGTCGTCGCCGTATTCGGCGAGCAATTCCAGCACTTCGTCGACCGTATCGGGCCGGGCGTATTCGAAAGGACGCGGTTTCATTGGAGCGCCCTCGTCATTGCGAGCGAAGCGAAGCAATCCAGGGCGGCGTGCAATGCGTCGAAGCTGCTCTGGATTGCTTCGTCGCCATAGCCCGTCAAAGACGGGCGTGAACGCCCTTTTGCCTCGCAATGACGATGTGAATTCATTTGCCGCCTTCCAGCAACGCATGGATGCGGCGCGGAGTCGCCGGCAAGGTTACGTCGGCGACGCCGAGCGCGTCGGCGATGGCGTTGGCGATGCAGACGGGCGTCGACATGCAATTGCCTTCGGCCAGCCCCTTGGCGCCGAGCGGGGTGAACGGCGACGGCGATTCAAAATGCAGGATTTCGACCTCGGGAATTTCACTCACCGTCGGCACCAGATAGTCGGCAAACGTGCCGGACAGGAACGCGCCTTCCTCGTTATATGAAAACTCCTCATAGAGCGCGGCCGCCACCCCTTGTGCGAAGGCGCCGCGGATCTGGCCGTCGGCGATCGTTTCGTTGAGGATACGGCCGGCGTCGTGCATCGACACGTAACGGTCGACGCGCACCTGATAGGTCACCGGATCGATCTCGACGCCGCACATGTCGAACACGAAGCCGTAGGTGAACGAGGTGTTGATGCGGTCGTCGTGGGTCGGCGGCTCTAGCTCGGGCGGCGTCCACACGCCGGTTTCGGACAAGGCCGGCGCCATGGCCTCGGGCAGCATCACCGGCGACCAGTGGGAGGTGCCGGCGACACGGCCGAACGGCAGCGCGTTGTCGGGATTGGAGCGGCTGCGAATTTTTCCGCCCGCAAGCTCGACATCGTCAGGCAGAACGTTGAGCTGCTTGGCGCCGATGCCCTTGAGCTTGTCGCGCATCTGCACCGCGGCCATGTGGGCGGCGACCGCGGTGCCGGAGGCGAAACGGCTCGAATAGGTGCCGGCCGCGATCGACCACTGGTCCTTGGCGGTATCGAGTTCGAGGACCACTTCGACATCGTCGGGCGAAAGGCCGAGTTGCTCGGACACGATCTGCGCCAGCACCGTCTCGTGGCTCTGGCCCTGTACGGTGACGTCGGCGGTGACGGTGACGGCGCCGAGCGGATCAATGTTCACGGTCGCCATCGACACCGCGCCATTCTTCGGGCCGGCGCGGTCGCGTGCGGCCGCCGTCATCACGGTGGAAAGATAGCCCATGTTCGACATCGCCGGCTCGACGATGGCCGAAAAACCGATGCCGTAGATGCGGCCCGCGGCACGCGCCGCATCGCGGCGGCGCTTAAGCTCCTCGATGCGGCCGTCGCCGGCGGCGATTTCGACGGCGCGCAGATAATCGCCGGAATCGTAGAGCGCGCCGGCCGCGGTGCGGTACGGGAATTTCTGCGCCGGAATGAGATTGCGCCTGATGACATCGAGCGGATCGAGACGCAGCTCGACCGCGATGCGCTGCATCAGGCGCTCCAGCGCCAGATAAAGCTGCGGCCCGCCGAAGCCGCGAATGAGGCTCGATGGCATCTTATTGGTCAGCACGACGCGGTTTTTGACGTCGACATTGGCAATGTCGTAAGCGCCAGTGACCGAGCCATGCATGCGGTAGAGCGGCCCCGGCATCGGCGCGCGCAGGAATGCGCCGTAGTCTTCGAGCTGATCGAGACGCAGCCCGAGGATGCGGCCGTCTTTGGCCACGGCCGCTTCGAGCTTAGTGACGCGGTTGGGGCCGCAGCTCGCGGCGACCAGATGCTCGATTCGGTCCTCGACCCATTTCACCGGCCGGCCCGTAATTTTCGCGGCCAGCGCCATCAGCACGACGTAAGGAAACACCGACAGCTTGATGCCGAAACTGCCGCCGGAATCCGGCGGGATGCGCAGCCGCATCTTTGGCCCGGACACGCGCAGCGAACGCGCCATCACCGGATGGATCGAGAACGGCCCCTGAAAATTCGCCAGCACGTCATAGCTGTTCTCGGCCGCATTGTGCTGGGCGACGACGACGTAGCACTCGATCGGCGTGAACGACAGCCGCGGAAACGTCGTCGTCATGGCGATGACGCGGTCGGCAGCAGCAAATGCCGTCTTGGTATCGCCGTAAGAGAATTCGCGCACCGAGACTTCGTTAGTCTTGGCCTCGGCGTGAACCAGCGGCGCCGAACTCTCACATGCCGCTTCCGGATCGATCGCGGCGGCGAGCGGCGCATACTCGATTTCGACCAGCTCCGCGGCATCCTCGGCGATGTAGCGCGTCTCCGCCACAACGAGGGCAACGGATTCGCCGACGTAGCGCACGCGCTCGATCGCGAGCGCCCATTGCGGCGCCGCGACCTTGACGGCGGTCAGAAACGGATCGGATAGCTTTCGTACATCCTCGCCGGTGATGACCGCCCACACGCCGTCATGGGCGAGCGCCGCCTGCGTCTCGATGCGCACGATGTCGGCATGGGCGTGCGGTGAGCGGATGACATGGGCGTGCAAGGTGCCGACCGGCACCGGCAGGTCATCGGCATAACGGCCGCGGCCGGACAGCAGCGAAGCGTCCTCCTTGCGCAGCATGACAGGATGTTTCTTGGTCATTGCGCTCGGATATCACTCACGCTGCCGCGCATACTCCGCGGACGGCGGCGATCCCCAGATATCGGTGGGAAACGATTTCCAGACCTTCGGCACCTGGGGATGATCGCGATGCCACGGTCGCGGCTCGAAATAGCCGAGGTCTTCGTCCAGCATCTTATCCAGCTCGGTGAACATTTCGATGATCTGATCGTCGGGATTGCGATGATACGTGTAGATATTGTGGCCGGGGCCGTGCCGGCCAGGGCCCCAGATGATCGGGATTTTTTTGTTGCCGAGGAAGTCGCAAGCGACCTGCACCTGCGCCCAGTCTTTCAGCTCGAAGGCGACATGGTGCATCTGCGTGCGCTTGCCCTTAACGAAATTGATGGTGTGGTGATCGGCTCCGCAGCGCATGAACACGAACCAATCCTGGATCCAGTCCGACACACGCAAGCCAAGCACTCGGCTGTAGAAATCGGCCAAAGGCTTCGGTTCGGGAACCACGAAGGCCAGATGTCCAAGCTTGATCGGCCCGATGCCGGCGACGGCCCGCGGCTCGCCGATAGGCGTCTGCGCGGCAAACACCTCGCACACCGTGCCCTTGGGGTCTTCGAACGATAGCATCCGCGCAACGCCGGGCACGGAATCGTTCCGCGTTTCGGCGCGCAAACCTTCCGCTTCGATGCCCTTGCGGATGTCGTCAAACTCGGTTTCCGGCGCCACCTGAAAGGCGAGCCGCGCGCAGCGCGCCTGCGCGCCGGCCTCAAGCGTCACCGCGAGATCGCCGTGCTTGGTCGCGAGATACGCGCGCCCGTTAACTCGATCCGCGAGCGCAAGACCGTTGATCTCGGTGAAATAGGCGATCTGCCGATCGATATCTGGCGTCTCGAAAGTAACGTGGCTGAAGCGTCTGGCTTTGATCATCGCATTTTCCGTTTTGTGGACTTTATCCGCCCACGGTCGAGAGATCGATCGCGCGACCGTGCAAACTCACTCGATAGCCGGCACCACCGGCAGTTTATCCCAGGAAGCGACGGGATCGTATTCCCAAATCCAGCCGAAGCCGATATTCCCGCCGGCCTTGGCGAGCCGGTCCTTCTGCACGTCACGGTCGCGCATGTGCTTCATCCGGGCAGCGGCAAGCGAAGTGCGCTGGACGCCGTGGACGCGCGGGATGCGGATGCGCCGGAATTGCCGCAGCGCCTCGGCCGGATCGTTGCGCTCGGCATCGAGCCAGCGCGCCAGCGTATAGGCATCCTCGAACGACTGCGCCGCACCCTGCCCGGCATTCGGCAACATCGCGTGTGCGGCGTCGCCGATAAGCTGGATGCGGCCCCGTCCCCAATCATGCGTCAAAGGCCGCGTGAACAAACCCCATTTCGAGCATTGCGTGACGAGGCCCAACAGCGTCTTGAGTCGCGGCTCCGGGTCCGGAAAACTCGCGCGCATCTCGTCGGGATCGCCGGCGATCGACCAGCCCTCCTCGACCCATTTGTCGGTATCTTCCTGCGTGACCACGTTGACGACCTCGCGGCCGCGCAAATAGTAGCTCACCAGATGGCAGCCGGGACCCCACCATTGGGTGCTGGCGCTCGGCTCCAGCACTTCGGGCGGCACGTCGTTGCCCTTGAGCAGCGCGCGCCAGACCGACTGGCCCGTATAGGTCGGATTGTCGTCGCCGTAGAGCGCGCGACGGATGACGGAGTGCACGCCGTCAGCGCCGATCACGATATCGGCTTGCCGCGTCACGCCGTTGGCGAACGTGAGCGTGACGCCA
>Ga0208480_1000866_pt1 | contig 11270 bp, 12 predicted proteins | sample NGESurshal092012_4_FD_184485 | JGI IMG/M metagenome (GOLD analysis project Ga0208480, IMG submission 184485) | Arctic peat soil microbial communities from Barrow, Alaska - NGEE Surface sample F53-1 shallow-092012 (SPAdes) | ecosystem: Environmental > Terrestrial > Soil > Wetlands > Peat ... | reverse complement strand
CGGCTCGACTCCAAGGTCGGGGCCGGCCGTCGCGCGGTCGCCGCGGGAGCCCAGCCGCTGAAAAGAAGCCGCCAAGGTCGTCAAAACAGGTGTTTCGCTCGCTTTTAGCGCCCGTGTTGAATCGGACTGACTGCGAGATTAGGTACCGCGCGTAGCCGGCGAGCGCAAGCTCTCGCCCCCGGTCGCTGTCTTCCATCCCCCGACGTCCCTTGCGTTTTGGCTGTTTCCTTCCCTAGTACGCCGCGCTGGAGCGAGGAAACCTCATGCAACTGATCGGAATGCTTGATTCGCCGTACGTGCGCCGGGTCGCCATCGCGCTCATCCAGGCCAAAACTCCGTTTATACATCGACCAATTTCGCTCTTCCGGCATATTGACCAGTTCTCAAAGCTCAACCCGCTCCTGAAAGCGCCAACCTTCCTTACGGATGACGGCGTGGTGCTGATGGATTCGAGCGTCATCCTCGATTATCTCGCCGGCGTCGCGCCGCCCATCGCCGCGTTGACGCCGTCGACGTCGCCTGAGCGCTTGTTGGCGCTGCGGGCGACAGCCCTTGCCCTGACCGTCATGGAAAAAGCGGTGCAGCGCCATTATGAGCGCATGCTGCGACCGGTGGAAAAGCAGCACGAACCATGGGTAAACCGGGTCATGGGTCAACTGACCGCGGGTTTGAGCGCGTTGGACGCCGAACTGCCCCAGTCGGGATGGATTGACGGCAAATTGGGTGTCGCTGACATCACCGTCGCCTGCGCCTTCGGATTCACCCACTCCATTCTGGGCGACATCGTGGTGACCAGTCGCTATCCCAATCTCGGCGTGTTCTGCGCCCGCGCTGAAGCGCATCCCGCGTTTCGCGCCGCTCCGGCGATGGATGGGGCGACCGCCTCGACGATCGGTGATTGACGAGGGCGGCAGGCCGACGATGCGGCCCGGGGCACGAGGAGCGCCGGATCTCGGCAAGGTCGTGGCGACAATGCAAGACTTTGCCGAACGGCGAGCTTGAAATGCGCGGCGGGAGGTCGCATGTTTCGTCTGCGCGGGCGCGAATCGACCTTAGCGCAAGAGGAGTGCGACGCTGAACCTGACGCCTCACACCGCGGCGCCCGCCGCCGGCAGCCTGGCCGCCTCCGGGAGGGCGCGAACAGCCGACGTCCTATTCCAAATTATCGTTGAAGGCCTTGAAGACGCCAAGGCCGAGGACATCGTCTGGATCGACCTCTCCGGCCGGACGACGTTGGCCGATCGGATGATCATCGCCTCCGGCCGCTCGAGCGTGCATGTCGGCGCGATCGCCGACCGGGTGGTGAAAGCCTGCCGTGACGCCGGTTATCCCTCGCCGAAAGTTGAAGGCATGCCACTTTGCGATTGGGTGCTGCTCGACGCGCAAAATGCGATCGTGCACATTTTCCGCCCAGACGTTCGCCGGTTCTATAACCTCGAGAAGATGTGGAGCGCCGATCGGCCTGGCGAAGCCGCCAAGAGCTGAAGTGGCCGATCTCTGAACATGCGCCTCGCGCTGGTTTGCGTGGGCAAACTGAAGGCGGGGCCAGAGCGCCTGCTGTTCGATCGCTACTTCGAGCGACTGGGGCAGAGCGCGCGGGGCGCGGGTCTTGTCGGCGTTGACTTACGCGAGATTGGCGAATCGCGCTTGCGTCGGGCGGACGAAAGACGAGCCGAAGAAGCCGCCGCAATCCTCGCCGCCACGCCCAAGGGCGGCGCTTTGGTTCTGCTTGACGAGCAAGGGCCATCGGCGACCAGCGAGGACTGGGCCGCCGACATCGGTCGGGAGCGTGACGCATCGCGACCGGCCTATGCGGTCGCGATCGGTGGCCCGGACGGGCTCGACCCGTCGCTTCGCGCGGTGGCGCATCGCGTGCTGAGCTTCGGCCGAATGACCTGGCCCCACCAACTGGTCCGGGTGATGGCTGGCGAACAGCTGTACCGGGCGATGACCATTCTAACGGGGCACCCCTATCATCGCGGGTAAAGGTGTTCCGTCACTATCATTTCCGCGAGGTTAAATCGCGGAAATGGGCTCCAACCGCCCAGATATTGGCTAGATTTGATGGTCCATGGCCCACCATGGAGCGATGGCCAATATGGACAAGCCGCGTGCGGGGGGCCTTACTGGCTGGCGTCCTCAGCGCGGGGGGCGGCGCGCTCGCCGATCCTGCCCCGCCGACCCCCCCGGCTGCCGGCGATCCGCAACGCGCCGACAAGGAAATGGAGCTCCGCGGCGTTGAAGACACGCTGCGTCAGTCGGAGGAGCAGCGGCGGGCGATCGAGACCGAAATCGACTCTGTTCGCGCCGATCGGGCCCGCCTTTCCGCGGCGCTCATCGAAACCACCGCCAAGGTGCAGGACGCCGAGCGCGGCGCCGCCGCGGCTGCCGATAGACTGTCGAGCCTGAACGCAACCGCCGATGAACTCTCGCGATCGCTCGAGCGGCGCCGCAGCGTTATCGCCGACGTGCTTGCGGCGCTCCAGCGGATGGGAAGCAATCCCCCCCCCGCCATTCTCGTCAAACCTGACGACATGTCGGAAGCGGTGCGCGCAGCAACCGTGATGGGCTCCCTCATCCCGGAGCTGAAATCGGAGATCGAAGCTGCCCGGCGAGATCTCGACAATCTTGCCAAAACCCGCGTATCCATCGCGGGGGAGCGGGACACGCTTACCGAAAAGAGCAAAACGCTCGCGGCCGACAAGATGCGCCTTGCGGCGCTCATCGACGCGCGTCAGCAGTCTCTGGCCTCGGCGCGGGACGCGCTCGGCTCGCAGCAGCAGCGGGCGGCGGAACTTGCCAGAAAGGCAGGCTCGCTCAAGGATCTCATCGCAAGGCTCGATAGCGAAAGCGCTGCTCGCAAGGCCGCGGCAGCGGCGGCGCATGCGAACGAGGTTGCGGTTGCAAATGATATCGAGGCGCGTGCGCAAGCCGCTCAGGGCGCCGAAACGGTGCGCCTGAAGCCTGAAATCGCCTTCGCTGACGCCAAAGGGCGCGTGCCGCTGCCGGCCGCGGGCGAAATTTTGAAAACATTTGGCTCGCCGGACGACCTTAACGGGATCGAACGCGGGGTGTCCTTGGCGACGCCTGCCGCAGCGACCGTCTCGGCGCCGGCGGACGGCGCTGTGCTTTTCGCCGGGGCATACCGGAGTTATGGGCAACTCTTGATCATCGACGCGGGTGGAGGATACTATGTTCTGCTTGCCGGGATGGATCGAATCAATGTTCAATCCGGCGAGTCCGTACTGGCGGGAGAACCCGTCGGCGTAATGGGCGACGGGGCTACCCGGATGGCGACGGCGGCCGCAGTTGGCGCGGGGCGGCCGGTTCTCTATATAGAGCTTCGCAAAGACGGAACTGCAATCGATCCGGGGCCGTGGTGGGCAAAGTCAGACATCGAGAAGGCGCGCGGATGATTCGTAAAGCTGGGTACCTGGCGGTTGGAGTCGTTTTGGGAGCCGCAGCCGCGGCTACGGCTCCGCAAGCGCTGCTGTTCATGAGTCCGTCGGCTTACGCTGCCGCCGCCGACACCTATCGGCAGCTCAATCTGTTCGGCGACGTGTTCGACAAGATCCGAAACGACTATGTCGAGAAGCCAGACGAATCGAAAATGATCGAGGCCGCGATTAACGGCATGCTGTCCTCGCTTGATCCGCATTCGAGCTACATGGACGCCAAAGCGTTTCGCGACATGCAGGTCCAGACGAAGGGCGAGTTCGGTGGCCTTGGCATCGAGGTGACGCAGGAAGACGGGCTTCTCAAGGTCGTAACCCCGATCGATGATACGCCAGCCGCCAAGGCAGGCGTGCTCTCGGGCGACATCATAACGGCCATCGACGACGCGTCCACACAGGGGCTGACGCTCGACCAGGCGGTCGAGAAAATGCGCGGCTCGATCAATTCTCCGGTGAAGCTCAAGATCGTCCGCGGCCCCAAGAAGGAGGTCAAGGATATCACCATCGTCCGCGATCTCATCCACGTCCAGTCGGTCCGCTCGCATGTCCAGGATGGCGACATCGGCTACATCCGCATCACTCAGTTCACCGAGCAGACCGCCGATGGCCTGAAGAGTGCGATGGAGAAGCTGCACAGCGAGATCCCGGCCGACAAGTTCAAGGGCTATATCCTGGACCTGCGCAACAATCCGGGAGGCTTGCTCGACCAGTCGATCGACGTCGTCAATTCCTTTGTCGACCGGGGCGAGATCGTCTCGACCCGTGGCCGCACCCCGGATGAGACCCAACGCTTCGACGCCAAGCCGGGCGGCGATCTGTCGGGAGGCAAACCCGTCGTGGTCCTCATCAACGGAGGCTCGGCGTCGGCGTCCGAGATCGTCTCCGGCGCTTTGCAGGATCATAAGCGCGCGACGCTGATCGGCACCCGGTCGTTTGGCAAAGGCTCCGTGCAGACGATCATGCCGCTCGGCGAAAATGGGGCGCTCAGGCTCACAACGGCGCGCTACTACACGCCGTCGGGCCGGTCGATCCAGGCCAAGGGCATCGAGCCCGACATCAAGGTGCTGGAGGACGTGCCTGACGACCTCAAGGGCAAGGACGATATGAAGGGCGAGGCCTCGCTCAAGGGTCATCTTGCCAATGGCGCCGAGGATACGTCGGCTTCCCAGGCCTATGTCCCGCCGAACGAGAAGGACGACAAGCAACTCACCGCCGCCATCGACCTGTTGCACGGGGTCAAGTACGTCGAGCCGGCCGTGAAGGCCGAGGCGGCGGCCCCGGTGAAGAGCGATCCGGCCCCCGCGACGTCTCCGGCGCCGACCACCACCCCGGGCCAGGCGACTCCCGCCAAGCCGAATTGATGCGCTCAACACGAGCCAGGGAGCCGAGCGTACGCCGATGAGGAAAGGCCTCTCTTATCTCGCCTACGGAGTCGTCGCCGGCGTCGTGCTGGTTGGCGCCTCGCACGATGCGCTGCGCGCCGCCGGCGCCAGTGCGAATGACAAACTCGCGCTCTTTGCCGAAGTGTTCAACAAAGTGCGCGACAACTACGCCGAGAAGCCTGACGACGAGAAAATGATCAAGTCGGCGATCGACGGCATGCTGGCGTCCCTCGACCCGCATTCAAATTATTTTGATCCCAAGGCCTTGCAGGATTTCCAGAGCAGCATGAAGGGCGAGGAATTCGGCGGCCTGGGCCTCGAAGTGATGATGGAAAATGGGCTGGTCAAGGTCGTCAGCCCGATCGATGATACGCCCGCCGCGCGCGCCGGCATGATGTCCGGCGATTTGGTCACTCGTATCGACGACACGGCGGTCAAGGGCCTTACGCTCAAGGAAGCGGTCGACAAGATGCGCGGCCCCGCCAAGTCGCCGGTGAGACTGACCGTCGAGCGCGGATCGAAGGGGGACGTCAAGGAGGTCACGATCGTCCGCGAGATCATTCATGTTCAGTCCGTGCGCTCGCATCTGGAGAGCGGCGACATCGGCTATATCCGCATCACCCAGTTCAACCAGGAGGCGTACGACGGGGTGCGCAAGGCCTTCGATCATTTCCGCGCCGAACCCGGCCAGGCGAATGTGAAGGGCTACATCCTCGATCTGCGCAACAATCCCGGGGGCCTGCTCAACCAGGCGGTCGAGATCACCAACGCCTTCGTCGATACCGGCGACATCGTGTCGACCCGCGGCCGAAATTCCGACCAGGGGCAGCGTTACTCCGCCCGCCCTGGCGTCAATCTCTCGCAGGACAAGCCGGTGGTGGTGCTCATCAATGGCGGTTCGGCCTCGGCCTCGGAGATCGTCTCCGGCGCCTTGCAGGATCTTAAGCGGGCGACCCTGATCGGCACGCGCACTTTCGGCAAGGGTTCGGTTCAGACCATCCTGCCGCTCGGCGAGAACGGCGCGCTCAAGCTCACCACCGCGCGCTACTACACGCCTTCCGGCCGCTCGATCCAGGCCAAGGGCATCGACCCGGACATCCGGGTGCTCGAAAACATTCCCGATGACCTGAAGGGCAAGGTCTCCAGCATGGGAGAAGCCTCGCTGTTCGGTCATCTGAAAAACACCGGTGAGGAGGAGAAGGGCTCCGACGCCTACGTGCCGCCGGATCACGACAAGGACACGCAGCTCGCGGCCGCGGTCAAGTTCCTGCACGGCGCCAAGGCTGAGACATTGCGAAGCCCCGACCAGCCCGCGACCGTGACAACCGTCCAATGACCTTTGGCCGATGGCTCGTCGCCGTTGCGCTCATCGCCGCGCCTGGCTTGGCTCAGGCGCAGGAGGGTTCGGGCTGCAATGGCTTTAAATGGCCGCTTGACCACGAGCGCGCGGCGCTCGTGCGCGCCGACAAGGCTTCGCTTCCCAACAGCGGAGCGCTGGCCTACGACGTCGCGATGACGCTCGAGCTCCAGCCGCTCTCGGCCGCTGGATTGCCGAAGGTGCCCGAGCGGGCGCCCAAGTCGCCGTCCGCGTTCGCCGGTCATTTTACGCTCGCCGCGCCGGCAAAGCCGGGCGTTTATAGGGTTACGATCTCCTCGGAAGCCTGGGTCGACGTCCTCGATGGCGGGGCGTACCTGCATCCGATTGGCTTTAGCGGCGCCAAGGGATGCGAAGGCGCCCGCAAGAGCGTCAAGTTCGACCTGCCGGGCCGGCCGCTTACGCTTCAGTTCAGCGGCGTTCCCAAGGATCAAATCTCCGTCATCGTTTCGCCCGAGCAATAGCCCGTAAATCGACGCCCGCACAGCGTCCACGCCCCAGCCATTGCGGGTCAGCAATTTCGGCCGGCGATCCGTCAGTGCCGGAAATGCCGCATGCCGGTGAAGACCATCGCTACGTCCGCTTCATCGGCGACGGCGATCACTTCGGCGTCGCGCACCGATCCCCCGGGCTGAATGACCGCGGTCGCGCCGGCTTCGATCGTCGCAACCAGGCCGTCAGCGAACGGAAAGAAAGCGTCGGAGGCGACGACCGAGCCCCGGGTGAGAGGTTCGGGCAAGCCCGCCATCTCCGCGGCCTCCTCGGCCTTGCGGGCGGCGATCCGCGCGGAATCGACCCGCGACATCTGGCCCGCTCCAACACCCACGGTTACGCCGTCCCTGGCGTAGACGATGGCGTTCGACTTCACATGCTTGGCGACGGCCCATGCGAATTTTAGGTCGGCCATTTCTCGCGAAGTCGGCGCCCGTTTGCTCACAACCTTGAGCGCGCCCTCTTCAACCCCGCCATTGTCGCGATCCTGGACCAAAAGCCCGCCGGCGACCGATCGCACGCCGAGAGTTGGCGCTCGCGGATCGGGAAGCGAGCCTGCGAGCAGGAGCCTCAGGTTTTTCTTCGCCGCGAGGATCGCCAACGCCTCGCCGTCCGCGTCCGGGGCGATAATCACCTCGGTGAAGATCTCGACAATCTTGCGGGCTGAGGCCGCGTCAAGCTTCCGGTTCAGCGCCACCACGCCGCCGAAGGCCGACACGGGATCTGAGTTCAGCGCCTTTTGGTAGGCGTCGAGCAGCGACTGGCCGGTGGCGACGCCACAGGGGTTCGCGTGCTTGATGATCGCCACCGCAGGGCTTTCCGTCGGATCGAATTCCGCGACCAGTTCGTACGCGGCGTCAGTGTCGTTTATGTTGTTGTAAGACAACTCCTTCCCCTGGATCTGGCGCGCCGTCGCGACGCCCGGGCGGGCCTCGGCGCTGAGGTACAGGGCCGCGCGCTGGTGCGGATTCTCGCCGTAGCGGAGCGCTCCGAAGCTCGGGTGCAGAACGCCGCCGAAAGCGCGCCATTTCGGCGCAGGCTCATGAATTTCGTGGCCAAGCCAGTTGGAGATCGCCGCGTCATAGGCCGCGGTGCGGGCGAAGGCCTTCTGAGCCATTCTGCGGCGGAAAGCGAGGCTGGTCGCTCCCTGGCCGCGCTGCAATTCGTCGATCAATGCTGGATAATCGTCCACATCGACGATGACCACGACATCATCGTGGTTCTTGGCGGCGGAGCGTATCATCGCCGGTCCACCGATATCGATGTTCTCGACGCTCTCCTCAAACGAGGCGTCCCGCTTCAGCGTCGCTTCGAACGGATAAAGATTAACGACCAGGAGGTCGACGGGGGTGATGTCGTTTGCGATCATCGCCGCCTGATGCGCCGGCTCTGATCGGATCGCCAGCAGCCCTCCGTGCACCCGCGGGTGCAGAGTCTTGACCCGTCCGTCCATCATCTCCGGAAAGCCGGTCATCTGCGCCACGTCGACGACCGGAATGCCGGCGGCGTTCAGCGCCGCGGCGGTGCCGCCAGTCGAAAGAAAATCGACGCCAAACGGCTCGAGGGCGCGCGCCAGTTCCACAAGGCCGGTCTTGTCGGAAACGGAGAGGAGCGCCCGCCCGATTCTGACGATATCCGTGGCCATAAGCGCGAACGCCCCAGTTCGATTGTGGAGTTTTGGTGCGGTGCAATAGCACAGCTTAAGCTACCCAGGAAATGCCGGAGATCGCCGCTCGGCTCACAAAAATGTCATTCTTTTCATGGGTCGGTGGACCATTGTCCGATGTCGAACGTTTCTTATGTGAAGTTCTAAGCACAGGATCGAAGGACCATCCCCATGCTCAAGACAATCGCATTGATCGGCATCGCCGCCGCCCTCGCCATCCCGTCCGCCCCGGCTTTGGCCGTCAGCGGCAATTCATCCGCGTTCGGCACAGAGGGCTCTGGCCCCACGGTCCCGACTCGATCGCTGACCCCCTTCCAACGTTCGTGGAACAACGCCAACGAGAGCAAGGAGCGCGCGCGGGCCGGGGCGTCGTGGGTTCGCAGGCATGGCGGCCTTGGCCACGTTCGGGCCTAACCCCGCCTTCGGGGCCGCGAATATTTTCGCCGCCGAGGGGTTATTGCAATCAACGGGCGCGCTTCTCCAGGATCTTGAGCGCCGCACATAGGAAAAACCAATGTTCAAGGCCGCTTCATTCATGGGTCTCGTTGCCGGGTTCGCGCTCCTGTCAAGCGCAGCTCTCGCTCAAGAGGGCAATTCGTCTTCCTGGGGCAGCGTTGGATGGGGACCTGTGATCCCCACCCAGTCGTTGACTCCAAGAGACCGCCAATGGAACGTCGATAACCAGGCGAAGTACGCGGCGGCAAACAGCGCCGAGTGGCTACGACAGCGCGGGATGGGGCTATTTCCCTTCCACTGACGATTGCTAGCCGGCCTTCACCAGTCGCGTCGCAAAGAAGCCATCCAGGCCTGAGCGCCGCGGGTGGTCGCCCCAAAGGTGACAGGGGAGCGTGCGCAAATCCCCTGACGGGGTGAGGCACTCGGCGAGCCCCCCAACCTCTTCGGGAACGACGGCCAAGCGCCGCACGTCCGGGTTACGGCGGAGGACGGCGGTGATCTGAGCTTCGCCCTCCTCCGGCTCGAGCGAGCAGACGCAATAGACTATGGCGCCGCCCGGCCGCGCCAACGCGATCGCCTTGTCGAGCAAGTCTGCCTGCAGCTTGACAAGCGACGCGAGGTCGCCCGGACGCTTGATCCACGCGACGTCGGGATGGCGGCGGATGGTGCCGGTCGCGCTGCACGGCGCGTCCAGCAGCACGGCGTCAAATGGCGGCGCGTCGAACAGGAGGGCGTCAGCCACCACGACTTCCGTGTGAAGGCGCAGGCGGGCTAAATTGGCGGCGAGCAGCTTGAGCCGCTCGGCCGAGCGATCGACCGTTATGAGATCCGCCCCGGCTGCGGCCAGTTCGGCTGCTTTTCCGCCCGGCGCGGCGCAAAGGTCGACGATCCTCATGCCGGGCTCCGGCCGGAGGAGCTTGGCCGGCAACGCTGCCGCAGCGTCCTGAACCCACCATTCCCCCTCCGCGTAGCCGTCAAGTTCAGCGATCGGCGCATGGGTGTCGAGGCGCACCGAGCCAGTCGGCAACACGATTCCCCCAAGCTTCTCCGCCCAACCGGCGGGGTCGCCTTTGACGCTGAGATCGAGCGTCGGCTCCGAGCGGTGCGCCAGGGCGATCGCGCGCGCGACGCTCTCGCCATAGGTCGAGCGCCAGCGCTGGGCGAGCCATGCGGGCGTGTCGTCGTCGAAGGGATCGGAACTGGCCAGAATGTCATCGCGGTCGCGGGCGATGGCGCGGAGCACGGCGTTGGCGAGCGCGGCGAATGGAGCGCTCGACGGTTCGGCGCGCGTCGCCTTCACCGCGAGGTCGACCGCCGCATGGTCGGGAATATCGAGAAACAGGATTTGCGCCGCGGCCACGACGAGCGTCCATTCCAGCGCGCCGCCGCGCTTGGGCATCCCCTTTTCCAGTCGCCGCGCCAACGCCTTGCGGATCGTGCCGAGCCGGCGCAGCGACACGGTGGCGATCGAGCGCGCCAACCCGCGGTCCCGCGCGTCCAAACCGCCGCGTTGCTGGGCGAGATCGGCGGCCAGCCGCTCTTCGAGCGGCCGCGACGAGGTCAGGGCTTCGGCGACCGCGCGTGCGGCTGCGACCCGCGCCGCCAGGCCCGGGGGCGGAGGGGCCGGCGCTTCGGAACGGCCCGCATGAAACCCGCCCGATTGTCGCGCCAAAAAGCCTCGCCTCGAATCAAAATTGCCGATCGCCAAGGTGAGGACTATACGCGAAATCTAAGGCGGGCTCGCGTCCGGCTGAATGGGAAACGGGAGCGGCGCGCCAGCCAGCGAATGGCGAAACGAGATTGAGGCGAGCGCCAAGCATGAGCGACATCCCGACGAGGTCAGCCGGCCGCCGCGAGACCGGCAAGCCGGCCGCACGCGAACTGCCGCCGGCGGCGCAAAGGGCGCTGGCGGAGGCCGAGGCGCGCCGCGCCCAGCCCAAGCCCGAGACCCCGAACGAACTCAACGGCCGCGGCGGCCTGGATCCAGCGCGCTATGGCGACTGGGAAGTGAAGGGGCTCGCCAGCGACTTCTGAGTTCGAGGAATGTGGTTTAAGAAGGGGCGTCTATTTTGGGGCGACCATAGACAAAGTGAGGCGGCAATGGCGCTGCGGATCGCTGCAAGGGCCTTGCTCATCTCAGGGCTGATTTTTTGCGTTCGCGACGCGTCCGCTCAAGACATTCGGATTGCGGTCGCCGGCTCGATGACCGGTTCGCTTCCGGAGGCGGGCGATCAGGTCAAGCGCGGCGCTGAGATGGCTGCCAAGGACATTAACGAGGCGGGCGGCGTGAACGGGCGGAAGATCGTCCTCACGATCGAGGACGACGCTTGCGATCCCAAGCAGGCCGTGTCGGTCGCCAATCATGTGATCGGCGAGCAAATCAGTCTGGTGGACGGCCACGTCTGCTCGGGCGCCTCAATTCCCGCGTCCGCCGTCTATGCCGA
>Ga0208480_1000864_pt1 | contig 11285 bp, 8 predicted proteins | sample NGESurshal092012_4_FD_184485 | JGI IMG/M metagenome (GOLD analysis project Ga0208480, IMG submission 184485) | Arctic peat soil microbial communities from Barrow, Alaska - NGEE Surface sample F53-1 shallow-092012 (SPAdes) | ecosystem: Environmental > Terrestrial > Soil > Wetlands > Peat ... | reverse complement strand
CGAATAGATGGAGCGTGAGCCTGCCAGGGATGAGATCGACGTTTTTTTGAAGCTTGATGGGAGGCGGAAGCCTTTCGATTTCTGCTGTTCCGTCCTCTGTGGGCTTGAGATTGAAGTGGATGGTTCGCGGAAGTGACAGCATTGAACCAAACTCGGTCGAACCCATGGATTTCCGCGCTGCGGCGAAGTCTTCTACAAACGCATCTTCGGCGACCCAAATGTCATGTATCGCTTCCATCGATTGCGAGAATATTGTTAGATTGCACTGAGGATCCAAATCAATTAGGAGGACTTTCTTCCCGATCTCTCCCAAGGCGTGAGCCAAATGATAGGTAAGTGTTGTCTTGCCGACTCCACCTTTGTTATTGAAGATCGTAACGATCTTAGGGTTCATCTATACTTCCTGTATTTAGGTGGCGACCAACTTCTTACTTTACCTCGACAATTTCCAGAAAACCTTTCCCAAGGTTTTTAGGCAGAGGTCTTTTGCCAACGACAATTTTCACCAGATTCGCGGCATCATAATGTAACACACTCGCGATCACCATCCGCCGCCCGTGCTGCTCCACCAAATTGACCGCCCGATGATCAGCAGACGGACAGCGTTAACGCGAGTTTGAACAGCGGCAGCCGAAAAGCGAAAAACGCGCCGGCAATTTCTTGCAGAAAATCAGAAAATCGATTACACTTGCCCCATGAGCAATCATGCACTTCGCATGGCGTCGAGCGCAGAAGCCAGACTTGGCCCTTCAAACGACCAAAAGGCGCTAAGAAAAGTTTTTCCCCAGAAACCCCGTGTAACCCATTGATAAGTCTCGTTTCGAACGAGGAAATCCAAGGAAATCCAAGGAAATCCAACGTTCAAAAGCCGGGGTTTTCGTCGCAAAACAGCCAGGGGCCAAGAAAAACCAAACGGGTCTTGTCGTCACTCGGCCGCTGTGGCGTGCTCCCGCTTCGGCGCGCCATGCGTGTCGGGAATCTTGTCGGCGTAGCCAGCGACGAAGTCGTGGTCGTGGTCGACTTCAGTCGCGGGCTTGAGCGCCTCGTCCCCGTAAGCCGCGCCGTCCTTGTCGGCGAGCACACGGCGAAGGATCGCGCGGTATCGGAGTGCGAGCGCCGCCCATTTTCCCGCGACTGACAGGAAATCCCATGCCCGCCACGGATAGAAGACAAGCGGGTTCAAAACCGGGAGCCCATGCCGGCGCTGCGTCCTGATCTTGCGCCGCACATAGCCGAACTGCAGCGGGTGCACGCGCTCGATCCGCGAGGAGCCGGAGAACACCGTCATCGCATCGGTGATCTTGCGCGGACTGATGCCGCTCGCGACCGCCCGGCGCAAAACCGTCTCGACATGCGCGTCCGAGTAATAGCGCTTCCACGCGTCGCGGTAGACGCCGCGCCAGGCATCGGCGGACATGATCGCGTGGTTGGCGCAGACATGCTCGAGATCGTAATTGTTCATGTCGGCTTCCATCCACGCGCCCTTGAGATGAAGGGTCTTGTGATCCTCCGATCCCGGCAAAGGCGTGAGGAAGAAGAATTCGAGGATGTCGACCGGCAGTTCGCGTTTGATGGTCTCGATGTCGCGGGCGATCGATTCCGGCGTATCGGTGGGAAAGCCGAGGATGTAGCCGGCCCAGGTCATGACCTTGGCGCGCCGCCAGGCCTGCAGCATGTCGCGATATTCCCAGATCTTGTTCTGACGCTTCTTCGCGCCCATGAGGGAGGCCGGATTGATGTTCTCGAGCCCGATGAAGACCGCGTTGCAGCCCGCCCGCGCCGCCTTCTCGATAAAGCCCGGAATCCTGTGGCAGAGCGTGTCGACCTGCAGCAGAAGCCTGATCCGAAAACCCTGGTTCTCCCGCAACTCGATCAGCCGATCGAGGATCGGCTCCCAGTTGCGGTTGCGGGCGAAATTGTCATCCGTGACGAAGAAGCGCGTAACCCCCTGCGCGGCATTGGCGCGCACGATCGCCTCGACATCGTCCGGGGTCCGAAAGCGCGACTTGCGGCCCTGAACGTTGATGATGGTGCAGAAGCTGCACTGAAACGGGCAGCCCCGCCCAGCGTCGAAACTGGTGTAGTGCCCGGCGACCTTGGTCACGACGGGGCGCGGCAGCACCGGGATTGCCGCGGCGGCCATGTCCGGCATGTCGTTCAGGTAATTGTAGACGGGCTTCGGCTTGCCCGAATCGACGTCCTTGAGAAACTCCGCGAGCCGGTTTTCGCCCTCCCCCGCGTACAGGATCATGCCCAACGCCTGCGCCTCTTTCAGATCCGGCGGCAGTTCGGGCAGCATGGCGATGCAGCCCGAGACGTGAAAGCCCCCGACGGCGACCGTCACGCCCCGCTTGCGAAACTGGCGGCCGATATCGAGCGCGCGCGGAAACTGATTCGATTGAACGCCGACCAGAGCGACCATGCCGCTGTCGGCGAGAATGCGTTTCGAAATGGCGGGGATATCGACGATGGTGTTGCACTCGTCGTAGATTTCGAACTCGATTTCGACATCGGGGCCAAGAACCTGGGCTTCGGCGCATTCCAGCAACAGGCCATAAACGCTGGCCAGGCTGTTCGAGGGGATGGTCGAGCGGCGCCACTGGATGACATAGCCGTCGTCGTCGTAATGCGACGGCTTGATCATAACGATCGTGAACTTGCGCTTGGCCATTAAACCCTCATCAGAGGTTTACGCCCTCGTCATTTCGTCGTTTAAAGCAGGTACCGCCTTAGAGAGACGTGGGCAACTGCAAATCCGCGAGGATCCCGGCCTGGGCCCGATCTGTCTGAGGAGTTTCGACGGCGGTTGTGGCGCCCGAGACCACAAATGGAGGAAGCATGAATTACGCAGTCGAACCGTCTGAAGCGGTCGGAATGAGCGCCCGGCGCCTCGAGCGTGTCGGTCCGGCCATGCAGGCCTATGTCGATCGCGGCGTTTACGCAGGCGTCAACACGCTCATCGCCCGCCGCGGCAAAGTCGTGCACGCGGGCGCGTTCGGCTGGCGTGACAAGGAGGCTGGCGCGCCAATGGCCGCCGACACGATCTTCCGCCTCTACTCGATGACGAAGCCGATCGTCTGCACCGCGTTGATGACCTTGCTCGAGGAAGGACGGTTCAGGCTGATCGAACCGCTGGCGAAATACATTCCAGCTTTCGGGGCCGTGAAGGTTCTGGAGGCCGACGGAAGTCTGGTCGCTCCCGTGCGCCCGATCCTGATTCGCGACTTGATGACCCATATGAGCGGCCTCAGCTACCATTTCGTCGAGGAAGCCGGCGTCGGCAAGATGTACACGGAAGCCAAGCTATTGGCTGCTCACCACACCCTTGAAGCCGCAATCGAGGATCTGGCGCGGTTTCCCCTCGCCTTCCAGCCCGGGTCTCGCTGGCGCTACAGCGTCGGCATCGACGTCGCGGCCCGGGTGATCGAGGTGATTTCCGGCCGTCCGCTTGGTGTGTTCCTACGGGAACGCTTGTTCGAGCCGTTGGGCATGGCCGACACGGCTTTCGGCGTCCCGCCCGAAAAACGGGACCGCGTGGCCGCCATGTACGGCCGCCCCGACGTGCTCGACGCCAGCGTGACCATGGGCAGCGAATTCACGGCGTGGATGAGCGGCGTCAACGACCGCCTCGACGTGTCGAAGTCCTACCCGGTCGATGCGCCGGATGTGTTCGTCCGGGGCGGCCATGGTCTGTTCAGCACGATCGGCGATTATTTCCGCTTCGCCCAGGTGCTGGCCAATGGCGGAAAACTCGACCGCGAGCGCGTCATCGGACGCAAGACGCTCGAGCTCATGCACGCGAACATCGTGCCGGCGTCGCTGCTGCCTCTGGAAATTGGCGGGCTGCCGATTCCCGGCTATGGCTTCGGCCTCGGCTCGCGGGTGCTTTTGGATGTCGCGCAATCAGGCGCGCCCGGCTCGGCGGGAGAGTTCGGCTGGTCCGGGGCGGCGAAGACCCACTATTGGGTCGATCCGAAGGAGGAGGTCGTCGGCCTCTTCATGACTCAGTCGATGATGAGCTTCGATCTGCCGGAGATGGATCTGCGCGCGCTGGCGTATCAGGCAATCGAGGATTGAGGCGGGTTAGTCCTAGGAGGGCGACGCCCCGCCCTCCCCATGCCAGCCGACCATGGCAGATTGGCGCCTCTAGAGTATGATGCGGTCGGATCGAAACGTCATTGCGAGGATCAAAGCGACGAAGCAATCCAGGAGCCGCAGAGCGCCCGGCGCCTCCTGGATTGCTTCGCTTCGCTCGCAATGACGATCATGCTCACTAAGCTCAAGGACCTGACAGTTGCGCATCGCCACCTGGAACGTCAATTCCGTTCGTCAAAGGCTGCCCCACCTCCTCGCGTACTTGAAGGAGGTGCAGCCCGATGTTCTTTGCCTGCAGGAAATCAAGTGCCTCGACGAGCAGTTCCCGCGGATGGAGATCGAGGAGCTTGGCTATAACATCGAGACGCATGGGCAGAAGACGTTCAACGGCGTCGCCATTCTCTCCAAGCGGCCGTTCGAGGTCGCGCGCGGACTGCCGGGCGACGAGAACGACTCGCAGTCGCGCTACATCGAGGCGGTCGTCCCGGCCGGAGACGGCGTGGTGCGGGTGGCGAGCGTCTATCTGCCGAACGGCAATCCCGTGGGCACGGAGAAATACCCCTATAAGCTCGCCTTCCTGGAGCGGCTCATCATCCACACCCGCCAACTCCTCGACTACGAGGAGCCGTTGGTGCTGGCTGGGGATTTCAACGTCATTCCCGACGCGCGCGACGTCACTCGACCTGAGGATTGGGTCAACGACGCTCTCTATTTGCCTCAGACGCGGTTCAAATTCCGTGAGCTCATTTCGCTCGGCCTGATCGACGCCTTGCGCGCAACCACAGACGCTTCGGGGCTCTACAGCTTTTGGGATTATCAGGCGGGCGCCTGGCAAAAGAACAACGGCATCCGCATCGACCATTTGCTCTTGTCTCCCGAGGCCGCCGACAAGCTGCAATCGGTCACGATCGACAAGGAGATGCGCGGGCGCGACAAGGCTTCCGATCATACGCCCGTGCGGATCGATCTGGCCGCGTGAAGCGACGCCGCGAGGGGGGACCATGAACCTGCCTAGTTTGTTCGACCTGAACGGTAAGACCGCGTTGATCACTGGATCCTCGGAGGGGCTGGGGCTTGCGATGGCGCGCGGCCTCGCGGCGGCTGGCGCAAGACTCATTCTCAACGGCCGCGACGTGCAGAAGCTGGCGGCCGCTGCCAAGTCTTTTGCGGACGCCGGCCCTAAGATCGAAACGCGCCCCTTCGATGTCGCCGACGAGGGGGCGGTCATCGCAGCGTTCGAGCATTTCGACGCGACGGGCGTCGCGATCGACATCCTCGTCAACAACGCCGGCATTCAGTTTCGCAAGCCGATGGTGGATCTCAAGACCGACGAATGGCGCCGCGTTGTCGATATCCATCTCACCGGCGCATTCCAGGTCGGCCGGGAGGCGGCGAGGCGTATGATCGCGCGCGGACGCGGAGGCAAGATCATCAACATCGCCTCGCTCGCCAGCGAGGTCGCGCGCGCGACGATCTCGCCCTATGTCGCCGCGAAGGGCGGCGTGAGAATGTTGACCCGCTCGATGGCGGCGGAATGGGCACAGTATGACATCCAGGCCAATGCGATCGGCCCCGGCTATATCGCGACCGAAATGAACCGGGCGCTGCTCGACGACCCCAAGTTCGACGCCTGGGTCAAAGGCCGCACACCGTCGGGCCGGTGGGGCAAGCCGGATGACCTGATCGGCGTCACCGTGTTCCTCGCCTCGTCGGCGTCGGATTACGTGAACGGCCAGATCATCTATGTCGATGGCGGGCTGCTTGCCGTGATATGATTACGTCATGACTGCGGCGCAACCAACGATCAGCGGTTCAACCGGCGCTCCGTTCGCGGAATGGCTGCGTACTGCGACTCCCGCGCTCCTGTTCGGCCTGAGACTCTGGGCTTCCGTCTGCCTTGCATTCTATGTCGCCTTCGCGCTTGAGCTAAACGAGCCCTCCTGGGCTGGGACGACAGCCGCGCTCGTTTGTCAGCCGGTGCTCGGAGCCTCGCTGCGCAAATCGATGTTCCGAATGATCGGAACCGTGGTCGGCGCAATCGCCATTGTGGTCCTTGCTGCTTTCTTCCGCCAGGATCGGGTGAGTTTTCTCGTCGGACTCACGCTCTGGTGCGCGGCCTCGGCCTTCGTCGCGACGCTGTTGCGCAATTTCGCGACTTACGCCGCGGCGCTCGCCGGCTACACCGCGGCGATCATCGCGATCGACGTGCTCGGGCCGGTTGGAAGCACGAACGGAATCGTCTCCATTTTCGCCATCGATCGCGCGCTCGAAATCTGCATCGGCATCGTCTCCGCCGGAATCGTGCTCGCCCTGACGGATCTGGGCCACTCGCGACGACAGCTCGCAACCGAATGCGCGGCCTTGTCGAGCGCGATCATGGAAGGATTTGCCGACTGTTTTGCGACCGCCGGCGAGAACCTGGACCATCTTCGAGCGCTGCGACGCGAGCTTCTGCGGCGCGTCATTGCGCTCAATCCCATCATCGACGCGGCGATCGGCGAGTCGTCCGACCTGCGCTATCGGTCCGCGGTCCTGCAGCGGGGGGTGGCCGGCCTCATGGAGACGGTGTCGGCCTGGCGCAAGGTTGCGATTGCGATCGCGCTCAAGGGCGATGCGGCGACCCGCGGGGAGGCCAACGCCGTCCACGACCTACTCCCGCGGGCGCGGCTTTCGCCGGAGGCGACAGGTTCCACCGACGAACCCGCGGCGTTGCGCGACGGGTGCTGTTCGGCCGTGCGGTCGCTGACGCGCTTTGAGGCATCGACGCCGATGCAGAGGCTGCTGGCCGACAACGCGGCAGCCGGCATGCTCGGCATGGCGCGCGCCCTCAATGGCCTGACGGGCGTGATCGACCCCCGCGACGTCGTCGGCGTCAGGGGAACTGCGCGCGTGCATGTCGCCGACTGGATGCCGGCGTTTGTCAACGCCGTGCGCGTCCTCTTCGCGGTCGGGACGATCTCGCTGTTCTGGGTCGTGAGCGCCTGGCCGAATGGCGTGGCGGCGATCACGTTCTGCGCCGTGATCGTCATCCTGTTGCCGCCGTCGGGAGATGCGGCGTATTCCGCATCGCTCTTGTTTCTCTCCGGAAGCGCTCTGAGCGCGGTCTTGTCCGCTATCGTGGTGTTCGGGCTCCTGCCGCAGGTCGTCACCTTTCCCACGCTCTGCCTGACCCTCGGACTTGTGCTCGTGCCATTGGGGTTTCTGAATGCTCGGGGGTGGAAGCCGATGTTCTTCTTTGCGGCGGCGGTCAATTTTTTGCCGATGCTCAACATCACAAACGGCATGAATTACAATGGATCGGGGTTCTGGAATGGCGCAATCGCAATTCTTGCCGGCATCGCCTTCGGCGTCGTCGCCATGCTCGTTATCCCACCTTTGTCGCCCGCGACCCGCACCCAGAGGCTGCTCGCGTTGACGCTCGCCGACCTCAGACGCCTGGCGAAACGAGCCTCGCCGGGTAAGGCGAAGGAGTGGGAAGGCCGCGGCGTCGCCCGCCTGCTTGCGCTGCCCGACAAGGCCGAGCCGGTCGAGCGCGCCGAGCTCGCCTCGGCCGTCGCGGTCGGCAAGGAGATCGTCCGCCTTCGCCACATCGCGCCGCGTTTTGTCCCGAGCGCGATGGTCGATGCGGCGCTTGCGGCCTTGGCCGAAGGACGAAGCGACCTGGCGGTTGCGCGTCTCGCCGACATCGACCGCCGGGTCGCCGCTCTGCCTCGCGCGAGATCCCGCATCCCACTGAGCCTGCGGGCCAGCATCCTGGTCATTTCGAGCCAGCTTTCCCAATTCGCGTCTTATTTCGACCGGCGGCTCCAATGAGATTCAACGAAATCAACCTTTTCGGCCTCTATGTTGCGCCCATCGCGGTGATCCTCGGCGTCTCCTGGGTCATCTATCTTCTGCTGAGGCGAGCGGGGGACCGTATTGGCCTGACCGAGCAAGTCTGGCACCCGGCGCTGTTCGAGCTCGCGCTCTATGTTATGATTGTCTCTTCGATCGTCCTTGTCATGGCGCGCTGGGGGCGCTGATGTCCCGCGTCGAATTAGAAGCCAATGTCATTGGGACCGTGCCCGCGATCCGGCGCCGGCCGGTCCTGGCGTCCGTGCACGCCCTGCCTGTTCTGGCGACTCTGGCCGTTGTTGCGCTTGCGGCGCTGCTCGGCTGGGGCGCCTGGCAATATTACATGGGAACGCCATGGACGCGCGACGGCGTAGTGCGGGCCTATGTCGTGAAAATCGCCCCGCAGGTGGCGGGCGAGATTGTCAATTTACCGACCACCGACAACCAATTCGTTCACAAGGGCGATCTTCTGATGCTGATCGACCCCAGGAACTATACCATCGCCGTCCGTCAGGCGCAGGCCGCGGTCGAGCAAGCGCAGGCGGTCGCGGACAACGCGCGCGCCGAAATGATCAGACGCGACAAGCTTAACGACATCGCGGTCAGCATGGAGGAGCGGCAGACCTACGTCAGCCAGGCGACCACCGCCGAAGCCACTTATCAGACCGCCCTCGCGAACCTCGAACAGGCGCGCGTCAATTTCAAGCGCACGCAGGTCCGCTCCCCGGTCAACGGCTATGTCACCAATCTGTCCGCCCAGCTTGGGAACTACGCCGACGTGGGAAGCCTCCAGCTCTCGGTCGTCAATTCCGACTCGTTCTGGGTCGACGCCTATTTCGAGGAGACCGCGCTGAGCCGCATCCATGAAGGCGATGCGGCGACGATCAAGCTGATGGGCTACACCCCCTTGTTGCGCGGCAGGGTTCAGGGGCTCGCGCGCGGCATCAACGTCCCCAACGCGACGCCGGACGCTTCGGGGCTTGCCTCCGTCAATCCGATCTTCACCTTCGTGCGCCTCGCCCAGCGCGTGCCGGTCCGCATTCACATCGACGAGGTTCCCGACGACGTTCAGCTTGTGGCCGGCATGACGGCGACGGTTCAGATCGAACCCTTCAGAGCGTCGCCGATCTCAGATTTGAAACCCGCGTCCGGGAAAGCTTCGTTCCAGACTCTCACCGGCGCGCCGCCGCCGCAGACCGCCCCCTCGGAAGCCGCGAAGCAAGCGACGACAACGCCGGCTCAGTCCGCGCCCGCCAGTTCGCCAGCGGCGCAGGGTGCTCAGCAGCACGCCGTCGCACAAGCGACTTCGCCAGCAATCGGGCAAAAGGACGGCTCGCAATCCTCGATGCCGGCGTCCGCTGCCGACCAGTTGCCGGTGTCCATCCCGTCCTCGGCGCAGGCGACCGCCGCTGCGGACGCGGGCGCCGCCGATCTCAAGGCGCTCCAACAGCAGATCGCCGCCAACCCGCCGTCCGGCGCCGGCGCCGCCAAGGGCGACGGTGGAATGCCTTCGAGCGAGTATCTGGGGCAGACCTATGATCTTTTCGGCGGTCAAAGCGTAACGCCCTCGTCAAGGCCTCGATCTCCCGAACCGCTCCGCAGGCGCGCCCGCTCGAGGTGGCGTCATTTGCCCCCGAGATCGCCGTAGCTTCGTCGCGTGAGTCTTTCCTCAACGATACGCCCCGCTCGGGCGGAGGGTCCTGTGCGCGCCCGCGCCGGGGTCACAGCCGTCTTCTTCGCTAACGGTCTTTGCATTGGCGCCTGGGCGGTTGCGATCCCTGAGATCAAGGCGCTCTTCGGTCTTTCTGACGCACGCCTCTCGATCGTGCTGTTGGCCGCCGGCGTTGGCGGCCTGACCGCCATGCCGGTCGCGGGTGTGCTGCCGTCAAAGATAGGCGGCACCGGGCGAGCGCTGCGAATCTCCGGACCGCTGATGGCGCTCCTGCTCGCCGCCCTGCCCCAAACCCACATTCTGTCGCCAGGGATCGGCTTTCTTGCAGCGTGCGCCTTTCTGTTCGGCTTCGTAAACATCCTCGTGGACGTGCCGATGAACGCCCACGCAAGCGTCATTGAGACGCGCTGGGGAAGCGCCATTATGTCCTCCTTCCATGCTGCCTGGAGCGCGGGCGGCCTTATAGGCTCGGCTTTGGGCGGCCTTCTTATAGCCCGCGGCGCCGGCCCAGCGCTTCAACTCGGGTTTGAGGCGGGGCTCGCCCTCGCCATCATGGTCGCGGCGAGTAGTATGATCGGCATCGGCGACACACGCGCAGCCACCCGCATCTTTGCACTGCCGGAGCGCAAGCTGCTGGCGCTGGGCCTCATCGCGTTCCTGGCGGTCTTGGTGGAGGGGGCGGTCACCGACTGGAGCGCGCTCTACATGAGTTCGGAGGTTGGAGCGCCGAGCGGCGCGGCCGCCATCGGCTTTTCCGGCTACGCCCTCATGATGATCGCAGGGCGCCTCCTCGGAGACAGCGTCGTGCGCACCATTGGCCGGACACGCACCATTCTCTATGGCGCGGCTATATTGTTCGTGGGCATCGGGCTCGCGACCGGACCAGTCTCGGAACCTGCCGCCATCGTCGGCTTCGCGCTTGTCGGCCTAGGCGTCGCCAACATGGTGCCCGCCGCTTTCAGCGCGAGCGCCGCTGCGGCGAGCTCGCCCTCGCTCGGCGTCGCGACGTCGGCGACAATGGCTTATGCGTCGCTCCTTGTCGGACCGCCGCTATTCGGCGCGATCGCGACGGTCTCGAGTCTACGTCTCTCGTTCGCAATCTTGCTTCTCGCGGCGGTCGGGATCGCCGGGTTGACCGCCATGCAACGCGGCCCAGGAACCTGACCTGGGCGTCGGCAAGTCTCGAACCCAATCATCGGTTGAGAGCCTGGCTCAGGCCCGCGAACGCGCCAACCTGGCGAGGACCTCCAGTCCAGCGCGCGACGACCGCGAGGCGTTTGACTTCCCCACTCTGGAAGGCGCGCAGGAAGACGTCGTAGGTCTTGAAGGACACGCAGCCGTTGGAATCGCCGTTCGGGCCCAGCATGTAGGGGTGCGCGAGCAGTCCAACGCGATTGAAGGTGAACCCTGCCCCGATCGGGTTCAGACGCAGCGCCTGAACCCCATGAAAAATCGATTCGCGCAGCGTGAGTTGATAGACGCCCGGGGGCGTCGCGCCGTGATCGCGTTCATCCACGAAACGGGGATCGTCTATCCTGTCGCCGAGACCCGAATGGGCTTCCAGACGCATGCCGTTCGGCAGATAGACTGTGTGGGCCGAGATGTCGTAGATCGCGGTCAGCTGGTCGTAACTGGTCGGAGCGTTGGCGGGCGGCGCCAGTTCGAGGGGCCGAGAAGGCGGCAA
>Ga0208480_1000863_pt1 | contig 11308 bp, 7 predicted proteins | sample NGESurshal092012_4_FD_184485 | JGI IMG/M metagenome (GOLD analysis project Ga0208480, IMG submission 184485) | Arctic peat soil microbial communities from Barrow, Alaska - NGEE Surface sample F53-1 shallow-092012 (SPAdes) | ecosystem: Environmental > Terrestrial > Soil > Wetlands > Peat ... | reverse complement strand
GATTTCCTCGGGCGACCGCACTGCGGCACTCGCCGCGATGGCCGCGGCCGAGCCCGCCATCATCCGCGGTGCGCAGAAGGGTGTCGTTCATCGCAACGCCGCGCGCCGTAAAGTGTCGCGGCTCGTGCACAGCATCGCCAAGTTGGGCAAATAAGCCTAAGCAAGACGAAGATCGACGAAGCCCGCCGAAGCTCGCCGCTTTTCCGGCGCGGCTTCACCGTTGCCTCCCGCTGCAGACCGCATCTTTTACCGACCCCGGTGCTCGCCCAGGAGCGCGGCTGGCGACGCAAATTTTGTTGCGCTCTTGCAACACGTCCATAAAATTGCACTGCACGATCGCTCCCGTCGCCGCTTTGGCGCGCTGGGAGGGCGATTCACCGTCCGCAACCACGCCGGAAGCGCATTTTTGTGCGGTTTGATGCGCACTTTTCGCACTTCGGCAGACGGGTGGGTCTTCGGGATGTACACAAGAATGTTTGCTGGAAGAATGGGTTAGCTGGCACGCCCCCGGGGGGACTTTGAGTCGATGGCCGGGGCGGCAGGCGCTGGTTTATTTGATTCTGAATCGTCTTGCAGATGACATGCGACCGTTGCCGCACTGTAATTTGCCTGTAACGTCAATATTTTGCGTCAACTGCTCAATGCGGCATCAGCGCCACGGAGCTAACAACACCGATTTCAGAAAAATATTCGCCGTTGCAGCGGCTCCGCACGATGGTTAACGTTCCTGCACACTTTCGGTTCTCGAAAGCCCTCACAGTTCGGTTGCACGTAACACTCATGAAGGAATGAGACGGGGAATGTCTGTCTTCAATGCCGGGCGATTCTGCGTCATCTTACTTCGTGTGTCCACGCCAAGCAGCCAAGGGCTTTCGCAGCGGGAGGAAATGCAGACGTGGCAACGGCCTGACGGCGCATAAAAGACACTGGTCGACGCGCCTTCGGAAAATGTCATTCGGGACCATCGAAACTGGGAGCGATGGAGAGGTGGGGCAATGCTGACGGCAATCCTTGTTCTCGAACTAACAACGACAATAACGTGCCCTGACTGTTCGTGTGCGCTTGTGCGGCCAGTTGCGCTGCGCCACGCTCCCGGCGTCACCGCGAGACCAAGCGGATAGCGCGCCCGCCTCCTGCCGTCCGACTGCGACGGTCCTCGGACCTCTAGTTCACAACATCCATTAGTCAGTGCGTTGCGTCCCCCGGTAACGGCCAGGGCGGATTACGCCCTCGCTTCACTGTGCGATTGACCCATGCTCCAACAAATGCAGCACACCGACATGACCCCCAATCACGAGCTTTGGCAGCGCATCAAACAACACTTGCGCGTCGAACTGGGTGAAGACGTTTTCACCAGCTGGTTCGGCCGCATGGAATTCGAAGCGGTTGACGGCAGCGCGGTGCGGCTGTCAGTGCCGACGCGCTTCCTGCGCAAATGGATTCAGTCGCACTATGCCGACCGCGTCCTGGCGCAGTGGCAGGTCGAGCTGTCGGACATCACCCGCCTCGAGCTGAGCGTCCGCTCCGCCACCGTCCGCCCGCCGGCCGCGAAGGTGAAACTGGCCGAACCGCAGGTGCTGCCGCGCGAGGCGCGCGAAGCCCCTCACATGAACGGCGAGCTGCGCCCCAGCGTGCCGTATCTATCAGTCCATGATGCGCTTGGCGGCTCACCGCTCGATCCGCGTCTCACCTTCGAGACGTTCGTCGTCGGTCGCTCGAATACGCTGGCGCATGCCGCGGCCAAGCAGATCGCGATCAGCCGGCGCGGCGACGCGCTGATGTTCAATCCGCTCTACATCCACGCCGGCGTCGGACTCGGCAAAACACATTTGCTGCAGGCCATCACATGGGCGGGCAATAGCGGCGACCGCAAGGTGCTGTATCTCACCGCCGAGCGTTTCATGTACGGCTTCGTCTCGGCGCTCAAAAGCCAGACAACGCTTGCCTTCAAGGAGGCGCTGCGCGCCATCGACGTTCTGGTGATCGACGACCTGCAATTCCTGCAGGGCCGTTCGACCCAGCACGAGTTCTGCCACACCATCAATGCGCTTATCGACGCCGGACGGCAGGTGGTGATCGCCAGCGACCGGCCGCCCGCGGACCTCGAAAGCCTCGACGACCGCGTGCGTTCGCGGCTGGCCGGCGGCCTCGTCGTCGAAATCGGCTCGCTCGGCGAGGAGCTGCGCCTGGAAATCCTCAAGAGCCGCGTCGCCGCCGCGCGCCTGTATCATCCCGGCTTCGAAGTGCCGGCGCCCGTGTTGGCCTTCATCGCCAAGGCGGTGACGCATAACGGCCGCGACCTGGAAGGCGCCGTCAACCGGCTCCTGGCGCACAACAAGCTAACCGGCCAGCCGGTCACGCTGGAAATGGCCGAACGCGAAATGCGCGATCTGATCCGGCCGGCCGAACCGAAGCGCGTGCGCATTGAAGACATTCAGCGCGTCGTGGCGCGCCAGTACAATGTCAGCCGCTCGGACCTGTTGTCGTCGCGGCGCACCGCCAACGTGGTGCGCCCGCGGCAGGTGGCGATGTATCTGTCCAAGATACTCACCCTTCGATCGCTGCCGGAGATCGGCCGCAGATTCGGTGGCCGCGATCACACCACCGTCCTGCATGCGGTGCGCAAGATCGAGGCCCTGACCGGCAACGATGCCGCCTTTGCCGAAGAGATCGAAGTGCTCAAGCGCCAGCTCCAGGACTAGGAGCAGCCCCGGGGCGCTACCGCGGCCGCTGGCACGGCCCGGCAGCCCCCAGTTAAAATGCAGGAAAACGGGGAATGAGGCCGGGTTGGGCTTGCCGAAACCGCCTGTCCGGGCCACTTTCGTCATCCGGTCAGAGCATGATCCGAAGGTGAATACCGGTTTTCGGCAAGATCATGTTCCCTTAAACAAGCGACGGCGCATGGCGCTGCGAAGCGCGTCATCGTCTGGAGCAGACGGGTTGCGCAATGAAGGTCACCGTAGAGCGGTCGGAATTGCTGAAGTCGTTGGGTCACGTGCATCGCGTGGTCGAGCGCCGCAATACTATTCCGATCCTGGGTAACGTGCTCATTCGCGCCGACCGCGCCAAGCTCAGCCTGAAGGCGACCGACCTCGATGTCGAAGTGACCGATACGATCGCCGCCGAGGTCGGACCGGCCGGATCGACCACGGTTCCGGCGCACATGTTTTTCGACATCGTGCGCAAGCTGCCCGAAGGTTCGCAGGTCGTGCTGGAATCGTCCGGCGAGCGCGCCGCGCTCGCGATCCGCGCCGGCCGCTCGCGCTTCACGCTGCAGACCCTGCCGGAAAGTGACTTTCCGGATCTGGCGCCTGGCGAGATGACGCACAAATTCACCCTCAAGGCCGCCGACCTCAAGCGGCTGATCGACAAGACCCAGTTCGCCATCTCGACCGAGGAAACCCGCTACTATCTCAACGGCATCTATCTGCACGCCGCTGGCGCCGAGAAGGCGCAAACGTTGCGGGCGGTCGCGACCGATGGCCACCGCCTGGCGCAGATGGAGCTCGATTTGCCGAAAGGCGCCGAGGGCATGCCGGGCATCATCGTGCCGCGCAAGACGGTCGGCGAAGTGCAGCGGCTTCTCGAAGACAACGAGGCCGAGGTTCTAATCGAATTGTCGCCCGGGAAAATCCGCTTCACGGTCGGCGACGTGGTACTGACCTCGAAGCTGATCGACGGCACGTTCCCGGATTACGGACGTGTCATTCCGGTCGGCAATGACAAGGAACTGGTGGTCGACAAGAAGCAATTCGAGGCCGCGGTCGACCGGGTCTCGACGGTGTCGAGCGAGCGCGGCCGCGCCGTCAAGCTGTCAATCACCGGCGGCAAGCTGTCACTGTCCGTGACCAACCCTGACTCCGGCAGCGCCAACGAGGAACTCGAAGTCGAATACGAATCCGATCCAATCGATATCGGCTTCAACTCGCGTTACCTGCTCGACATCGCCGCCCAGATCGAAAGCGAAGCGGCGGTTCTCAAGCTCGCCGATCCCGGCTCGCCGACACTCATTCAAGACAGAGAGTCGAAAGGCGCGCTGTACGTTCTGATGCCGATGCGGGTGTAGTCGTCCTCTCGTCATTGCGAGCGCAGCGAAGCAATCCAGCTCGGCGGGGCCGCCTGGATTGCTTCGTCGCAGCGTACCACACCTTTGAAAATGCTCATGAATGTGCCACGTTATGCACGCGCGTCCCCTACATTTTCCGGCCGTTTTGCGCTTCCCCGTCATCGCCCAGTGTGGCCCGATCCTAGCTGTTGACGCGCTCGCCGGCCATGGTAGTTTCCGGCCGCCTCTGCGCAACCTTCGGGCGCGGGCACGGGCCGGGGTTTCATTCGCCGATCATCCTGTGTGACCGCATTTTGCCCTTGGTGGCCTTCTCCTCCGCACGCTAGGCCAAGCGTGCAACGGGAGAGGTATGCCATGGGCACCCTTGAACCGATTGCACTGTCGCCGCGCGATGCCGCGCAATTCCTTTCGATCAGCAAGCGCACACTGTCGCGCCTCATTGGCTCGCTCAAGGTCGCCGCACGAAAGGACGGCAAACGAACGCTTGTGGACGTAGCGTCGCTCAAAGCCTTCTACGCCAGCTTGCCGCTGAAAGCTGATCATGCGCCGCTCGTATTCGTCCACCCAGTCACGGGCAGGCGTCACCGGGCGCGTATGAACTCATAGCTGAATCACCGCGCGCACGTGCTCAGTCCCCCAGCCGATCCAAGCTGCTTCGGCGGCGTATCAGGACGTGCGGCCTTCAAAGTTCATCCAGCCTGTCCGGCACGTCGCCAAACGTTTTCAAAACGACAGCGTCGCTGAAACTGCCCATTCCCGGATCGCCCGAACGCTTGAATGCGAGCGCGCCAGCATTGGAGGCGTCCCGCGCCATCGCTTCCGCGCGCCGGATCGCCGCGGACTCGTTTGGCATTTCCTGCGCCTCGCCCGGCGCAACGCCATCTTCCGTTCGGAGGAACGGCAACGCGACATAGTAAGTGACGGACATTTCGACCTCCTGTGCGGCCTCTGCGGCAATATGACCGGCGAAACTCGTGATGAAGGTCTTGAGCCCGGTGAGCTCCGAAAGATCAACGAACTCGCCCGTCTTCGCCGCCGTGCGCAGCGATGCCATCACGGTCGCCGTTGGGTAAAGCCGTTCCTCCGCCAACTTCCGGCACAGGATGTTGTAGCGTTCAAGATACGACACGCCCTGGAATTCGGGAAATTACGGGGAAGTGCGGTGAGGTATCCCGCACTGGCGAGCGCGATTCCGGAGCGTCCTCGACCAGCACAAGCCAGGCCACGAATGGACGCGGCGCTTCGCCGAAAGCCCCTTCGCGAAATGCTGTCCAGAGATCGACGGCAGTGGCGATCGCTTCCTCGGTCCGGTCAGCGACGGTGGCATCGATTTCAGGCCTCTCAAGAAACGGCAATTGATGATTGATGTTGCGAAATGCCATCTGGGAAACCTAGCAAGCATTCATGGTTTGTTCTATACTTCATATTGGACGCAACCGTATCGATTCGTACGCCACTCATCGACCGATGCAGTCCCCGGCCGTCATACGTAGCCACATTTTTCCCCGATACCTCGGGAAGGCCGCCAACCGAGTAAGACGATTTTTAAATGGCTTTACTGCCCGAACATCGACCGCCAAGAGTAGAAGCGCCGGAAGCGAATGTCGCCCGCACCCCGCGCGAGAACCCACTTGAAGTGTTCGCGCTCGCGCCCGAGCAGCAGCACACCGTCGCTCTCCTGGAGAGATTGCTCGGCAGAGCGATTGCAAATCGCTACGTTGATTTTTCGCAACTTGCGGCATCCGCGACTGGCTTACGCGTGTCGCGCCCGCTTGCCGCACATGCCCTGCGCGAGTTGGAATCCATGATCAGGGCGTCGCTTGTCGTTCCGATGGACGCAAATGCAGCGTTCGATGAGCAGGATGCGAAACGATCGGAAAAGGCCTCCGAGATTCTTAAAGAGATCGGTTATGACGACAAGGCCATCGAACGCGCACGGAAGGACCTTGCTCCTCGCCTAAACCACGCAACCCAAATCAAGCTGATTGCACAACGTCTCGGCCTCTCCGCTGATAGTGACATAGCCGTCGCATGGGTCTCCCTATGCAGCACTTCCGGACGAGCGCATGAACGGCACTTCCATAGAAATTTGGCTGTCGATGATGAGTTTAGAGACAAATTCCAAAAGCCGCTCGATTTGGTGCTGCGGGGAATCCTGACCGCCCTGCAGAAGCATTACGCCGCTCTCTTGCAGCGCGTCGGCGCCATTGCGGCCATGACAAACCATGCGCAGGCGGCCAGACTTTTCGAGGACGAAATTCCGGGGGCGCTTCCGCTCCAATGGCATTTTTATCAATCCATCACCTCGCCACAATGGTTGCCCCACCTTCTTAAGCGAAATCTCGTCACCGAGCCACTTGCTGCTAGCGGCGAGACAGGCGTTCGCGAGTTCGGCGAATGGCCCGTCGGGCACTATCTCCTAAAATTAGCCAAGTCCGGCGACACATCGGTCGACGAGTGCGTTGTTGAGGCTATTCACAGGGTGGCGGAGTCAAATCATCCAGACGTCAGACGGCAAGGATTAGAGATTATTGCCGCCCTGCCGCCAGATGTATCTAACAAACTCGTCGATGTTGCCATCGGGTGGTTTGATCCCGATACGCCAAACTTCTACTACACAGCGCCCGAAGCGTTGCTGAAGCGGCTAGCTGAGAGTGGCCATGTTGATGGGGCGCTCACGCTCGGCAACGCTCTTTTCCAAGTGTTCGATCAAGGCGGCACATTGGCGTCGCTGCATCCGCAACATATGTACGAACATCATCTGCCAGAAGCAGTAAAGGCTCTTGCGGGCAAAGACGGCACAGCGGCCGTCCGTTTATTTTCGGGACTCCTTGTTGACGCCGCAAATATCACGCGCAAAACTCTCGACCTCGATGAGGAAGATCGCGACTATACGTATTCCACGCCCCATCCTCTCTCCGAGAGTGAGATGGCGCAGTACGGCATCTACGAGGCACTCGTAATCGCCGTCCGAGATGCTGCACTAATAGCGTGCCAAAATAGTCCAAGCTCGACATCTGAAGTTGTCGCCTATTTAAATTCGTGCCGACTGAAGATATTTCAGCGCGTTGTTTTGCATGTTCTGTCGAGGCATGCCGGCGCTGCGAAGGATGTCGCCGCTACGCTTCTGTGCGATGCGCGTCTTATCGGACAGAATTGGTGCGAGGACGAATATGCCGAACTCGCCTTGGCCCACTACACCAGTCTTCCTGCCGGCGACCAGCAACGCATCCTTGCAACCATCGACGCCTTACCAGATCGATTCCGGTCTACGTGGGTAGAGAATTTCATCGCGCATAACAAGGCAGCGCCGACCGCCGAGGATGAACGGCGCTACAACCTTGAAGTAAGGCGCGGGGCGATGTGGAAGTGGCGCTATGCACTCTCTCCCGAGCGGAAGCGCGAGCTTGATGACAGCGTTTCGGAGTTAGGTAATCCAGAAGCCTGGCACGAACGGCTGTTCCCGCCCGAGGTTAGCCCGCTGACTGGAGCCGATTTCTCCTCGACTCCGATGCCGGACATTCTAGCTTTTCTTCGCTCCTGGCGACCAAGCGACGAACCCGTTAGACAAACCATTGCTGCTCTCGGACAGCAGTTGCGCACCGCCGTTGAGCAGGCTCCCTCGCGCTTTGCGGACGCTGCGGATCAATTTGTGGATGTTCGACCGATTTATGGCCGTAGGCTGCTTGAGGGCGTTGATACCAAAGTGAGGAATAACGAGCGCTTGCTCTGGGGCCACCTATTAGAGCTGATCGGAAGCGTCATTGCTCGACTACGGCAGCCGGCCAACGCCTTCCCGGCGGCGGACGGCGACGACGAGGACTGGCTCTGGTGCTGTTCCACAGCCGCGAGTCTTTTGAAATCGGGCTTGAGGCGGGGTGCTGAGGGAATTCCTTTCGAGTATTCATCTCAACTTGAGAACATCATTCTGACACTATTCGAACTCGCTCCAAGAAGGCCGAGCGCAAAGGATTTCGAAGATTTGTTCCGTCGGCATTCCTATTTCGCGGCGGAGCAATCGTTGTGGGGATCGTCCATCGAGCTATGTGTTCTGTTCGTATTTTGGACGAGCAAGCATGAGGCGTCATCCGTAGCAAAAGATCAGCGATCTGCGCTGCGCCTTCTGCCCAACATTACAAACGCGCTAGAAACAGCGTTATTAGATGCAACTGAGTGGGGCCGCATCCCCCACGCAATATTGGGCCGTTACCTGAAATGGCTGAGCTATTTTGGGGACGCTTGGCTGACGAGCCACATGGCTGCGCTATTTCCAGAAAATAACGACTCGCTACGCCGCGCGGCTTGGCTTGGCCACCTCATCAATGAAACTGGTCCCATCCAATCGCTGATGCCGCAACTCGGCAAAAGTTATTTAGATGAGATCAATCGTCTCGGAACGGATGACGCCACTGATGATCACGAGGTCCGAGGAAACCGGCTCGGCGACTATTTAGTCATCCTTTATATTTCCAATGTTGTTCCGGCGGGAATGATGGAGCACTTTTGGCAGCGGGCGCCTGCGAGGCTGCGACAACACGTGATGGGTTTCCTCGGAAGGGAGCTTCAGTCCCCGCCCAGCAAACTACCGGACGAATACCGAGAACGAGCGATGACCTACTGGGACATTCGTCTGTCCGCCGGTATCGCCTCGGCTGACCCAGATAATTACCGCGCAGAGCTTGGAGCCATCGGGCAGTGGTTTATACACGATGCTGTCAATATCGACCCGGACTGGTTGCTTGATCAACTCTTGAGGATGCTCGAAGCGGGTTTCGCCCCGAACAACGCCTATAGCTTGGTTGAGTGGTTGGGCAAACGTGCGGCATCGCGCTCGGATAAGACCGTAGAGGTGTTGTCTGAGCTTTTAAATAATGCGCATGTCAGCCGTTCAACGTTTATGACACACCAAGCGTCCATTCGATCAATCTTGGAAAATGGTCTTCATGCCGACAATCCCGGAACAGTGCAGCGGACGCAGGATACCATTAGCGTCTTCGCTACGATAGGTGAGTTCGGTTACCTTGACCTCGTCCGACCCGCCGCGGTCGCGGAATGAGATGTAGTTCCCGGCAGATTCCATCTTCCGCTTGAGCGGCTACGTGTCTAATTCTTTGATGTCCATCGTGGGTGAGCGACGTGAGCAAGATTTGCATAGTGGTTCAGCAGATCGGCAGCGCGATACGGCGGCATCATACGCAACGCGAGACACTCATTGGGCTCAAGCTCAACCGGATCGGCCGCATCGCGGAGCTGCGGACACGCCCCAGACTCGCGGCATGATCGCCAAGGTGGCGCATCTCGTCCAGGTGCTCTATCTGCCGACCGAGCTTGATCATTTTGTCGCAGCGGTTCGCGCTGAGTATTACGAACCGATTACGAAGCGAATTCTCCGGGGCGACGTGCTGTGGGCGCAGTTTGAAGAAGCGGTGGCGTCCTGCCGCGCCGATCCCAAAGGCGATGATCGCCAGATTACCGAAAAGGTCAACGAGCTGGCGGTCGCGAAGGTGCTGCTCGATGACGAAACGACCACCAGGCCAATCACATACGAGCCAGACTTTCTACCGGATGGTCGAAAGATTGATTTCGTTATCGATCGTGGCAGCGACAACCTCTATGTAGAAGTAAAAACCGTGCGGCCTCGAACGGCTGACACGCAAGAAGCGTGGGAGAAATTCATCGCCCGCAGAAAGCACCACCCGGACAACGTCAATTTCATTGTTGAGAGGGAGTGGATGGGCGGGGCCATCTACGGAAACGTGTTCGCTTCACGCGCTCACTTTCTCGATTACACAGGAGACTTTGAAACGCGCCTTGCGTCGGCGAAAGCGATTAAGTCCGGTCCGAGCGTGCTGGTGTTTTGCGGAACCGGCTTCGCTTGGCACAAATCCAACCTGGAAGATTTCACGGATTTCTATCTCACCGGCATCCATCGCAGCGACGATGCGTTCGCGCTGATGGAACAACATGCCATCAAGAAGAAGAAAATCAAACTCCTCCGCAACATCGATCATTTTGCGTATCTGCGCCGCCATACGGAGAAGCCGCAGAGGGAAGAGTTCCATTTTCCCGTCCGCGGGCCGCGATTCATCCTTCCGCCGCCCAAACCGCTGGAGCCCGTAGCACCGTAACCGTTGTCCAACTTCGGCTGCCACTGGTCTCCTGTCATTACGAATGCACCGCATATAAAGAGCGTCGCCCGTAAGAGTACGAAAATGGCTGATTAACCATCGCAAGCGAGAGGATTCGCCTCTCAGAAACAGCGCCCTACATTAGTTTTAGCGTACAGAGTCGGGCTTCGACGGAACGGCCCGCGCCAACCTGCGCTTCTCCGAGCAAGGTGGCCCGTAAACGCGGCCGGCGCCCAAGTGGCACCGGCAACCAACCGGAGATATCCCCATGGCGCCCGCGCGTGCGTTTTGGAAAGGCTACCTCAAGCTCTCGCTCGTCTCGTGTCCGATCGCCCTCTACACTGGGACATCAGCGACCGAGCGTGTCACGTTCCGCCAGATCAACAAGAAGACAGGCCACCGCCTGCGCCAGCAGCTGGTCGACGAGGTCTCGCGCGAGCCGGTCGAGGGCGAGGATAAGGGTCGGGCCTATGAGTACGCTAAGAACGCTTACATCCCGGTGGATGACGACGAACTCGACGCCCTGGCGATCGAGAGCAAACACACCATCGAGATCGATTCGTTCGTCCCGCGCGAGCAGATCGATCAGCGCTATCTCGACACCCCCTACTACATCACGCCGGACAGCCAAGTCGGGCAGGACGCATTTGCGGTGATCCGCGAGGCCATGCGCGGCAAGGACATGGTTGCGCTCGGTCGTGTCGTGCTGGCAAAACGCGAGCGCGTGATCATGCTCGAACCCTGGGACAAGGGGCTGATGGCCACCACGCTCCGCTATCCCTACGAGGTCAGGAACGCGAAGGAGTATTTCGACGACATTCCTGACGTGAAGGTCGAGCCGGATATGCTCAAGCTGGCCGAGCACATCCTCCAGAGCAAGGCGACGGACTTCGACCCCTCGCGGTTTGTCGACCACTATGAGGACGCGGTTGTCGAGATGCTCAAGAAGAAGCAGGCCGGCCTGCCGGTATCGCGCGAGCGTGCCGCCCCGCGGCCGCAGAATGTTGCGAACCTGATGGACGCGCTCCGCCGCAGCATTGCAGAGGAAAAAGCATCATCCACTCCGCCGAAGAAAGGGCGCAAGCGGATTGAGGGACAGGGCGAGATGCTGCTT
>Ga0208480_1000862_pt1 | contig 11313 bp, 11 predicted proteins | sample NGESurshal092012_4_FD_184485 | JGI IMG/M metagenome (GOLD analysis project Ga0208480, IMG submission 184485) | Arctic peat soil microbial communities from Barrow, Alaska - NGEE Surface sample F53-1 shallow-092012 (SPAdes) | ecosystem: Environmental > Terrestrial > Soil > Wetlands > Peat ... | reverse complement strand
CCCGAGCGCCCTGCGGCTTGTCGAGCAGCCGGTCGAAGAGCTTCGCGTTCTTTGGCCCGATCCCCGGCAAGGCGCCGGCAGGCGCGAACAGGGGATCGAGAGCCGAGGGACGCATCATGCGCCCTTAGCCGCGCCCGATCGTCCCGGCAAGACCGATAGGCCTTCAGCCGTCGAGAATGACAAAACCCGCGCGCGGGAAATGGACCACGATTTCGCCGACGCGTTCGTCCACGCGGCGTATTGCAATGTGCTGCGCCGAAAGGGATACGATCTCCCCGCCAACCTCGACCTTCCCGTAGTCATCGGGCGCGACGCGCACTTTGTCGCCAACCTTCCGCCCGTTCGGATCGTCCGGATCGTTGTCGGGCACAGTTTCCGGGCTGGCCTCTGCCGCGATGGCGAGAGCTTCGTCGGCGGACATTTCTTCGCGTTGACCGTGTCCGACCGCTCGCACGCGGGTCTCCCACGCCGCGACAGGGCTGAGGACGGCGAAGACTTTGTCGACTCCAGCGACGGCTCGATCCTCCTCCGCCGTGAGGTTCGACCGCACGTACCAGACGTTCATGTAGGCGCTGACATCGGCAAGGCTGAACTCTCCGAAGAGCCACGTCCGTCCGTCGCTGAGTTGCGTTTCGATCCAACCGAGCTGGGCGCGCAGCTGGTCGCGCATCTGCGGAATCGCTGCCCGCATCTTATCGAGATCGAACCTGGCCCCGCGCAACTGGCTCCGATCTTCGACAAACGCTTGAGGGACCTTCGGACCGAGAGTCCCGAACACGAGATTGACGGCGGCTTGAAAGAATGCGCGGTCGGTCCACGAGCCGAGCGCCCAGGGCAGACCGGCCGCGCCTGGTGGAAACAGAGTTGGAGACGGATAGCGGCGTTCGAGCTCGCGGATGATTACTGCCGTGTCGCAGAACACGTCCGCGCCGATCTGCATCACCGGCGTGCGGCGGTAGCCGCCGGTCAGCGGCATCAAATCGGGCTTCGGCATGATCTGCGGAATGCGAACGCTTCTCCACGAAAGCCCCTTGTGGCCGAAGACCACGCGGATTTTCTCGGAGAACGGTGAGCGGTCGAAATGATGGAGAATGATGGGGTGGGGCATGATCCGAGTCGCCGCCTGCGGGGATGAAAACCCGAGCGAACGCCCGGCGGGTCGATCTTTAGCTCACTTTCCGTCGTCGGGGATGTCCTTCCTACACTTCCGGCGTCTTGGCTACGGCGCCGTATGAATTGTCTCAAGACCCCTCGGCCCGCCCACTTGCTCGCGGGCAGGGTCTGCGGGCGCGTCCGAGTCGACGCTCAGTTGTCGATGCAACCCCCTCTGCTGCACTCCTCGGCGTTTCGGCTGAGACCGTCGGTCTCTGGCGCGCGTCGAACGGGAGCCGCAGGGCTGGCAAGCGCCGTAGCCGCAGCGAAATCAGCGACGCGATGATGCGCGGGCTTATGTGCTGCGTCATGCCCGGAAGCACCGAGCGCGGGTCTTGCACACAGCGGGATGGCCAGAATGAATGCGAGCGCCAGCGGCCTCCGAAATGAAGCGTTCATCGTAGTCTCCTGTGGTCCAGAAACGCGATGCGCAGAAGCTCCGACTGTCTGCGCCTGCCGTCTTCGACGATTGGCTTTTCCGTTGCCGTCGTCTTGCTAAGGAGATTTCGAAGCCCGAACTTTTATTCCAGAGTCTTGGAAAAAATGCCGTTCTGGAGCTAGAGCCTGGAACAAAGGGAATCGGGCCGCGTGGCTGTAGACGCGGTCGCTGACCGTCCGCCGCGCTCGGCGAGCGCGGCTACAATCCGCGCCGACCTAAGCGCAATCTGCCCTAGAACGTGCGTGAGATCGAAGGCCACTCGCCCGCGCTGACGCGCCGCAACCGCTTCGGCTTCTACGTTGGATACGATCGCGTCAAGGCTTGGCGGGCTCGGTCGCGGAGGCGCCGCCACGGCGGAACGCTTCGACGAACTCGCCGAGCGCCTTCTCGTCCATGTCGGACACGGCGACATAGGTCAGGTTCGCGTCGGACCAGCGCGCGACATGGTAGCCGTCGATCGTTTCCATCCCGCCTGTCCCACCGCGGACGCCTTTGGCGTCGAGCGGCAGCTCGGTCAGCGCGACGACGTGCTCGTTGTGGCGGTAAACGAGGGTCGGCGTCGGTACCCGGTCAACGATGGTCACACGTCCGCCCACCAGCGGGAAGCCCTCCGGCGCGAGATCGACGATGGTTCCGCTGACCGTTGTGCGGTTGGCGAGCCAGGGCTTGACCGTGTGCCGGTCGGAGGAGGCGACGTCGAACGGCTGGCCGGCGATTTCGGCGCGCGCAAAATCCGAAACCAGATGTTGCGCGACATCGCCGGAGCCTGAGGGCGCGTGCAGCGAAGTCAGTCCCACGCCCACAGCAAAGCCGAGCACAGCGAAGGACGCGGCCATCGCAAGCGCGCGGCTGTCGAGCCACGCGCGACGTCGAAACGGGATGACCGTCGCGGTCGGCGCTGCGGTCGCCTGAGCCGGGGGAGCCGTCAGCGCCGCGATGCGGTCAGCAAGCGCTTGCGGGGCCGCTTCACGCGGGACGTGACGACGGACCGCGTCACGCAGCGTTGTCAGGCGCCGATACTCGGCGGCGAGCGCCGCATCGTCGCGCATCTCGCGCTCGAACTCGAGCGAGCCCATGGCGTCGAGTTCGCCGTCCAGAGCCGCGTTCAGTCGGAGCAGCCGCTCGTCGACGTCGCGGTCGGTCATGCCTCGGTCCTCGTCATGGCTCGGACCTCAAGGTCCTGGCGAGCATGGCCCGCGCCCGCGCCAGCCGCGACATGACCGTGCCGACCGGCGTCTCGGTCGCTTCGGCGATCTCGCGGTAAGACAGGCCGTTGATGTCGCGCATCACCAGCGTTTCCAGAAAGGGCGAGGCAAGGCTCGCGATCGCCTGGCGCAAGCGCTCGCCGTCCTGAAGGGCGATGAGCTCCTGTTCGGGATTGGGCGCAGCATCGTCGCCCTGGGGCAAATCGAGCGTCTCGAGGTCGGCCATGTCGCCGACGTAAGCCACGGTCTTGCGCCGATTGCGAGCCATGAAGGTCATGGCGGCGTTGCGAACGATCGCGAGAAACCAGGGTTTCGGCCGATCGACCGAAACGCTGGAGAGAGCCTGAAGCGCGCGCAGCGCGGCGTCCTGCACGATGTCCTCGGCATCGGTCGGGTTCCGCGACAGCCATTTGGCAAGTGAGTAAGCATCATCGAGCAGGGGTGGCACGATCTCGCGGAAGCGCTGTTCGGCAATTGAACTGCTCAAGGGGCGCGTCCCGCGGGGGCGCGCCTTACTCGGCGCGCTCCTCGAGGTCGGCGATCACATCGGCCCGGTCTTGAGGGTTCTCCAGGTGAAAGAACATTTCCGCGCCGTGCGCGACAGTCTGAGGATCGGTCAGCCACTTGTCGAGCATCTCCTCGTTCCACACACTATTGGCCGATTTGAGCGCGTCGGAATAGTCGCAATCCGGGAGCGAAGTGGCCTTGCGCCCGAACACGCCGCGATGACGCGGCTCGACGTCATTCTTGTCGAGCGAGTCGCTGTGCTGGCGCGTCTCATGAAAGGCCTCCTCACGGTCGGCGTCGCCGATCAATCCGCCGGCCCATACGGTTCCTGTAAGCGCCGCGGAAATTGCGACTGAGAGGACCACGGCGGCGGCGTATGTCTCTCTCCTTCTGAGAAACGCATCAGAGGAGTCTTCATACGACCATTCGACGCGTTTCCCGGTGGTCCTGGCCCACCGCGTGTGTTTGACGGCTTGCGGACGATTGAGCCCGATGCCGTGATCGTATGCCATTGCTCTCTCCCTGACCGGCATAGGGCGCCCGGACGACGCCGTCTTTCGGAACGGGCTGCCGAGCGCCGTCACGGACGATGACTCAAGGAAGCCCGGGTTTATTCCCGGGCCCGTGACTTTTTTTGTGCTTCGCCCGACTGCGTCCACCGTTCCCGAAAAATCTTGAGCGCCGGGGAATAAAGCGCCGGTCGGAGCGGTCGTATGCGCAGGGAGGACGCTCCTCCCAATCGTCGCATCGATGGTTTTCAAGGAGACCAATATGTTGAATCTTTCACGGCGCAGCGTTTTATCTTCGGCCGCCGCGGCGGCCGCCGCTCTTGGCCTCAGCAAGCCGCTGATCTTTGCCGGTCCCGCCTTCGCCGCCATGCCTATCGAACCGACGGTCGGGCACTACAAATACAAGGTCGGCTCGATCGAGGTCACCGCAGTCTACGATGGCATCTGGCGCAAGCCGCATGACCCGGCCTTCATCAAGGGCGTTTCTGTCGAGGAAACGAAGACTGCCCTTGCGAAGGCTGGCCTGACAACGGACTTCATGCCGATTCCGCTGACCGTCGTCGTCCTGAAGATCGGCGACAAGACGATCATGGTGGATGCGGGTTCTGGCGTTGGCCAGTGGCAATCGAACGCCACCAATCTGCCGGCCAATATGAAGGCGGCGGGCATCAATCACGACGACATCAGCACCGTTCTCATCTCGCATTTCCATCCCGACCACGTCTGGGGCCTGATGGAGAAGGGAACCAACGCGCTGACGTTCCCGAACGCCGAACTTGTTACGAACGCTGTCGAGTACAAGTTCTGGACGGAGGACGGCCGTGTCGACAAGCTGCCCGAAGGCCGCAAGGCCGCGGGTCGGCGAATCGCCACAAACTTTCCCAAATGGAAGAACTGGAAGCTGGTCGAAAGCGGCGCCGAAGTCGCGCCGGGCGTGCGGATCCTCGACTCTTTTGGCCACACGCCAGGCCATTCAGTGTTCCTCGTCACGTCCGGCAAACACCAGCTCATGATTTCCAACGACACGATGTACGTGCCTGGAATCCTGGCGCCTCACCCGGGTTGGCAGGGCGCATACGATCAAGACGGACCGCTGGCGGTCACGACCCGCCATCGGATCATCGACCGCGTTATCGCCGACCGGATGCAGATCTGCGGCGCTCATTTTCCGTTCCCCGGCGCGGGCACGTTCGTGCACGACGGCGCCGCCTACGCTTTCACCCCAGTCGTTCAAGCCTGAGCGTCTCAATTCTCAGCATTCTTCAACGGAGAAATCTCATGTTCAATCGAAACAACTTTCGTGGACTGGCGATCGTCGCCAGCCTTGTTCTTGCGCAGCCGCTGGTTCTCCAATCGGCGCACGCCGTCGACAATATGGAAACGAGCGGGGACATCGATCTCACTTCGGTGCGCGCCAAGATCAAAGCGCAGGACTACAAGGCTGCGCTCGCCGAGCTCCGCGACCTCGCCGAAGACAACCAGAACGCCGACGTTTACAACCTCCTGGGCTTCACCCTTCGCAAGACGGGCGACACCACGACGTCGCTTTCCTACTACACGAAGGCGCTCGACTTGCAGCCGGACCACAAAGCCGCTCGCGAGTATCTTGGCGAGCTCTTCGTCGAGACCGGCCATATGGACAAGGCGAAGGAGCAGCTTGCCGTGCTGACGAAGCTCTGTCCCGCGGGCTGCGACGAACGCTCGGATCTCGAAAAGGCGATCGCGGATAAGAAAGCAGCTTCCAATTAACCCATGCCAGGGCGGGCGCGACCACGCCCGTCCTTCCTTTCTGGAGGATCTGCGATGACTTCAACTTACTCTGAATTAGCGGGAAACCTGCGCAACGCGGTGCTGCTGGCGGCTCGGCTGCTGCTCGCGTTCATCTTCGTTCACGAAGGCGTTTTTCTAATATTGAATTTCGACGATGCGGCTTCCGCGACGTCCAAAATGGGCGTGCCCACCGTTGCGTTTGTCGCGACGATCGTCCTGCAGGTCTTTGCAGGAATCGCGATCGCGCTGGGGATCTTCACCCGCCTCGGCGCAGCCGCGCTCGCTTTGTTTTGCTTCGCGACTGCGTTTATGTTTCACACGCATTTTGGCGTGCGGGACGAACTCCTACATTTCGAAAAGGACCTCGCCATCGCGGGCGGCCTTCTCGTCTTGGCGCTTCACGGCGTCGGCGACTGGTCGATTGAAGCAACATTGCCGCGTTCTTGGGGAGCGCGATTGCATCCTTCGCAGCGCCAGAGCACCGGTGTCAAAGCATGAGTGGACCCGCGGGCGTTGATCTCAACTTCACTACAGCGCTCTGAACCGCGAAAGTCTTATTGAGCTCATCAGGGCGCGTCGAGGCGATCGAGGGTGGCGCGCAAGGAATCGCTTGGCGCGCTCAGGAGCCCGCCGATCGGAGAATCGAAATCGTCGATCAGGAAGATGGCTGAGGCGACGCAGACCGCGCAGACCACAATCGACATGAACACAACCGCGTTGCGCGGCGAGAGGAGGCCGAAAACTCCGAAAACGACCGCCAACCACGCGCACATTGCCACCATGAGCGGCCACGAGATCGTGTCGTGCGAAGTCTCAAGCAGCTGACGCCGCGCGCGCAACACCTGGTCGATCTGAGTTGACAGCGAATCTGTGAGCCGTTGATGAAAATGGTCGGATGGGTCCAGCCTGTGAATTGCGGCGTCGGCCTGAATGAGAAGGGCGCCGAGCGCCGGTCGCTCGACGGCCGTCGGACCGTCGAAGCGCGGAAAATCACCGGACGGCGCTGGCTCGTCGCGCCAGCTATCGGCGATCGCCGCAGCTACGTACTTTCTTATCGTGGCTCGGATCGGGTCAGCCTCCGGTCCGTATTCCCGTAGATGGATGTCGAGATTCGAGATGTCGCCTGCGAAAGACCGCAGCCGGGCGTCGAACGTGTCGAACGTGCCCTTCACCTCCGAGAGCATGAGGCTCAGCACCAAAGCCGTGAAGGTGACGAGGATCGAGACCACCAACCGGACATGGTCCTTCGTCTCGCTTGTTCGATGCCGCTCTCCCAGCTGGTCGTGCAGATACATCCCCAAACCCGAGGCGCAGAGCAGGAGGACAAAAATGATCAGGACCAGGAGACCGCCGTGCGCCATGTGCGAATATCGGTATTTGTCAGGCGACGATGCGTCGCCCGCTGAACCAAAGTGCCGCCGAGGCCGTTAACGCAACGTTAGGCAGCCGCAGCGGCTCCATCGCGAGGGCCCGCTTCAACGATCTAAATAGGGAATCCAGGAGCTTGAGCCCGAAAATCGGGCTCAACTTGATAAGCCCACCAACGGATCACCTGCGGTGGCCGCCGCCCCCGTGGAAGTGCGCGCCGCCGCCATGCACGCCGCCGCCATGCCAATGGGCGCCGCCGCCATGCCATCCGCCACCGTGGTAACCCCCGCCGTGCCAGCCGCCGCCGTGGTAGCCGCCGCCGTGGTAGTAGCCGCCATGCCAGCCGCCGCCGTGATACCCGCCGCCGCCATAGAATCCGGGCGCTACAACCACGCCCCCGCCTCCACCGTACGGCACGCACGCGCCAAAGGCATTACGGAAGAAGGCCGGCCCGCACCCGCCGGCAGCCAGGATAATTCCAGAATTGGCATGGTAAGACGCCGGGGCCGGCATCGCCTCAGCCGATCCAGCAAGCAGCGTTGAAACGGCGGCTATCGAAGCCCAGGAAGCAACTCGCATCAAAGTCCTCCGGTTGAAATCCTTGTCTTCATCATTTCAGAAAACGCTGGCTTTCCCGTATTGTTCCCGCGGACAGCCAGTTGCGAGGCCGCCCACGAGTTTGCAGCCATCGAGGTTTATAAAACGTTTCAATTGATCGGGACACTCATTGCACTCAAAACTACTGCGCCGCGACGCCGACCTTGAGCAGCCGATAGGTGATGGCGTCGACCAGCGCCTGGAACGAGGCATCGATAATGTTGCCGGACACCCCGACCGTCGACCATGTGTCGCCGTTTCCGTCGCCGAACTCGATCAGCACGCGCGTCACCGCATCCGTGCCGCCCTGGAAGACGCGCACGCGGTAGTCGCGCAATTCGAGGTTCTCGATATATTTCTGATAGACGCCGAGGTCCTTGCGCAAAGCGAGATCAAGCGCGTTGACCGGGCCATTGCCTTCAGCGGCGGAAATGAGCCGTTCCTCGCCAATGCGGATCTTCACCACCGCCTGTGAAGCCGAATAGGTGATGCCGGGCGCCACCACTTTGCGCTCGACGCCGACATGAAAGCTGTCGACCGCGAAGTACTCTGGCACGCCGCCGAGCACGCCGCGCGCCAGAAGCTCGAACGAGGCGTCTGCCGCTTCGTAAGCGTAGCCCTGCGCCTCGCGCGCCTTGACCTCGTCGAGCAGGCGCGAAAGGCGTGGGTCGTCGGGCTTGGCCTCGACGCCCAGCCGGTTGAGCTCGGACAGAAGATTCGAGCGCCCGGCCTGATCCGAGATCAGCACGGCGCGCTGGTTGCCGACGCTGTCCGGCGGCACGTGCTCGTAGGTGCGAGGGTCCTTGGCGAGGGCGGAAGCGTGAATGCCGGCCTTGGTGGCGAAGGCCGACGCGCCAACGTAGGGCGCGTGCCGGTTCGGCGCGCGGTTGAGCATTTCGTCGAAGGCGCGCGAAACGTGCGTGATTTCGCGCAAAGCCTCCGCCGTCACGCTGATCTCGAAACGCTCCGCGAGCTCCGGCTTCAAAGCCAAAGTGGGGATGAGGCTGACCAGATTGGCGTTGCCGCAGCGCTCGCCCAGACCATTCAGCGTGCCCTGCACTTGCCGCACGCCGGCGCGGACAGCGGCGAGCGAATTGGCGACCGCGTTGCCGGTGTCGTTGTGCGCGTGGATGCCGAGCTTTCCGCCAGGAATGACGCGCGCAACCTCCCCGACGATGCGCTCGACTTCATGCGGCAGCGTTCCGCCGTTGGTGTCGCACAGCACCGCCCAGCGCGCGCCGGCTTCGATCGCGGCGCGAGCGCAGCGAAGCGCATAGCTCGGGTTGGCCTTGTAGCCGTCGAAGAAATGTTCGCAATCGACCATCGCCTCGCGCCCAGCGGCGATCGCGGCCTTCACGCTGTCGGCGATGGCCTCGAGGTTCTCGTCGAGCGTGCAGCCGAGCGCCACATGGACGTGATAGTCCCACGACTTGGCGACATAGACGATCGCGTCGGCGTCGGCGGCGAGGAGTCCCGCAAGGCCGGGATCGTTTGCAGCCGAGCGGCCCGGACGCTTGGTCATGCCGAAGGCGCAGAAGCGGGCGCGATTGGTGGGTTTCTTTTTGAAGAATTCCGTGTCGAGCGGGTTAGCGCCCGGATAGCCGCCCTCGACATAGTCGACGCCGAGCCGATCGAGCATCGCCGCGATGCGGCGCTTGTCATCGAGCGAGAAGTCGACGCCGGTGGTCAGCGCGCCGTCGCGCAACGTCGTGTCGAACAGATAGAGGCGTTCTTTGGGCATGGGAGTCACTGTTCAAGCGGGAGGCGCGGCGCTGCTTCCCTCATGCTAAGGAGCAAGGCCATAGCCCGGCGAGAGACGGGCGTTCTTCCGAACGCCCTATGGCCTGGCGTCTCGAAGCATGTTCCAGTGGGCGCCATATGGCCGCTCTGGAGCGTCCTTCGAGATGCGTCGCCCTTGGCGCCGCTCCTCAGGACGAGGGGATGATCGTTGGCCATGGGGCTCAATGTCGCGTTGGAGGCGTCGGATCGCCGGCCAGGGTCTTGGCCATGGTGGTGTTGGCGAGCCATTGGTCGCCGACGCGCACGAGATTGCGCCGCTCGGCGCTAAAGCCCTGGCGCTCGAACAAGGCCCTCGCCGAATCGCTGGCCTCGACGGTCAAACGCTTCGCCCCGCGCGCTTGCGCCAGCTTTGTTAGCGCCTCGATCAGCGCGCTCCCCGCGCCCTGGCGAGCGAATTCGGGATCGACGAACAGCATGTCGACATGGTCGGCGCCTTTGAGGCTGGCGAAACCCGCGACCGCGCCGTCGATCATGGCGAGCAGGGTGAGCGCGCCCGTCAGCCGGGCGCCGAAAGCCTGTTCGTCATCGGCGCGTGACGCCCAGGCCTCGCGCTGCTCTTCGTCGTAGTCATCCGCGGCGAGCTCATTGATGCTCGCGCGAAAGATTTCTGCGCAGTGTCGCGCGTCCGCTGGGAGAAAGGGACGAAGCGAGACGGCGCTCATCGCTTGAGTTCCCAGGTCGTGACGCCATCCTTGTTGTCCTTGATCGCGACACCAAGCGTGGCAAGACGGTCGCGCAACCGGTCGGACTCGGCCCAGTTCAGCGTCGCGCGCGCCTGGACGCGTTCGGCGATGATCGCGTTGATCTCGGTCGTGTCGATCTTTGCCTCGCTGAGCGCGACCGCCTGCCGTTCTGATCGTGTTTGCTGCAGCAGGCCAAGAAGGTTGGCGCTGCTCTTCAGCAGTGCGGGTGCGTGGCCAATATCCAGGAATCCCTCGTCTAGCTTCATCGCACCGAGCACTGCAGGATGCGCGAGCCTATGAAGTTTCGCAATGGCGTCCGGCGTGTTGAGGTCGTCCTTCAAGGCGTTCAGGACCTCCGGGTCGGGCGCGCCCTTCGCTTCGACGTCGCCGACTTCGTCATACCATCGGTCAAGCGTCGCCTCCGCCTCCTCGAGCGCTTTCACCGTCCAGTCGATCGGCTGGCTGTAGCGCGTGCGCAACATCGCAAGCCGTAGCGCCTCGCCGGACCATTTGCGGCCACCGAACTTCGTGGTGCGCAGCAATTCGTGGATGGTGACGAAATTGCCGAGGCTCTTCGACATCTTCTCGCCTTCCACCTGCAGGAAGCCGTTGTGCATCCAGACATTGGCCATGCGGTTTGAGCCGAAGGCGCAGCAGGATTGCGCGATTTCGTTCTCGTGGTGGGGGAAGACGAGATCGATACCGCCGCCGTGGATGTCGAAGACGTTGCGGCTCGGGTCGTCGCATCGCATGCCGCCGCCGAAGGGTTCGAGCAAAGTCGCCATCGACATGGCCGAGCACTCGATATGCCAGCCGGGTCTCCCCGGCGCGCCGATGCCGGCGGGGCTTCGCCAGCCCGGCTCATTCGGTTTTGAGGGCTTCCACAGGACGAAATCCATCGGGTCGCGCTTGTAAGGCGCGACTTCGACACGCGCGCCGGCCAGCATCTCATCGAGCGAGCGATGGGCGAGCGTCCCGTAGCGCGGCGCTCCAGGTAGCGCGTCCATCGCATTCGGCGAGAACAGCACGTGATCCTCGGCGACATAGGCGACGCCGCGCGCGATCAGCCGCTCGATCATGACGCGCATCGTGTCGATGTATTGCGTGGCGCGCGGTTCGTGCGTCGGCGCCAGCGCGCCTAGGGCGCTCACGTCTTGGCGAAATTGCCGCTCGGTCGCTTCCGTCACTTTGGCGATCGCCTCGTTGAGCGGGAGAGCGGGAAAGTCGCGCTCGGCGCGCGCATTGATCTTGTCGTCGACGTCGGTGATGTTGCGCGTGTAGAT
>Ga0208480_1000861_pt1 | contig 11324 bp, 8 predicted proteins | sample NGESurshal092012_4_FD_184485 | JGI IMG/M metagenome (GOLD analysis project Ga0208480, IMG submission 184485) | Arctic peat soil microbial communities from Barrow, Alaska - NGEE Surface sample F53-1 shallow-092012 (SPAdes) | ecosystem: Environmental > Terrestrial > Soil > Wetlands > Peat ... | reverse complement strand
AGATGCGAAATATCGGATTTCGCCCGCTTGTATGTTTCCGGACGATCGAGGTCGATGATTTCGGCATCAATTCTATCCAGTTTTTCCTGAACAAAACTGTTGCGGCGAACCCGGTTTAGGACCTTCCGGCCGAAATTTCCCCAGCGCCGAATTAATTGGACGATGGCCTCCAAGGCTTCACTCCAATTCCAATCGCGGGAAGGATTCCGGCATTAGCCGCCAAATTTCTTTTTCAAGATATTATAGAGCGCGATGTCGTCTTCATTCAAAGCGCAAATTTCTTCGTAAAAATCCATGCCCAAGTGGTATTTTATTTTTTCGAGGCGCGTCTCAAGGTCGTTTTCCCGTGAACGGGCAACATTCCTGTGCACATTAATCGCAAGAAAATCCGGGAATATCGGCGTCAATAATTGCTCGAGCAAGGCGATGGAACGATCATAGGCTTCCACCAGACCGATGAAAGATAGTGTTTCCAACGCGCGCTTGGCGCGCTCGCACTCCGGGTCGGGTCCGTTGCGCTCGTTAAGCGCAAGCCTGAACGTCTGGAAATTGCGCGCTTGCCGATGATGCTTGTTCTTGAGAAGTTCGCGCAGATATCCGCCGAAATCATGAGCCTTTGCCAATTTCGCACCTAGCGTATCGACCTCCTGAATTCGTTCGAACTCATATGCTGAACGAAGCCTGTCGATAGGATGACGGATAAAAACCAAGGAAAAGAAATCGATGCCCTTGATCCGCGGCGCGGGCAAAAGCGCAGTATGAGAGGACACCGCCAGAAGATCGTTCGGCTCCCGGAAAAAATCCATTATTGCTGTGGGAATATCGTGCCAAGGAACGTCGAATTCCCGCGCTTGCCAGCGCCTGCCGAAATTTTTCTTCAGAATTTCGTCCACCGACGTGCCGGCATTCTTGAACAGATGGTAATGAAAAACGAGGGTGCGCGGTTTGAGCTCCGATGAAGTCTGCTGGCCACCCATCAATTGATTGCTGTTCTCCGCACTCACGATACGTCTGCTCCGGTTCTAATTACTGTCCTGATTCCGCCGCGATAAGTTCTTCCAGATATTTCTTGTACCCAGAATTCCTCATACCTTGCACTAGCGCACGGAATTGTTCTTCGGAGAGAAATTCCTGCCTCCAGGCGATTTCCTCTAGGCATGCGATTTTGAGGCTTTGCGTTTCTTCGATCAGGCGGATGAAATTCGCCGCATCCAGCAGCGCCTCATGCGTGCCGGTATCGAACCACGCGATGCCCCGGCTCAGGCGTTCGACCTGAAGATCGCCGCGCTCGCGATAGAGGTTCATCAGATCGACAATTTCATATTCGTTGCGTCTGGAAAGCTTGAGGCTTGCCGCGAAATCGGCGACACGGCCGTCGAAGAAATAAAGCCCCGCCAACGCCCAATCCGAACGCGGCTTTGTGGGCTTTTCTTCGATAGATATCACTTTCCCGCCCGCGTCGAATTCTACAACGCCGAAGCGCGCTGGATCGCGCACGCGATAGCCGAAAACGGTAGCACCCGTTTTGCGCGCCACCGCGTTGCGCAGCAGCGTCGTCAGACCCGCGCCGTGGAAAATATTGTCACCCAGCACCAGCGCCACGTCATCGCCTGCCACAAATTCGCGGCCGATGACGAAGGCCTGTGCCAAGCCATCCGGCGCGGGTTGGATGGCGTAACTAATCTGCATGCCCCATTGGCTGCCATCGCCCAGCAGCTTGATAAAATTCGCATTATCCTCCGGCGTCGTGATGATGAGCACTTCGCGAATACCCGCCAGCATCAGCGTGGACAGCGGATAATAGACCATTGGCTTGTCATAGACGGGCAGAAGCTGCTTGCTGACCACGAGCGTCAGCGGATGAAGCCGCGTGCCCGCGCCGCCTGCGAGAATAATGCCCTTCATAGCGCACCGCCCGCGGCCAGACCGAGCCTGCCGCCACGATAGGACTCGATATTCCGCCACCAATCGCTGTTGTCGATATACCAGCGCACGGTTTTTTCGAGGCCGGCCGCGAAATCCTCGCGCGGTTGCCAGCCCAATTCGTTGCGGATTTTCGTGGCGTCCATCGCGTAACGCTTGTCATGCGCGGGACGATCTTCCACGAATTTTATCAACTCCCGGCGCGGCGCGCGGCCCTTGGCCGGCGCCAGCGTATCGACAGAATCGCAAATCGCCTCCACCACGTCGATATTCCGCCGCTCGGCATTGCCGCCGACATTATAGCTTTCACCTACCCGCCCCCGCGTGAGCACAGCATGAAGCGCGCGCGCGTGGTCCTCCACATGCAACCAGTCGCGGATGTTGTCGCCTTTGCCGTAAACCGGCAGGCTTTCGTGATTGAGAGATTTCACAATCATCAGCGGAATGAGCTTTTCTGGAAATTGCCACGGGCCATAATTGTTGGAGCAGTTCGACAACACCACCGGCACGCCATAGGTCGCAGCCCACGCGCGCACGAGATGATCCGCGCTCGCCTTCGATGCGGAATAGGGTGAGTTGGGTGCGTAAGCACTTGTCTCGCTGAACGATCCTTCCGCGCCCAACGATCCGAACACTTCATCGGTGGAAATGTGGTGAAAGCGGAATCGCGCGGCCTCGCCCGCTCGCAACCCGGAAAGATAAACGCGCACTTCTTCCAGCAGCGTATAAGTGCCGAAAATATTGGTTTTGATGAAATCCGCCGGGCCGTCGATAGAACGGTCCACATGACTTTCCGCCGCCAGATGCATCACCGCATCGGGGCGATGCTGATCGAAAATCGCTTTCAGCGCCGCACGATCCGTCACACAGGCTTTCACGAAACGATAGCGCGGATGTTTTTCGAATTGCGCCAGCGCCGCCGGATTGGCGGCATAGGTGAGCTTGTCGAGATTGATGATCGTGGCGCCGGTTTCGGCAAGCAGATGGCGGATCGTCGCGGCGCCGATGAACCCCGCCCCGCCTGTCACCAGAATGGCCGAAAGTTTCGGCTCAGCCACGCGCGCGTCTCCCCATCAAAAACAATCCGGCAGCGCGTGCAGCGGCAGCGCGTTCCGGTCCCGCTCGTTCAGGATCGCCTCATCCGCGCCGATGGGCCACGCAATGCCCAACGCCGGATCGTTCCACAACAACGCGCGCTCATGCTCGCGCGAATAGGACGCGTCCACCTTGTAGAGCACTTCGGTATTCGGCTCCAACGTGCAGTAGCCATGCGCAAAACCTGCAGGCACAAAGAGCTGGCCGCCATCGTCCGCGCTGAGCGCAACGCCGATGCTTTTACCCCAGGTCGGCGAAGCGCGGCGCAAATCCACCGCCACGTCAAAGATGCTGCCCCGTAGAACCCGCACCAGCTTGGCCTGCGCGAAAGGCGAGGTCTGGAAATGCAAGCCCCTTATGGTGCCCCGGTCGCGGGAAAAGGACTGGTTGTCCTGAAGGAAGCCGGCGGGGACGCCCGCTTCCGCGAAGGCGGCCTGATTGTAAGTCTCGGAGAAATAGCCGCGCGCATCGCCGTGGCGCGGAGGGGTGATACGCAGCACGCCCGGCAGGGGCAGTTTCTCAACCTGTAGATGTGACACGCAACGACGCCCCTAAACCGCGACCGGCAACGCAAGTCTAGCAGCCGCGCCGGTCCTCACAAATCCGGGCCAATCTCGGCCAGAACCTCGGCCAACGACGCCCGCCAGGAGGGCTGGGCCAGCCCATAGGCCTGCCGGATGCGGCCGCAATCCAGTACCGAATTGGCCGGGCGGCGGGCGGGCGTGGGGCGTTCAGCCGTGGTGATCGGTGTGACTTTCGGCCGCGTGGGGCCAAGGCCCGCCACGATGGCCTCGGCAAAGCCGTGCCAGGTGGTGGGCTCGGCACTCGTGAAATGGAACGTGCCCCATTGGGCTTTGCCCACGGCAATGGCCTCCGCGATGGTGGCCAGCGCGCGGGCGATGTCGCGCGCGGCGGTCGGCGCGCCATGCTGATCCGCCACGACGCGCAATTCAGGTTGCGTTGCGGCCAGCCGCAACATCGTTTTCACGAAATTCTCGCCATGCGCCGAAAATACCCAGGAGGTGCGCACGATGATATGTTTGTCATGCGCTGCACGAATGGCTGCTTCGCCCGCTTCCTTCGTGCGGCCATACACGGAGAGCGGATTGACCGGATCGTTCTCGACATAGGCTCCATGTTTCGTGCCGTCGAACACATAGTCGGTGGACAGGTGAATCAGGGCCGCACCAATCTTCGCGCAGATGCGCGCCAATTCTCCCGGCGCGCGCCCGTTCACAAGCGTCGCAAGTTCGGATTCGGATTCCGCGCGATCGACTGCGGTATGGGCTGCCGCATTGATCACGATGTCCGGCGTATGCGCCTCGACGATCCGCACGATGGACGCAATACCCGACAGATCGCATTGTTCACGGCCCAATTGCGTGACGTTAAAATGCGCGGACCATTCCTGCCGCGCAAGCTCGCGCGCCACCTGCCCGGTCTTGCCAATGATGAGCACACGCACCGGTCAGGCCACGTAATCGCGCAACTCACCAATCGCACAAGCGATGTGATAGAGCGAGCTTGCAGGCGACGGCTCGTCGATGAATGTCCCGTCGGGCCGCATCTTGTCGCGCCAGAGGCCCGGCGCCTGCATTTGCAGATAATAGGAAAGTCCGCGCGCAGCGGCGAGTGCTGCGTTTTCCAGACCGGCGCGTTGTGCGCCATCGTCGGCGCGTGCGGCGAGCGCGAGGGCAGCCTTCAGCCGTTCAGTCTGGGGCCAAAGCCGCGCCTGACGCGACAGCGGCAAGAAATCGTCCGAAATCGCGTCGATGGCGACACCGCGCTGCGCGTCCACGCCATGCGCCTCGCCCAGTTGCTGCAATACCCGCGCGGCTTCGAGCGCAGATGCATCGCCACGCAAGCCGGACCATCGCGCCAGCAACCACGCCCACTCGAACAGATGGCCTGGCTCCACAATATGCCCTGCCGCACCGGCCATGGGATTTCCCGCATCATCGAAAAATTCCCGCAACGCGCCTGTTTGCTTATCCAGAAAATGGCGCGTGCACAGAAGCACGATGGAATCAGCAAGCTTGCCCCATTCCGATTTCGGCTGCACTTCGTCCCACGCTAGCGCCGCTTCCAGAAGATGCATGTGAGGATTCGATTGCAGTTTTGAACCATGCGCGGGCAATTCCCAGAATCCACCGCCTTCGCGCGCGCGTTTCGCAAATAACAATTCCCGCAGATGGGCGGCTTCGGTTATGCACGCTTCACGGTCAATGCCTGCTTTCGCAGCGGACGCCAGCGCCAGAAGCACAAAGGCCTGGTCGTATAAAAACACCGCGTCGTCGCCGGGCGCACCATCATCCTTCACCTGCGTGCGATAGAATCCATCTGCGAGGCGGAATCGTGTTTTGAGATAATCAAGGCCTAACCCCGCAGCCGCTTTCCACGGCCCGTTCGTGCCCACGGCATTCGCAAAGACGTAGATTTGACGCGCTTGCACGCGAAGCCTGCGCGGCACGGCAAGTGCGCGTGCGTCACGATCGAGCAGTTCGTAAAACCCGCTACGCCCGTGATCGGCACCCGCCGTCCACCAAAGCGAAAGCGCGGAAGATTGCAGCCAGCGCGATAATTCGCGCGCTGCGCCTATGAGATTTGTGAAATGCCCGTCCGCCGCAACGCCGCCGCGAAACGCCTCTGCGCGGCCTTTCGCACGCAACGCATCGACCGCGCCTTTGACGGATGCGCTTGCATCGAGTCTGCAAACCACAACGCCATCGGGTTCGGCGATCACGCCAATATTTTTCAGGCCGATCACCGCTACGGGAACATGCGAAGCGCGGACGAGACAATCATCGGAATCGATAATCACCGCGCCGTCGCCGGAAACCGCGTTGCCGCGCGCATCCTTCCCGCTCTCGGCATGGATGGCATCCCACGCGCCCAGATCCGACCAGCGAAAATTTGCGGGCACGACAGCCGCAAGCTTCGTGTGCTCCATCACCGCATGGTCGAGCGATTTCTTTTTCGAACGGCTGAATGATTCCGGATCGAGCCGCACGACATTTCCGTTGCGCCTTGCATTTGCGATGGCGCTTTCCACGCATTCGGCAATCGCGGGTTCGAATTTCCGCATCTCATCCAGCAAGACCTGCGGTTTGAACGCGAAGATGCCACTGTTCCAGACATAGCCGCGCGTCAGATATTCGGTTGCTCTTTCACGCGACGGCTTTTCGGCAAAATGACTGACGGCGGAAACACCCGGCGCCTGCGAAAGCGGGCCAGCAGGCGCGATATAGCCGTAGGAAATTTCCGGCCCCGTCGGCGTGATGCCGAATGTGACGATGAAGCCAGCGTCCGCCGCGGTTGCGGCGAGAGTTGCCGCATGCTGGAATTTTTCGATATCGGGAATGTAATGATCCGCGGGCTGCATGATGGCGATGCAATCGGGCGATACGCTGGCAAGATGAACCGCAGCCGCCAATACCGCCGGCCCGGAATCACGACCCTCCGGTTCGAGAATGATCGTGGCGTCGAGTGACAATTCCTCAAGCTGACGCCGCACTATCATTTCATGCGCCGTGCCGGTAACGATCACGGGCGCGCCCGCTCCGTCCATTTTGCTGAGGCGCAGCGCAGCCTGCTGAAAGCAGGAATGCGCGCCTAAAAGGGTGACGAACTGCTTGGGGAAATCGCGCCGCGAAACAGGCCACAGGCGCGAGCCTTCGCCGCCGCAAAGAATAACCGGGATGACGGTTGGATTTTTCATCGACGTGCCGAAACCATGTGAAGGAACAATTCGATCATAAGGATTTTTTCGCCTTTCGCCATCGGAATTGAGCTGCAATCATTCCAGCACATTCACGCCGAAACGCGCGGCGAGGAAACCCGCTAACTGGCGGAGCATCGCGCCGCGGGCATGCGGGTTGGCGGCGTGGCGCGCGCGGGCGATTTTCACGGCTTGCCGCAGGCGCGGCCGGTTGGCCGCATAGCTGAATTCCGAAAGAAAAAGCTCGCGGCGTAGGCTGCGCGCCAAATCGTTTTCCGCAAGTGCGATGTTATCAATCGCATTGCGAAGCTCTTCGTCGGTATCGATGGGTTGAACAGCGCCGGATGCGATGAGATCCGCAAACGGTGTGACGCGGCTAGCGAGCACGGGGAGGCCCATCGCCAACGCCTCGCTGAGTTTTGCGGGAATTTGGAAATCCGAAATCGGCGAAGATGTGTCCTGCAACAAACACACCGCGTCACCCGCGCGAATAAATTCCGGCAATCGTGCAAATGATTGCGGCGGGAACACGCGCACAGTCTTCGGATCGGCCATACCGAATTCTTTCCGGAAGGCGATCTCGTTTTCGGCACCCACGATGCAAAGGACAATTTTGTCGTCGCCGCGCGCAACGAGCGCGGAAGCAATTCGCTCAAGGCCCTTATGCGGGCGCGGCGTGCCGACAAACATGATGACCGTTTGATCGTCGCGAAGACCCAATTCGCGACGCACTTCCAGCCGCCCTTTTTCATCCGGAAAAAATATTGTCTCGTCGCGTGCGTGACGAACCAGCGTGCCGCCATATCGCGCCTGCAACGCTTCATTGGAAACCGTCACGGCGTCCGCAACGCCGATCAGCGTGTCCGCAAAGCGAGTCCACAACTCGCTGGCGGGATCGTTGTCTTGTTTGGGATCGAGCGCAATTTGGCGAGTGAGATCGCTAAACGCCAACGGAGATTGGTTCTTTAAGAAACCCAGTTCGAGATCGTCGATATCGAGCAGCAGCGGACAATTGCGTTTCGCGCTCAACAGCATTCCCAGAAACAGGCTCGGAAAACGCGGCTTGCCGACATAGACGATTTCGCAGTCCGTGGACTCAACGAGAGCACGCGCGCTTATCAGATACGAAGCCATATCCTCGGCAACAAAACCGCGCACGGGAATTTTTGTGTCGCGTAGCGGAGGCCAGAGTTCGCTTCCGCGGCGCGGGAACAGCGGGCCGGCCAGTTCGACACTGAAATCGGCCCGCGCCAGATCGGCAAGCGTGTGCGCCCGGCCAACAGGGTTGTGACCAAGGCTCCAGCTGAGGACGGACATGCGCGGTTTGCCGGCGTCGCTCTGCTTTGCCGCCGTCTGAGGGTTGAGAAGTTTGACTTCAGGCGTCGATGTTGTCCGGCGCGATTTGAGAGGAATACTTCCATTTCGATCCAAATATTGAATCGGCAACCGTCCGAAACCGGCGATCTTCTGTGTTTCTCGTGCGGTTGTGGGCGACATCGGTTTTGATGGTTCGCGAGATCGCCGCAACCAGTTCGCCTCATGTGCAACACAAATAAGCGGTATTGCATTCTCGTAACAATGTGCTGCGAAACTCAAATCGGAAAGCAGACCTGAATTTCTCATAGCCTCCAAAACGCGCGCTTCCGAGCCACGGCAAAGAACGGTAGCAATGTCCAATTTATTTACGAGCTGGTGTTCCGACAATTTCTCGTCGCTGGAAAAAAGCAATTGCGAAGTCGCTTGCCCGTCGAAGAAATCGGAATAGATAATGCCTTCGACGCCGACGGCCTTCCGATTGATTGCAATGTTGTGAAACGCATTAAGCATGTGCTCGACGTAGTCGGTGGGATAATCAACCTCGTTGTCCAGGAAAAAGACGAAATCATCGTCGGCAACTGCCGGGAGAATTCTATGTGCGTCTCCGGCGTCCTTCGGCGCGACAAGCACATTGCCGATTGCGGATGCCCATGACGGAACTTCCCCAGCCTCAAGCACGAGGTTGAGCCGTTCAACTTGCGATGCGATAGCGCGCACGGATTTCTGCAAACCATTGGCGCGCCTTGCGGTCATGTTCGCTACGATCACGGATCAGGCCTGGTTCACGGCGTCGATGCCGCTGGGTTCGACGAGAATTTCTTCGTCCACGAAAGCTTCGGTGATTTCAGTTTCCGGCACGAGCGCTTCGCCGAGAAGCCGTTGCCGCGTGGTGATTTCGGAAAAGCGCCGCCGCTTCGGGCCGCGATAACCATCGGCAAACGACTCGCCGCCGCCCGATTGCGTGAGCGAACTGGAAGACCAGAGGCCGAAAACGATGGGTTGCGGCAATTGCAAAACGGCGGCATCGCCTTGCGCAATCCGGATGCGCTCCTTGAATTCGGTATCGCCGCCGAAGCGGACAGAGCGATACGGGCCATAGCGAAGAAACACGGCTTTCGGCGCCATGATCGAGACAAGGCAATTGCGTAGCGCCGAACGGTCGCGAAAAAAAATCACTTCGCCGGACGGACGCATGCGAATCCAGCGTCCGACGGCGGCGCTTGCCTTTTTTTCTATGAGATTTTGGAGTTGGCGACCGATGCGCGAGGGCAGCGCAAGATCGTCGGAGTCGCGAAACGTGATGTAATCTCCGCTCGCTTCCCGCACCAGCGCATTGCGGATATTGTAGGTGCCCTGATTGCGGCGCGAACGGAAAATGCGCACGCGAGCGTCGCTTCCCGCCGCGGCACGGATCGCATCCATCGTGCCGTCATTGCTTGCGTCATCGCAAACCAGCAATTCGACATTGCGATAATTCTGGTCAAGGACCGATTTCATCGCATAAGTGATCGTGCCGGCGGAATTGAAGGCCGACATGATGACCGATACGCGCGGCCCGTGGACAATGTTCGTCTCAGGCCGGAATGCAATGCCGGTGAGCATATTCGAGGAAAATTCAAGCGATGTAATTTCGCCCGCATCGTATTTCGCCAGAAACCGGTTCAGGAATTCGCGATAGTGCGTGGGCGACGTTTCCCGCGCCGCATTGCAGAGCAGCAGAAGGTTCTGCGGGTCGCGCTCGAAAAGATGTGGTTTGCTTTTATAGAGTTGGTGCAATTCTTCGGCGCGTTTCGTGGCGGAGCACGAAAGCGCGTAGGCGTTGAGCTTGCCGGATGGCAGAAGCGCGGGCTGCGCGCCTGTGTCATTCGCAAGCACGGCGAAAATGCCGGCGATGCGGTCATCGTTGCGTAGCGCATGCCGATGCACATTGAGGAATGTCAGCGCGTCATCCCTGGCGCCGATCGCGATGAAGGCTTCTGCGATAGGCGCGACAAACTGTTGCTGCCGCGCGGGCGCAAATTGCGCCCATATCGCGAGGGCGTAGCGCGCAAGCCGTTCGGCGGTTTCGTAGCATTCATAGTCGAGCGCAAATTGCAGTTCTTGCGCCAGCCATCCGCCAAGATCGTTCTTTGCGCGTTTGGAAAGGTCCGCGTTGAGCGCGCGCAGATCGCCCGGCGTGCGGCTATATCGCACGCCGCGCAACGCCGCCAATTTTCTTGGCAGCGCCGAACGCGCGCGGCGAAAACCGGCGGCGAGTTTGTCACGCATGATGTGTGAAGTCCCGCATGGCCGCCTTGTAAAAACTCATCGAACAATCCTAGCCGAGATCGACATAGCTGCGCGTGCGAATTCCAACCCAGTAGTCAACGATACTGCCGAGGTCAAGCGCGATGCCGCCGCGCGCTTTGGCGAGCCCCGTCAGCCATTTTCCGAGATAGCCCGCGCCCACGATCACGAGTTTTCCGCGCGGCATATCGCCCAGCCTGTCCGCCACTTCGTGGATCATTTCCGGCAATGCGCGGGTTTCGGAAATGCGCCGCTTGATCACGGGCAGCGAGGCGTGGCGCGGCGGCACGAGAACATTGCCCGCGACGCGAATTGCGAAGCGCTGTTCCATCATTTCGGCAAGGCCCGGATGACAGGAAATGAGAACTACGTCGCGCACGCCGTGCAGAAGCTCAGGATAAAGATTCCAGCGCCCGAGATCCTGATGCAGATGGCACGAAGCGAAAATCGGCGGCGGCAAATGCGTGGGGCGAAAACGCTCGATGTGTTCGAGGGCCGACAACGCCGCGCGCAGGCCGCGGCCCGTGCGTCCGCCTTCCAGCGCGTCGTCCTGTTCCAATCGGATGTCGCGCAGGAAGCGCGAAACGGTCGGCACGCCGATACAATCGGCATCCCAGATCGCGCCGGCGACAAGCGCGGATAATTCCGTGCGGCTTGCCGGATCGAGCGGCTTACCCCACCAGGTGCGTTCGCGATCCGCGGCGTCGCCTGCCGCGAAATGTTCGAGATGCGGTTCATAGGGTAAGCATGTCGCTTCGCCATCGCCAACGCGAATGAATGAAAACGGTTCGCGTGCCGCCAGCCGCGCGCGCACAATTTCGATGAACGTGCGGCACTGCGCGGGCGAGACGTGGGTGTCCAGCAGCGCGGGCGGAAATTTCGCCGTCAGCGCATGCTCGACCGCAATAACACGCCTGAGCAATTCTTTCGGTTTCTGCGCGGCGGGCGAACGGTCGAGCATTCTGCGGAAATGATAATCGAACCC
>Ga0208480_1000860_pt1 | contig 11326 bp, 11 predicted proteins | sample NGESurshal092012_4_FD_184485 | JGI IMG/M metagenome (GOLD analysis project Ga0208480, IMG submission 184485) | Arctic peat soil microbial communities from Barrow, Alaska - NGEE Surface sample F53-1 shallow-092012 (SPAdes) | ecosystem: Environmental > Terrestrial > Soil > Wetlands > Peat ... | reverse complement strand
GGCGGGCCCGCCCGACGCTCCCGCCATCCTGCTGCTGCACGGCTTCCCGTCCTCCTCGCGGATGTGGGAGCCGCTGCTGACCCGGCTGGCAGACGCCTTCCACCTGATCGCGCCGGACTACCCGGGCTTCGGCCACAGCGACGCCCCCGACCCGGCCGGCTTCGCCTACACCTTCGAGCACCTGGCCCAGGTCATCGGGCGCTTCACCGATCAGCTCGGCCTCGGCCGGTACACCCTGTTCATGCAGGACTACGGCGGCCCGGTCGGGTTCCGGCTGGCGACCGCGCACCCCGACCGCGTGCGGGCGATGATCGTGCAGAACGCGGTCGCGCACGAAGACGGCCTCGGCCCGCTGTGGGACACCCGCCGGGCGTTCTGGGCGGACCGCCCCGCCCACGAGGCGGCGCTGCGCGAGAACTTCTTCTCGCCCGCGGCGACCAGGCAGCGGCACGTCGGCGGCAGCCCCGTCCCGCAGCAGTACGACCCGGACCTGTGGACCGACGAAATCGCCTTTCTCGGCCGACCAGGGCAGCACGACCTCCAGACCGACCTGTTCTACGACTACCGCACCAACGTCGCCAGCTATCCGGCCTGGCAGCAATGGCTGCGCGCGCACCAGCCGCCGCTGCTGGTGCTGTGGGGCCGCTACGACCCGTCGTTCCTGGCGGCCGAGGCGGAGGCGTACCGGCGGGACGTGCCCGACGCCGAGGTCCATCTGCTCGACGCCGGGCACTTCGCGCTGGACCAGCAGCCCGACCAGATCGCCGAGCTCACCCGCCGGTTCCTGCGCTTACTCGAAGCGCACATTCCCGGGCAGCGTCATCCGGCGCAGCAGCGGCAGCGTCACCGCGATCACGCCGAACGCGATCAGCAGCCCGACGCCCATCAGCGCGTAGTAGTCCTGCCCGAGCTGCGGGATCGCGGTTCCGGCGGGCGCGAGCCGGACGAAGGCCAGCACCGACGTCCCGTAGGCGATGCCCGCGGCCAGCACGGTGGCCGCGACCAGCGGGACCGCCGCCTCCAGGAGCACCACCCCGGCAAGCACGCCGACCCCGGTGCCGCCGACCCGGAGCAGGGTGAACGGGCGCTTGCGGTCGACCAGGCCGCCGCCGACCGCGACCGCGAGGCTGCACCCGGCCACGATCAGCGTGAGCGCGACCGCCGCGTAGACGAGGTTCTCCAGCGTGGCCGCCCGCTGGGTGCGGATCTGCAGCGTCTCGCCGAACGTCCGCGGCGGCGTCGGCGACTGCCCGGGGCCGCTGGAGACCTGCGGCGGCGCGTTCACCGCGAGGTAGGTGCGGACCCGCTCGAGCGTGGCCGGGCTGTTCACCCGGACCAGCACCGCCTGCAGCGGCAGGTCGGCGAGGGCGCCGTGGTACGCAGGGTCGGACGCGCTGACGAACGCCTTGGTGTTGTACAGCGGGTTGTCGCCGAACATCGACCCGTCGTTGACCTGGACCGCCGCCGCGCCGGGGGCGCACTGCCCGAACACGGCCAGGCCGCGCATCACCGCGCAGCTCACGACCGTGGTCCCTCCGAGCAGGGCCTTGCCCGGCCTGATCCGGGAGCGGCCGCCGCCGCTTCGCCCGATCGGACCGCTGCCCCCGCTGCCCCCGCCGCTTCCCCCCTTGCCGCCCGCGCTCGGGCCGCTCCCTCCGCCGTTTCCGCTCCCGCTTCCGGCGTTCCCGCTTCCGGAGTTCCCGCCATTGCCGGCCGATCCGCTGGTCCCCGCGGCGCTCGGGGGGACCGTGTAGAACGGGTACACGCTGGTCCCGCCGATCGCGCCGAGCCCGCTGAGCAGCCTCGTGGCGGCCGGTCCGGACATCCCGACCTGGTCGAGCAGCACGTTGCTGAGCGACGCGTTGGTCGGCGACGCCTCGGTCGCGTTCACCGCCGGCACCAGCGCGCCCACCATTGTGCCGAGGAAGACCGCCAGCACCAGCCCGGTCACCGACCGGAAGGCGGCCTTCGGGTTGTCGGCCAGCCGCCGGCTCGCGAGCAGCGGCGCCGCCCCCCGCGACACCGAGCCGAACAGCCGGGCGCTCGCCCAGGTGAACCACGGCCCCGCGATCACCAGCCCGACCATCGTCAGCAGCAGCCCCGGGTAGGTGGCGGCGCCGATGCTCTGGTGCGAGGTGACCGACAGCCCGTACAGGTAGAGCGCCACGCCGAGCGCCAGCGCGGTCAGCCGCCAGAGCGTCGGCCGCTTAGGCGTCGCCCGTCGGCTCACGCCGAGCGGCGAGATCTGCACCCGGCGCAGCGAGATCAGCGCCGCCACGAGCGCGATCGCCGGCACCCCGGCCACGATCGCGGCGTACTCCCAGGCGGCGGGGGTCACCGTGGATGAGAAGTACCGGGTGCCGATCAGCGCCCCGCCCGCCACCAACGGCTGCACCAGCAGCCAGATCACGACCCCGAGAATCGCGCCGAAGAACGCGCTGACGGCCGCCTCGACCGCCGCGATCATCCGGATGTCGGCCGGCGTCCCGCCTACCAGCCGCAGCGCGGCGAACCGCTCCTCCCGCCGGCTCGCCGCCAGCCGGGTCGCGGTGCTGATCAGCACCAGCATCGGGAAGATGACGGCGAGCACCCCGATGCCGAACGCGTACCTGAAGAACGGGGTGAACACCTCCGCCGCGGGAGCGGTCGCGATCGACGTGACCCAGGTGGTGCCGCCGGTCGCGTTCAGCGCGGTCGGTGAGTAACCGATGTAGACCGCCAGCTGCCCGGGGCCGGTCAGCCCGGCCTGACCGATCGTCCCGATCATGGTGCCGGGGAACCGGTCGCCGAGCTCGTCGGCGGGCACCGTGCGCAGCAGCGCGGCGAGCGCGGGGGAGGCGTAGTACTGTCCTGCGGCCGGGAGCCTGGAGATGCCCGGGAGCACCGGCGCGTCCCCGCCCAGGGCGGCGACGTTCAGCCGGGTGAGCGTCTGTCCCTGGTAGAAGTCCACGCTGTTGTTCCACAGCTCGCCGCTGGCGGGCAGCGTCGACGGCACCGGATTGCCGCTGGTGCAGGCCCAGCACGGCTGGCTGGACTGCGCCTGGAAGGCGTGGAACTCGGCCAGCACGCCGAGCAGCAGCGCGACCCCGACCGCGACCGCGGCCGTGGTCACCGCCAGCCGGACGAACGCCTCGCGCCCGCTGCGCAGGGTGAGCCGGAGCCCGAGCCGGAGCATTAGTTGGCCGCCTTCGCCGCGTGCTTGGCCGCCGCCGACGACTCCGGGCCCAGGTCGAGCGAGACCAGCCCGTCGCGGACCATCACCACCCGGTCCGCGTAGGCCGCGACCCGCGCGTCGTGGGTGACGATGATGACCGTCGTGCCCTGCTCGCGGGCCAGCCCGACCAGCAGGTCCATCACCTTCTCGCCGGTCAGCGAGTCGAGCGACCCGGTCGGCTCGTCGGCGAAGATCAGCTTCGGGCCGAGCGCGAGCGCCCGCGCGATCGCGACCCGCTGCGCCTCGCCGCCGGACAGCTCGCCGGTCCGCCGCCCGCCCTTGTCGCCGATCCCGAGCTTCTCCAGCCAGGTCTCCGCCGTCTGGTACGCGGCCCGCCGGCGCACCCGGTTAAGCAGCAGCGGCATCGCCACGTTGTCGGCCGCGGTGAGCTCGGGCACCAGCTGCCCGAACTGGAACACGAAGCCGAACGCGGTCCGCCGGAGCTTGGTCCGGGCCGCCTCGTCGAGCGTGTCCATCCGGCTGCCATCGAGCCACACCTCGCCGCCGTCGGGGGCGAAGATCCCGGCCAGGCAGTGCAGCAGGGTCGACTTGCCCGACCCGCTCGGCCCCATGATCGCCAGGATCTCGCCCCGGCCGACCGCGACCGACGCCCCGCGCAGCGCCGGCGTCTGCCCGAATGATTTACGTACGTCGCGGGCCTCGATCAGGATGCCGCCCGCGACAACAGGGGTGCTCATGGCTTTCGTACCGCCTCTGCTAGTTCCGTCAGCCGCGCCGACGTGAGGTCAATCCAGCGAAGATCAGCTTCCAGGTGGAACAGGGCATGGTCGGCCAGCAGCACGTCGACCAGGGGACCGGTCCGCTTGAGCTCGGTCAGATCGCGCATCCGGACCAGGTGCGCCGCCCGCTGCCGGTCCAGGTACGCCTCGGCCGGCTTGCCCAGCATCAGCGCCAGCGTCACCTTCGAGAACAGCACCGTCTGCAGGTGCGGCTCGGGCTCGACCGGGTCGGCCAGCCACGCGTCGACCTCGGCCCGGCCCAGGTTGGTGATCGCGTAGCGCTTGCGGTCGGGCCCGTCGCCCGGCTCGGCCTCGCCCGGCTCGACCCGGCCGTCCCTCGCCAGCCGGCCGAGGGTCGCGTAGACCTGCCCGAACGGCAGCTGTTTGCCCCGCCCGAAGTACTCGTCGTAGTCGCGCTTGAGGTCATACCCGTGGCTCGGCTGCCGCTCGAGCAGCCCGAGCAGGGTCAGGGGAACGCTCACAGCGCCGACTATATACTCGGTGTATACACCGCGCAAATAACGAGAGGAACCGCCCGATTCAGGGGTTGACGAGAGGTTGCCGTCCGTCACGTCGTAGCGTTGTCATATGGCGACCAGCACGCAGCAGGCCGGGCCCTCGGGCGATCTGGGTCCGACGGTCTTCGTCCTTTTCGGGGCGACCGGAGATCTGGCCAAGCGATTGGTTCTCCCGGCGTTCTACCACCTGGCGACCGAGGGGCTGCTGCCGAAGCAGTGGTGGCTGGTGGGCAATGGCCGGGGCGACGTGTCGCACGAGGACTTCCGCGGCCACTTCCACGACTCGCTCGCCGAATTCGACGCCCCCCCCGACCCGAAGCAGTGGGACGAGTTCGCCAAGCGGCTGTTCTTCGCCGGCGGCGGGTTCAGCACCTCCGACCCCGGCAGCCTGCTCGACATGATCGACAAGGCCCGCACCGCGGTCGGCGGCGACCCGCAGCTCATTCACTACCTGGCGGTTCCGCCGGTCGCCTTCAGCGAGCTGACGAAGGCGCTGGGGGAGCACGGGCTGGCCAAGGACGCCCGGGTGGTCTACGAGAAGCCGTTCGGCACCTCGGCCGAGAACTTCCGCGAGCTGGACAAGGTCGTGCACTCGGTCCTCGACGAGCAGCAGGCGTACAGGATCGACCACTTCCTCGGCAAGGAGGCGACCCAGGACCTGCACATGCTGCGGTTCGCCAACGGCCTGTTCGCCTCGTCCTGGGACCGCCAGTACATCGAGTCGGTCCAGATCGACGTGCCCGAGACGCTCGACATCAACGACAGGGCCCAGTTCTACGACGCCACCGGCGCCGTGCTCGACATGATGGTCACCCACCTGTTCCAGGTCGCCGCCGAGGTCGCCATGGAACCGCCCGCCAGCCTGGGGGCGATGGACCTGCAGGCCGCCAGGGAAGAGGTCATCGGCTGCTTCCGGCCCATCGACCCGGCCGAGGTGGTGCTCGGCCAGTACGACGGCTACCGGGACGTCCCCGGCATCGATCCGCACTCCAAGCAGAACACCTTCGTGGCCGCCCGGCTCTGGGTCGACAACGACCGCTGGCGCGGCGTGCCGTTCTACCTGCGCACCGGCAAGGAGCTGGCCGCCTCGGCCCAGCGGGTCAGCCTGATCCTGCGCGACCCGCCCGGACCGCTCAGCGGCCAGCTGCCGGGCGAGGCCAACGTGATCTGCTTCTCGCTCGCGGGAGACGGCGACATCGACCTCTCCCTGGTGACGAAGAAGCCGGGTCCCGGGATCGATCTCGACGTGGCGCACGCGAGCATCGCGCTGGCCAGCCTCAAGGACGCCGACCCGCTGCCGCCCTACGTCCGCCTCATCCACGACGTGCTGCTCGGCGACCGCTCGCTGTTCACCCGCCCGGACGGCCTCGCCGCGGTCTGGAAGGTGGCCGGCCCCCTGCTATCCACCCCGCCTGAGGTCAAGCCCTACGCCACCGGATCCTGGGGACCGGCCGAGGCAGCTCAGCTCATCGCCCCGAATCACTGGCTCCTCGGCCAGTAACCCACCCCGCGTCAGCCGGCCTCCGTGAAGCGGACCCGCGCCAGCGGGCTGCCCTCCACCCACTCGTCGAGCACGGCCTCCCCCCACGGGCTGTCGGGGCCGTTGCGATCGTTGAACTCGTCGACGAACTCCACCATCAGGCGACGGCGCTCGGCCGGATCGGTGATGACCTCGGCCACCGCCGGCAGATCGGCCACCACGCCGTGCTTGAGGTGGAAGGTGAAGCGCGGATCGGCGGCCAGGTTGGCCAGCCAGTCCCGGGTGCGCGGGGCCGGGACCCCGCTCAGGTAGACGGCGTCACCGACCCGGTAGAAGCAGATCTCGATCCGCCGCGGCTCGCCCGAGCGCCGACCCGTCGTGGTGATGTCCACCGTCCGGTCCTCAAGCGTGGAGGAGCGCGTGATCTCCAGGGTCGCGCGCACGTCGTCGCGCATCAGGCGTCCCCGCCGGCGGCGCTCGCCGCGGCGCGCCTTCCGGCCGCGCTGCCCGCCAGGTAGCCGTAGGTGCCCTGGTCGCGGAGCTCGATCGCGGCGTCGGCGATCGAGCTCAGCGCCGCGAACGCGAGCGCGCCGCCGACCGAGACCCGGCTGACGCCCGCCTCGGCCAGCTCCGCCACCGGCGGGACGCCCGGCATCGCGAGCACGTTCACCGGCCGGTCGACCGCACCGACGACCTGCCTGATGTCAGCCAGGCTGGTCAGGCCGGGGGCGTAGAGCACGTCGGCCCCCGCCGCCTGGAACGCCTGCAGCCGGGCGATGGTGTCGGCCAGGTCGGGGCGGCCGTGCAGGTAGTTCTCCGCCCGCGCGGTCAGTACCAGGCGCGGGGAGCCGGCGTGCGCCGCCTCGGCGGCGGCGGCGACGCGGTCGGCCGCCAGCCCGATGTCGTAGATGGGCTCGTCGTCACGCCCGCTGAAGTCCTCCACCGACAAGCCCGCCAGCCCGGTCTCGATCGCCAGGGAGACGGTGTGGGCGACGCCGTCGGGATCGTCGGCGAAGCCGTTCTCCAGGTCGGCCGAGACCGGCAGGTCGGTCGCCGAGACGATCGCGGCGGCGTGCGCCAGGGCCTCGTCGCGGCTCACCGCGCCGTCCGGCCGGCCCAGCGTCACCGCGAACCCGGAGCTGGTGGTGGCCAGCGCCTGGAAGCCGAGCGAGGCCAGTAGTTTCGCGGACCCCTGGTCCCACGGGTTCGGCAGCAGCAGCGGGTTCCCTGGGCGGTGCAGTGCGAGGAACCTGGCCGCCTTCTCCGTCTGGGTTGTCATGGCATCGAAACTACCGTGCCGCCGATTAGGCAGGCTGAGTGATCCGCCGGTAGAGCCGGTCGGCGGCGGCGTCCGCCTCGTCGGTCATGCTGCTGCTGCCGGTGTGCCCGGAGTCCCCGACCACGAGGAGCTCGGCCCCCGGCCAGCCGCGGGCGAGCTCCCACGCGGTGTAGGCGCCGCCGCCGAGGTCGTTGCGGCCGTGGATGAGCACGCCGGGGATGCCGGCCAGCCGTCCGGCCTCGCGGACCAGCACGCCGTCCTCGAGGAAACCGCCGTGCGCGAAGTAGTGCGAGCAGATGCGCACGAACGCGAGCTTCGCGTCGTCGGCGCGGTTGCCGTAGGCGCCGGGGCTCCCGTTGCTCTCCTGCGAGATGACCGCGTCCTCCCAGGCCGTCCACTCGGTCGCGGCCCGCGACCGGACCTCGAGGTCGGGGTCCTCCATCATCCGCGCGTACGCCTCAAGCAGGCCGGCGATCGGCGGCGAGCTGTCGGTCGGCAGCCAGTACGCGTCGGTCAGGCCCGGGTAGTCGCGGAACCGGGCCCAGGCCTCGGGGAAGAACCGCCCGACGCCCCGGTACAGCCAGTCGAGCTCCAGCCACCGGGTCGACGTCACGCTGATCATGAGCATCCCGCTCACCCGCTCCGGATACCGCTGCGCGTAAGCGAGCGACAGCGTCACCCCCCACGACACCCCGCGCAGCAGCCACCGGTCCACGCCCAGGTGAACCCGCAGCCGCTCCATGTCGCTGAGCAGGTGCGCGGTCGTGTTCAGGCTCATGTCCGCCGCCGGGTCGCTCGCGTGCGGTCGGCTGCGATGGCAGTTGCGCTGGTCGAACAAGATGATCCGGAACTTCTCGGGGTCGAGCGTCGCGCGGCTTCGCGCCGAGCACCCCGACCCCGGGCCGCCGTGCACGATCAGGGCCGGCACGCCCTCGGGGTTCCCGCAGGTCTCCCAGTACACGAGGTTGCCGTCGCCGGTGTCGAGCATGCCGGTCTCGTAGGGCTCGATATCGGGATGCGCAGGCATGCAGAAGATCTTATGGGGGCCCGGGGCGCCCCCTCAGTCAGTCGCCGCCCTTGCGGCCACTCGCACTCGGCGCGCCGAAACGGCGCACCTCGCCCCTGCCGCCACATCGGCTGCAGTAGCCCCAGTGCGAGCTGCCGCTGCCCGGGTTCCGTCTTTTGCCGTTGCACTTCGGGCAGCGCCGGAACGGGTGGACCCGGATGTCGACCCACCAGCCGGCCGCGATGACCAAGGCGACGATCACCACGATGCCCATAATCGCCAGCCTCCCTGCGATGCGCTATTCATGTCCATGTGTACTCCCCCGAGCACTCTCATTTCGTAAGGACGCTTCAAAAGTAGTACGTATAGGACGTTCTGCGAAAGAAGTTATTTTAAGAGATGCAATGAAATTTCCACGGCGCCAGGAATGGCCATCGGCCCACGGTAGAGCCACCAGGCACCCCCGCAGGAGCAGGCATTTGCTCAATCTTTGCGATCTCTTAGGTATTGGTTCCCGCCGTCGAGATGAACACGTTCTTGGTCTCGGTGAAGGCGTCGAGCGCGTCCGGCCCGAGTTCCCGGCCCAGTCCCGATTGCTTGAACCCGCCGAATGGCGTCGAATAACGAACCGAAGAATGGGAGTTGACCGAGAGGTTGCCGGATTCGACGGCCCGGGCGACGCGCAGCGCCCGGCCCGAAGATCTCCTCGCGGAAGGCGGCCGAGTCAACGCCGCCCGGCGCCAGGACCGTGGGCGCGAACCAGAACCCGGGCCCGGACGGCGCCGTCCCCCGGAACGCGACCGAGCCCGACAGCGCGGTGACCTGGGTCTTGAAGTTGCGATCGACCCCGGCCGGAACGACCTGCTCCCCAGGGGTCAGCTCCCCCTTGATGGACGCCTTGAGATTGGTCAGCGCGGCCCCGGTGACGTAGCTGGTGGCCGGCGACACCACCTTCTGCTCCTCATCCGATTGGTCCCACAGGACCTCGCCCATCCGGAACGCCTCGACCACACGGGCCTGAGCCGAGTCGGCCGGAAGCGGAGTAGCGAATATCTCAATCAGGCGTCCCACCCGAACCGACTCAGTGGTGACCTTCGCGACCGCCGGACTACTAGGACTGCCCGAGCCGCTGGCACTGCCCGAACGAACCGGAGCAACCGGACGCCCCGATCCCCAGATCCCCCCGAACTGCAGCCCGACGCGTCGAATGGTGCGCCAATGCCGGCCCCGCGTCTATGGTGCTGCCATGGCCTCCTCTCTCACCCGCCGCGCGCACAACGCCACCAATTCGCTGCACTCGCTGATCTACTTCGCCCCCGAGACCGAGCACTACCTCACCGGGGTCGGCCTCCGCGGCAACCGGATGTGCTACTTCGCCGGCCGGGCGGCCCCGATGGGCGCGGTCGGCAAGAGCGTGGTCGCGTCGACCTTCTACAACTTCAACCCGGCGCTGGTGGCCCGGTCCATCCCCGCCGCCTGGGAGCTGGCCACCCCGGCGACCGTGATCGAGGCCCGCCTGGTCGCCGTCGACGCCGCCCTGACCCGCCTACTCGGCGAGGACGTGATCGCGTCGGACGACATGCGCGCGCTGTCCGTGCTGGCCCGCGAGGCGACCGCCGCCTGCACCCCCGAGGGCCGCCCGCTCTACGCCGGGAACGCCGACCTCGACTGGCCCGACGCCCCGCACCTGGTGATGTGGCACGCGCTGACGCTGCTGCGCGAGCACCGCGGCGACGGCCACATCTGCGCGCTCGCCTGCGCGGGCCTGAGCGGCATCGAGGCGCTGGTCACCCACACCAAGACCGGCAACGGGTTCCTCACCGAGTTCGCGATGTCCACCCGCGGCTGGAGCCAGCCGGAGTGGGACGCCGCCGTGGCCCGCCTGCAGGCCCGAGGCCTGCTCGACGCCGACAGCGAGCTGACCGACGCCGGCCAGGCGCTCCGCGCCCAGCTCGAGGCGGACACCGACCGGATGGCCGAGCCGCCCTGGCAGCACCTAGGCGACGAGCGCACCGAGGAAGTCGTCCGCATCGCCAAGGCCATGTCCCGAGCGGTCGCCGCCGCCGGCGCCTTCCCCCCGGTCTTCGCCGCCCGCTAGAAAAGCCAAAAGATCAAATCCATCATCTCGAACGGACCGTTGCTCCGCCCCCCGCCCAATCGTTTCGAGTCCATGGCGATCCCGGGATCATGGCACCGGAAACGCCATGGGCTCCTAGATCTAGATCCTCACGCAGACGGCGGCCAGGCTGCCCCGAACGAGCGTTCCGTCAGCCAGCCGCCAAGTGCCGGAAAGACGTCCACGGTCAGCCTCGCCGCCCAGGCCATGGTCGGGGCCGTCGCCATCGGGCCGGAGAACCCGGTTGACCGTGATCGCCAGTTGCCCGCCCGGCAAGCCGCCGGCGCCGACCGTCCCAACCCGCAACTCGGTCCCCACAGGACCGTTTTCCGAGACAGCCGTTTCGACCGCTACCGGGACCCCGACCGCCACGGGCACACACGTCACGGTCGGGTCAGCGGTGTCACTGACGCTCTGCATCTGCGCCTGCGCCCGCCCCTGGACCAGCGCGACCAACTGCGCGACCAGCGCCGGATCGCGGACACCGTCGTAGACCCAGCGGCGGCCGAGCACCCCGTGCTCGGTCGTGCCGACCAGCCCGCCGTCCGCGCCCTCGAGCGGCGACGCCCGGTACGTCATCGGCACCAGATAGGCGACGGCCGAGTCATCAGATCCGTCGGTCACCACCATGAACTCGATCCCGACCTCGCCCTCCGGATCGTCGAGCCGGAACCCGCCCGCCTTCGCCAGCTCGGGCGCGCGCCCGCGGTCGGTGTACCAGGGCTGAGCGGGCAGCCAGTCGGTCAGCAGCTCCAGCTTGGTCGGGGTCAACGTCGTCTTGTGGATGATGGCCATGCCGCGCCTCTCGTGGTCCGTCACCGGGTGGTGTGGGCGCCGCCATTGACATGAAGGGTCTGCCCGGTGATGTGACGCGCGCCCTCGGACGCTAGAAAGTATGCCGTTTCGGCGATATCGCCCGGCCGTCCGGCCCGCCCGTCATGGGTGGCCTTGATCAGCGTGGCCTTCCGCTCCT
>Ga0208480_1000859_pt1 | contig 11336 bp, 11 predicted proteins | sample NGESurshal092012_4_FD_184485 | JGI IMG/M metagenome (GOLD analysis project Ga0208480, IMG submission 184485) | Arctic peat soil microbial communities from Barrow, Alaska - NGEE Surface sample F53-1 shallow-092012 (SPAdes) | ecosystem: Environmental > Terrestrial > Soil > Wetlands > Peat ... | reverse complement strand
GTGGATGAAGGCGCTCGCTTGGAAAGCGTGTATACGGGAAACCGTATCGTGGGTTCGAATCCCACTCCCTCCGCCACCGCTCAGCGAGAGGAACTGGAAACCAAATTTCTCCGCTTCACTGGTTTTCCGGGTCTCCGGCGCGTCCGCATACGCGGCCGATATGACGCGCATAATCGGTTGCCAATACCGTGACAAAGTCACAATTATGTTGACAATTAGGAATAAAAGCCGTACGATTTAATCGTGGCGGAACGAATCAAGCGATGATCCAAATCTGGCGCCTGAGCGAGCGCGGTAAAGACAATTTCGGCCTTTGCTGTAGTGAGGACGGTTTGGTCCTCGGTACGACGCCGCTGATCGAGCAACGTGACAGTCGCTTCGTCGTTCGTGAGCGGCACGAGATCGAGCGGCTGCTGCGCAGTGCCTATCGAGATTACTGCCAACAACCAAGGGAACTTGACGTTGATCGGCTGATGCCGGGGTTGGCGACGGTGGCGTCCGCGTTGAACGCGAACGATCCGTGTCTGGCGTGCATCGCCGCTGTCCATCTGCGCCTTCCTGACCTGCCTGACCGTTTCGCGCGAAGTCGCATGGAGGCGGAGGACCTCCTGATCAAATCCGTGCCAAGTGACGGCCAGTCCGGAAATTGGGACCCTGCATTGCATCCGCGCACCGAAACGCCGCCAAACCCCGGCTGGTTTGCTCCGACCGAAGGTTCGGACGACGAAACACCTTCGATCCAAACATCAGCGAACGACGATCCGACGGTGCGCTCGGATGCCTCGGAGGGCGCTGACGACAATTGGGTCAGGTTAAGTGCTGGGCCAAGGCGCATCGACGAGCTTGCCGATTTCGTGGAATGGCTTGCGGATGCGAGACCGGAGGACGAGCAGGCCATAAGGGCTGAGATCAAGCGATATTTCTACGATGTCGGCGATCAGGGCAGCGCTAATGCGCTAAACAGCGCGCTTTCTGTTGTGCTCAGAGCCGGCACCACCGAGGATGATCGGCACAAAATACTCGATAGTCTCGATGTGTTTACGCGCGCCGATCCGGCGGCTTACGCTCAGACCCGCGACGCGGTCATCCTCGGCACGCTGCTCGCGGGTGGAATTCCAGCGGGCGTTGCAGGTGATCTGCCTTCAGCCGCGTGGAAACTCGGCTGGGCGGCGCGGGGTTACTATTTCAGCGAGCAACTCGGCGCCGATTTGCCGGCCACATTTAGAACCATAGATAGCTTTTCAAACGGCATTGCGACCAGCATCAAATCAATAGACCTGAATGCCGCGACCTATCAGGATGCCGCTCGCCTGACATACCGTCTTAATGCCTATATCGACAGGTAGCGACGTACGACGGCAGTGTGCTTGGTTCAATCCAGATCCTGCCAACGGATATCTGCGCTCGTGCGCTCAGCCTCGCAATTCCCAAAAGTAGCATGACGGCCGCGCAACGAGCTGCCATCCAAGCCGCGCAAATGCGGGCACAAGCACTCGGGGTCAACCTCACTATCACGGAATTCTAGGAGGCTGCCGTGCACTGTCAGGTGTACCTGCGAAAAGGGACCATATATCTGCCCACCCTGGGAATAGTGGAAAAGGGTTTTTACCGGGGTATCGAACCGGTGACCGTCGTGTCAGTTACAAATACCGAAGCTCTCCGCCAAGCCTTGTTGGCTACGATCACTCGCGGTAATCCGACGGTTCCGCGATTGCGCCGCAGCGAATATCCGCCCCCGATATTGCTGAAATATGCTGGAGTTAAGACTTGGTCCGCGTTCGACAACGGTACCTCGCTTTGGACCATTAGCGAGGTAGGTGGCCACTTTGTGATTGTAGCTTATCGGAAACTTCCAACTGGAGAGTCAGTGCAAAATAAAGGTGAGACGATCGAATTCCCGGTGGGGTCATCCGTCGATGCTGCAGTCGATCGTATGATCGAGATATTGCAGCACGCGGCCCAGCGATAAGCATCGCCAGAAAGAGCTACTGCGAAGCCACGCGAAATCCTGCGAGAGAATGTTAGTTTCCAGTTCCTCTCCCGCCGCCGCCGAATTTATGCTATTCTTTGCCGCATGAGCGTTAGGGAGAAGTCCGATGGACATCGATGTTGGCCTGCTTGACCATTACAACGTGTCGACCCGCAAGCTCGGAGAGACCGTGCGATTTTATGAGGAGGTGCTGGGTTTCGAGAACGGGCCGCGGCCACCGTTCAATTTCCCAGGAGCTTGGCTCTACAGCGCCGGCCATCCCGTTCTGCACCTCAACGACATTGCGCAAACCGACCGCGAACAGCGTGCCGATTCCGGCGTCATCGATCATGTCGCCTTCGGCAGTCGCGGCTTCGAGGCCATGAAGAAGCGTCTCGCCGGCAAGGGTCTCGATTATCGCGTCAACGAGGTCCCCAACAGCACCCGCCGCCAGATCTTCCTGCGCGATCCCAATAATGTCGAAATCGAGCTCAATTTCGACACCAAGAATGAGATGGCCTGAGCTGTCCCGCCTTTCGGTTTGAATCGGCGCCACGCCAGCTCTGTCAGGGCCGCGACTACGGCCCTCGGCAGGCCGCGCTTGCCCGGGCGCACCAACAATGCAAAAACGGCTCGATAAATAGAAACCAGGCGCCAAAAGTCGGAGAAAATCGCCCATGCGTACTGTTGCGCTCGAGGAGCATTTTGCGGTCCCGTCCATTGCCAGCCGCATTGATAAGGCCGTGCTCGCCCGCCGCGGCTATCGGCCGAGGACGCTGCCGAAAGACGCCCCTAGTCCACTCGAGCTTTTGGCCGAGGTCGGCGAGAGGCGGCTCAAATCGATGAATGATGCCGGTATTTCGGTCCAGGTGTTGTCAAACAGCGGCCCCGGTCCCGATCTCGTGGCCGGACCTGATGGCGTCGCCATGGCGCGCGAAACCAACGATCAACTGGCGAAGATCGTTACCGACCGCCCCGACCGCTTTGCCGGTTTCGCCGCGCTGCCGCTGCAGAGCCCGGACGCGGCTGCGAAAGAACTTTCACGCGCGGTAAAGGAGCTCGGATTTGTCGGCGCCATGGTGCACGGCACGACCGAAGGCCGCTTCCTCGATCACGCGAGCTTCGACCAGATCCTCGCTGCGGCGGAAGAGCTCGATGTGCCAATCTATATCCATCCCCACATTCCTCCCGAAGCGGTCCGCCAGGCTTATTTCTCCGACCTGCCGACGGGCGCGGGGCGCGTCCTCGAAACCGCGGGTTGGGGTTGGCACTCGGAAACCGCCATACATGTGCTGCGCATGGTGGTCGCCGGGACGCTCGACCGCCATCGTCGGCTCAAGCTGATAATCGGCCACATGGGCGAAATGCTGCCGATGATGCTCGATCGCGCCGACCAGGTGTTCGCGCTCGACGTTGACCACCTGCAGCGGCCCGTTAGCCGTACGGTTCTCGACCAAGTTTGGATTACGACCAGCGGCATTTTCAACGAGCCGCCCTTCCTCGCCGCGCTCCTGACATTCGGGATCGACCACATCATGTTCTCTGTCGATTATCCGTACGCACCCGATGCGCTCGGCCGCAAATTCCTGGAGCGCATATCGCTGTCGCCTGCCGACATGGAAAAGCTCACGCACGGCACCGCCGATGCCTTGCTCAAGTTGAAGGTCCGCTGAGCGGACCAAATGCCGCGGCGCATTTCCTGCAGCCGCGGCGTTTTAGTCATCCACTGAGCGAGCATAGCGGAGCATCGCATGGCTCTCTTCAGCCTGGCCGGGCAATCGCCGGAAGCGCCCGCTGGCCTCTGTTACGTGGCCGAGAATGCCGTCGTAATCGGCAAAGTTAGGCTCAAGCGCGGCTCCAGCGTCTGGTTCAATGCCGTGCTGCGCGGCGACAACGAATGGATCGAGATCGGCGAGCGCAGCAACGTTCAGGATAATTGCACGCTGCACACCGATCCCGGGTATCCGCTGACGTTGGGGGAAGGCTGTACGGTCGGCCACAACGCGGTCCTGCACGGCTGCACGATCGGTAACAACACGCTGATCGGCATGGGAGCGATCGTCATGAACGGCGCACGGGTCGGCGCCAATTGCATCATCGGCGCCGGTGCGCTTGTCGGCGAAAATAAGACGGTGCCCGATAATTCGCTGTTCGTCGGCTCGCCGGCGCGAAAGCTGCGCGATGTTGACGACGCAACACGTAGCGGCATTGCCAAGGCGGCGGAGATTTATTTCCAGCGCTGGCAGGACTATGCGGCTAACCTAAAGCGAGTTTCGTAATCAGTTCCGAGCGTATCGCTCATAGGCGCAATCAGTTGCAGACCCAATTGCCTTGATCGGGCCACGATAGCACGCGAAGTACCTCGGACGCGGAGCGGGCGCAGAGTGTTTCAGGCAAGGAATCCAGTTCGTCTTTGCCGCGTGGCGGAGGGCGCGTCGCCAATGGCGTCCCGTCGGCTGATCCGACGCCGCTTTCCCGAACTCGCGATCTGGTGCTTGCTTTCGGCAAGCTGTCTAGCGGTTTGCATGCCGGCTGTTGGAAAAAGCGCTCGCGTCTTGCCAATTCATTCCGTCGGCAAGCTCGATGCCGCCTACGAGGCGACGCTGCTGGGTTTTCCAATCGGCGATGTCACCTGGACAATCGACTTTCACGACAACCGGTATTCCGCCGCGGCACAGGGAGCCACTGCGGGCTTATTGCTTATTTTCTCGCGCGGTCATGGTACGGCCGAAGCGGATGGCAGCGTCGCCGGCAAGGAGCCGCTCGTCTCAAATTTTTTGCTCGACATCACCCATGGCAGCGCCTCGCAACAGGTCAAGATTCTGTTCAACCGCGGCAAGGCCAGTGAATCTTTGGAGCCGCCGCCGAAGCCAAATCCGCAACTTGTGCCGCTCGACGAGGCCTACCGCACCGGCGTGGTTGACCCGATGTCGGCGCTGCTTGTCAACGTGCCCGGCAACGTGGAAATGGCAGGGCCTGCCGCCTGTGCGCGCACGATTGCGGTGTTCGACGGCCGCATGCGCTTTAATCTGAAGCTGGCGTTCAAGCGGATCGAGCAAGTCCAGGTGCAGGACGGCTATCAGGGTCCTGCCGCGGTCTGTGCGGTCACCTTCACCCCATTGGGGGGATACGATCCGAACCGTTATGCGATCAAATATCTGCAAGCCGAGCGCGGCATGGAAATCTGGTTTGCCCCGCTGAGCGGCACCCGGCTGATGGTGCCATACCGGTTTTCGGTTCCGACGCCCATCGGCGTCGGGATCCTGCAGGCGACACGCCTTGTCTGGACCCGGCAGATCGGGCGCGCCGGTTCAATGAGCGCCAATTAACGCCGTCGGCTTTCCCGGCGCGGCATTGTGCGCGTCGCAGGCACTTCGATAGTCCCGCTATTTTGACGGAACGCCCGGCGGTGTTTACGCTCGGCAAGGAGCACGTTGGGCGCGGAATTTCACTCTGTAAGAGTTGGGGGGCACCGGGCGTATGATTGCAATTGCGACAGGCGGTGAGACGCGGCCGCGGCACGCCGCTTCCGCAGTGCGGCTGATCGTAGCGGCGTCGTTGGGTAATGCGCTCGAGTTCTACGAAATCCTGGTCTATGGCTATTTCGCCGTCACCATCGCGAAGGTGTTCTTTCCCGCGGCCAATCCCACCGTATCGCTTCTGGTGACGCTGGGTACCGTCGGCATTTCCTTTTTGGCCCGACCGGTCGGCGCGATCTTCCTCGGCAATTACGGCGACCGGCACGGGCGTAAGCGGGCACTGACGCTTTCGATCGGGCTGATGACGGTTGGGACCGCGCTGATGACGATGATGCCGAGTTATGCCTCGCTCGGATTGCTGTCGCCCTGTCTCGTCATCGCTGCGCGGTTGTTGCAAGGCTTTTCGGTCGGCGGCGAGTTTGCCGCATCGACAACTTTCCTTGTCGAACACCGCCCCGATCGCGCCGGGTTTTTCGCGAGCTGGCAATGGTCGAGCCAGGGGCTCGCGGCGCTGGTCGCCACCGGCTTCGGCGTACTACTGAGCGGTACGATGTCGGCGGCCGATTTGCAGGCGTGGGGCTGGCGCATTCCCTTTGCCTTCGGGTTGTTGATTGGTCCGATCGGCTACTACATTCGCAGCAATATGGAGGAGACGCCGGAATTCCGCGCCGCCCCTCCGCCGCAGGCGCCGATGCGCGATCTCATCATGACCCAATGGGATCGGGTCCTGCTGGTCATCGGTGCCGTGATCATCTCCACCAGCTCGCAATACATGCTGGTCTACATGCCGACTTACGCGATCCGCGAACTGCACCTGCCGCAATTTCTAAGTTATACCGCGGCGGTGGCCGCCGCAGGGTTACAAACCATCGTGGTGCCGTTCGTCGGCATCTGGGTCGACAGAGTCGGACAACGTCGCGTCATGCTGGGTGCTGCCGGCCTCTTCTTCATGACAGCCTATCCGGCCTTCGCGCTGCTCGTGGCGCATGCCTCTCTGAAGATGCTGATCCTGATGGTCTGCTGGATCGCACTGCTGAAGTCGTGCTACAGCGGCGCACTGCCATCCTACATGGCAAAAATATTTCCGGCGTCGACGCGCGTGAGCGGCCTGTCACTCAGTTATAATATCGGAGTAACGATTTTCGGCGGCTTCGCGCCAGTCATCGCGCAGATTCTGGTCGAAATCACCGGTTCGAAGCTGGCGCCGAGTTATTACATTATAGCGACGTCGTTGCTTAGCCTGATCGCGGTCACCATGTTGGGCCCGTACGAGAAAACCGCCTGAGACGGAAAGAGAATTCACATGAAAGCTGCATTCTTCATGGAATTCGGTGGTCCCGAAGTCCTGCAATACGGCGATGTGCCCGATCCCGTTGCAGCGGCCGATGAAGTTATCGTTGATGTTCACGCCGCGACCGTTAACGCCGCCGACTGGAAATTTCGCAGCGGGGAGTATTCGCGCCACGCGCAGGTGAAATTTCCGCAAATTCCGGGCCGGGATTTTTCCGGCGTTGTGGCGAAGCCCGGCGGCGACCTCAAGGTGGGCGACGCCGTGTTCGGCGTGCTCGAGCCGGGCAAGGAAGGCACCTATTGCGAGAAGATCGCGATTCGGGCTGCGGTGATCGGCAAGAAGCCGGAGCAGCTGTCGCATGTCGATGCGGCGGCGCTGGCGCTCACCGGTTTGACCGCGATCGACTCGCTCGAAGGGACGCTCAAGCTCAAGCGCGGCGAAACGATCCTGATCCAGGGCGGCGCCGGCGGCGTTGCCGGATTTGCCATCCAATTTGCGAAGTATCTCGGCGCGCGGGTCATCACCACGACCAGCGCCGCGAACATGGGCTATGTGCGCGGCCTCGGTGCCGACGAGGTTATCGACTACAACGCCCAGGATTTCACCAAAGTCGTGAAGAATTGCGACGCCGTGTTCGAGACGGTCGGCGGTGACGTAGCGCAAAAATCGTTCGCGGTGCTCAAGCCGGGCGGCCGCGCCGCGTTCATTGCCTCGGGCGCGCAACCGCCAAAGCCCGACCGCAGCGATGTGACGGCCTTGCGGCCGCCGGTGCCGCGCTCGCGCCAGGCCATGGAGCGGATCGCGCAGTTGTACACTGTGGGCGCCGTCAAGCCGCCCGAGGTCAAGCTGTTCAAGCTCTCACAGGCCGCCGAGGCGCAGCGCATGAGCCAGGGGCGGCATTTCCACGGCAAGCTGGTTTTCCAGGTTCGCTGAAGTCCGCTGGCGAACTGCGGCCGATCCTTCGCCTGCACTCACCAGCGGGCTCGCAGATATTCGTCGACGCACGCCGCGGATGCTTTGGCATATCTGCCACGGCGGCTGATGACTGCGCCGGTGAGCTGGCGCAGCGACAACGCCATCTCGGCGGCCTTCACCGCCACCGCAATGCCGTTGAGCACCAGCGCGCCGTCAATGACAAAGGGGCACTCGCGAGAGAACAGAAGCATCGGCAGGCCGCCGGCCGGCAGGATGACCTCGGCGCCGGCGGCAACCAGCGGACGTACCTGCTCAATGAAGTCGGCGCGGATTCGTGCGTAGGCATCGGCGTCGGTGAACGCGCGGATGAAACTTGGCAAGTCCATGTGCACGGCGCGCACCCCCGTCACGCGCCGGTCGAAGCAATGCGCGCGGACCTGCCGCTCGTGCCAGTCGATAAAACTCGGATCGATCGTCACCAGGCCTAGTCGCCCGCCCATGGTGAGCGCCGCCAGCATGCTCGCTTCGCCAAGTCCGACCACCGGAATGTCAACGGCGCCGCGGATTTCCAGGAGACCCGGCTCCTGGAAATGGCCAATGACGAAGGCGTCATAGCCGGCGCGTTCTGCTTCGAGTGCGTTGCGGATCGTCTGCGCCGCGCAGCGAAATTCGGTCAATGCATGGAAGTGCCGGTCAGGAGGGTCAAGCCCATGCACCTCAAACCGCGCGGTCGCAGCCGCGGCATGATCGAGAAATGCCTGCAGGCGCTCGATGTAAGGCTTCTGCTCGGTCGGATGGACGAAACTTTGATACCAGATCCGGGCAGGGCGGGTCGGTTCGGCCATGGCAATCCCCGTGTGGAATGAGGCGGAGAATTGTTGTCGCACCGGCACGCCGCCGCGCGCAATAGCGCCGGCCGTTGCTGCGGCTCAATCCCGAAATCGAAGAAGGAGACGCGCTATTGCGGGCGAACAACGTGCGTCGTCATGGCGAAATGGTTATTCGGACCGGTGAATTTTGGAAAGCGTTTAAAGTCGTCGCGCATCGCGTGTCGCACCGGCGAATGCAGCGCACTTTGGAGCGCATCTGTGCTGTCGAACACGACTTTGTTGCGCTGCATGAAATTCTGCCGCGTCCAGGGCAGGAGGCTTACCCAATCCACACGGGTGTAGATTTCAAGTTCGCGGATGCCAGGAAACTCCGCCATGTGGCTTATATGACTTCCGAAATAGTGCGCATGCCACGCATTCAAATCCTCGGCCTCGCCTTCGTACGACACCAGGTACGTACAGTGCGGCTCACCACGCGGCGTCTTAAAGGCCGGTTCGGGCACGGGAAACGGGCGAACGAACGTCGCCTGATGGGCGATTTCCGCGTGTGCGAGCGTGGGAAATTCGGCGCTTGAGGCCAGCGCCGCCAAATGTCCGCGGGGCGACAGCGCATTTTCAAGGTCCGGTAGCTCGGTGAAATAAAGCTGCAGCACGAGAGATGGCGTGGGGCCATCCTTGACGTAGGGATCGCTCGCGCTTGCCGCGGCATGAAGCAAGCCTTTAGCCAGCTTCGGGGTGGTTCGGACGAGCGCGTCAAGCTTTGAGTTTTCGACCGTTGACGGCGTGGCGGCGGAGCGAAAGCTGAGAAATAGGCACGTGGTCATAAGCACTCGCGGGTACGCGGTCCGGGGCGTGATTCCTGACGATCATTATACTAAGACTAGCCGGTCATGGGACGGTCGATTTGTCCGCTCGCCGCTACAGAAGCGATGGACGCCAGCGGTCGGTATCATGCACCAAGGGACCGGGAGAGCGAATTGACCATAAAGAAGACGTTTCGCATCTGGGCGCAGGGCGCCACCGATCAGATTGCCCACCACAATTACCTGGCGATGCTGCTGCCGCACATGAAGGCCTGCACCGACCCCGATTTCGAGCTGGAATTCAAGACCATGACGCCCTCGGTCACGACAGTGCATGCACTGTCTGAATTCCGCTTCTCACGCGAGGTGATCCGCGCCGCCATCCAGGCGGAGCGCGAGAATTATGATGTCTTCTTCATGAACCATTTCCAGGATGTAGGTCTCTATGACGCCCGGGCCTCCGTGAATATTCCCATCCTTGGCCTCGGTGAAGCGACCCTGCTGCATGCCTGTACGATGGGCCGCAAACTCGGCCTGCTTGCGATCAATCCCGCTTTCATCCCGACGCACGCCGAGCAGATTCATCGCTATGGGCTGCAACAACGCGTCGCCGGGATTCGCGCGATAAACGCCAGTATTGCGGACTACATGGAGGCTTTCGCCGCGCCGGCCAAAAAGGCCGCGCTGTGGACCCTTTTCGAGGGCGAGGCGCGACGCCTGATCGACGCCGGAGCCGACATTATCGTGCCGACTGGCGGCATTCCTATGATGCTGTTCGGTGACGATCCGGGCGCAAACATCGACGGCGCCCCGATCGTCAACGGCGTCACGGTGGTCATCAAGGCCGCCGAGATGGCGGTCAAGTTGAAGCGCCTCGGGTTTCCGGCCGCAAGCCGCCACCCGCAGTCCGGCTTTGTCCTGCCGTCGCCGCAGACGCGTCAGGAATTTTTGAATCATGGTTGAACGGTATCTCGACCTTGAATCAAACTCTCGTTTGCCTGTAGCAACGGCCACGTTTCTGGAGGTTCATCCGGCGGGACCGAAGACAGCAATGCTTGCGTATGCGGATGCTGCGGATTGGCGAAGACGTCGTCGATCGGTCCTTGTTCGACGATCTCGCCGCGATACATCACCAGCACGCGGCTGCAAAGGTGGCGCACGACCGAGAGATCGTGCGAAATAAATAGCATGGCGAAGCCGAGTTCGTCGCGCAGCCGCGCCAGGAGATTGAGGAGCTGTGCCTGGATTGAAACGTCGAGGCCGGAGACGATCTCGTCGGCGATCAGCAGCTTGGGGAGCTGACAAAGCGCACGTGCAATGTTGATGCGCTGGCGCTGGCCGCCCGATAGTTGGCCGGGCAGGCGGCCGCCGAAGTCGCCTGCAAGCCCGACTTCCGCCAGCAGCGCCGCAGCGCGCTCGCGCCGCTCCTCCCAGCTCGCATGACGGCTGCCCGCTTCCATCGCCTGGGTGACAATGCGGGCGACACGGCGGCGCGGGTTGAGCGCAGATTGCGGGTCTTGAAATACCATCTGCAGGCTTCCGGACTGACGCGCTCGCTCGCGCAGTGCCGGATCGGTCATGTCCTCGCCGTTGAACACGATCCGCCCACGCGACGGTTGTTCGAGCCCGACCAGCAGCTTCGCAATTGTGCTCTTGCCGCTGCCGCTTTCGCCGACCAGAGCGACAAACTCGTTCTCGCAGATGGCAAACGATGCGTCTTCGACCGCAGTCACCGTGGCACCGCCGCCAAGGAGCCCGCGGCTCATCCGGTAAATCTTGCCAAGACTTTGCACTTCCAGCACGCGCCGGCCGGCACGCACCAGGTTTTCATCGTCGGTCAGCAGCCGGGCCTCGCTGTCGTTGAGCACCAGGCCGTCGATGCGCTGCAGCACGCGGAGCAGCACGTCGCGCTGGATGTTGATCCACAGGTCCATCGTATCGGCGACAACGAGCGACGGTTTGTCGATCTGGTCGAGCACCTTCATTTGCAGCGACGGAGTGCCGTTGGCGAGAAATAGAAATTTGGCGCGGCGAAATTCGGGCGACAAC
>Ga0208480_1000858_pt1 | contig 11336 bp, 6 predicted proteins | sample NGESurshal092012_4_FD_184485 | JGI IMG/M metagenome (GOLD analysis project Ga0208480, IMG submission 184485) | Arctic peat soil microbial communities from Barrow, Alaska - NGEE Surface sample F53-1 shallow-092012 (SPAdes) | ecosystem: Environmental > Terrestrial > Soil > Wetlands > Peat ... | reverse complement strand
AACATGATGAATCTCACAGTCTTAACCGGCACCTGATGGACTTATGGGTGAAAATTTGAAGACTGACGGGCCGCCAGCGGTGCGCCTATTTTCCCGCGTCCAGTGTCAACCGGATTTTGGAAGCGAGTTCGTCACGGCGGTAGGGTTTGTTCAATAGGGGCACGTCGTGGTCCAGTCGTCCGAGCGGCACGATCGCGTTTTCCGTATAACCTGAAGTGAACAGCATCCGAAGGTCAGGCCGCAATTTCGCGGCGCGTTCGGCAAGCTGCGGCCCATTGATGCCGCCGGGCATAACCACATCGGTGAAGAGCAGATCGAAATAATTATCGCCTTGCTCCAGTATATGAAGGGCATTCCGCCCGTCGCACGTAGCGGTAGCCTTATAACCCAAGCTTTCCAGCAACGAAGTCACATGAGCGCGAACGAGATCGTTGTCTTCGACGACCAGAATGGATTCTGTGCCGGTTCGAACGGTTCCTTTGTGTTCAGGGGCTGCACGACTCTCGCTTTCGCCAAAAGCGTGCGGCAGATAAAGTTTAACCGTCGTGCCGTGATCACGTTCGGAATAGATTTTGGCATGGCCGTGTGATTGCTTGATAAAGCCATAGACCATGCTGAGGCCCAGACCAGTGCCGTTCCCGAGCGTCTTGGTCGTGAAAAACGGCTCGAACGCTTTCGCAACGATCTCGGGCGGCATGCCGGAACCTGTATCAGAAACCGCGATCACCACATACTCGCCGGGCACCACTTCATCGGTACTGTCGGCAAAGGTTCGATCTAAGTCGGTGTTGGCGGTTTCGATTGTGAGCTGGCCGCTGCCCGACATGGCATCGCGTGCGTTCAGGCAGAGATTGAGTACGGCGGATTCGAGTTGTCCCGGATCGACCAGGGCGGTTCCCGGATCGGCGGCGCACAGGATGGAAATTTCGACTTCTTCGCCGAGCGTGCGGCGCAGCAATCCCTGCATTCCCGTAATCAGCAGGTTCACATCGATAAGTTTCGGCTCCAGCGTCTGGCGCCGCGCGAATGCGAGCAAGCGATTGGTCAGTTCCGCGCCTCGTTCGGCGGCAGTGCGCGTCATGACCGCGAGACGACGGAAATTCTCGTCGTCCAGCGATTCGGCGAGCGTGTCCGCGTTGCCAAGAATGACCGTCAGAAGATTGTTGAAATCGTGCGCGATGCCGCCGGTCAGTTGACCAATCGCCTTCATCTTTTCCGACTGGCGCAGCTGCTCTTCCAGAGCTTGCCGTTCCGTCAGATCGCGCACGACAGAAAGCAGAACATCTCGCCCGCCAATTGTGGCGGTTTGCATCGAGACCTCGGCAGGAAAGATGCGACCGTCCTTGGTTTTGCCCTGCCAATCAAATCTTTGCGGGCGACCTGAGGCTGTCTTATCGATCCATTCCGCCGCCTGGTGTTGCGTATAGGGTGCTTCGTCAGAGAATGAGAGCGCTTGAATATCGCGGCCCACCAATTCGACCCGCGTATAGCCGAACATGGTGGCGCCGGCTTCATTGACGTCGATGAACATTCCGGTCCCCGCATCAAGGATAAAAATACCCTCGCTGATGGCGCTGAAGATGGATCGGAAGCGATCCTCGCTTGCAAGCAAAGCCGAATCCGCCTGCCGGCGCTCAAGGGCCACTTGGATCGTGGCATGCAGCTCGTGCTCGAGAAACGGTTTGATGAGATATCCGTACGGCCTAGTGGCCCGCGCCCGCGCCAGTGTGATTTCTCCGGAATAACCGGTGATGTAAATCACCGGAATTTGAAGTTCGGCGGGTATTCGCGCCGCCGTCTCAATTCCATCTATGAGGCCATCGAGATGGATATCCATGAGGACCACATCGGGGCGCAATTCGATTATCTTCTTCAGGGCGGCTTCCCCTGATGAGACGATGGCAACGACTTCATAGCTGAGCTTCAACAATTGCTGTTTCAACGGAAACGCGATAATCTCCTCATTCTCCACTATGATGATCTTTGTCGCGCTCATGATCCGACCGACAAACGCATTTCGGCCGCCGCGATTGGTGGTCCCGTGTCCAGCCAATGCTTGAGCGCGCTGGACGATAGTTCGCAGGAGGTATACAACATAGCGATCAGCTGATCGGAAAGCGCGTCGTCCTGATTTGTGCAGGAGGCTTCCAGAATCTGCGCTAGCGCGCTCGTCTGTTTCGCGCCGACATTGCCAGCGGTGCTGACAATCATATGGGCTTGCCGGGAAACGCCATCGAAATCTCCCATCGTACGACGCTCCGCGAGCAATGCGAGCCGGGCTTCGACATCAAGCATATAGAGCGACGCAAGAGTCCTGATCTTTGACAGGGAAAACACCGATCCGAATGTGTTTAGCTGCTCAAGATCAAGCACCGGAAGTTCGTCGATTTGTATAAGGCTGGATTGCTCGCTGAGTTTCTCCACGGCCGTGATGGGAAAGGGCTTCGAGCTTCGATCGGAGACTTTCGCGAGTGTATACAAAAGCAAAGCGGGTTGAAAAGGTTTTGAAATATAGTCGTCCATTCCCGCCTCAAGGTATTCTTCTCTTGCCCCCGCCATTGCATGTGCGGTTACGGCAATGATAGGAACGCTGCTTTTGGGTTCAGGCAACGCGCGAATCTGGCGGGCTGCGCCCACGCCATCGAGTTCCGGCATCTGTATATCCATCAGAACAACGTCGAAATCGGAACGGCGAACCGCTTCGACGGCCTGAAGGCCGTTGACGGCAATTTCGACGCTGTGTCCGGCTTTGTTCAGAACCAATGTCGCAAATTGCTGATTGATCCTGTTGTCTTCGGCCAAAAGAACGTGGAGCGAACGACTGGCAGGCGCCCTCAGCCGTTCCTCGGAATTGGCGTCGTTTCGATTAAGGGGCGACGAGATTGTTTCAACCATGGCGATCTACTCCTGTGAGAGGAAATAAAAAGTGAGTGCATTGCCGTCGGATAAGCAGGGATCTATTCCGACATCAAGTAGCGACCACTACGTCCATTTCGGGCCTAGCTCGCAAGCGCCGATGGCATGTCTGCCAATCTTCGGTCTGACCATGCCTTCAGAGCTGCGGATGAAGATTCGCAGGACGCCACCAACTCGCCGACCAATTGACGGGAGCGTTCCTGGCCTACGCTTTGGCAAGCCGTTTCCAGACGTTGCGCAATCGCGCTCGTTCGCATGGCGCCAAGATTGCCTGCTGTGCCTATGATGATGTGGGCCTGTCGTGAAACATTCCCAAAATCGTTCTTGGCAGATAGCTCGGCGATGCTCGCGAGATGCTGCTCAAGATCGACAAAATAGAGCGAGACGAAATCTTTGAGCGCACCGAAGGGCAGGGCGTCTTCCAGATCGGTTAACTTTCTCAGATCAAGCAACGGCAGCGCGTTGATTTCGTCATTGTCGGTGGCTTCGACTCGTGTCGTAGCGATGTTGCCAATGAGAGATTGTGGCGTCGCATCTCTGACGACGATGCCCGCGAGCTTGGACAATAGCAGCCCCGGTTGAATGGGCTTCGAAATATAGTCGTTCATTCCTGCGGCGAGATATTCTTCTTTGGCGCCGGCCATCGCATTCGCCGTCATGGCGATGATAGGGATGCTGCGCTTCGGCTCGGGTAGCGCGCGAATCTCGCGGGTCGCGTCCATGCCGCCAAGCTCAGGCATCTGAATGTCCATCAGTACGACATCGAATGTGGAGTGGCGGACGGCGTCGACAGCTTGATGGCCATTCTCCACCACTTCGACGCTATGCCCGGCCTTGCTCAACAGCACCGTGGTGAATTTCTGATTGATCTTGTTGTCTTCGGCGAGAAGGATGTGTAGCGGCCGATGAGTGAGGTGTTGCGCGGGCCCCCGTTTCGCGGGGGTGTCACCGCCAGACATCGACAGCCCGGGTGGCCCTGCTCGTGTACTGTAGATATTGATTAATGTATCGAGAAGTTCTTGCTGGCGAACTGGCTTTTCAAGGATCGCCTCCAGATGCAAATCGGCGACATTTTTGATGGTTCCCCGACCGCCAGAAGAAACGATCACGAGCTTAGTTTCGCTAAGATGATCGTTCGCTCGTATCCTTTTAACCAGTGCATCACCGGATAATCCTGGCATCATCTGATCGAGGAAGACCAAGTCGTAAGGCTTACCACGATGCCATGCCCGTTCGAGTTCGGCCATTGCCGCAAAGCCATCGCCGCTGCTGGTGACCGACATGCCGAAGGCTTTCAATTGCCTGCTCATGATCGTCAAGTTCATCTCGACGTCATCGACGAGAAGAACGCGCAACGTCTTGAAGTGAGCCGGAAGTGTCTCGCGCTCAGCGATATGGGCGGTCGATTTCTCAAAGGGGATCTCGAACCAGAAGGTCGAGCCTACGCCGACGCGGGTGGTGACGCCAATTTCGCCATGCATGAGTTCGACAAGTTGTTTGCAGATAGCAAGGCCTAAGCCTGTACCTCCAAAGCGGCGGGTCATCGAGCTGTCGGCCTGGCTAAATTTCTGAAATAGTTTTTGGCGCACGCTTTCTGCCATCCCCATACCCGTATCGGCAACTTCGAAGCGCAATGGCACAATGTTATTGTCGCTAACCGATATATGGCCGAGCTTCACGACTACCTCGATAGAAACACCCCCTTTTTCCGTAAACTTGATGGCATTGTTGAGAAGATTGAGAAGAATCTGGCGAACGCGCGTCGGGTCGCCGCGATAAGCGCCACGGGCCGCAGGCTCAATGAACATCACCATGTCGATCTGTTTCTGGCGTGCCTTGGGCGCCATAAGAGCCGCAGCACTTTCCACCGTCGCGACGAGATCAAAGTCAATGTTTTCGATTTCGAACTTGCCAGCTTCGAGCTTCGAAATATCCAGAATGTCGTTCACGACCGTCAGCAATGCCTCGCCGGATTCGGCTACGATCTCCGCGAATCCGCGCTGCTCCGAATCCAGAGTTGTTTCGAGAAGCAGATTTGTCATCCCGAGAATTCCGTTCATCGGAGTTCGGATTTCATGACTCATATTGGCGAGAAACTCGGATTTTGCCCGGGTCCCGGCTTCAGCCTCGTCTTTTGCCATGCGCAAGGTGACCGCAGCTTGCTTGAAGTGTGCAATCGCAGTCGCCAGTCGGCCGATTTCGTCGTCGCGGGCCGCCACCGGTACGTCCACTTTGGAATTACCGTCAGCGAGTTCTCCTATTGCCTGTGTCATCGATAAGAGGGGCACAATTACCACCCGCACCAATACCGCAAACACCGCGACCGCGGCACAGATTGAGAGCAGAATCGCCGCCAGAATGACATAGGTGGAACGGTTTTCTGTGGCCGTTCCCTTAAGGCTTGCTGCGTCTGCCTGCGCAGTGTTGATCGCGATGAATCGATCGACGAGGTGATTTGTCTGGTCGAAGTTTCCGTCCAACCGACCCATGAAGAGCGCTTGGGCTTCGCCGATTCGATGGGCGCGCGATAGCGCAATGAATTCGTCGTTGGTATAAAAAAGCGAAGGCATTTTTTCATTGAGTGAAGAAACGATTCGGCCTTCCTCGGCGCTATCTACTGCGGCGGGAAGTCTTTTGAGATCGTCCGCGATTGCTCTTTTCGAGGCGGAAAGAGAATTTTCTGCTTCGGCCCTGATGGTAGGATCGACTGCCAGCATATGATCGGCGTCCGCTACTCGCATATCGCCGACTTCACTGTCCAGACGACCGCCGGCTACCACGCCGGGAAGAACATTGGAATTCGAATAGCGATTGAGATCTGCCATGGTTGCGAATTGCGACAGCGAGAAGGCTCCTAACCCACAAATGAGCGCCAGCATGACGCCGAATGACACAAAGAATTTCGCTTTTATGCTGACGAATTTCATGACTTTGTCCCTACGCGCTGTGCTGGTTGGCTTCGACGCGCCACGATCCGCTTGCGACCGATTACGAATGCTATGGGGTCACACGATCTCAGCTACGACGTTCGTTTATCCAACGAAGTTGGAGGCGTTGCTAAGCACTCTTGCACCGTAATTTGCGCGCGAATGCTCTACGACCTGTTAAATAAAGCAGTGGTTGTTACAGTTACTCGTAAATAAGAGCATGTGATGCCTTTGAACGTCGCAGGAACTCTATCCAACGCAAGTAATGTTTAAGTGTGGAACTTTTGTTGCGTGTTTAAAAAGGTGCGGGCTCAAATTTGCCGCTGATAGTCTTAAATTTCCGCGTTTCTTGTGTGCGCCCAGGGATCTGGCCGAATGGCACTTGCACCCGTTCAGTCTATCAATCCCAATGTCGGGAGTCTCAGTGATCAATAATGATACAAATATCTCTATAAAGTCGTGCTGATCTATCATAGTGCCTCATGCCCACGGAATTCCAACGCCGGAAGCGATCCTTGAATGAGATCGGCTGCCAAAATTCAGAAGGATTGGGGAGACCGTCTCAGCAGTCGCGCCGCGCTCTATGTCGAAGCGATGAGCGGATTGCGAAGCGTTCAGGATCAATATGGATTGGAAACGGGTGCCGACGTGGTTCGGCGGTTTCTGCTCAATGCAGGGGCTTGGCGAGGGCACGTCGCGCAACAAAAAAAAAGAATTGGGCGATGTTCTAAAGGGCCATGGCAGGAATTAGCCATGGCGAGGCCTGTGGCGTCCCCTAAATCATGACCATCATACGATCAACCAGCATCTATCTACTTGAAAATGCTCTGCGAAATCTATGTCTCCGACGAACGTACAGCTGGTTTCGAGAGCCTGTTCATCACCACTCACCTGTCGTGACGGCTAATCGATCAGAAGACATGAGTATCGCCGCAGCCCAGAAATCGTGATAGTATTAACGGTATTGAGCGCGACTCCGATTGATAAACGGTCGTTTGAGAACAATGAAGAACGGTGAAAAGTCGTCTGTATCAAGTCAAAGCGGTCGCGCCGCGATCGAACGGCGGTCCTTGCTGACGAAAGGTCTAGCCCGCGGCTCTGAAGATTTCCCGGTTGTTGGTATCGGTTCCTCGGCGGGGGGCTCGACGCCTGCAGAAAATTCATGGACGCGTTGCCTGCCGGCAACGGTATGGCCTTCATCCTGATTCAACATTTGGATCCAACTCACGAAAGCATGATGGTGGACCTGCTGGCCGGGCACACATCGATGATCGCGCGGCAAGCAGCCGATGGAATGCCGATCAAGCGCGACCATCTTTATGTCATTCCGCCCGGAACCTATCTTTCTGTCGGTAACGGCGCGTCGCACCTATCGCAACCACAGGCGCATCACGGTGCGCGCCTGCCTTTCGATTTTTTGTTGCACTCGCTGGCGGAAGAGTACGGCGCGCGCGCCATCTGCGCGGTTCTTTCAGGGACAGGAGCCGACGGCAGCCTTGGGCTGAGAACCGTTAAGGAAAAAGGCGGGTTCGTCATCGCCCAAGATCCGGACTAGGCCGGTTATGACGGCATGCCACGCGGCGCAATCATGACAGGCGCAGTGGACCTTGTGCTTCCGGTGGCGGAGATTCCAGAAGCGCTCGTCAAGCGCGACCCGCAAAAGACTGTCACTCACGCAAGAGATGGCTCGGCATCGCGGGATGGAGCGCCGGATTGGTTGCCCAAGATCATCGATCTTCTGCACACGAAGACCGCTCACGATTTCAGGCTTTACAAACAAGGCACGCTGCAGCGCCGGATCGAGCGGCGCATGGCGATGGCGATGAGCGGCGCCGACGACATGGAGCGGTATCTCGAAATTCTGCGAGGCGATGCAAATGAGCTTGAACTTCTTGCCAAGGACTTGCTCATCAATGTCACAAGCTTTTTTCGTGATCCGAAAGTGTTTGAGTTGCTGGAAAAGAAGATCATTCCCGATCTGGTTCGCAACCAGACGTCCGATCAGCCCCTGCGCATCTGGATCGCCGGATGCAGCACGGGCGAGGAGACCTATTCTCTCGCTATGCTCTTTCGCGAAGCCATTGCGGCGGCGAAACGCAATATCAAGCTGCAGGTATTCGCCTCCGATGTTGATCCGGACGCCGTAGCGCGCGCGGGGGGGGCTCTATCCGGAAACGATTGAGGCTGACGTGTCGCCCGCGCGGCTTGCCCGCTTCTTTTCGAGGGACGAGCACAGTTACAGGATCTTGCCTGAGCTACGCGTAGCGGTGATCTTCACGGTCCAGGATGTGCTGGCCGATCCGCCATTCTCGCGCCTCGATCTGGTTCATGCCGCAATCTTCTGATCTATTTGCGAAACGAGGCGCAGGCGAAAGTTATTTCTCTTTTTCACTTTGCGCTGCGCGAGGGGGGCATTCTTCTTCTCGGCAATTCGGAAACGGTCGGCAACGCCGAAGGCCGTTTCGAGGTGATATCCAAGCCGGAGCGGCTCTATCGGCACATCGGCCGAAGCCGGCCGGGAGAACTGGGTTTTCGAGGAGCGCCGGTGAGGGTGTGCGAGTCCTTGCGCGCGTTGGCAAAACCGAAGCGCCATCGCGTCAAACCGTTCTCGCCGACCTTAGCCGTCGGCTGGCGATGGAGAACTATGCGCCGGCGGCAATGCTGATCAACCGCAAGCATGAATGTCTCTATTCGCTGGGATCGACGGACCGATATCTGCGCATGGCGCCGGGGCACCCAACACATGGTTTGCTTGCCATGGCACATGAAGATGTTCGCATCAAGCTTAGGTCGGCAATCCAGCGCGCTGGTCAGGAAAACAAGCGCATTGTCGTTTCGGGCGGCCGGGTGAACCACAATGGCAACTTGCTCTCGTTCAGCATCGCCGTACAGCCGGTAGTGAGCGAAAGCGAAGAGTTGCTGCTGATTTGCTTCATTGACGAACCCAGATACGAGCGCAAGCAAGATCGTCCAGTTGCCATGGAAGGCGTTCCACGAGTTGCCGAGCTTGAGGAAGAACTCGAAGCGACAAGAATGGAATTGCAGGGCGCCATCCGCAATCTTGAGATTTCGAGCGAAGAGCAAAAGGCGATCAACGAAGAAGCATTGTCCGTCAACGAGGAATATCAATCCACGAACGAAGAGTTGCTCACCTCCAAGGAGGAACTGAAATCGCTCAACGAAGAACTTACCGCCCTCAACAGCCAACTTCAGGAGACGTTGGAGCGGCAGCGTACGACGTCCAACGATCTGCAGAATGTTCTTTACAGCACCGACGTCGCAACCTCGTTTCTCGACACGCACCTTAATATCCGCTTCTTCACGCCCGCTACCAAATCGCTTTTCAATGTTATTCCGGGAGATGTCGGGCGGCCGCTTGCGGATTTAAGCTCGCTGGCTGCGGATGGCGCGCTTCCGGCGGATGCAAGGACGGTGCTGCATACGCTCGCACCTATTGAATGCGAGATCGAAGCGCGCAGTAGCGCGTGGTACGCCCGTCGCATATTGCCTTACCGCACCCAGGACAACGGGGTTGAGGGCGTCGTCATCACCTTTGCCGACATCACCGAGCGCAGACACGCGGCGGACGCGCTGGAAGTGGCCAGACCTGCCGACAGGCAGGTGCCTGCGCTCTGGCGCATCGTAAGGGCTCATCCGAGTTATCTCGGGTCAAACCAGTTGTCGCCTGCGTTAATAGTGAACAAAATTTATTCGTGACTGTAGCTTCTACCGACATGCTACGATGATTTGGACGTGAACTGGTCGGCGATGCGACAGCGGGCCCCGTCAACCTCATTCCCGCCAAACCACAGATCTGTTTGAGAGAACGACATCCGCTGACATCGGCAACTACTACAATCGCCGTTTCGAATGTAGAAGTAAACTATGGCGGCCAAGCACGCTTCGCGGCGATACAATTGGCAGGATCATCCTTGAGCCCATGTATGCAACAACAACGGGTATAATTAACTCGGCGTTGGATAGCGCTTCCTTCTCACTCGTCGCCCGCGCCAGACTACACGGGAAGTTTCAGTCGACAAATCACGCCGCCGGGTAAAAATTGCAATTCGGGTTCGCCGAGATCCGATTTGAGTGCAGTCTCGATAAGGCGCGAGCCGAAGCCTCGGCGCTTCGGTTGAACAACGGCCGGGCCACCCGATTCTTGCCATTTGAGAATTGCAAATGGGGGAGCCTCGGCTTGCAACTCCCAGGTAATGCTCACATGTCCGTCGTTGTTTGACAGTGCGCCGTATTTGGAAGCGTTTGTCGCGAGTTCATGAATAGCCATGGTGAGCAGCGTTGACTTGCTGGCGTCGAGCCACACCTGTGGCCCATCAATCAAAAAGCAATCACGATGTTTCGTCCGGAACGGCTCAAGCGTGCGATCCACGAGTTCAAATAGCGAGGCGCGGTCCCAATTTTCTTTCGTCAGAACATCATGGGCATGAGAAAGCGAATGCAGGCGCGCAATGAACGCGTTGCGTTCCTCAATCGACGTGCTCCGTAAAGTTTGCATCGCTATGGCTTGCACAGTGGAGAGCGTATTCTTGATGCGATGCTTGATCTCCGCGACGAGAAGACTCTGCCGTTCCTGAGCGAACTTTCGGTCTGTAATGTCTCTTGCGATTTTCGATGCGCCGATCACCCGGCCAGCGGCGTCTCTGATCGGCGACACCGTCAGCGAAATATCGACAAGACTGCCGTCTTTGCGCACGCGCTGGGTTTCATAATGATCAATGCGATCGCCGCGTCGAATGCGGGCTAGAATCTCCGGTTCCTCATCAATGCGCTCGGGAGGAATCAACATTGAGACGGGCTTTCCTATGGTTTCTTCCGCTGTATAGCCGAATAGGCGTTCGGCGCCGGGATTCCAGCTGTTGATGATGCCATTGAGATTCTTGCTCAGGATTGCGTCATCGGAGGACTCGACGATGGCCGTGAAACGATCCACGACGGCATCGGATCGCGCCAGTTCCTGCTCAGATCTTCGGAATGCGCCGAGAGACAGTACCGTCTGATAGGCAAGGCCCGCAAAATTTCCTAGATTGGTCATGAGCCGCAGGTCTTCGGCATCGAAACAGCGGCTCGAATCATGGAGCACGACCCAGATGGTGCCGCGTGCTTTGCCATCGACATAGAAGGGTAGCAACAATGCTTCTTCAAGGAGCGGGCTTACTTCCGCGAAATATGGAAAGTCGCGTTCCGGATGGGAAAACAACAACGGCATGTTGCGATCAAGGACCATTCCGCATGGGCCAAAATCACGCGGTGTTCCGCCATTCAGATGCGAAGCCCACTCGCCGGAGATGGCGCGCCAATGAAAATTCTGCTGTTGATCTTCATCTTCAAGCAAACTGAGCCCAGCCGAGTGTGCATCGCAAAGTGTCAGCGCGGTGTCTGCCAGTTTTTGCAATATCCGGTCCGGCGACGTGGCCATTGTTTGTGCGAGCGCGACCAAAGCGAGGTTCTCCGCCGCATGGTTGGGTGGACGCG
>Ga0208480_1000857_pt1 | contig 11344 bp, 14 predicted proteins | sample NGESurshal092012_4_FD_184485 | JGI IMG/M metagenome (GOLD analysis project Ga0208480, IMG submission 184485) | Arctic peat soil microbial communities from Barrow, Alaska - NGEE Surface sample F53-1 shallow-092012 (SPAdes) | ecosystem: Environmental > Terrestrial > Soil > Wetlands > Peat ... | reverse complement strand
AGCGACTCGCTCGAGCGCGCGCGCCCGCCGAGCCGGCGGGCCGGCGGGCCGGTCAGGCCTCGATCGCCTCGAACGCTGCCTCGAGCTCGAGCGCGTCCTGGGAATCGGCCGCCCGCGCGGATCCGGGTCGACCGGTCACCGGGCGCAGGACGACGGCGGCGACGACCACTCCGACGGCGACGACGACCGCGGCGACCGTGAAGGCGAGGTGGTAGCCGCCGGTGAGGGCGTTGGCGAGCGGCTGGCCGTGCGCGGTGAGTGCCTTGGTGTGGTTGGTCGCCACCGTGCCGAGGACGGCCAGGCCGAGGGCTGCGGAGACCTGCATCGAGACGTTGACGATGCCCGACCCGAGACCGGCGTCGGCCGGCGGTACGTCGGCCATCGCGATCGTCAGCAGCGGCATGAACGAGCTCCCGGCGCCGAGGCCGAGCAGGAGGAAGGCGAGAAAGATCGTCGGGAAGAAGCCGGCGCCGACACCAGCGGTCGAGAGCAGGACAAGTGATGCGACGCCGCACAGGAGGCCGGGAATCAGGACGCGCATCGCGCCGAAGCGTGCGACCAGTCGGGCGGGGATGCCGAGCAGTGAAAGCGTGGCGACGGTGAGTGTCATCGGCAGGAAGGCGACGCCGGTCTCGACGGCGGAGTAGTGGAGGACGTGCTGGAGGTAGAGGGCCCCGAGGAAGAACGTCGTGAACATCCCGGTGACGAGGAACCCGCGGACGGCGCTCGAGCCGATCAGACCGCGGAGGCGGAGGATCCGCAGGGGCATGATCGGGTTCGAGATGCGTGACTCGAGCCGCAGGAAGGCGGCCAGGAGGACGACGGCGAGACCGCCGAAGCCGAGTGTGTGGGCCGAGGTCCACCCGTAGGTCGTGACCTCGACGATCGCGTAGACGCCGATCATCAGGGCGAGGGTCACGAGCGCCGAGCCGAGCACGTCGACGCCGTTCTTCAGGCCGAGTCCGACGTTCTCGGTGATCAGGGACCTCCCCATCAGGACGGTGACGAGGCCGATCGGGAGGTTGATGAAGAAGATCCAGTGCCAGTTGATCGCCTGGGTCAGGGCGCCGCCGGCGAGCAGGCCGATCGAGCCGCCGGAGACGACGACGAACATGTAGGCGCTCATCGCCTTGGCCCGGTCGACGGGGAGGGGGAACTCGGTGACGATGATCGCGAGGATCACGGAGACCGAGAGGGCGCCGCCGGCGCCCTGGACGAAGCGGGCGGCGATCAGCAGGGCCTGGCTGTCGGCGAGGCCGCAGACGGCGGAGGCGGCCGTGAAGAGGAGCACGCCGCTGAGGAAGACCCGCTTGCGGCCGATCAGGTCGCCGAGCCGGCCGGCCATCAGGAGGAAGCTGCCGAACGAGATCAGGTAGGCGTTGATGACCCAGGTCAGGCTCGACTGGGTGAAGTCGAGGTCGTGTTGGATCGAGGGGAGGGCGACGTTGACGACGGTCGTGTCGAGGACGCTCATCAGCTGGCCGAGGCAGACGACGACGAGGGCGATCCAGCGGCGGCGATCGCTTGGGGTTGTGGCGGCGATGGAAGGCATTTGACTCCGGCGTTGCGGGTAAGGTCGAAGGCAACCGCAAAGTCTTTGCTGCGGCGGCGATGATCAGTGTAGCAAAGACGATCTCTACCACCGGGACCCCAGGTAAGACTGGTAGGATTGTTTCGAGATGGTGAACAGCGAAAAGCCCCCGGGCTCATTGGCCCTGTTGAGTCGTCTGGCAAAGATGGTCTACCGGCGAAGCTCGGAGGAGCGGCTGGGGATGACGCTCCGCCACTTCGTCACGCTGAGCTATCTCCGCGACCATCCGAGCGCGCCGCAGCAGGATCTGGGCGATGCCCTGTGCATCGACGCCAGTAACCTCGTCCTCCTGCTCAACGAGGTCGAGAGCGCCGGGCTGGCCGAGCGCCGGCGGGACCCGACCGATCGCCGTCGCCATCTGGTTCGTCTGACGCCGGCCGGCGAGAGCGCGCTGGGGCTGGCCGAGCAGGAGCAGGCGACGATCGAGGCGGAGATCCTCCACACGCTGAGCACCGACGAGCGGGCAACCCTCCGCCGACTGCTGGCCCGGGCGCTCGCCGACGTCGAGCCGAGCTCGGGGACGTCGGATCCCCTGCCGGGCGCATCGGCACGGCCGGTCGATGGGTCGGCGGCGGTGACCACGAGCGGTGTCGGCGCCGCTGCAGCGGGCTGACCGGTCGGCTGCCGGCCGGAGGCTGGGTGGCGGCCGTCGTGATCGGGCTCGCGCTCTGGGAGTACGACCCGCCGCAGTGGAGCGTCAGTAGGTGTAGCCGGGCGGGTAGCTCGGCGGCGGCGGAGCAGGGGTCGTCGGGGCCGGAGTCGGAGTTGGGGTCGTGGTCGGAGCGGGGGTCATCGGCGGCACGGTAGGGGTCGGCGGTGGGGTCGTGGGCGCCGGCGTCGTGGTGGTCGGGGCGGGTGTCGGCGGCTTGGGAGTCGGGACCGTGCCGGCGGTCGGTGAGTCGACGTGCCAGGTACCGCCGAAGCTGCGGATCCCGTTGCCGTTGGCCTGACCCCTGGCGTGATCGGCGGCGAAGCGGTAGAGCGGTCGCCCGCGGAGCGTCAGCTGGAAGCGGCCGTCGGTGCGGTGGAGGATTCCGAGCGGCCCGACGACACCCTTGCCGAGGGTGAGCTTGGCGCGAGCGGAGCTGACCGTGGCGGGAGGCCACGCGGTCAGGCATTTGCGGGTGACGCAGAGCAGGTGATGTGCGGTCTCGGGACTCAGCACGTAGAGCGTGCGACCCTCCGCGTCGGCGGTGACGGAGTGAGCGAGGGCGGCGTTCGGCGCCGCGCCGACCGTGGCGGCCACGCTGCGGCCGAACGCCTGGGCCCCGAACATCGCGGCGATCACGACGGCCAGCACGGCGGCACCGGCGCCGATCGCCTGGATCCTTCTGCGGGCGGGGTTCATGCCGTGACCGTGAGCGTTCCCTGCATGCCGGCCATCTGGTGGCCCGCCACCGAGCAGTAGAAGGTGTACTTGCCGGCCTTCAGGTCGAGCGAGAGCGTCTTCGTAGCACCCGAGAAGGTCGGTGTCGCGCCGAGTACGGCGCCGGATGACGACGCGACGGTCAGGTTGTGTCCGACGGAGGCCATGTTCGTGAAGGCGATCGTCACGTGGCCGGCGGTTGTCGTCAGGGACGTCGTGTTGAACATCAGCGACCCGTCCGGGCTCGCCGTCACGGTGAGGGCGTGCGCGGTGGCCGAGCTCGTCGCGACGGGCGCGGTGGTGGCCGGGGCGGGGTTGGTCGGCGCGGGCGTCGAGCTGTAGCTGTTGGAGCTGCCGCAGCCGGCGAGCAGGACGAGGCCGCTGGCTGCCGCGAGGAGCGGGGCCGCACGGGCCGAGAGGTGAAGTCTCATCAGGGATCCTCCGGGGTTTTTTGACGTCATCCCGGAAGACCCCGCCGACGGGCGATCCTTCCCCAGCAGACGGGCGGGCGGGTTGTAGTGGAGAATCCGGTGCGTGCCGGTCAGCGCCAGCCCGCCAGGCCTGAGGGTCGTCGAGCACGAGTTCTCGGTGCCGCTCGACCACGCGCTGCCCGACGGGGAGCGGATCGTCGTGTTCGGACGTGAGGTCGCCGATCCCGAAGGCCTCGACCGCCCGTTTCTCGTCTTCCTCCAGGGCGGTCCGGGCCACGAGGCGTCGCGGCCGACACGCAATCCGAGCGGACCTGGATGGCTTGATCGGGCGCTCCTGGATTTCCGGGTCCTGATGCTCGATCAGCGGGGAACCGGGCGCTCGACGCCGATCGGCGCGCCCTTCGATGTCGACCCTGGGGCGACGGCCGAGCGGCTGACCCACTTCCGGGCGGATGCGATCGTCCGTGACGCCGAACGGATCCGGCGGGAGCTTGGAATCGAGCGGTGGAGCGTGCTCGGCCAGAGCTTCGGCGGCCTGTGCGTCGTGAGCTACCTCTCGCTCGCGCCTGAGGGCCTGCGAGAGGCCTTCGTGACCGGGGGACTGCCGCCGGTGGGCAACCGGATCGACGATGTCTATCGGGCGACGTACGAGGGGACGCTCGCCGCGAGCCGGGCGCACTACGCGCGCTACCCGGGCGACCGCGAACGGGTGGTGGAGCTGCACAAGCGGGTCGAGGCGGACGACCTGCGGCTGCCATCCGGCGATCGGCTCAGCTCGCGACGCGTGCGGCAGCTAGGTGGTTCCCTGGGATTCAGCGCGTCGTCGGAGAAGCTCCACTACCTGCTGGAGCTGGCGCCGGAGTCACCGGCATTTCTCCATGACGTCGACGCGGCCCTGCCGTTTGCCCGCAACCCGTTGTACGCGGTTCTCCACGAGGCGTGCTGGGCCGACGGGGGGACGACCCGGTGGTCGGCGGAGCGGATGCTGCCGGGCACGTACGAGGGTGAGCCGGAGCTGTTCACGGGCGAACATGTCTTCCCGTGGATGTTCGACGAATACACGGGCCTGCGGCCGCTGCGCGACGCCGCGGAGCGGCTGGCCGAGCACGACTGGCCGCGACTGTATGACGCCGAGCGGCTGGCGGCCAACGAGGTGCCGGTGGCGGCGGCGATCTACGCGGAGGACATGTACGTCCCGCGTGAGTTCTCCGAGGAGACGGCCGCGGGGATCCGGGGTCTGCGACCGTGGGTGACCAACGAGTTCCACCACGACGGGCTGCGGATTGACGGCGAACGCGTCCTTGGTCGGCTGATCGACCTGGTTCGCGGCCGGGTCTGACGAGCCGTCTCACGGACCCGGACGTGGCGTGACTCGCGGGCCGGACGTGGCGAGAGCACCCGTTGGCCGGACGTGGCGAGATGACTCGCAAGCCGGACGTGAACGGGCGGGTCAGCGGGCGAAGGACGTCTCGGCGGTGAGCGACTGGGCGAACGCGGCGATCAGTCGGGCAGTTGCGGAGATGTCGTCGAGCTGGACCATCTCGACCGGCGAGTGCATGTAGCGCAGGGCGATCGAGACTCCGCCGGTGGGAATCCCGGCGCGCGAAAGGTGGATGGCGTCGGCGTCGGTGCCGGTCGAGCGGGCGGAGGCGGCGATCGTGAAGGGGATCTCCTCACGCTTGGCGGCGTCGTGGAGGAGCTCGAAGACGACCGGGTTCAGGACGGATCCCCGCTCGATGATCGGTCCGTCGCCGAACTCGTGCTTGCCGATCTCGTTGACGTCGACGCCTGGGGATCCGGTCTCGTGGGTGACGTCGACGACGATCGCGACGTCGGGCTCGAGACTGTAGGCGGAGGTCCGGGCGCCGCCGAAGGTGATCTCCTCCTGGACGACGCCGCAGGCGGCGACGTCGCCGGGCGCGCCGCCGCTCTGAGCGACGATCCGGGCGGCCTCGAGGGCGATGAAGGCTCCGAGTCGGTTGTCCATCGAGCGGGAGACGAACCGGTCGTTGGCCAGCTCGACCGGCTCGCCGGCGATCACGGCGACGTCACCGATCCGTACGAGCTCGCGGGCCTCGTCGCCGTCCTTGGCGCCGATGTCGATGTGGAGGTCGCGGAGCTCGGGCACCTTCTTGCGCTCCTCCTCACGGAGCAGGTGGATCGCCTTGCGCCCGACGACTCCCGGGAGGGGGCCGTTGCGGGTGATCAACTGGGCGCGCTGGCCGACGAGGATCTGGGCGTCCCAGCCGCCGACGCCGACGAAGCGGAGAAATCCGCCGTCGTCGATGTGGGTGACGATCAGGCCGATCTCGTCGATGTGGCCGACGATCGCCAGAAAAGGGGCGCCTGAGGTGGTGCCGGGGACGCGGACGACGGCCGAGCCCATGATGTCGACCGAGACGTCGTCGGTGAACGCCCGGCCGGCGGCGGTGAAGGCGGCGGCGGGCGCGGTCTCATAACCGGAGGGGCCCGCGGCGGTGAGGAGCGTGCGAAGAACGTCGGGAAGGGGCACGACGGGAAGGCTAGTGCAGGTCAGCCCGGACGCGGGCCGCGGCGTTCGCGGTACGAGCGAAGCCCTGCCTTCAGTCCGGCGCCGGCGCCGGCGCCGACCAGCAGGGGCAGGCCATAGATCACCGCGACGGCGAAGGCGAGGCTGGCGGGCGAGTCGTCCTGCGTGCTCTCGCCCGAGACGAGCACGATCGCCGGAAGGGCGACGGCCACGGCAACCGGAAGCGGCAACCATCGGTTCGGGACGGCGATCGCGATGCCGGCCCCGACGACGAACACGGCGACCATGAACTCGACCAGTACAGCCACTCCCGAACGGTAGCGCGCCGGGTTGCCCGGGCGCGAGCGACCGCGATCGGGCGAGCGCAGTCGTAGGATCCGGTGATGCCGGCGGGGAAAGTCGACGGACTGCATTCGGCGTCGACGTTCGGGGCGACTCGGGACTTCTGGTGGAACCAGGATCACCTCGCGCTGGTCGCAGGGCGGCTTGGGCTGGCAGGTGTCGGCTCGATCCTGGACGTGGGGTCCGGGGTCGGTCACTGGGGCCAGCTGCTTCTTGGGTCGGTGGTCGGGCCGCAGGCCACGCTGATCGGGGTTGAGCGCGAACCGGCCTGGGTCGTGGAGGCGACGGCGCGCGCGGCGGGCGCCCGACTCGGGGACCGGGTTCGCTACGTGCAGGGAGTGGCACAATCGCTCCCGTTCGGGGACGCGAGCTTCGATCTGGTCACCTGCCAAACGCTGCTCATGCACGTGCCGGATCCGGGTGCGGTTCTCAGGGAGATGCTTCGAGTCCTCCGGCCCGGGGGTGTGATCCTCGCGGCCGAGCCGAACAGCAGGGCGTCGGTGCTGGTCGACACCGACCCGGACGCGTCCGTTGAGGAACTCGTCGATCTCCTGCAGTTCTATCTGACCTGCGAGCGGGGGAAGCTGGCTCTGGGAGAGGGCGACAGCTCGATCGGCGACCTGCTCCCGCGGTACCTTGCAGACCAGGGCGCCGTGGAGATCCAGACGTTCATCGCCGACAAGACGACCCGGATGACGCCGCCGTACGCGTCTGAGGAGCAGCAGGCTGTCGCGACCGGGCTCCTCGGCGGAGCCGACCGATGGATCTGGTCGCGCGGCGAAACCGAGCGCTTCTTCATTGCGGGCGGCGGCGCTCCGGGCGACTTCGACGCCGGCTGGGATCGACGGATCGCGGAACGGCGGGCGGTTGCGGACCGCGTCCGAGCGAACGCCTTTCACGGCGCCGGCGCCACGATCCACTACGTCGTCGCCGCCCGACGCCCGGCGGCGCCGACGAACACGTGAGTCGGCGGCCGCGCCTCGCCTGCGGCAGGCAGGGCACGTCTAGTCCCTCAAAGTCGATGGCCGGCTCGGCGGCCTCCGGCACATGACACGTCGATCGAGCGGCTCAGCGCGGCCCGGGCCGGTAGGTGGCGGCGATGACGCCGGGTCGTGGTGGGTGTGGCGCGGGTCGGTGTCAGCTTGGCGTGCGGGCAGCCGGCTAGCCGAGGCGGTCGAGTACGCGTAGTAGAGCCGCGAGGTCCTCGGCAGGTGCGCCGTGCAGCGCGGCCGGCGGCTCGTCGAGGATCGCGTCGGCGCGGGCGGCGGCGGCGCGGCCGCGGGCGGTCAGCTCCACGAGTTTCGCCCGGCGGTCCTCGGGATGTGGCATCCGCCGGACGAGTCCGCGGTCCTCCAGGTCGTCGACGATCAGCGTGACGTACGGCGGGTCGGCGGCCAGTCGTTCGGCGAGCGCGCGCAGCGTGTGTGGGCGTTCGGCGAGCCGTCGCAGCGCGAGCACGCGCGCCCAGCTCAGGCCGAGGGCGTCCGAGACTGCGACCTTCCGGTCGTGATCGAGCGCGATCTGCGACATCGCGCGCCAGGCGCGACGCGCGAGGTCGGTGTCCTGGCCGTCCGTCACCCGTCGTGGTGCTTCTTCTCGCGCGTGTTCAGCCAGTCGTCGAACTCGCGGGCGACGATCCGCTCGTCGTGGACTGCGGCGGCGCCCGGAGAGGCCAGCCAGACGATCGGCGGGCCCATGATCGCCGGGTCGAGCAGGTTGGCGCGCAACTCATCTGGCATCTCGTCGGGAATCATCCCGGTGGCGGTCGCCCCGCCGGGCAGCAGGATGTTGGCGGTGACGGGTGTGTCGACCAGATCAGCGGCCATCACCCGGGCGAGGGCCTCGACGGCTGCACCGGAGGGTCCGTAGGGGATGAAGCCGCGGCGGGTCATCGTCTGCTCGCTCATCGAGATCGTGACGACCCGTCCACCGCCGGCGCTCAGCATTCGCGGCACGACGGCTCGGGCGACCAGGAACGCTCCGGTCGCCTTGGTCTCCAGCACGTCGCGAAAGCCGGCGGGTGACACCTCCCAGAATGGCTGAGGCTGGGTCATGAACCGCGGGTTCACGGTCCGCATTCCGATCCCGGCGTTGTTGACCAGTACGTCCAGGCCGCCGAACGCCCCGTAGACGGTGTCGACGGCCGCCGACACCGAGCTGGGGTCGCGGACGTCGAGCTCGACTCCCAGCGCTCGGGCGCCCAGCTCCGCGGCGGTCGCCTGCCCCCGTTCGCGGTCGCGACTGGTCACCGCCACCCGGGCGCCCGCCTGAGCGAGGGCTTGGGCGATCGCCCGCCCGAGGCCGCTCGTGGCGCCGGTCACCAGGACGCGGATATCGCTCAGCTGCGCCATCGAAGCCGGCTCTCGGTGATAGTGATAGCCATGGAAAGATTATAGCGCTATAACGAAAGAGCTGACGCTTCGACACCGACCGTCGCGACCAGGACGCTCCCGTCGTCAGCTGGTTGCAGGCGAAGCTGTATCTGACACGCGAAAGGGACACTCTGCGAACTTCTGTACCGTTGCCGCACGTGGATGGTGTCCGACGTCTTTTGGCCCTCGGCGTCAGCTTCGCGCCCGATGGGCAGTGGCGGCGCGGGTCGGCCGTCGACGTCGACCGGGGAGGTCGCGCGGCCGTCGTCGGGTACACCCACGGATGCGGCCGTCGCGCCGTGCGCCACTGGTGTCGTTGCGCCGGCTGTCGTGAACGTGAGGGCCTCAGAGGAGCAGACCGTCCCGTGACCTTTCGGGCGTGTGGTCGCGTTGGCGGAGCGGCCCGCACCGGATGGCCCGGAGTACTCGTGGTCGACCGGCCGCGCTGCGCGATTCTCGCCGTCGCGATCGGTGGAGTCTCGGTCCGGCGCCGGATCCCGCTGGGACGTCTCGCGATACACGCGCGGCCTACCAGTGGACCCTGGGCATCCGCTCGTCGTGGCGCGCCAGCCCGTCTTCGGGGAGCGGCTCCCACGGCGCCGCGTAGGCGACGAACTGGCGCGCGGTCGGGCGCACGCCGGGGTCGCCATCGATCACTCCGAGGCGGACGCCCGCGAACTCGCCCGTCTCGGGATGGCGGATGAAGAGGGCAGAGCCGCAGACGCCGCAGAAGACCGCCTGGCGCCCGCCTTCCGGCATCCAGGCGCGCAGGTGCTCCTCGCCCTGCGTGACGGCGATCGAGCCGGACGCCACGATCGCCGACGCCGACGCGGCGGTGCCGGTACGGCGCTGGCAGCGCGTGCAGTGGCAGTAGCGCGCCGGGCCAAGCGCCGTCGCGACCGCGAAGCGCACCGCGCCGCAGCCGCAGCCACCGGTCAGGCGATCGGGTGCCATCCGCGGCAGTCTAGATCCACAACAGCGGCCGCGAAGATGACGAAGACGGCGCGGCGTTCGGCGCGGCGATTGCCGAGGAGGGCCCCACGGGGTTGCCGCTCGGGTCCCGATCCGTTCGGGGTGTTCGCGCGCGAGTCGGAGGCCTTGACCTGGCAGGTCACTGGCGGCGGGCCGAGGGTGGTGTGGACGACGGCCTGACTTGTGTTCAGGAGCGCGAAGTGGTCGGCGGCGATGCGGAACTCGCGGACGCGTCGCCGTGTGCCCGCGCCGGCCGCGGCGTGCGCGTTGGTTTGGTCGGTTGATTGCCAGAGGGCGGGAGCGCCCATCAGCTTCGCGAGCCAGTCGCGGGACTCGGGCGCGGTTTGGCGGGGGGATGAATGCGGTGAAGTTGTCGGCCATCGAGGCGAGCAGGCCGGTGAGGGCCTCGATGGCCGGACCCGTTGCACGGCCAGACCGGTTGCGTCAACGGTGGCTCTCTGCTATTTTCAAATGAGTCTGAAACGCAAACTCATCTGTTAATAGGAACGAGGCGGCCCGACGTGAGTTCGAAGAGCGATCAGCCGAACCCGACCGATCGTCCCGCCCTGGAGGCGTCACTGGCCCTGGTGGACGCCCAGAGGACCGAGGCGATCCGCAGCCTCCGGGTCAACCCGGTGCCGATCCTAGCCGCGTGGGGAGTGGCCTGGCTGGTCGGCTTTGGCGGCTTCTACCTCGCGTCGTCCAAGGGGCCCGGACCGTTCGTGGCGAACTGGGTCGCTGCCCTCGTCCTCGGGGCACTGTTCGCCGCCGCTGTGGCGATGTCGGTGGGCCAGGGCGTGTGGCACGGGCGGGGCGTCGAGGGACCGTCGCGCCGGGTCAGCGCGATGTACGGGTGGAGCTGGGGCCTGGGTTTCGCCGGGCTGTACGGGGTCATCATGGGCTTGAGTCACGCCGGGCTTCCGTCGGGCCTGCTGCCACTCGCGTGGTCGGGCGGCTCGCTGCTGGTCGTCGGACTCCTGTACCTGACCGGCGGCATCGTCTGGGGAGACAACGTCCAGTACGGCCTCGGCGTGTGGACGCTGGTCGTCGGCACGGCCAGCGTCTCGGCCGGCGTGCCGGGCAACTTCCTCGTCCTCTCGCTCGCCGGCGGAGGAGGACTCCTGGCCGCGGCGGGGCTGGCTCAGACGACGGGAAGCCGGCGTTCGGAGCGTCTGCGAGCGGACTCGTGACGACCGAGGCCGACCTGCCGGAGCTGGATCCGGTCATCCACGCACAACCCCGTCTCCGGGTGACCGTGATCCTGGCGGCGTTGGAGCCCGAGGACCAGATCACATTTCCACGCCTGCGGGAAATGGTCGGCATGACCGCCGGCAACCTGTCCACCCACCTTCGCAAGCTCGAGGACGCCGGCTACGTGGCGGTCACGAAGGGCCACCGTCGGCGGACGCCGGTCACCTACATCGCCCTGACGCGGTCCGGCCGGCGGGCGCTCGAGGACTACACCACCGCAGTGCGGGCCCTGCTCGGCCCGCCGAACCCGCAAAGAGAGGACTCGCCATGACCAGCTCGATCGCCCACATCACCGGCTCGTCCACCGCGTTCGAAGCGACCGACCCGATCCGCCCCGAGCGGCTCCGTGGCATCGCAGCAGGGGTCACCGTCGGCGCCGTTTTCGGTGCGGCATGGGCCGCATCGGCCGTCTCGTCGCTGAGCCCGACGATCACCCCGGCCGTCGTGATCGTCACCGCCGCGATCTTCGGCGCGCTGATGACCGGCGCACGGCGGCTGCGGCGGGCCGCC
>Ga0208480_1000856_pt1 | contig 11345 bp, 9 predicted proteins | sample NGESurshal092012_4_FD_184485 | JGI IMG/M metagenome (GOLD analysis project Ga0208480, IMG submission 184485) | Arctic peat soil microbial communities from Barrow, Alaska - NGEE Surface sample F53-1 shallow-092012 (SPAdes) | ecosystem: Environmental > Terrestrial > Soil > Wetlands > Peat ... | reverse complement strand
GTGTACCGCGCGCAAGTACCAGCCCCAGAATTGCGCGTGATTCAGATACTGAAGACTGGTGTACGCCTCGTTCGTCGAAGGAATGTAAACGAACGCGAGACAGGCGCCCGTGATGACCTGAATGATGAAGCACAGCAGCGTCGCGCTGCCGAAGACGTAGAACCAGCTCCCGGCGCTCGCCGGTACTTCGTGTCCGGCTGTCGAGGCGTAAAGCGCCGTAAGATGCAGCCTGTCGTCGAGCCAGACCGCCGCGTTGCGTAACCAATTCATGCCATTGGCTCCCGCTCTACACCGGATTCGAAAGTGTCGGCATTTCTCCGCCCTTCACCCACAGTTCGCCTTTCTCGACTTTGTAATGGTATTGGTATAATCCCCGCGGCGGCGGACCCGCGGCGCGCTCTCCGTCTTCGTAATACGCTCCGCCATGGCACGGACAAAGAAATAATCCGGACTCCTGGAACCAGCGCACCGGACACCCCAGGTGCGTGCAGTTGATCGCGAAAATCTGAAATTGATTCCCTTGCACGTGGCGCACCCAGCAGGGAATGTCCGCGGTCTGGCCATCCCATGGACGAGTATAGGGATTTCGATACGTCGCGATTCGCGTCGCCTTTTCCGGGTAGTTCTCGAGCGCTCCCAGCGAAATCCAATCGCGTGGATCTTTGCGCTCGACGAAGCTCGAGAATACGAATCCAACCAAAGGTATCGCCAGCAACACGCCGGCGGCCACGTTCAGCGCCACGCCCGCCCCGAACAGCCAATCGCGCCGCGTGGGAGCTTTCGCGCTTTGCTCGCTCCGGTCTCGTTCTCCTCCGGTCATTTTCCACCTCCTTGATCGGAACTCATGCTGGCTGGCCGCAGCGATGCCAAGTAGGCAACCAGGTCCGTTACATTCTTTTCGCTCAACGCATGTCCAAGGTTCAGATTGCGATAATCCGGCATTCCCAAATCGGGTCGCCCGACAATGATTGAGGTCCGCAGAAGCTGATTGCTGCTGAGCGTGAGGTAAGACGGATTAGTAACCGGTCCGATCGGCGCGCCCTGGCCATGGCACATGAAACAATCCCTTAGAAAAAGCTTCTTGCCGCTAGCCGCGTCTCCGGTCTCATTCCCGGCGGCGTAAGCCGGAAGCGACGGCAAATTCACCGGCTTCGCCCAATTCTGCTCAATCCCGTTTACCAGCGCGGTTACCTGTTTCGGATAAAGCGGTCCTCCCTGGCTGCGCGCCCAAGGCGGCATTGCGGTTCCGGGACGTCCATTTTCGATAGTCTGTCGCAAAGTTTCTTTCGGAATAAGCGCCAGATACAACGGATTGTTCAGCAGCCTTCCCGGACCGCTCTTTCCGTCAATGCCGTGGCATCCAGAACAGTTCTCGCTGAAGAGTGTCTGAAAATCCGTCATATTTTCCGCTGAAACCGGCTCAGCCTTCGGCTTGCCCCAAGGCTCGCAGCCGGCTGCGAAGAAAGTTAGCAGAAGCACGCCGAGTTGAAGCCCGCGCCGGACGCCCAGGCAATTTGGTGAACTCAAGCGCGACCAGGCGCGGATCATTCGCGATCGTCCTCGCGCGGTGTACGTACGCCCGGCGCCTCGATAAACGCGCGCTCCGCCAAATCCCACGATTGCATCGTATGAATGCTCGTGCTCCGGGCAATCACGAAGCCCGCCACTAGTCCGAACCCGAGTTGGCACGCCACAAACCAGGGCCAACTGATGCGCTCGTTCAGAACTGGATTCACCATGTTGAGAACCGTTGCAACCAGGCCGCTCCAAAACAGCGGCATCAGAATGCCAGCCCAGAACGGGGCGTATTTGGGGAACATCGGCAGCATCACGGCGTAAACCACGCCGACGAGAGTCGAGATCACGCTATGTCCGACCAAGGCCGCCAAGAATGCCAGTCCGTTGAACTGCCTTAATTGCTCGAGGGTCGCATCGCCCATCGAGGGGATGACGGCTCCCGCCAATAAGTTGATGGGATACCAGATGCTGTGCTGTGCAATCAGCCCGTACAAGCAGGCGAGGGCGGCCATCGCGGCGCCGCCCGCCAAACCGCCCCAGAAGCCCGCCGAGTAGGGATGAATTTGTTCGGGAATGCGCACCCGATGGCCGCCTTCGCCCACTTTCAAACGAACAACCGACCGCGTCTCCACCATAATCGGGGCCGGGCGCAGATGCGGTTCTATGGGAACCTCCTCGTGCTCTTCGCTTGGGATAACATCGCGCCACCATCCCACTGCGCTGCGAACGGCGATGACCAGACCCACGGCGCTCACTACCCACTGCGTGACCAGGCCCGCGAACAGCAGCGTTATGCCGAACGCAAACACCATGGGCCAGAACGTGGGCGCGGGCATCTCGATGTGCGTCTGTTCGCTCCGTTCTCCCGCCTCTCCGTGATGGGTCTCATGCGCCATAATCGCAATTCTCTATCTGCCGATCACATAAACCACGGTGAACACAATCACCCACACCGCGTCCACAAAGTGCCAGTACCAGGAAAGAAACAGCACGCGCCGGAGTTGGGTCTGAATCGGGAATCCCAGCAGCGTCACAATCATCACCAGCAGCAGAAACGTCAATCCGACAATCACGTGGCTGGCGTGCAAGCCGACCAGCGAATAAAAAGTTGTGCCGAACAGATTCGTGCTGATCGTGAGGTGATCTTTATAGATCAGCTCGCGCCATTCCAGGCCGGTGGCCGTCAGGAACTCCAGGCCAAGCAGAATGGTGGCGGTCCACCACAGCTTGAATCGTCCCAGATGGTTGTGCTTCAAAGCGTGTTCCGCGAAAACAATCGTCAAACTGCTGGACAACAAGCAGATGGTGGCCACCACCGGTATGTCCAGCACATCTTTTGGATACGGCCCGGTCAGGCTCTTGCCGATGTAGATCAGGTAGGCGATGACGAACATTGAGAAGAGCACGGTCTCGGTGACGATCAGGAATATGATCCCAATCATGCCCCGGTCGGGCATTTTCCAATGGCTCTCGAGAGCGGCGGCGCTTGGCGGTACTGCAATAGAAGCTGCCATCGTTTCCTCTATTCGTATTTCCAGTCGGGATCTTGCGGGTGCTTCAAATCCCACAACGGACGGCTGCTGCGCGCGACAGGAAGTTTTTCGAAATTGTACTCAGGGGGCGGAGACGAAGTACCCCATTCGAGCGTCCAACCGTCCCAGGGATCGTCGCCGGCGATCTCGCCTTTGATGCTCGATCGAACTACGTTCCAAATAAAACAAAGGATTCCAGCCGCCTGGAAAAGCACTCCGATACTCGCGATCAGGTTCCACACCTCCCAGCCTCGGCCCGGCGCGTAGGTATAGACGCGGCGCGGCATCCCAAGCATGCCCGCAAAGTGCAACGGGATGAAAGTCATATTGAATCCGATACAAAACAGCCAGAAGTGCCACTTGCCGAGCTTCTCGCTCAGCATTCTGCCGATCGCTTTCGGGAACCAGTAATAGATGCCCGCGAATACGCCGAAGACCAGCCCGCCGATCAACGTGAAATGGAAATGCGCCACTACGAAGTAGGAATCGTGGAGCTGCCAGTCGAACGGCGTTACCGCAAGCATGATTCCGGTCAAACCCGCAACCAGGAATTGGAGTAGGAAGGCGCAACAGAACATCATCGGCGTCGCGAAACGGATTTTGCCGCCGTACATGGTCGCCGTCCAGTTAAAGATTTTGATTCCGGTCGGAACGCCCACCAGCATGCTGGAGGCGGCGAAAAAAGTATTCGCCCAGGAAGTCATGCCCACCGCGAACATATGATGCGCCCACACTCCCATGCTGATGAATCCGATGGCGACGACAGCACCGACCATGGCGGGCCTGCCGAATAGCGGTTTGCGTGAAAAAATGGGGATTACTTCGGAAACAATAGCGAAGGCGGGAAAGATGAGGATGTAGACTTCCGGATGCCCAAAAATCCAGAAGTAGTGCTGCCAGAGAACCGCGGAGCCGCCCGCTTGCGTGTTGAAGAAATTCGCGCCTAGATACCGGTCGAGCTCGAGCATGACCTGGGCAGCGGTCAGCGGCGGGAAGGCGAGCAGGATCATCCACGAATCGATCAGCATCACCCACACAAACATAGGCATTTTCCGGAGCGTCATTCCAGGACAGCGCAGGCACAGGGTAGTGGCGATCACGTTGATCGCGCTTGCCACAGTTCCGATCCCCGCAGCCAGAATTCCCAACGCCCAATAATCGGTCGCGTGACCACGCGAGAACGCGCTCGAAGTCAAGGGCGCATAGGCAAACCAGCCCACGTCCGGAGCGGATCCGGCGCCGGACAGGCCGCCGCCTCCGAAGTAGCTGTAATACAGCAGCAAGCCGCCGAACAGGAACATCCAAAATCCGAAGGCGTTCAGCCGCGGAAACGCCATGTCGCGCGCGCCGATCATCAGCGGCACCAGATAGTTTGAAAATCCAGCCACAATGGGCATTCCGACCAGGAAAACCATCGTGGTCCCATGCATGGTGAAAAGCCGGTTGAAGGTTTCCGGTCCGACAAAATGATTATTCGGGACCGCTAGCTGGATTCGCATGGCGGACGCCATTAATCCCGCGATCACCAGAAACAACAGCGCGGAGGTGATATACATCAGCCCCAGCCGCTTGTGATCGACCGTCGCTACCCACTTGTAAAGCGTCTCGGAAAACGAGAATTCCCGCCCTTTTATTCTGGGATGTTCGAGTGGATAGTCGATGGATGCCATAACAGATCCGCGCTATTTCAGCGACTCCAAATACGAAACAACTTGATCCAATTGCGGGCTCGTCAGTTTCATGCTGGGCATCATGCAACCCGGCTTGGCCTGCTGGGGATCGTTCACCCAGGCCCGCAAGTGCTCCGGCGTATTCGTCAGCACGCCGGCTCCAATCGTTTGGCGGCTCATCAAATGGGTCAGATCGGGACCCACCTTGCCCACCGCGGCTGTCCCTCTTACGGCGTGGCAATTTACGCACGCGAGCGATTCGAACGCCGCCCTTGCTTCGCTCAATTGCGGATCGTCCTCGGCCGGCTTCTGCTGCTCTGCCGCCCATTTCTCAAAATCGTCGGGCTTATGGGCAATCACTCGAAGCAGCATATTCGCGTGCTGCGTTCCGCAATATTCGGCGCAGTTACCCAGATAGATCCCCGGCTCTCGCGGATCGATCCACGTATAATTTGTGCGATTCGGGATCAGGTCCGTTTTTCCGGAAAGTTGCGGCACCCAAAAGCTATGAATCACGTCCATGCTCTGCAGGTTCAGATAGGTCGCTGTTTTGCCGTCCGGGGACGCGGGAACGTGGATTTCGTTCGCGGTGATGAGTTTGAAATCCGGATACTCCACTTCCCACCACCATTGATGGCCGATTAACGTGATATGCAGGGTCGAAGCCGGCGGACTCGCATTTTCCACGCCGGCGATCACGCGCGCCGAAACGCCGATCAGCACAAACACGATCAGAATTGGAATCACCGTCCACGCAACCTCGATTTGATTGCTTCCGTATACTTGCGGCGGTTCCTGATGGGAATTGTCGTCGCTCCGGCGGCGAAAGCGGATCAGCGTCGAGATAATCAAAGCCCCAACTACCACAAAGATGGCGCCGGTAATTGCCAGTACGAACACCGCAATGTGATATTCCGATTCGGCCGGCGTCGCGAGCGGCTTGAAAATGTTCGCAATCCGGTGCATGGGAAGCCCCGAAGCCTGGGCTTGCAATAAAGCCGCCAGAGCATACTCAAACAATTGAGCTTCCCTCCCTAGCCCTTTCGCCGCCGAATCGTAATCTCCACTCTACTCCGGCCCACGTCAACCTTCTCCCCGCATTTTTACCAAATCTGTTCGGCTCTCACAAACAAGCTATAGTGAGAGGACCAATATGGCTCTTGAGGTGCAGCGGAGAGAAGTGGAAGGAATTGTCATTCTCGACGTGAATGGCCGCCTGGTCGCCGGCCCCGAGTCAACCGAGTTGCGCCGCAGGTTCACGCAGTTGGCCGACCAGAAAGTCAAGAACGTAATCCTGAATCTCAAACAGGTGGATTTTATCGACAGCACCGGGTTGGGAACCCTCGTGATCGGTCACTCGGAGACCGAGAAAGCGGAAGGGGCAATGAAATTGCTCAACGTCACCAAGCGCAACATCCAACTGCTGGTGCTGACGAAGCTCACCACGGTCTTCGAAATATTCGATGACGAGCAAGCGGCCATCAACAGCTTCTTCCCCGATCGCGAAGTGAAGCGTTTCGACATCCTGGAGTTCGTGAAGAGCCAGGAAGACGAAAAATAGCGCATAGGGATTCCCCAGCGTTGGAAATAGGCGGAGGCTGTTGTTGCCTGGCTGATTGCGCGGTTGTTACTCGTGCCGCAGCGCTTGTACTGGATCGATACCGGCGGCTCGCCGCGCTGGAATGTAGACCGCGGCAAATGCCACGCCGCACAGCGCGATCGCAACTACGGCGAAGGTCACTGGGTCCGTCGGACTGACGCCGTATAGAAGCTTGGTCATTAAGCGCGCGAGCGCAAGCGAAACAACAGCGCCGGTTACAACACCTATCAGCACCATACGCATGCCTTGCCGTACGATCAGGCGCAGAACCTGAGACGGCCGTGCTCCGAGCGCCATCCGAATGCCGATCTCTTGCACGCGGCGGCCCATCGAATAGGAAATCACCCCGTAAATGCCTACCGAAGCGAGTACCAGCGCCACGCCGGCAAAAATGCTCAGTAGGTATAGCATTCCCCGCCTCTTCCCTATCGAAGCGCCAATGACTTGCTCCATAGTGAGAACATCCCGAACCGGCTGATCGCGGGTTGGCCCGAGAACGCTCTGTTTCACCGCCTGAATAACAGATATCGGACTGATGGAGGTGCGGACCAGAAGGTTCATTCCGCTCTGCGTCATGGACATGAGCTCGTCTGGAAACTGCAGGAAGGGGACGTAGATCGCCGGCTCGGGCGGTCCATACGCGTCCTCATCCAGACTCTGGTGCTTGATGGCTCCCACCACTCCGACAATGCGCGCGCGTCCCAGCAACTGAATCGATAGTTCGCTCCCAATAGGATCCTTGCCAGGGAAGACGCGCTTCGCCAGCGTTTCATCGATAACGATAACGGGCTGGTTACCGACTCTATCTTGCGCGGTGAAGAAACGGCCGCGCAGCAACGGGATCTTCATCGTGCGCAAATAATCCGGGGTCGGCGAATAGGCCCAAGCCATTGGCGCATTTTTGGGAGCCGCTGTCTCAGGGGTGGTCCAGTACGCAAGCTTTTGACTGTTTCCATCCAGGGGCACCAGTGAATCGAGCGCGGCTGTTTTCACACCGGGCGTGCTCTGGACACGTTCGAGAATTCCCCTCCACGCGTTGCGCATCAGCGCAGGACTACTCACAGCCTCAGGGGACAGCCCTACCGTCATCACCAGGACGTGCTGTGGGTCGAAGCCTGGATTCACTGCCCACAGCCGCAGAATGGTGCGCATCATGAGCCCGGCTCCGGTAAGCAGTACCAGAGCCAGAGCCAATTCGGCGACGACAAAGCTGCCCTGCAAGCGCCAAATGCCGCGACTTGTCCCTCGCGCTCCCTGCCGTAATTCACTTTCCAGACTGAATTGCCGTCGAAGTGCCGGCGCGAGCCCAAAAACGATACCGGTAACTACTGAGGCGACCAGCGTGAACAGAAGGACACGCCCGTCCAGGGACAGTTCCTGCGTTCGCGGCAACCAGTCAGGCAGCCGCCGCAGCGCCCAGCCGGTCGCCCCGGCAGCCATTCCCAGGCCGATAGCTCCGCCGGTCAGACTGAGCAATACGCTCTCGGTAAGAAGCTGCTGGATCAGTCTTCCTCGCCCCGCACCAATGGCCGTCCGGATCGCGAATTCGCGGGATCGTGAAAGAGATCTTGCCAAAAAAAGGTTCGCAGCGTTTGCGCATGCGATGAGAAGCACCAGCGCAACAGCTCCCGCAAGGAGAAAAAGAGTCGAGCCGACATCGCCAACTACCTGCTGCTTCAGAGGCTCCGCGCCAAATGTCATGTTCGTGTTCGTGTCCGGATACTCACGAGCGAGCCGCCGTCCGATCGCTTTCAATTCCGAATTGGCCCGCTTGAGTGTCACTCCCGGCTTTAACCGCGCGACGGCTTGAATGCCCGAGTACATGTCGCGCTTCTGCGTAGCCATGGTGTCGTTCTGACCAATGGGTATGAGGATTTCGCGATCGCTGAGAAAGCGGAAATTTGCAGGCAAGATGCCGATCACGGTGTAGCCTTTGCCGCTGGCCACCAGCGTCGCGCCAATCGCATCCGGCTTTCCACCAAACCGTTCCTGCCAAAGCGAATACCCGATCATGGCGACGGGCGTCGCTCCGCGCTGGTCCTCCTCGGGCTGAAACTCACGGCCCCGGATCGGTTTTATGCCGAGGACAGACAAAAACCCTGCCGAAACCTGCAGGGCGCGAACATACTCCGGTTCGGCCGGCGAAGTGACGTTTACGCCTAGGTTGCGCCACGCCGCACTGCCCTGAAAAGACCGGCTCGCGCGCTTGCAGTCTAAAAAATCCGGATACGAAAAGGCAAAGTTTTCTCCCGACGCGCGCTCCTGTTCCTCGACGGCAACCAAACGGCTGGGATCGCGGTACGGCAGCGGGCGAAGAATTACTCCATTAATTACGCTGAAAATTGCCGTGTTCGCGCCAATCCCCAGCGCCAGCGTAGAGAGCGCCGCAATTGTGAAACCCGGACTCTTGCGCAGAGTCCGCCAGGCGAATCGAATATCCTGAAACGTTCTTTCTACCCATCGCGTGCCGCGCGCGTCCCGGCAGTCTTCTCTGATTTGTTCGATTCCGCCAAATTGCAGGGAAGCACGCCGCCGCGCCGCCTGTTCGGTCATGCCCGCATGAAGATTGTCCGCAACCTGCCGTTCCAGATGATATTGAAGTTCCGCCTGTAGTTGCCTTTCCAGGCGCTTCCGGTTTGTCAGTCGCCGCCACCAGTTCATAGCTTCTCCCGGCATGGATTCCCCATGGGCGATACCTTATGCTTCTACGTATTATACGAAATGGATATGTAGAAGTTCAAGGTAATCTCCGCAGGCGGCCGATTTGTTATTCGTGTCGCAAGGCAACCATGGGATCTACCCGCGAAGCCCTTCTAGCCGGGAGCCAACCGGCCAGCGTCGCGACCGCAAGCAGCAGCAAGCTCGCGCCCACGAGCGTCGCCGGATCGGACGGCTTGAGCCCATACAGCATCGCGCTGACGAACCGCGTTAGACCGAGTGCGGCCGCCGCACCGGCCGCGACGCCAATTCCAGCCATTAAGAGCCCTTCCCGAAGTGTCATCGAAAGCACTTGCCGGGCCTGCGCTCCGAGCGCCATACGAATTCCGATTTCGCTTGTGCGCCGAGCCACGTTGTACGCCATGCCGCCATAGATGCCGATGCCAGCGAGTATCAACGCAAGCACGCCGAATCCGCTCGTAAGCGCTGCAAACAACCGCTCATTGGATAGCGTCGAGTCGATCTGCTCTTCCTGCGTCCGCACATCGATCAGTGGCAAATCCTTATCGATTGATCGCACCGTCTCGCGGATTGCATGCACTACGCTGCCAGTGCTAGCAGCGGTCTTCACTTCAAAGGTCATCGATCCGGCATCCTTTTGCTGCGCGTAATCCAGGTAGAACGTAGGAGGCGGATCGGTTCGCAAGTCGCTATACCTTGTATCGCCGCAGACGCCGGCAATTTCGATTGTGCTGTTGTCACTTCGGAAGGTTTGGCCGACCGGGTTCGACTTCGGAAAGAATTGTTGGGCCAAGCGCTTGTTGATAACGGCGACCTTCGGTGAATTCTTGGTGTCGTGAAAGCTAAAACCGCGCCCGTAAAGGATGGGAATGCCCATGGTTTCAAAAAACCGCGCGCCGACCCAATTCACCCAGGCCCTGTCCTGCTTCCGCTCCGGGCTATTCGTGGGGGTAAAGTTTGTAATCGAAGTGCCTCCGGAGACCAAGGGCCCATTGGAGAGTGTCAATGCTTCAATGCCAGCAATTTCCGGCAGCCTCTCTTCGAGTTCACGATACAGAGCAACCCTCTTGGCGCCTGGATAGCGCGATAGAGGAGCGTCGATATCGAACAATAAAATATGGTCGGGACGAAAACCAAGCTGCGCCGATTTCAAATTCAGCAGCGTGCGAACAAATAATCCCGCGCCAATCAGCAGAAGCACGGAAAGCGATACCTGAAACACCGTGAGTGCCTTGCCCGCGAGCGCCTTCGACCGGCTTGAGGTCATGCGCCCGGTATCTTTCAGCCCGGCATTCACGTTGGCCTGCGTCGCACGCCAGGCCGGCGCTACTCCGAACAGCAGACCAGTTAGTAAGGAGACCGCAATCGTAAACGCGAGCACGCGCGTATCGAATGGCGCATCGATCGGGCTGGAGTCCCAGGGATTCGCGATTAAAGCCGGAATTGCATTCCGCCCCAAATAACCAAGCAGCAGCCCCACCGCTCCACCCAGTATTGCCAGCAGCATGCTTTCGGTGAATACTTGCCGGATGATTCGCCATCGTCCCGCCCCGATTGCCAGGCGCACGCTCATTTCGCGCTGGCGCGCCGCCGCTCGCGCCAAGAGCAAATTCGCGAGATTAGTACAGGCGATGAGCAATACAATGGCCGCCAGGGACATCAACACGTACACCGGTTTCGCAAAGTCATTCTTCAGCGAATCGAGACCCCGGTCTCCAGCCATCACCCGGATACGCGGCATATCGGTATTTTTCTTATTCGGTAGCGTGGATTTAACGGCTTGCTCCAGCAGAACGTTCAGCTCGGCTTGCGCAGTCTTGTCCGTAACGCCCGGTTTCAAGCGGCCCATAATCTGCAACCACCAAAGATCCGCATTTTTGAGCATGGAGCCGTCTGCATCCGGAAGCACTTGTTGCTGAAGACTCAGCGGCACGAATACTTCAGGAGACCGTCCGGTTTGCGCCGCAATGAAATTCGGTGAATTAACGCCGATAATCGTGACCGGTATTCGGTTCAATTCGATTTTCTTTCCGATTGCCGCGGCCGAGCGGCCAAACCGGCGAGACCAATACGCGTCGCTAATTATCGCGACGGAAGCCGCGGACGGCGTGTCGTCGGATGCCATGATCCGGCGTCCCGCACTGGCCTGAATACCGAGATCGCGATAGAAGTTTCCCGAGACCATTTCGGCCGCAACCGGCTCGGCATATCCATCCACCGTCGCGGTAAGTCGGCTCATATCTTTGAACAGTAGTGTCCCAACGTTTGCGTAATCGGACAGTGTAAGTCATTGATGATGAATGAACAAATGTCGATTCCGTTTGGTCTCGATTTGAGTTGCGGCGG
>Ga0208480_1000853_pt1 | contig 11369 bp, 7 predicted proteins | sample NGESurshal092012_4_FD_184485 | JGI IMG/M metagenome (GOLD analysis project Ga0208480, IMG submission 184485) | Arctic peat soil microbial communities from Barrow, Alaska - NGEE Surface sample F53-1 shallow-092012 (SPAdes) | ecosystem: Environmental > Terrestrial > Soil > Wetlands > Peat ... | reverse complement strand
GCGTTTCCGATTCTGTTCCCGCGCAATCCGGAACTTCCGCCGAATCTGGATTTCAGCCAGATCGCGCTGCACAATTTCTCAAGCGATGAACGGCTGTCGGCATTCGGCACGCTGGATGGCCAACTCGCCGTCAATAAGCAGTTGACCGACAATCTGCGGCTGGAAGTGGGTGCGGAATATTCCAAGCACGCTGGGTGGCTGAAGCTTGGCGGCGGCAGCGAGGGCAGTTACGCGGATTTCAATTCCTACACACTATATGTGTCGCTGAATATCGGCGAGGCGGCGGATGTGCCGAAATCCGGCGGCGACGATGCACAAAGCAGCAGCCCCGGCAGCGACCATCGCAACGACAAAGGCAGCAATGCGCCCGCTGGCGTTTTCTATACGCAGATGCTCGGCGATATCGGCGAGTTCAAATTCGACTATCATTATGCCTATGATTTCCAGAACGGGTTCGCGCGCCATAACAAGGAAGTCGTACACGACAAAGGCATTGTGAATCACGGTTGTGGTGACACGCAATGCCAGCTGACGCCGTCCAGCATATTCGGCCACACGCAAAAGCTCGATATCCTGTACGCGCCTCTGCAATGGCTGACCGTGGTGGTGACGCCCGAGTTGGTCGATATGCATATGGATTTGCGCGCGCTTCACGGTGCACCGCTCTTTCCCGTGGGCCCCTTCAATCCTGGCCCCTCGGAAAGCGATCATCATACCACGGGCGGCATCGGCGACACCGACATTACGGCTCTCATCGAATTATTCGATGATGGCATAAATCACATTCGTGCCGGGCTGGGCCTCAGCGTGCCTACCGGCAACACGGAACTGCATCTCAGCGGCAGCCAGGAATTCATCAATTACGGCATGCAACTGGGCAGCGGCACTTGGGATGCGTTGCCCAGCATCACTTATCTCGGCCAGATCGACCAATGGTCATGGGGCGCGCAATTGAGCGCGCGGCAGAAACTCGAAACGCGAAATGGCGTGGGCTACGCGTTGGGTGATGCCGTACAATCCACGCTGTGGGGCGGCTACAATATTCTGGACTGGTTGTCGGCCAGTTTGCGCGGCACTTACACCACGCAAGGCGCCATCGAGGGCGAATTCCGCCCGCATGATGTGCCGTCGATTACGGGATATCGATATGTCGGCAACGAATACATGCCTATTTACAGCTTCACCTCCACGCCCAATTCGGTTCTTGGCCCCATGGAATCGCCGGACTCCTATGGCGGACATCACATTGACGTCGGCGTCGGGTTGAGTGCGGTAGTTCCCGGCGGCGCGTTTGCGGGCAACCGGCTGAGCGTGGAATGGTCGAAGGCGCTGACCTATGATGTCAACGGCTATCAGCTCCCGCATAAAGCGACCGCTTCTGTGTCCTGGAATATCGCGCTACAGGCGATGAATTGCGCCGCCGATGCGCTACAATAGATGCCGGTGCAGGGATCGTCGGTTTTGAGCGCGAAACATTTGAAATATTACCGTCAGTCGTTCAAGGCGATGGGATCGCCTTGCGAGATTCAGCTTTTTGCCGAAACTAATGCCGAGGCCAAGCGCGTTGCCGCCATTGCGATCGGCGATGTGGCGCGGCTGGAATCGCTTTACTCGCGCTATCGCGAAGACAGCTTTCTTTCCGCCATCAACCGTGTGGCGGCGAGCGGCGGCGCCATCACGGTCGATGAAGAAACCGCGGGCCTGTTGAATTACGCGGATACTTGCCATGCGCAAAGCGACGGGTTGTTCGACATCAGTTCGGGAATCCTGCGCCGCGCCTGGCGCTTCGATCAGAACGCGCTACCCGATCCGGCGCAGATCGAAGCGCTGCTCGACAGAGTCGGCTGGCACAAATTGCGCTGGCAATCGCCCGTACTCGAATTCCTGATACCCGGAATGGAGATCGATTTCGGCGGTGTGGTGAAGGAATATGCGGCTGATCGCGCGGCCGCCCTGTGTCGGGAAGCGGGCGTTCTACACGGTGTCGTCAATCTTGGTGGCGACATCAAGATCATCGGCCCCCGCGCGGATGGCAATGCGTGGCGCATCGGCATCCGCCATCCGCGCGACAAGGAAGCGGTGATCGGAACACTCATGCTGCATGAGGGCGCGCTCGCCAGCAGCGGTGACTATGAGCGGTGTATCAAGCTCAATGGCGTCCGCTACGGCCACGTCCTCAACCCGAAGACGGGTTGGCCTGTGCGCCATCTGGCGGCGGTGAGCGTGGCGGGAGAATTCTGTGTCGTCGCGGGCAGTGCCTCGACCATCGCGATGCTGAAAGAAGATCGCGGGCCGGCCTGGCTGGAAGACCTCGGCCTGCCGCATTTGTGGGTTAATACCTCCGGCGAGGCGGGCGGCACGCTGGCGTGATATTTTCTTGTCCGTCAGCACGACACCGCTTTGCTTTTTGTGCGATGCGTGTGAGGCGACGGCGCTCTCCAATCAAAATATTTCGGCCTCCACACGTAACATCGTAAGGCCGCTTCGTTGTTCCAGATGTGGGCCTTGGATCGAGCCTTCGAATGGCAGATGCTGGTCGGGGATGACCGAAATATCGCAATCGAGCCGCGAAGGTGCCCCCACCCATCCCGAAGATTCGGGCAGGGCGACGCACGAGATCGAAGCCTGGTTTATCCGGGAAGTGCTGCCGCTGGAGGCGGATCTGATGCAGTTTCTGCGGCGCAGCTGGCAAAACAAAAACGACATCGACGATCTTTGTCAGGACGTCTATGCGCGGACCTTCGAATCCGCGCGCCGGAAAATTCCATCACCGGCGCGGCCTTTCGTTTTCACCATCGCGCGCAATCTGGTGATCGACCGCGCACGCCGCGAACACGTTGTACCGATTGAAGCGGTAGCGGATCTGGAAGCCTTGGGCGTGGCGCTGGATGCGCCGGGGCCTGAGCGCAGCGTCATCGCGCGCGACGAACTGAGGCAGTTGCAGGCGGCAATAGATCGCCTCCCTCCCAAATGCCGTGAGGTTGTGGTGCTGGGCCGGATCGAAGGGCTGAGCGGCCGCCAGATAGCGGCCCGGTTGGGGATCGCCGAAACCACGGTTTCCGATCATCTCACGGCGGGCATGTATGCGTTGATTGACATGTTGCTTGGCGAACAGGCCGATGGCGGTAAACGATCATGAGCGGGCAAATCCAAAACGATCACTCTGCTTCAAGTGCGCACGCGATAAGAATGCGCGCGGCGGGCTGGCTGCAACGGCGGCATTTTTGGGATTGGACCGAGGGCAATCAGGCGGAGCTTGACCATTGGCTGGCGGAATCGCCGGCGCACATGGTAGCTTATCTGCGGGCGAAGTCGGTGTGGAACCGCACGGAAAGATTGGCCGCCCTGCGCAGCGATCACGTCGATCACGTTTCTGCTGTAACCCCGCGCCGCAGAGGATTGTTTCTGGCGCGCGCCGCCGCAGTGCTGGGTTTTGCAACAATATTCGGCATTGCGGGCGCGCGTTACATCGCGACGACGAAGCAGACCGTTTGGCAAACGCCTGTTGGCGGACGCCAGACGGTGATGTTGGGCGACGGATCGCGCATCGAACTCAATACGGACACGGTTTTGCGCGTGGCGAGCGATGGCAGGAAGGCGTGGCTCGACCGTGGTGAAGCTTATTTCCGGATCGTGCATGATAGTAACCATCCGTTCGTCGTTGCAGCCGCGGGGCATCGCGTGACGGATCTGGGAACGGAGTTTCTCGTGCGGAGCGAGACCGACCGGCTCAAGGTCACTCTCATCACAGGACGCGCGCGCATTGACTCTGTAACGCGAAACGGACGCGAGCGAAACGCGGTTCTGACGCCTGGCGATATCGCTGTTGCAGACATGGCTTCGCTATCGGTGAAGAGAAGTTCGCCGCGCAAGGTGATGAACGAAATGAGCTGGCGGCAGGGCCTGCTCAATTTTGACAACGCGACACTTGGTGATGTGGCGGATGAGCTTAATCGCTATAACAGCGAAAAGCTTGTCATTACCGATCCCAAAGTCGCGCGTATGACGATCGATGCTTCAATCCCCACGCATGGAGTGCAGGCGTTGATGCGTGTGGCGAAGAATTTTCTCGGATTGCATGTGGAAGATCGCGGAAGCGCAGTCGTCATTTCGCGATGATCGGTGTTCGGAATTCGGTTTCGGTTCAGGGGGATTGAATGACAAAGCTCACCTATTTGGCCGCATTGTTCGGGGCGCTCGTTTCGTTCGCAGCGCCGACTGGAGTCTTTGCGAAGGATTTCGATATTCCGAAGGGCGACCTTAAATCCGCGCTGGATGAATACCGCGCCCAGTCCGGCGAGGCGCTGATCGTCCTGACCGAAACGGTCAAGGGCGCACACACGAAAGGCGCCAAAGGGGATTTGTCGCCCGATGTCGCCCTTATGCGCATTCTCGAAGGCACGGGCTTCGTCGCGCGCCGCGATTCATCCGGCATGATCGCGATTGTGCCGAGTTCGACGCGCGCCGAAGTCATTCCTTCGGAAGAGTTGGCCGCAGCACCCGTGCAAAGCGCGCCGGGCGCAGCACTCGAAACCGTAACCGTCACGTCCTCGAAAATCGGCGGCGACGTTCAAAACATCCCGATTTCGATCACGGCGCTGAGCCAGGAACAATTGACGGCTACGCAGACCGCGGGCGGTCCCGATCTCGTCAAACAGGTTCCGAACCTGACGTTCTCCAAAACCAATTTTACGGGCTACAACATCCAGATTCGCGGCATCGGCACACAGGCGATTTCGGTGACGACCGATCCTGCAGTGGCGGTTGCGTTCAACGACATTCCTTTCACCCGCAATCATTTCTTCGAACAGGAATTCTACGACGTCAGCCAGGTCGAAGTGCTGCGTGGCCCGCAAGGCACGCTCTATGGCCGCAACGCAACGGCCGGCGTGGTGAATGTCGTTTCCGCCAAGCCCAGCGACCAGTTCGAGGCGATGGCGTCAGCCGATATCGGCAATTATCAGAATCGCCGTCTTGAAGCGATGATCAACATCCCCATTGTCGATGACCGGCTCGATCTTCGCGTCGCCGGCGAATGGACAAAGCGCAAGGGATATACGTTTAACGAAGAAACCGACCAATCCGTCGATGGACGCGATCTATGGTCGGGCCGCGTGACGCTTGGCTGGAAGCCCACCGCGAGCGTGCAGACCTATCTTGTCTGGGAGCATTTCCAGGAAGACGACGACCGCTTGCGCAGCGGCAAGCAGCTTTGCAAGAAGGACCCGGGGCTGACATCCGTGGACGGGTTCCAGCTCAACGAAGCAAATTTGCCGGTGCCACCATCATCAGGATATCCCCCCGATTTCGGTGTGCAGTTCGTGCGCTCATGGCTTAGCCAAGGTTGCTTGCCAACGTCTTTCTATTCAAAGGATGCGTTTGAAACACCCAATGGGCAAGCAATTCCGTTCGTGGCGGCCGACGAATTCATTTTTAACGGGATTCCCAATTCGAGTATTCCCGGCGGCTATCTGGTGAAGGATGTCGATCCTTATGCCAACCAGACGCAATCCACAAATTTGCGGGTTATCCAGTCGCTCATCAATCCGCGCTACCGCGCCAAGAACGACACGCTGGAATTCAACGCCGATTATGCGGTGACGCCTCAACTCACACTGACCTCGCAGACCGGTTACAATCAGGATTTTCTGTTTTCCACGGAAGACTTCAACCGGTTCGACACGCAGCCGGGAATATTCGATCCGACAGTCCGATCCAATGCACACGGATCAACGGCCATCGCACCCGGCGGTGTCTATTGCGATCCGCAATTGGGTTGTTCCAGTGCAATGGTCGGGCAGGATTTGTCCGACGAGAACGCCTGGCAATTTTCTCAGGAAGTGCGGCTGGCGTCGCATTTCGACGGGCCGCTCAATTTCAGTGTCGGTGGCAACTACATGCATTATCATACCGTCGAGGATTATTATGTTTTCTTCAATCTGATTACCATCCTCGAACAGGTCGCAAACGGGCAGAGCCCCGGCCAGTTCAGCGAGTGCAGAGGTACTCTAAACCCTCCATATGATACGCAGGTTTTCCCGATACCCGCGCTGCCGTATTTGGTAATGGATCACGGCAAGGTTGAGGCTGTAACTTCGAATTTCGGCTGCGGCAGCAACGCGGCCATCGGCAACAGGTTTGCCGCCACCTATATCGATCCCAATCCGATCGGCCAGCTCGATGGTCTGGGGCACAATTATTTCCGCAGCGAGAATCCCTATGATCTGAATTCCTACGCCGGTTTCGGTGAAGCCTATTATCAGGTGGCACCCGACCTGAAATTGACGGGGGGCTTGCGCTGGACTGACGACCAGAAAACATTCCTCAATATCCCGAGCTGGGTGTTCCTGGAGGGCGGCGGGTATCCGGTCGAGGGTGTTGTTCGGCAGGAATGGAAGGAATGGACCGGGCGCTTTGTCGCCGACTGGACGCCGAAGCTCGACTTCACCGATCAGACGCTCGTCTATGCCTCCTACGCGAGGGGCTACAAGGGCGGCGGCGCCAATCCGCCGGGGCCGCAAATCGATTTCGTGAGCGAGCAGTCTTCTGTCACGCATCCGCCGACATTTGCACCGGAATTTGTCAATGCTTTCGAGCTTGGAACGAAAAACACGCTGCTCGACGGAGGGCTGACGCTGAACGGCGACATTTTTTACTATGACTACAAGGGTTATCAGATTTCCCAGATCGTGGACCGCACCTCGATCAATCTCAATTTCGACGCCAAGGTGAATGGCGCGGAACTGGAAGCAATGTGGGAGCCTGTGCCGGGATTGAAGTTCAATTTCGCAGGCGGCTACGAAGATACGCGCGTTGACAATGGCCAATCTGCCATCGATCTGATGGATCGCACCGCGGGCCACAGTGACTGGGTTGTCGTCAAGCCATTTGTCGCCGAAACATCCAATTGCATTTTACCTGCAAGCGCCGTCCGGCAAATTCTGCAGATATACGCAGGCCCGGATCCACTCGGTAGCGGGCTCAATGGAGCATGTGATTTCGCCTACATTCCCGGCGTAAGTGACAGCATTGATCAGGCAGCCTTCGCGGCCACCGGGTTTGATCCCGCGACAGCACCTAACAATGGCGAAGGATTCGCCAAGAATCTCGGCGGCAACAAGCTGCCCAATGCGCCGCCCTTCACGCTTTCCTTCGGGGCGCAATACTCGATGCCGCTCAGCGCCGATTGGGCAGGAACTCTGCGCGGCGACTTCTATTGGCAGGGCAATTCGTTCGCACGCATCTTCAATGACGAACCTTACGATCAGATACACGGCTACACCAACGTGAATCTGTCCCTGATCTTCACCAATCAGGACGGCTGGCAGGCCATGGCCTATGTGAAGAACGTCCTCGACACCACGGCCATTACCGGAGCGTTCCTGAATTCCGACGACACCGCGCTGACAACCAACATCTTCACGACCGATCCGCGCCTGTTCGGCGTGCGCGTCACGAAGAACTGGTGAGGGGAAACACCATGAGCGAACTCATTAACACACACCACAGCCGCGCCACCATCCGCTGGAAACTCTTGGCGGGTGTCTCGTCTCTGGCGCTGACAGTATATGTTTCAGCCGCCAGTATGGTGAGGGCTGAAGACGCAGACCATCCGCTGCTCTGGATCGAACTGGGCGGCCAAGCGGCGTGGAACGAGAACAGTCAAGAGGCTTTTCTTTCGCCTTTCACTCCGGCGGTCCCAACACCGTTCGAGATCATATCGCTCGCTGCAGTGGAGAAGCCCGCGCGGGCGAGCTGGGACGAGAACGCAGCGATTTCGTTTCAGCCCGCGGACAGCAAATGGGTATTCTCGGCCGGCGTTCGTTACGGAAGGAGCGGCCGGCATCAGTTTCTGAGTCAGCGAACCGAGACCCCAGACACTCCGACAGGCGTCCTTGTCGCCTATCAAAATATTACCGCCAGCACCAGCGAGAGCCATGCCATTCTCGATTTCAGTGCTGGAAGAGACGTGGGGGTGGGCATGGGCATAAGTTCATTCGTCAATCTTGGTGTGCGGTATGTTCAGTTCAGCGCATCGCGCAACACGTTCATCCAGTCGCAGCCCACGAATGTTGGCTTTCCTTATACCTATCACAGGATAAATGCCCATCTTGTCGCCGCCAGGAAATTCAGCGGCGTGGGGCCGTCGCTCTCATGGGATGCGTCTGCCAGGCTTGCCGGTGACCGCGACAATGGCGAAATCGGCATCGACTGGGGTGTGAACGCGGCGCTGCTCTTCGGCCGTCAGTCGGCTCGTGGTCATCATCAGACGACGAATGTTCTTTACTATACTTTCTATCCTCGGAGGAGTTACGATAATTCCGTACCGATAAGCCGCGGCAAACAGATCACCGTTCCCAATGTCGGTGGCTTTGCGGGCGTATCCTGGCGCGTGCCCAATGCCAAAGTCAGCGTCGGCTATCGCGCGGACTTCTTCTTCGGCGCGATGGATGGCGGCATCGATACGGCTCGGAAGGAAAATGTCGGTTTCTATGGCCCTTTTGCCAGCGTGAGCGTGGGATTGGGAGGATAGTCACTCCGAAAAATTCGTCGCCTCCACGTTGGGATCGACATAGAAATTGATCAAAGCAAAATGGCGGAAGCATCTGCTTCCGCCATTGTTTTTGTCGGCGGCCAGATCAGAAGTGAATCCAGATACCGTTGTGCCAGTAGCCGCGGCCCGTATGTTCGCGCCATGTATAATGCTCGCCCGCGCCCCACGCCCATGTGTTGGGATGCACGACGACGCCGAATTCGGGGCGATAGACATAGTGATGCCGCACATGCCAGCACTCACCTTCGCGATTGCAGGCGATGTCGGCGGAAGCGCTGGTTGCAGTAACAGCCAATGCGCCCGCCGCGAAGATTGTGGCGAGTGCCAGTTTGAGATGTTTTTTCATCGAAGTTCTCCTCGTTCCTTATGGATGGCGGCACCGGAATACGCTCGTCGCCGCTTCAGTGCCCGGTGACCCGCGGTAACAACGCACATTTTCGGAGCTGGTTCCACGGCGGGCAAGGCCGTTTGTCCGCTGTTCAGCGGACCCGCGGGGCTTCAGCGGCAGAAACATTTCTGAAAAATTTCCGTAAGGTTACTTTCCGGCCTGCGATGAGTTTCCCGAAGCCTGCGTGGCCTTAATCGCCGCTCAACCTGTCGCCATGTTCGAGAACGCCCGCGATGAGGACGTCGATATCGCGTATCTGCGTGCGATGGTTGACGAAAGCGGCTCGGATCGCAAGTTGGCCGTTGATGATGGTGGTGGACGGGGCAGCGACACCCGATTCGTGCAGGGCGACCACAATGGCGGCGTTCACACGGTCGGCATCCGGCGCGCGATAGCGAAAGCAGACGATGTTGAGCTGCACCGGTGCGAGCAATTCCAGACGCGATTCGGCGGCGATACGCTGCTCAAGATAGCGAGCCAGTTCACAGGTCCGTGCGATCACCGCGCCCAATCGTTCCGTGCCATATGTTTTGATCGTGAACCATGTTTTCAGCGCACGAAATCCGCGCGAAAGATCAGGTCCGATATCGCACGGCCATGGCGACCCCGCGGCAAGGCCATGCGTTTCCCGGCGAAGATAGGCGGCGGGTGACGCAAACGTATCGAGCAGACGATTTCCATCGCGCGCGATGATGAACCCAGCATCGTATGGAACTTGCAACCACTTGTGGAAATCGAAGGCAATGGAATCGGCATGTTCGATCCCGGCGACAAGCGGCGCAAGCGCAGGCGATAGAACGGCAAGCGCGCCATAGGCGCCATCGATATGAAACCAGAGCTTCTCTTCGCGGCAGAGCGCGGCAAGCGCAGTGAGATCGTCAATCGCGCCCGTATCAACCGTCCCCGCCGACGCGATTATAAGAAAAGGCTCAAGTCCCGCCACGCGATCCGCGATTATGGCCGCGCGCAATGCGCTCATATCAATCTTATGCCCCGCATCGGTTGGAATAAGCCGTAACGCATCGGTGCCGAGCCCCGACAGATCGATGGCGCGGGAAATACAGCCATGCGCCGCCGTCGATGTGTAAGCTCTTAACCGCGCGCCGCGTTCGCCCACGCCTTGTTGGCGCACGTGCCTGCCGAGTTTCGCGGTGCGCGCGGCCAGCACGGCGATAAAATTTGCCATCGACGTGCCTGTGACGAACAACCCGTTCGCGCCTTGTGGAAAGCCGAACATCTGCCGTGCCCATTCGGCGATCTGGCGTTCGACCTCGATGGGAATGTGATCGCGCCCACCGAGATTGGCATTCAACCCGGCGGCCAGCATTTCGGCGAGCATGCCGACGGCGGTTCCACCGCCATGCACCCAGCCCATGAAACCGGGATGCACATTCCCTGTCGAATAAGGCGCGATGAAATCCGTGAATTCGCGATACACTTCGCCGAGATCGGACGGCGCACTGGGCAATTCGGTGCGAAAGCGCGCGCGAACATCGTCCGGAATCGGTTGCCACACGGGCCGCTCGCGCACATGCGCGATGGAATCGAGCATGTCGTCAAGCATGCGATGCCCTTGCGCGCGAATTTCGCTCCAGTCATCGGGGTCAAGCGTAACGCCGGATGGCGGCCGGTCAGTCATGCTTACGCGGCATGCGCGTGGGCGCGCCCGGCAAGCCGGTACAGCATGGCGACGAAGGCGTCGAAAATCTTGCGCATTTGCGCCGCCTTATAGGGGAAGATTTCCGGCGGGTCCATATTGTGGACGATGGCGCAATTGTCCGCCTCGAACACCAGCAATTTGCCCGCCTTCGTTTCCGCGCAATCGATTGCGAAATATTCGAGGCCCACCCGGTTTGCGATTTCGGACAGCGCCTCGCGATGGCGCGCGGCAAAGCCCTCGTTGAATTCAACCATGAATTTTTCTTCTTCGGCGCGTTTTTCCGCGCTGCGCGTCATGTCCGCGTTGAGATACCAGATATTCCATTGCTCCGAAATCGCCATGTGGCAGGCGAATGGCCGCCCGTCGACAAGAACGACGCGGTATTTGCGATGCAGGCCATCGTCGCCGCGATAATCGACGAAGCGCGAGATGAAGAATTCGTCTTCCGCGCGTTCCTCAAGATAGTCTTCGATTTGCGAAGGCGTCTCCAATTTTTGCAAGCCACGGCCCGCATGCGAACCGATAGGGCGAACAATGAGTGGAAAGACGCCGTCGCTCAAAACTTCATTCACATCTTTTTCGCCGATTCCGATTTCGCAAAGATGTTCGCGCGAAATGCGCGTGGTCACAGGAATTTCCAGTGCGGGAATGGAATTCAGCATACTGAAGAGACGGTCGCGGTCGAGTTCGGCGATGTGCTGCGGCAGATTGAAAACAGGGCGCGGCCAATGCGGCAGGATTTTGCCGATCTCCGCCAATGTCTCGCG
>Ga0208480_1000852_pt1 | contig 11376 bp, 14 predicted proteins | sample NGESurshal092012_4_FD_184485 | JGI IMG/M metagenome (GOLD analysis project Ga0208480, IMG submission 184485) | Arctic peat soil microbial communities from Barrow, Alaska - NGEE Surface sample F53-1 shallow-092012 (SPAdes) | ecosystem: Environmental > Terrestrial > Soil > Wetlands > Peat ... | reverse complement strand
CCAGTCGGCGAACGACGACTCGTCGCCGCTGGGCCCCTCGCCCGGGGTGCGCAGGGCGCCGGACGCGCCCAATCCGCCTGAGTTCAGGAAGGACGTCAGCGCGTTGACGCTCGTCGGCGTGCCCAGGTTGGGGCCGGAGCGCAGCACGTCAACCTCGACGTGATCGGGGAAGATGCGGAACGAGACGTTGATCGCGCCGGTCGGGCCCGCCGCGTCGAGCAGCGCCTGGGCCACGGTCTGGCCGACCTCGCGGTTGTCTTCCTCCGACAGCGGCGACTGGGCCAGGCAGCGGCGGACGAAGTCGCGGATGTCCGGAATCGAGGACGGCCGGGCGGGGAAGGTCTGGGACACGACGACGACCGGCACGACCTCGATGTTCTGGCTGATCGCGTCGTCCTCTGCCCTGTCCATGCCCCAACTCCGCCGTTCGGTGCAGCTGATTTACGCGACGCCGGCCAACTAGCTGCGACGTCATTCATGAGGGTATGTGCGAAAGAGCGCGGCAGACGAATCCTCGCACAGGCGGACATGCAGGTGGACATGTGTGTCTATCAAGGCGACTTTTTTGTCTTGTGGACGGCCGATCGCGAGAATACGATAAGCGAACCGGCTACGTGAGCGCATCGCTACGGAACCGGCTCTCGGAGCATGCGATGAGCACCGCGAGGCGGCGACTACCGCCAACGATCTGCTGGGCACCGCGAGAACGGACTCGCCTGACCCAGAGATGCCGCGACGCCCGATCCAGCTCGCCCCCAGACCGCCAGCCCGCGCTTGCGGGCAGCCAACCGAAGGGTGGCATGCGATGACGCAGGAGGAGCCAGTCGTCCATATTCTCTGGATGAACGGGGGGCTCGGATGCGACGGGGACTCGGTGGCGCTGACCGCCGCGACCCAGCCGAGCATCGAGGAGATCGTGCTTGGGGCCCTGCCCGGACTCCCTAAGGTCGCGGTGCACTGGCCCCTGATCGACTTCGAGTGCGGTCCCGAGCAGGGTGCGGACACGTTCATCGAGTGGTGGCACAAGGCCGATCGCGGTGAACTCGACCCGTTCGTCCTCGTCGTCGAGGGCTCCATACCGAACGAGGCGATCAAGTCCGAGGGCTACTGGTGCGGTTTCGGCAACAACCCGGCGACGGGCCAGCCGATGACCACCAGCGAGTGGCTGGACCGGCTGGCGCCCAAGGCCACCGCGATCCTGGCGGTCGGAACGTGCGCCACCTACGGCGGCATCCACGCCATGGCCGGCAACCCGACCGGCGCGATGGGCGTGCCCGACTACCTCGGCTGGGACTGGAAATCCAAGGCGGGCCTGCCGATCGTGTGCGTGCCGGGCTGCCCGACCCACCCGGACAACCTCTCCGAGACGATCCTGTACCTGCTGTACCAGGTGGCGGGGGCCGCGCCGATGATCCCGCTGGACGAGGCGCTGCGGCCGAGGTGGCTGTTCGACGCGACCGTCCACGAGGGCTGCGACCGGGCCGGCTACTACGAGCAGGGCCAGTTCGCCAGCACCTACGACTCGCCCAAGTGCCTGGTCAAGCTGGGCTGCTGGGGCCCCGTGGTCAAGTGCAACGTGCCCAAGCGCGGCTGGATCAACGGCGTCGGCGGCTGCCCGAACGTGGGCGGGATCTGCATCGCGTGCACGATGCCGGGGTTCCCCGACAAGTTCATGCCGTTCATGGACGAGCCCCCCGGCGCGCGCGTGTCCTCCGCCGCCAGCGGCATGTACGGCTCGGTCATCCGCACCCTGCGCACCTTCACCGCCAAGACGGCGGACAAGGAGCCGAAGTGGCGCACGAAGGGCTCCGAACTGCTCACCGGCTACCAGAAAACGTGGTGAATAAGCGATGACGACGACTGCTGGCGGCAAAAACGAACTCACCGAGATGTCCTGGGATCCGATTACCAGGATCGTGGGCAGCCTCGGCATCTACACGAAGATCGACTTCAAGGCCAAGCGGGTGGCCGAGTGCCACAGCACCTCGTCGATCTTCCGCGGCTACAGCATCTTCATGAAGGGCAAGGACCCTCGGGACGCGCACTTCATCACCAGCCGGATCTGCGGCATCTGCGGTGACAACCACGCGACCTGCTCGGTCTACGCCCAGAACATGGCCTACGGGGTCCGCCCGCCGGCGCTGGGCGAGTGGATACTCAACCTCGGCGAGGCGGCCGAGTACATGTTCGACCACAACATCTTCCAGGAGAACCTGGTCGGGGTGGACTTCTGCGAGCGGATGGTCGCCGAGACCAACCCCGGCGTGCTCGAGCAGGCCAACTCGACTGCGGCGCCGCACGCGGCCGAGCACGGCTACCGGACGATCGGCGACATCATGCGTTCGCTGAACCCGCTCGAGGGCGAGTTCTACCGCGAGGCGCTGCAGGTGTCCCGGTCCACCCGGGAGATGTTCTGCCTGATGGAGGGGCGCCACGTGCACCCGTCCACGCTCTACCCGGGCGGCGTCGGCACGGTCGCGACGGTGCAGCTGTTCACCGACTACCTGACCCGGCTGATGCGGTACGTGGAGTTCATGAAGCGCGTCGTGCCCATGCACGACGACCTGTTCGACTTCTTCTACGAGGCGCTTCCCGGCTACGAGGAGGTCGGCCGGCGGCGGGTGCTGCTCGGCTGCTGGGGCAGCTTCAACAACCCCGAGTACTGCGACTTCACCTACCGCAACATGGCCGACTGGGGCCGCAAGATGTTCGTGACCCCCGGCATCGTCGTCGACGGCAAGCTCATCACCAACAGCCTGGTCGACATCAACCTGGGCATCAGGATCCTGCTCGGCCACTCCTTCTACGAGGACTGGGAAGACCAGGAGATGTTCGTCACCCGAGACGAGCTCGGCAACCCGGTTGACCGCCGCCACCCGTGGAACCAGCACACGATCCCCCGTCCGGCCAAGCGCGACTTCGACGACAAGTACTCCTGGACGATGTCGCCGCGCTGGTTCGACGGAAAGGACCACCTCCCGCTCGACACCGGGGGCGGCCCGATCGCCCGGCTGTGGGCCACCGCCCTGGCCGGCCTGGTCGACATCGGCTACGTGAAGTCCACCGGGCACAGCGTGCAGATCAACCTGCCCCGCACCGTCTCCAAGCCCGCGGTCACCTTCGAGTGGAAGATCCCGGTCGACAAGCAGGGCCAGCCGCTGTCCAACGCGATCGAGCGGGACCGGGCCAGGACCTACTTCCAGGCCTACGCGGCCGCCTGCGCCCTGCACTTCGTCGAGCAGGGACTGGCCGAGATCCGGGCCGGCCGGACCAAGACCTGGGAGCCGTTCAAGGTGCCGATGGACGCGGACAGCTGCGGCTTCACCGAAGCCGTCCGCGGCGTCCTCTCGCATCACATGGTGATCAGGGACGGCAAGATCGCCAACTACCACCCGTACCCGCCCACCCCGTGGAACGGCAGCGTCCGCGACAGCTACGGCACGCCCGGCCCGTACGAGGACGCCGTGCAGAACACCCCGATCTTCGAGGAGAACACCCCGGACAACTTCAAGGGCATCGACATCATGCGGGCGGTGAGAAGCTTCGACCCGTGCCTGCCGTGCGGCGTTCACATGTACCTGGGCGGCGGCAAGGTGCTGAAGACGGCGCACTCGCCCACGGGAGTACCTCTGGCCATGTAAGACCCGGACAGCCGTTTGGAGGGAGGGCAGATGGCCGGAGCCAGGGACGCGCGCGCCACCGGCGAGCGGGTCGAGGCGCTACTCGCCGAACTGCGAACGCGGGCCGGGCCGCAGGCCGGCGATGCGGCCGAGGAGCTGGTGGGCTGCCTGGTCGAGCTGTACGGGGCCGGGCTGACCGCGATCGTCGCGATCCTCGGGGCCGATCCCGGCGCAGGGCCGCGACTGCTTGACGCGCTGGCGGGCGACCCGCTGGTGGAGAGCCTGCTGCTCGTCCACGACCTGCACCCGCTCGACGCCGACACGAGGATCAACCGCGCCCTTGAACGGGTGCGCCCGCAACTCGGCTCGCACGCGGGCGCGATCGAGTATCTCGGCATCGACGATCAGGGCGTGGCCGGGCTCCGGCTCACGGCGAGCGGCCACGGTTGCGGGTCGTCGTCATCCACGGTCGCGCAGACCGTGGAGGAAGCGGTGACGGAAGCGGCCCCGGAGGTGGCAGGGGTGCACGTCGAAGAGGTCGGGGCGCCGGCCGAGGTGCCGCTGCTGCAGATCATGCGGCGCCCGGCAGGAGCCCGGTGACCGGGACCGGGACGAGGGTGACCGGGCTTCGACGCTTCGCTGCCCGATCGCCCGCCGGGCCGGCCCGGCCGGCCGGCTTGGCTGGCCCGGCTGCGCGGGCCGCCGCAGGTGCGCACGCTGACCCGGCGGCGGCGACGGAGGTCAAGGAGGCGGAGCGGTGCGAGATGTGCCGCGAGGTTCTCGACGGACGGCACGGGCACGTGGTCGAGATCGAGCAGCGGTCGATCGTCTGCACCTGCCGCGCCTGCTATCTCCTGTTCCTCTCCGAGGGCGCCGCAGGCGGCAAGTACCGGTCGGTGCCCGAGCGCGTCCGCCATGACCCGGATACGCCGCTGGACGACGCGGACTGGAACGAGCTGCAGATCCCGGTCGCGATGGCCTTCTTCTTCGTCAACTCCGCGCTCGGCCGGGTGGTCGCGGGCTACCCGAGCCCGGGCGGCATGACCGAGTGCGAGCTCGACCTGGCGGCCTGGGAACGGCTGGTCGCCGCGTACCCGCTCTTCGCGGCCATGACGCCAGACGTCGAGGCCGTCTTCGTAAACCGCGCGGACCAGGTCAACGAGGTCTTCCTACTGCCGATCGACGAGTGTTACTCGCTGGTCGGCGAGCTCCGGCTGCGCTGGCAGGGGTTCGACGGCGGGGCCGAGGCGCACGCCGCGCTGGCGGCGTTCCTGGCCGGCCTGCGGACCCGGGCCCGGGCGCTCGCACCCGAGGAGCGCGCACATGGCTGACCTGGTCTTCGGCTGCACCGGCGCCAGCGCGGAACGCTACGCCGCCACTCCCACGCTGTCGTTCGCGCTAACGATAACGGAGAGCACCGGCGTCGGAGTGCACGCGATCGCCTTGCGCTGCCAGTTCCGCATCGAGCCGCAGCGGCGCCGGTACTCCGCCGCCGAGGCGAAGCGGCTGCACGACCTGTTCGGCGACACCTCGCGCTGGGCCGACACGGTCAAGCCGATCCAGCTCGCGATCGTGACCACGATGGTGCCCGCGTTCACCGCGCTGACCGAGATCGAGGTGCAGATGCCCTGCACCTACGACCTCGAGGTGGCGTCGGCCCGGTATCTGCAGGCCCTCGACGACGGGACGATTCCGCTGCTGCTGCTGTTCAGCGGCACCGTCTTCCTGGCCCAGGGCAACGGCTACTCCGTCGAGCTGGTGCCGTGGAGCGCCGAGGCGTCCTTCCGGATGCCCGTGAGCGTCTGGCAGGACGTCGTCAACTTGCACTTCCCCGGCAGCGCGTGGCTGCGGTGCAACCGCGAGACGTTGGACGCCCTGTCCGCCTTCAAGGCCGAGCGCGCGCTGCCGACCTGGGACGCGACGCTCGGCGCGCTGCTGGCGGAGGCCGAGGCGGGCAGGACGCCCGACGCGCCGCCGATCACCACAGAACCCAACACCCCAGGACCGATCACCACCGAGGTGACAGAGCCGTGAACTTCGACGACGCCCGCGCCATGGCCGACGCCGTCATGTACGAGGGCTACATCCTGTACCCGTACCGCGCCTCCTCCGCCAAGAACCAGAGCCGGTGGCAGTTCGGCGTGGTCATGTCGCCCGGGTACACGGCGGTGGACCCGTCTGAGCGAGACTTCACGCAGACCGAGTGCGTCCTCGAGCACACCGGCCAGCCGGCCCTCGAGCTGGTCATCCGCTTCCTGCAGGTCCAGCGGCGGACCGGGGACGGCCCGTCCTGGGACGAGGCGGTGGAGCGCGAGGTCGCCGTCGCCGTCGATGCAGCGCAGCTGCTAGGCGGCGAGTGCGTGACCGAATTCGAGATAGCCGCAGGCGAGGAACGCGAGGGAGAAGTCGTCCGCCGACGAGAAGGTCTGACCGGCACCGTATCGGTGCTCGCCAGCCCGTTGCCCTGTCCCTGGGGCGCCGCGCGGCTGCGCGTCCGGGTGGACAATCACAGCGCCCCGGCCGCCGCGCCGCGCAGCAGGGAGGACGCGCTGCCGACGGCCCTGATTGCCGCGCACATGATCATCGGCCTGCACGGCGGGGCGTTCATCTCGATGACCGACCCGCCGGAGTGGGCCAGCCCCGAGGTGCAGGCGTGCGAGAACATCGGCTGCTGGCCGGTCCTGGCCGGCGCGGACGGCGGGCGGCAGGTCATGCTGTCCACCCCGATCATCCTGTACGACCACCCGGAGCTCGCCCCGGAGAGCCCGGGCGACCTCTACGACGGCACCGAGATCGACGAGATCCTCTCGCTGCGCACGCTCGCCCTCTCCGACGCCGAGAAGGAGGAGGCCCGGGCGACCGATCCCAGGGCGGCGGCGCTGATCGACCGGGTCGAGGCGCTGGGGGCGGATGACTTCAGCCGCATGCACGGCACCATCCGCTCGCCGCGCGTCGTCTCCGGCTTCCCCGGCCACAGCCACGGTGAACCCGCCGGCTACGACTCCACCGTCCCGTGGTGGGATCCCGCCGCCGACGCTTCCGTCTCACCGGACACCGACGCGATCACCGTCGCCGGCCACCGGATCGCGCGCGGCAGCCTGGTCACGCTCCGGCCGGGGGTGCGCCGCAGCGACGCGCAGGACATGTTCCTCGACGGGCGGGCCGCCCGGGTCGAGGCGGTGCTCCTCGACGTGGACGACACCGCCTACCTGGCCGTGTCGCTGACCGATGACCCCGACCAGGATCTGCGCGTCGCCCACGGTCGCTTCCTCTACTTCTCGCCGGACGAGGTAGTGCCGTGCGAGACGCCATGACCGGGCCCGAGACCGTGACCGGGGAGCAGGCCCTGACCGGGGACCAGACCATGACCGGGCGGACCCTGGTGGCGGGCGTCGGCAACGTGTTCCAGCGCGATGACGCCTTCGGCGTCGAGGTGGTCCGGCTGCTGGCGGACCGGCCGACGACGCCGGGGGTGCAGATCCGCGACTTCGGCATCAGGGGCGTGCACCTGGCCTACGACCTGCTCGACGGGTGCGACCTGTTCGTGCTGATCGACGCGGCCGCCCGCGGCGCCGAGCCGGGAACGGTCACCGTGCTCGAGGTCGAGCCGAAGACGGCGCCGGCCGACGGCGGCGATCCGTTTGCGGTGCCCATCATCGACGCGCACAGCCTGGCCCCCGACGACATCTTCGCCCTGCTCGCGTCGCTCGGCGGCCGTCCGGGACGGAGCCTGGTGGTGGCGTGCGAGCCCGCCGACACCGGGGCCGGAATGGGGCTGTCAGAACCGGTGCAGGCGGCCCTGCCGCACGCGGTCCGTGCGGTCGAGGACATCCTGCGCGACCATCGAACAGAGGGAAAAGGAGATCAACGATGATCGGCAAGCTGGTGAAGGCGGTCGTGATAGCCGCCGTAATCGCGATGGTGATTGATTCGATACCGGACATCAAGCGCTATCTGGAAATCCGGGAAATGTAAAAACCCCGGCCGGGAAGGGATGTGAAGAGCGTGGAGACGGTCATTGGATTCGCCTTCGGCTACTGGGTGGGCACGCGCCAGGGGCGGGAGGGCATGCAGAAGGCACTCGACTCGGTCCGGGAGATCTGGGCTTCCCCCGAGACCCGCCGGCTCGCGGCCGAGGGCCTGTCCGCCCTGGAGGCGGTGGCCGGCCCGGCCAGGGACAAGCTGGGCAGGAACTCCAGCCGCAAGTCGACGATCATCGGCACCGTCGTGGACGAGCTTCTCGAGCGCCGCAGCGGCCGCCGGGCCGCCAGCGCCGCGTGAGGACGCCGATGCGGCATGCATGAGTACGGCGTCTGCGAGGGCGTGCTTGACGCGGTCCGCGCTCGCGCTCGCGGCCGCAGGGTAGCCGCGATCCGGGTGCGGTTCGGGGTATGGCACGCCGTCGACGCGGCGTCCCTGTCGGACGCATTCGAGTGCGTCGCGGCGGGCACCGAGGCGGCCGACGCCGCCATCGAGCTCGTCACCGTGCCCGCACAGATCGCCTGCCGCGGCTGCGGGTCGAGCGCGGACAGCACCGACCTGCTCGCCGTGTGCCCGCGCTGCGCGAGCACCGACGTCGAGCTCACCGGCGGCGACGAGATGACCCTGGAGTCGGTCACCTACGTGCCCGAGCCAGCAGCCACCGACGCAACCTGAGAGGACGATATGTGCCTGGGAATCCCGGCTCAGCTGGTGGACGGTGACGCGGGCCACCCCGACCTGGCCATCGCGGAAGTGGGCGGCGTCCCCCGCCCCATTAACCTGGGCCTGCTCGAGGAACGGCCGGGACCCGGCGACTGGGTCCTCGTCCACATGGGCTTCGCGCTCCAGGCCATGACCGAGGCCGAGGCGGCGGACGCGCTCGCCGCCCTCAGCGCCGAGCGCGAGGCCGAGGCGGCCGCCCCGTAAGACGGCCAGGTCAGGCGGGGAGGCGGTACCGGGTCTGGCTGTAGGGACTCTTGCCGAACGACAGGACCTTGGCCGGCCTGACGGCGAAGACGAGTCCCGTCCGGCCCGCGGGATCGAGGAATCCCCCGTCGGTGACCTCGAAGTCCCAGTCGAGCTTGGACTTCCACATTTCCGCCAGCCGTTGCAGCTGCGCCGGGCCGGTCACCCGGGCGGCCGTCCCCTCCACCACCACGTCAAGCCCCGACCGGAACTGGTTAGCTCCAGCCGCCAGGACGCACTCAGGATTGGACTCCAGGTTCCTGGCCTTCTGCTCATGCGAGCCAGCGCAGAAGTAAAGCGCCCCGTCAAGCCAGATCGCCGGCAGCGGCGTGACGTGCGGCCGGCCGTCGCGGCGGACGGTCGACAGCCAGAACATCTCCGATCTTGACAGCACATCGGCCACCTCGGCCCACGGCCGCATCGCGGCACCCGGCTCGCTGAATCCCTCGTTCAACTCTGCGACCAGCTCGGTCTCCGGCATTGGCGCTCTCCTCAGGTCGTTCCGTGTGATCTCTCACCAACCTTGCAGACGCCGCGCTCAGGCGAAACTCATCGCGAGGAACTCCGTTTGTTCGGGAAAAAGTGATCCTGACTCAAATCAGACGCACCACCCAACACATCCGGGACGTCGCGCCCGCTAGGAGGAAAGATCTTGGAAGAAAATTGCGGGCATAGCGTGTATTTCTTCCGCCAGGAAAACGGTTGCCAAGATCATCTTTCGAGGACTCACCTATTAGACCAAATCAAATTGCCTCTGGCACTCCAGCCTCATTGCCCGCGCTGCTTGCGACGAGGAGCCGCCCGCTGCGCGCCGCTCCAGCTCGGGAGCACACCTGAGGGATCGGACGCACACGTGCTGAAGGAATCGACGGACTTAACCTGAGGGATTTGACGGGACGGTGCTGAGGGATCAGTCGCATCCTGGCTGCGAGAGTTGACGTGCGCGCTAGCGGGAGCGGAGCAGGGCGGCGGTGACTAGGACCCCCCAGACGAGGAACCACGGGTCCCAGAGGTAGGCGTGCCAGGCCAGGGCGCGGTGGTCGGCGGTGGCCGATGTGCCGATCACGCCGGCCTGGACCAGCAGCCCGGCCGCGGTCAAGATCAGACCGTAGATGGTCAGGATCGCGGCCTCGATCCAGCTCAGCGACCGGAGCAGCCGCCGCCAGCGGAGGCTGCCGGGCGTGATCGCGGCCACGGCCGGCAGCGGAAGGACCGACGCGATCACCTTCAGGCCCACCGCGAACCAGACCGCGATCACGACCAGCGCGCCGACGGAACGGCCTGCCTGGGTCAGCGACGCGCCGACGGTGTCGAGCAGCCAGCCGCCGCCGAGGGCCCAGTAGAGGCTGACCGCGGCGTAGAGCAGGCCGACGGCGAACGCCGCCCACGCCGCCGCCACCCCCGGAGCCCTGACGTGGGCGCGATTGCGGGATATAACCGACTCCATGCACCCACTCTGCCCTAACCGGGCCCGAGAGTCTCCTAACGGACTCCAAGCAGGGCGGGCCGGGACACCGCGCGATGGCCGACGTACGGTGGGAATGAGGAGCTCAGCGCAGGAGAAGGTGCGGTCGGATGAGCCGTTATTTGACCAGGGACCGGGTGGCGATCGCGGCCGCCGTGGCGGTTCCGCTGGCGGCGGCGGCGATCCTGCTGCCGTGGCGGTCGAGCTGGCCCAACACGAACGTGGCGCTGCTGCTGGTGGTGACCGTGGTCGCGGTGGCCGTGCTCGGCAACCGGGTCGCGGCGGCGCTGGCGGCGCTGTCGGCCGCGGTCTGGTTCGACTTCTTCTTCACCGTCCCGTACGACCGGTTCTCGATCGCGCACTCGTCCGACGTCACCACGTTCGCGCTGCTGTTCGCGGTCGGCGTCGCCGTCTCCCAGCTGGCCGCCCGCGCCCGGCACCTCAAGACGGTCACGGTGGAGGACGCCGGGTACCTGGCCCGGATCACCGGCAGCGCCGCGCTGACCCAGACGACGGGGTCGCCGGACGCGGTCATCGCGCACGTCAGGAGGGAGCTGACCGACCTGCTCGACCTGCGCGAGTGCCGGTTCGAGTACGGGATGCTGATCGGCCACCCGGCCCGGCTCGAGCCCGACGGCCGGGTGCTCACCCGGCACGGCTACTATCCGGTCGACGAGGCGGGCCTGCCCAACGACGAACTGGAGCTGAGGACGTTCACCAACGGGCAGTACTGCGGCCGGTTCATGATGCTTCCCAACCCCGGCGCTCGCCCGTCCCAGCGGGCCCGGCTGGTCGCGGTGACGCTGGCCGACCTGGCCGGCCACTCGATCGGCGCGGCAACGTCGGCCGAATCCTGAGCTGACCGCGCGACGCGAGCCGACGGCGCGACGCGAGCCGACGGCGGTCAAATTCGTTGCCACGCGGGCGATGACGCCGCTACGCTCCGCTGCGTGACCGGACTTGAGATCCGCCCGCTCGCCGTAGGCGAGGAAGCGCTGTTCAACTCGCTGCCCGATCCCGCCCTGGTCGGCCCGGCCGCCTTCGGCGCCCGGTACTCCGAAATCGCCGCCCGCGGCAACTATCGCCCCGCCAACACCTGGGTGGCGCTGCGGGACGGCGTCGTCGTCGCCCGCCGCGACGGCCGGGCCGCCGAGGAGCTCCGGGCGCTCGCCCAGGCCGTGCGGCGGCGGGACGGCGTGCGCGCCGCGGTCGTCGGCGGAACCGCCGACGGGGCCAAGGTGGCGATCGCCATCGCCACCGGCGGCGAGCCGGATGCCGGCGCGCTCGTCAAGCAGGTCGGCAAGATCGTCCAGGGCGGCGGCGGCGGCTCGCCCGACGTGGCGG
>Ga0208480_1000849_pt1 | contig 11394 bp, 8 predicted proteins | sample NGESurshal092012_4_FD_184485 | JGI IMG/M metagenome (GOLD analysis project Ga0208480, IMG submission 184485) | Arctic peat soil microbial communities from Barrow, Alaska - NGEE Surface sample F53-1 shallow-092012 (SPAdes) | ecosystem: Environmental > Terrestrial > Soil > Wetlands > Peat ... | reverse complement strand
CTACACGGCAGAACATCCAGATGCACCACATCCCTCTGCCTGAAATCGAGCAGGCGATCAGGGAGATGGGCGAAGCCGGGCTCTCCAGCCGCGAGGGCTGCGGCAACACGGTGCGCAACGTCACCGGCGATCCCTGGGCCGGCGTGGCGGCGGATGAGCTGTTCGACCTCACCCCCTACGCCGGCGCCTACGCGCGCTACTTCGTCAGGCACCCCACCACACAGGGCATGCCGCGCAAGATCAAGACCTCGTTCGACGGCTCCCCGCGCGACCGCGCGATCAGCGGCATCCACGACATCGCCTTCCGTGCCCGCATCAAGCAAATCGACGGCAAAGAGGTGCGCGGCGCTGAGATGCTGGTCGGTGGCGGCACCTCGATCATGCCGCGTGTCGCTCCCGCCCTGTACGACTTCGTGGAGCTCGACAACGGCGACTACCTGAAGATCTCCGAGGCCGTCTTTCGCATCTTCGACCGCCAAGAGTGGCTGCGCGTCAACCGCGCACGCGCGCGCATCAAGGTGTTCGTCGACAAGTTCGGTATCGACGAGCTGCGCAACCAGGTCGAGCAGGAGCTTGAGGGCGAGTGGGTCAAAGAACGCGACTTCTCGATCGAGGATCGCCTGTTCCTCGACGACGAGCGCGAAGCGGCTCCCGCACCTCCGACGAGCTACAACAGCCCCAACGGCGATATCTCCGAGTTCGAGCGCTTCAAGCAGGCAAACGTCGCCGCCCAGAAGCAGGAGGGCTTCGTCACCGTCGAGGTCAAGATCGTGCGCGGCGACCTCTCCCCCGAGCAGTTCCGTGGACTGGGCCAGATCATGCGCGAATATTCCGGCGGCTACGCGCGCACCACCGTGCAGCAGAACTTCGTGCTGCGTTGGGTACGCGAGGAGAGCGTCTACGACGTTTGGAAAGCGCTCGCCGCGCTGGGCCTCGGCGACCCAGGATCACGCGAGATAACCGACGTCGTCTCCTGCCCTGGAACCGACTCGTGCAAGCTCGGGATCACGAGCTCGATGGGACTCAACCAGGCCGTGCAGGAGCGCATCGAAGCGATGAAGCTGACCGATCCGCTGACACGTCAGATCCACATCAAGATGAGCGGCTGCCCCAACGGCTGCTCCCAGCACCACGTCGCCGACATCGGCTTCTACGGCGCCTCGATCAAGGTCGGCGAGCACACAATTCCCGCCTACATCCCGCACGTTGGCGGCGTGTATGAAGGCGGCGAGGTCAAGTTCGGCACGCGCCTGAAGCTGCGCCTGCCCGCCAAGCGGGCGCCCGAGGCGATCGAGCGCTGGATCCGCCACTACGAGGCCAACCGCAACGAGGGCGAGGAGTGGGGCGCGTTCGTCGAGCGCGTCGGCACGCCGGAGCTGGAAGGGCTCGTCAAGAAGCTTTCCCTGCCCGTCGACTTCGGCCTGGAGACAATGAATACGTTCATCGACTGGAACCGCGACGTGCCGTTCCAGGTGATCCGCGGAGAGGGCGAGTGCGCGGTTTGAGTGACAGCGCCACGGAGGCCACATCCTCCACCCCTCTGGCCACCGCCGCAATTGGCGGAGGCGGGAATTCCTCGGCCGGAGACGACCTCAGCAAGAGTCTGAGTGACACCCTGCGCGCAGCGGTCGAGCGCCACGGCGACAAAGTCGTGCTGCTGTGCTCCTTCCAGAAGGAGGAGTCGGTGCTGATCGACGAGCTGCTGCGCGTCGGCGACGGCAGGGTTGGTGGGACCCCCATAAAAATCGCGACGATCGACACTGGTGTGCTCTTCCCCGAGACGCTGCAGACCTGGAAGGCGTTCGAGGAGCGCTTCGGGATCGAGGTCGAGGTGCACGACGCGAGCAATCCCAGCAATCCGTGGAGCGGACCTGAGCATTGCTGCTCGATCGCCAAGGTGACCGCCCTCGAGAGCGCGCTGCAAGGCGCCGAGGGGTGGATCACTGGCATCAGGCGCGAGCAGGGGCCCACGCGCGCAGACACCGAGCTGATCGAAGTCGGCGCCAAGCGCGAGCTGCACAAGTACAACCCGCTTGCCCTTTGGACCGAGAAGGACCTGTGGGCGCGGATCTTCGAGCGCGACCTGCCTTATAACCCGCTGCACGACCAGGGCTACTCCTCGATCGGCTGCGCGCCGTGCACTCAGCCTGGCGAGGGACGCGAGGGGCGTTGGGCTGGCACGAACAAGACTGAGTGCGGTCTGCACCTGAGCGTCTCATGAGCGTCGCCGAGCGTCCCCAGTTGAGTCACCTGCGGGCGCTCGAGTCCGAGGCGATCCACGTGATGCGCGAGGTGGCCGCCGAATTCGAGCGACCCGTGCTGCTGTTCAGCGGCGGCAAGGATTCGATCGTTCTGCTGAGACTCGCCGAGAAGGCCTTCCGGCCTGGGCCGTTTCCGTTTCCCCTAATGCACGTTGATACCGGCCACAATTTCCCCGAGGTGATCGAGTTTCGCGACCGCCGCGTGGCCGAGCTCGGCGAGCGGCTGATCGTGGCCAGCGTGCAGGAGTCGATCGACAGCGGCCGGGCCATCGAGGAGAAGGGACCACGCGCCTCGCGCAACCAGCTACAAACCGTGACGCTGCTCGACGCGATCGCCGAGCACAAATTCGACGCGGCCTTCGGCGGGGCGCGTCGCGACGAGGAGCGGGCGCGCGCAAAGGAGCGCGTGTTCTCCTTCCGCGACGATTTCGGCGGCTGGGATCCCAAGAGCCAGCGACCCGAGCTTTGGAACCTCTACAACGGGCGCATCAAAAAGGGCGAGAACGTGCGCGTCTTTCCGATCTCCAACTGGACCGAGCTCGACGTGTGGGAGTACATCGACCAGGAGCAGCTGGAGGTGCCCTCGATCTATTTCGCCCACGAGCGCGAGGTCTTCAAGCGCGATGGCATGCTCTACGCGTGGCGCGAGGGGACAGAGCTGATCGACGGCGAGAGCGTGTTCGCAGAGACGGTGCGCTACCGCACTGTTGGCGACATGAGTTGCACCGGCGGCGTGCGCTCGCAGGCTGCCACATTGCAGGAAGTCGTGTGCGAGATAGCAGCGACCCGTATCACCGAGCGTGGCGAGACGCGCGCGGACGACCGCGTCTCGGAGGCGGCGATGGAGGATCGTAAGAAGGCTGGATATTTCTAATGCGCGTTTTTTTGGCTACGCCGGCCCACGCGACGGGACGTGCGGCCCGGTGGAGCGGAAGCTCGCCCGCCTCCGCTGAGAAGGCTTGACAATGACACTCGACCTGCTGCGCTTCACCACTGCCGGCTCCGTGGATGACGGCAAGAGCACCCTGATCGGGCGGCTGCTGTACGACACCAAGCAGGTGTTCGAGGATCAGCTCGACCACGTGGCGCAGGCGAGCGAGCGTCGCGGCGGTGAGGGAGCGCTCGACCTTGCCCTGCTGACCGACGGGCTTCGTGCTGAGCGCGAGCAGGGGATCACGATCGACGTGGCCTACCGCTACTTCGCCACGCTCAAGCGTCGCTTCATCATCGCCGACTGCCCCGGACATCAGCAGTACACGCGCAACATGGTCACCGGCGCCTCCACGGCCGATCTGTCGGTGATCTTGCTCGACGCGCGCAAGGGCGTGCTCGAGCAGTCCAAGCGCCACGCATTCATCAGCGCCCTGCTCGGCATTCCGCACCTGGTCGTGGCCGTCAACAAGATGGACCTGGTCGACTACTCACAGGAGCGGTTCGACGAGCTCGTCGCTGAGTTCGCTGGGTTTGCCCAGAAGCTGAACGGGATCGGCACGGGGACCGGCATGGGCCGCGACATCGCCTACATCCCGATGTCCGCGCTCAACGGCGACAACGTCGTCGATCGTTCGCAGGGCATGGAGTGGTACTCCGGACCGACATTGCTCGATTTGCTCGAGCAGGTCGAGGTGGCCTACGACCATCCCTACGACCGGCCTGCTCGCTTTCCGGTGCAGTGGGTGATCCGGCCGGCGACGAACCGGTCCCACCCCACCCACAGCGACTACCGTGGCTATGCGGGGCAGGTGGCAAGCGGCGCGTTTCGCGTTGGCGAAGAGATCCTCGTGCTTCCCGCGGGGCAGCGCACTAGCATCGAGGCGATCGACACCTATGACGGCGAGCTTCCCGAGGCACTCGCGCCGATGTCGGTGACGCTGCGGTTGAGCGACGAGCTCGACATCTCGCGCGGCGAGACGATCTGCCGTGCCGAGCAGGCGCCTACTGTCGCGCGGGAGCTCGAAGCCGACGTGTGCTGGATGACCGACCAGCCCCTTCGCCAAGGCGGGCGCTACCTCGTCAAGCACACGACGCGCGAGGTGACCGCGATCGTCGACGAGCTGTGCGACCACGTCGACGTGCATACGCTCGAGCGCGCCGGCCCGCCCCCGGAGCTCGGGCTCAACGATATCGGCCGTATCCGCCTGCGCACCAACGCGCCGCTCGTGTTCGACCCGTACGAGAGCAACCGCCGCACCGGCAGCTTCATCCTGATCGACGAAGCCTCCAACAACACCGTTGGCGCTGGGCTTGTCGTAGCAGCAAACTGACCGCGGACACCGGCGCTCCCGCAGCGCGAACGCTGCTTTTGGCCGGCCGGCATCACGTTGTGAACTCCGCTCCGCCCGGTCCGAACTTACCTGGACCGCCTTGCCCGCAGACGCGCTCAAACCGAGCGGACGCCCAAACCGAGCATGCCCTAGATCGCTAGGACGCTCCCTCCGTCGCCACGCGCCGCCCCGCTGGGCGAGGTATCCGCAGAGCGCGGGCGACGGGCTGGGGCAGCCACCAATTCCAACTTCCGAGCAGGGATACCAGCGCGGGCAGCAGGAGCGCACGAACGATCGTGGCGTCGAGAAGGATGCCAAAGCCGAGGCCCGTGGCCAGCACCTTGATTTCCGTGTTTGGCGCGGAGGCCAGCGACGCAAACGCCAGGAACAGGATGAGGGCGGCGCTCGTGACCAGGCGGCCTGTGCGGCCCAGCCCTTCGATGAGCGCGGCATCGGTCGAGCCTGTGCGGTCGTACTCCTCGCGTACTCGGGCAAGGATGAAAACCTCGTAGTCCATCGACAGGCCGAAGAGGAAGGCAAACACCATCAGCGGTATCCAGAAGGGGATCGCTCCCGTCGCCGGGATGCCAAAGATCGCATTCGAGCCGTGGCCTTCCTGCCAGAACCAAGTCATCAAGCCGAAGGCGGCGCCCATCGAGATGAGGTTGAGCAAGACCGCCTTCACCGCCAGGACCAGTGAGCGGAAAGCGCGCGTCAGCAGGGCGATCGTGAGCAGGGCGACGATCGCGAACATCGGCAGGAAGTTGCCGAACACAGCATGCTGATAGTCGAGCTCGATCGCTCCCTCGCCCGCGATGCCTACCGCTCCCGACTGGCCTTTGAGCGCCACCCGCGCCGCGCGCACCGGCTGGAGCGTGGTTGAGTTGACCGTCTCTGAAGCCGGTATCGCGAGCAGCGCCGTCATGCCGTCGCGGGTGGAGTCCGAGGCATGCGAGACGGCGACGTCGACGACACCTGGCACGCCGGCCAGCCGCTCTTGCACCTGCTGGGCCTCAGGCGAGTGGGCTAGGACTTCCATTGGTGTGAGCACCCCGCTCGACACGCCGCCCACGGTAAGGCGGTCGTAGGCTTCGCGCGCGCTGCCGGTCTTTGCCAGCGCGCTCGCGCTGGTCTGCCCCGTGGTGAGGTTGAACAGAGGCAAGATCATGAGCGCCAGCAGCACAACAGCGATCCCCGCCGCCAGGCCTCTGTGGCGCACCACTGTGCGTGTCCAGGCGGTCCAACCGCGACTGGCCTGCGCCTCGTGGCGCAGCTTTGGCCAATCCACGCGGGGGCCGATCCCGCCAAGCATCGCGGGCAGCAGCGTCAGCGCCACCGCGGTGGAGATGATCGGGATCAACATGCCCCCATAGCCGACACTGCGCAGCCCGGGGACCGGCAGCACGATCAAGGCGAGCAGGCCGATCGCGACCGTCAACCCCGAGAGCAGCACCGCCCGCCCGGCCGTCGCCATGGCGGCCACGACCGCCTCGGAGTTCTCGCGTCCGTTGTCGCGCTCCTCGCGCCAGCGGGTGACGATCAACAGCGAATAGTCGATCGCGACGCCGAGGCCGACAAGCGAGACCAGGAATTGCACGACAAAGGAGACTTCGGCTATGTATGTGAGCGCGAGCACTAGCAGCAACGTCGTGAGAATTGAGACCGCCGCGATCAGGAGCGGCACGAACGCGAGCAAGGAGGCGAACACGAACGCGAGCACCACGAGTGCGCCCGCTCCCCCGATCAGCGTCTCGACGAATACGCCAGGGCCTTTTTCGGAGCCCCCGTTGGCCAGTTGGCTGAGCCCGGTCAATTGGACCTGCGTCCCCGGTGGCAACGAGGAGGCCACCGTATCCTTCACGGCGACAGGGATCTTCGGCGCGCCGAAACCCGTCTCGAGCGGCGTGAAGAGGATCGCATAGGTCGAGCGTCCATCCTTGGTCACGAAGAGCCGATCGTGGGTCACGCCGTAGTCGACGATGCGAACGCGGGGGACCCTGGCCCGAGCTCGGGCGAACGCCGCGGCGATCTGACGCTGCTCGGCCACGACGGTGCGCCCTGCGGGCGCCGTGACGACGATCACAGACGACGGGCTTTCGCCACCATTGCCATAGATTCGGCCTATCTGCTTGGCCGTCTCATAGCCTGGCTGGCCGGGTAGGGCGAAGTTGAAGGACAGGCGTTTGGAGACGTTGCTCGCGCCCATGCCGCCCGCGAGGAACGCGATCACCCAGAACGTGATCACAAGGCGTCTGTGCGCCAAGGCCCAGCGTGCAAGTCGCGTGATCGCGCCCTCTGCTATCGCCGGGCGCCCCGATGTCGAAGAATTGGTGGGATCGGACGTCGAGGACGCTGCGTGCTCGCCCTGACTGTCGCCGTTGGGAACTTCACGACCCGACCGTAGGGGATCGCTTGAACGTGGCGGCTTGCGTGTCATCGGGCCTCCTTCGTGGTCGCGTCGGCTGACGGCGATGCTGCATTGCAGAACGACCCCCGTCGCGGTCTCCTACCAAGAGTCTGTTTCCGGACGAAATGATTTATATCAAATATCGTTATAGACGATACACTTTTCAAGGTGGAAGGCTTACAGCACAGCTCATCTCTCTCAGATATAGACGATGCGGGCGCGCCAAATTCATCGCTCGTCGACGATTCCGCGGCTCAGTCGGTCGGATTCACCCTCTCGAGCCTCGGTCTTGCCGTCGCCCATCGCTTCCATGCGACACTCGAGCCATTGGGCCTCGAGCCGCGCGAGTTCGCGCTGCTGCGGACCGTGGCGCCGGCCGAAGGCGCCTCGCAGCAGACGATCGGCGAGCGGTTGCACATCCCCGCCAGCCGCATGGTGGCTTTTGTCGATGCCTTGGAGGCTCGCGGCCTGCTCGAGCGTCGAGCCAACCCTGACGACCGTCGTGCCCGCGCACTCTATCTGACAGACGACGGACGCGAGCTCCTGGCGAGCGCTTTTGCGCTCGCCAGCGAGTTCGAGCGCCACCTTTGTTCACAACTGAGCCTTGCCGAACGCGAAGTGCTGCTGGACGCTTTCCGCCGCATCGGCGCTCAGCTCGGAGTGCCTCCAGGCACTCACGCAGCGCACCTCGAAGAGAGCCACTAAGCTCCCGCCTCGATGTTTTCGAAGGTCCTGGTAGCCAATCGCGGCGAGATCGCCGTGCGCATCGTGCGAGCCCTGGAGGAGATGGGGATTACCTCCGTCGCCGTTTATTCAGAGCTCGATCGTGACGCGCTGCACGTCGCGCGAGCTGACGAGGCATACAACCTTGGCGACGGTCCCGCGGCCGAGAACTACCTGAGCGTCGAGAAGATCCTCGACGCCGCCAAGCGCTCTGGCGCCGAGGCGATCCATCCGGGATACGGCTTCCTGGCCGAGAACGCTCCGTTCGCACAGGCATGCGAGGACGCGGGGATCGTGTTCATAGGCCCGCCCGCAAGCGCGATCGAGGCGATGGGCTCCAAGACCAAGGCCCGCGAGCTGATGCAGGCCGCTGGTGTGCCGATCGTGCCGGGCACCACCGAGCCGGTCGCCACCCCCGCCGACGCTTTGAAGATCGCCAAGAAGGAGATCGGCTTCCCCGTTGCGGTCAAGGCTGCCGGTGGCGGCGGCGGCAAGGGCTTCAGGGTGGCCTTGACAGAAGACGAGCTGGAGGCCGCATTCGAGGGCTCGAGCCGCGAAGGCGAGAAGTTCTTCTCCGACCCCACCGTCTACCTGGAGCGCTACCTCCCCGACCCGCGCCATGTCGAGGTGCAAGTGCTCGCCGATAGACACGGCAACGTGATCCACCTCGGCGAGCGCGACTGCTCGATCCAGCGCCGCCACCAGAAGGTGATCGAGGAGTCCCCAGCGCCCGAATGGGTTGTGGACGAGGCGCTGCGCGAGCGCATCGGCAAGATCGGCGTGGAGGCGGCGCGTGCGGTCGATTACGTGGGCGCGGGCACGATCGAGGGCCTGCTGGCGCCCAAAGAGGACGGCTCCCCCGAATATTTCTTCCTGGAGATGAACACGCGCGTGCAGGTCGAGCACTGCGTGACCGAGATGACCACAGGCGTGGACATCGTCAAGGAAGGCATCCGCGCTGCCGCCGGCGAGGAGCTGGCGATCAAGCAAGAGGACGTGAAGCTGCGCGGGCACGCGATCGAGTGCCGCATCAACGCCGAGGACGCTTCCAAGAACTTTGCTCCCGCTCCCGGCAAGATCGGCGCCTACTCGGAGCCCAAAGGCCCGGGTGTGCGTGTCGACTCTGGCGTGGGAGCCGGCGGGGAAGTCTCGCCGATGTACGACCCGATGGTGGCCAAGCTGATCGTGTGGGACTCCGACCGCGAGCAGGCTACACGGCGTATGTTGCGGGCGCTCGAGGAATACGAGATCGAGGGGCTGAAGACACTCATCCCCTTCCACAAGGCGCTGCTTGCGACCGAGCAGTGGGCCAAAGGCGATACCTGCCGCGAGCTGCTCGAGGACAAGGCTTGGCTGAAGACGCTCGCGTTTGAGAAGGCTGTCCCCACGGTCGGGGAGGAAGACGAGCTCGAGAAGGTCGAGCAGAACTATACGGTTGAGGTATCGGGCCAGCGCTTCGATGTGAAGGTCCTCGGCACTCCGTTCGGCGGTGGAGTGGGGCTCAACGGGTCCGCCCCGGTCGGCCAGGCCGCGCCCAAGCGAACAGCTCGCGCGAAGTCCTCGAGCGCCGGCGGCCCGGACACGATCGAGTCGCCGCTGCAGGGGAACATGTGGAAGGTGCTCGTCAAAGAAGGCGACACGGTCGCCGAGGGGCAGATCCTGTGCATCATCGAGGCGATGAAGATGGAGAACGAGATCACCGCGCACAAGGCCGGGACGATTGCGGAACTGCCCATCGCAGAGGGCGAGCCGATCAACGCCGGCGCACCGATCGCCACGATCAAGAGCGATCCAACCCCGGAGGGTTGAACATGTCAGCAGTGGACTACACGGCCATAGCCGCCGGCCTCAGCCAAGCAATCCCATTCAACGTGCATCTAGGGCTGGATACGATCACCGTCGCCGAGGACCACGGCGTAGTCAAGCTGCCCGATGAGCAGCACCTGCGCAACCACGTCGGCTCGCTGCACGCCGGCGCGTTGTTCGCCGCGGGCGAGGCCGCCTCCGGTGCCGCGTTCGTTGGCAGCTTCTTGGACATCATGGGCGAGATCACGCCACTGGCCGAGTCGGCGCAGATCGCCTACAAGAAGCTCGCCAAGGGCGATATAACGGCCACGGCTCGCTTCACCGAGGACCGTGACGCGCTGAAGGCGAAACTGAACGAGGACGGACGCATTCGTTTCCCCGTCGAGGTCGAGATGACCAACGCCGACGGCGTCCTCGTCGCCGAGATGACGGTCAATTGGTACGTGCGCCGCAACGACGCCTGAGGCGCAAGGCGCTACATACCGGCTACGAGCGCGCGGTTCTCCTCCAGCACTTCGAGCGCCCGCGCGCCTCTTAGCACCGGGCCGTGGCCTGGCACTACATATTCAGCCAGTTCCACCAGCGGGCGTAGACGCTCCAGCGTGGCGATGTACGCGTCCTTGGGACCCTCAACCTGGGGAGCCTCCACCTTCGAGAGATAGTCCCCAACGACCAGCACCTTCGCCCAGTCCAACCAGATAGCCATACCGTCCTTGGTGTGGCCATCGGCCTGGTGCAGTTGCAGCTCGTGTAGGCCGATCTCACATTGACCTGGCACATCGAGCGCTTGAACGGAGCCCAACATCAGCGGCCGGGAACGCTCTACATAGAACTGCCTGTCGAAGGCGCGCAGCTCTCGCTGGGCCGCGCCCGGCTCCGCACTCAACCGCTGCGCCGTCGATATTGCACAGCCGAGAGCTGCCTCGGGGAACGCCAGGCGGCCGAGCAGGTGATCCCAGTCGGCGTGGGTCGCGAGGAGACCGCTGGGCGCAGGAAAGCCTGTCTGACGGAGTAGCGCAGGCAACGCGTCGAGCTCCTCTGGCAGCACGGGAGAGTCGATCACGAACGTCTCGGCGCCAAGATCAGGCTCACCGGCGATGCGAACCTCGACCGGGTTGTCCGGGTCGGGCGCCGCTCCGCGCACGATCACACAGTTGGTCTGCCAGATTGCGCTGGTGGCGAGCAGTACGTCGGCGTGCAGCGAGACGACGCGCACTCAAGGCCCCGTTATCGCCGAACCCGAGCCGCGCGCATGCGTGCGGGCGACTCAGGCGATCCCGAGCAGCTTGGCGGCCTCACGCAGGTTGGGCACTTCAGCGGTTGGCTTGCGCTGTGAGGAGTCGAGCGTCTGCTTGTTGCGGTTGACCCAGATCACTGGGATGCGCGCCTTGATGCACGGCGAGACGTCGGAGTGGTGGCTCGCGGCGACGTGCACCCAGCCCTTCTTGGAGCCCAGCCGCCGTGCGCACTCGACGAAGTGTGCTGGGTCTGGCTTGTAGGAGCGGACCTGCTGGGCGGTGACGACGAGGTCGAAATCCATCGGGATGTGCCGGCGCGTCTGACCGAGCAGCTTGTCGTCGATGTTGGAGATCAAGCCGAGCTTGTGCTTCTTGGCCAGCTTGTTCAGCTGCGTTGCCGTCTCCTTGAAAGGCTTCCAGCGCTGCACCGAGTCTGGGAGGAAGCCTGAGCGGGAGGGTTCGAGTTTCCACTCCAGGCGCTCGGCGATCTCGATCGCGGTCCGGCGCAGCACCTCCGCGTAGAGCTCGTAGGAGCCGGCCTCGATTTCCTGAGAGATCTCGTGGAACAGGGGGATCAGGACGTTGCGGTCGATCTCGAAGTCGTCGCGCTCGGCCTCCTTGGCAAACGCCTCGTAGATGCCTGTCTCCCAATCGATCAGGGTTCCGTAGACGTCGAAGGTGACGAAGGTGATGTT
>Ga0208480_1000847_pt1 | contig 11406 bp, 8 predicted proteins | sample NGESurshal092012_4_FD_184485 | JGI IMG/M metagenome (GOLD analysis project Ga0208480, IMG submission 184485) | Arctic peat soil microbial communities from Barrow, Alaska - NGEE Surface sample F53-1 shallow-092012 (SPAdes) | ecosystem: Environmental > Terrestrial > Soil > Wetlands > Peat ... | reverse complement strand
TGGAACGCGCCGTCGAGCGTGGCGACCAGTGCTTTCACGCCGGCCGGATTATGCGCGCCGTCCAACACGATCATCGGCTTTCGCGAGATGAGCTCCATGCGACCAGGCATGCGGGCCTTGGCCAGTGTCGACGTGACCGGCTCCTCACCGAGCGCGCGACCGAGGAAGGCCTCGGCCGCGACGATCGCCGTCGCGGCGTTGACGCCTTGATGGATGCCGTGGAGCGAGACAAGTACTTCGTCGTAACGCGCGTAGGGGGTGCGCACGGAGATCGCCCGTCCCCCGAGGGCCAACTCGTTCTGCTCCAGCGCAAACGTCTCGCCGAGGAGCCAGAGGTCGGCGCCGAGTTCGTCGGCCCGACGTTGCGCGATCTCCACGACGATGGCGTTGGTCGTCGCGACGATGGCGATACCGTCGGCGCGAAAGATGCCGACCTTGTCGCTAGCGATGGCGGCGATCGTCGTGCCGAGTACCGCGGTGTGATCGAGGTCCACGTTGGTCAGTACCGATACGACGCCGTCGATGACGTTCGTCGAGTCCCACGTGCCGCCCATGCCTACCTCGATGACGGCCACGTCGACACCTTCGTCCGAAAAGTGAAGGAACGCGGCGGCGGTCAAGAGTTCGAACCGCGTGAGGGCGATGCCACTGACGGATTCGACGTCGGCCAGTCGCTGCAGGAGGGCTATGAACTCCTCGTCGTCAATGGGTTCGGCGTTGATGGCGATCCGTTCGTTGACGGCGTGCAGGTCCGGACTGGTGAAGGTTCCCACGCGCAGTCCCGTCGCGCTCAGGAGCGCACTGGTCAATGTCGTCGTGGTCCCCTTGCCATTCGTGCCGGTGATGTGCACCGTCGGGTAATCACGTTGCGGATCGGCGAGCATCGCCAAAGTGTCGAATATGGGCTGCAGCGTCGGTATCTCGCGACGATTCGGGGCGACGCGTTCGTAGTCGACGTGCGATTCAAGCCACGTCAGCGCGTCGACGTACGACGTGAATCGCACGCGTTAGCTCGCGCGACGGGTGCGCGTCGCCTTTCGCAATTCGTATTCGGGAGCGACCTTGTCGCGCACCGAGTCGGCGGTGACGACGCAGCGCACGACGTCCGATCGTCCGGGCACGTCGAACATCGCTTCCAACAACACGGCCTCGAGGATCGAACGAAGTCCGCGTGCGCCGGTGCCGCGTTCGAGCGCCAGGTCGGCGATCGCTTCGAGCGCGCCCTCGTCGATGACGAGTTCAACGCCATCCATCGCGAGCACCTGTTGGAACTGCTTGACGAGTGAGTTCTTGGGCTCGGTCAAGACGCGAATCAACATGTCGCGGTCGAGTTGTTGCACCGCGCTCACGATCGGCAGACGTCCGATGAACTCCGGTATCAACCCGAACTTGACGAGGTCTTCGGGGAGCGCGTGGCGGAACAGTTCGATATCACCCTTGCGCTTGGACTCGACCGGCTGGTTGAAGCCCATCGACTTCGTGCCGAGACGTCGTTCGATGATCTCCTCGAGACCGGCGAAGGCGCCGCCGACCACGAACAAGATGTTCGCGGTGTCGATGGTGATGAACTCTTGGTGCGGATGCTTTCGCCCACCCTGCGGTGGCACGCTCGCGACGGTGCCCTCGAGGATCTTCAGCAGCGCCTGTTGCACACCTTCACCGGAGACGTCACGAGTGATCGAAGGGTTCTCGGCCTTGCGCGCGATCTTGTCGATCTCGTCGATGTAGATGATGCCGCGTTCGGCGCGCTTCACGTCGAAGTCGGCCGCCGAGAGGAGTTTCAGGAGGATGTTCTCGACGTCTTCACCGACGTACCCGGCCTCGGTGAGCGCCGTGGCGTCGGCGATGGCGAAGGGGACGTTGAGCATGCGGGCCAAGGTCTGGGCGAGGAACGTCTTGCCGCAACCGGTCGGACCCAACAGGAGCACGTTGGATTTGGCGACCTCGACGTCGTCATCATGCAGCGGTCCGGTTTGGATGCGCTTGTAGTGGTTGTAGACCGCGACGGCGAGAATCTTCTTCGCTTCGATTTGACCGATGACGAACTCGTCGAGAAATGCCGAGATCTCGCGCGGTGTGGGCAGGTCATCGAGAACGAACTCGGGACGGTCACCAAATTCGTCGGCGATGATGTCGTTGCACAGGTCGATGCACTCGTCGCAGATGTACACGCTGGGTCCCGCGATGAGCTTCTTTACCTGTTTTTGACCCTTCGCGCAGAAACTGCACTTGATGAGGTCGTTGCTTTCACCGAACTTCGCCACTGATTTCCTCCGACATGACCTCCGCCGCGACCATCCTACGGGGCGACAACGTCAAATCTTGGTACCTACGGTCGGGCCGTGATTACTTCGTCAATCAGTCCGTATTCCACTGCTTCGGTGGCACTGATGATGAAGTCGCGGTCGGTATCTTTAGTGATGCGCTCGACGGACTGACCGGTGTCTTGGGCGAGCATGTCGTTCAACATGTCCTTCATCCGCAAGATCTCGCGGGCCTGGATCTCAATGTCCGAGGCCTGTCCCCCGACGCCACCCCACGGCTGGTGCAGTAACACCCGCGCGTGCGGCAGCGCGAAACGCTTGCCCTTGGCGCCGGCCCCGAGCAACACGGCGGCGGCCGACGCGGCCTGACCGAAGCAGAACGTCGAGACGGCCGGCTTGATGTACTTCATCGTGTCATAGACCGCGAGCAGACCGGTGATGTCGCCGCCCGGTGAGTTGATGTAGAGGTTGATGTCCTTGTCGGGGTCCTCGGACTCGAGGAAGAGCATCTGGGCGCAGATCAGGTTGGCGATCGTGTCGTCGATCGGCGTGCCGAGGAAGATGATGCGTTCGCGAAGCAGACGGCTGTAAAGGTCGTAGGCGCGCTCGCCCCGGTTCGACGATTCGACGACCGTGGGGACGAGATAGTTCTGGGCTCTGAAGTAATCGTTCACCGGACCACCTTACGCGTCAGGTTCTGCGACTTCGGCGGTGACGTCGTCGCCTTCGCTGTCTTCGGATGCGTCGTCACCCTCGAGCGACTGATCGGCACGCAACAGAGCGTTGTCGATCTCGACGCCGTCGGGGTCGACGTAGACGACGTTCTCGCTCAGCCACTTCGAGGCCTTCATCTTGGAGACCTCGGCTGAGAAACTGACGACGCGACCGGAGTCGCGCAGATTGTCGCGCAGCAGGTCCGCCGACACGCCCATCGACTCCGCGGTGCGCTCGAGTTCCTCGTCGATCTCTTCGGGCGTCGCTTCGAGGTGTTCGGCCGCGACCAACGCGCGCATCGCGAGGTCGACCCTCACCGCGCGCACGGCGTCCTGTCGCAACGTCGCGAGCAGGTCCTCGGGCGTTTGATTCGTCACCTGCAAGAACATCTCCAGGGTCAGCTTCTGCGCACCGAGTCGTTCGCCGAGGTCGTGCAGTCGCTCGTTCGTCTCGACGTTGACGAGCACTTCGGGCGCCGCCTCTTCGGCGACGAGTTCGCTCAACGCGATCAGCGCCGCGTCACGCTGGCTCATCTGTGCTTCGACGATCTTGCGTCGGCGCATCTGCACGAGGATCGCCTCGCGCATCTCTTCGGCGTTCGCCCATTCGGAGTTCTCGGCGACCCACTCGTCGCTCAACTCGGGCAATACCCGCTCTTGTACCTGCTTCAAGTTCAATTCGTAGGTGGCGATGACGCCCTCGCCCATTGGCGCGTTCATCTTTAACTCCTCACCGGCCTTCAGCCCGAGGATGAGTTCGTCGATGCCCTCGGCGATCGAACCGGTCCCGACGGTGTACATGAAGTCGGTCATGTCGAGGGGTTCGGCGTCGGTGGCGATCTGTTGGACGTGCACGTCCATGGTCACCAAGTCGCCGGTGACGATGGGCCGGTCGACGGGATTGAGCACGGCGTCGGTCTCGAGATAGCGATTGATCTGGGCGTCGACCTCGCTGTCGTTGACAACGGGGGAAGGAATTGTGACGCGCAACTCGCGCTGGCCCTTGATTGAGATCTCTGGACGGACCTCGACCTCGGCTTCGAAGGTCAGTTGACCCTCTTCTTCACCGGCGGTGATGTTGATGTCGGGCTGACCGATCGGGTCGATCAATGAATCGGCGACGGCGCGCGCGTAGAAGTCGGGCAGGGACTCGCGAATCGCCTCCGAACGCAGGACCGACGTGCCACCAATATTGGCGATCAGGACGTTCTTCGGGACCTTCCCTTTGCGAAAGCCCTTCACCGACACCTGTTTGGAGAGGGTCTTGGCGGCCGTGTCCATCGCCTCATCCATCTCGGCGTCGTCGATCTCGACGGTCAGCATTACTTTGTTGTTCTCTAAGAGGGTGGTCGTGGCGCGCATAGGAGGGCCCAGCCTACCGGAGCGACTCGAAACCTCTTAAATCATGATGACGAGCTCGTCGGCGAAGGCACCCGCCATCGCGTGGTCCCCCCGGACGTCGGTCGCCGACGCCGCGAGGAATGCCGCGGCGCTGATGCGTCCGGCCGCGCGTCGCCAGAAGAGCGCGACCGGCGTCGTGATCTCAATCGTCGGCGTCGCGGCGGACTCCTTGAGTGCTATGGCGCGTCCGTCGACGACACCAATCAACACCGAGCGCGCGAGCCGTCCACTCAGGTTCACTCGTACCAAGGTGCCGTCGGGTAATTTCATGCGCTTGCCCACGATGTAGGGCAGTCCCGATTCGAAACGGTTGACGACGATCTCTTCTCCGGGACCGTGGTCGTCCTCGGGCTGCAAGAGCGCGTCGCGGATGTCCTGCAAGTGGATCCAGCTGTCGACGACGCGTGTCTCTTGGAATCGGTGGTACGGACGCTCCCCTTCGGGACTCCATCCGACCTTCTCCCATCCGGCGTCGTTCAGTGCGCGAAGTGCGGCGATGGATTTCGCACACTGCTCGCGCAGTTCGTCGAGGACTTCGATGCCCGGTCGATCGCGATTGGCCTGCACGTAGGCCTCGTTGAACTCGCCGATGGGATTGTGCACGTAGTTCGGCCACTCGCCGTGATGTGCGGGTACCGGTTCACCGTGGAGCATCTTTTCGAATCCGACCAAGTGACTCAGGACGTCCTTGACGCTCCAGCCGGGACACGGCGTCGGTGCGTCGTAGCTCTCGGGCGGTTGAGGGCGCACCAATCGGTCGATCGAACCCCACGTCGTATCCAATGCATCGATGATCCACTCGTAGGCCACGAACGCCTCCACTGGTCTTGCGTTCAGCCTACGAAGCGTCGCGACGGCGGATGACCATTTCCATGGATGTGTAACGATGGAGGGCACGGGGCGTAGCGCAGCTTGGTTAGCGCGCCTGGTTTGGGACCAGGAGGTCCCGGGTTCGAATCTTATTCTCAGTTGGCTTACGAATGCCCAAGTAGGATAAGGAATCCTCTGTCAGCGATATGCCGCGGACAGCACAACGGGGAGTAGCGCAGTTTGGTCTAGCGCGCTGCGTTTGGGACGCAGAGGCCGCGGGTTCGAATCCCGCCTCCCCGACTCGAGTCGGCAATCAGTATCGCAGTGTCTTTTTGCGCTGAGAGATCAGTTCTCCACGCAACGTTTCATTCTCTTGCCTAAGGAAATCGCGTTCCTGTCGTAGTTCGTTCACTGCGGCCCTCAGGACTCCGATTTGAACGTCTCGCGACGCATGAGCGGTTGATTCCGCTCTCGGAACAGCACGCGCCGAATTGACCTTCGATCGAATGCCCATTATTCGGAGTCTCAGCGCCTCAGTTCGATAGAGGAAGTCAGTAGAGACGCCAGCCTGTTTGGCCACCGAAGCAAACGTCACCGACACGCCCGAAGCGTCCAGTTTCGTGATCGCACGACTTGCCAGCGCTAATTTCTCTTCGCTCTTTTCCCGAGCAGCGAGTTTGAGTCTCGCCACCCTTTGCTCGTAGTCAGCTCTAACGGCCACCGCTTCCTCCCACTGGTTCGCGCTCGGCTTTCTCGAGACCCTCAATCAATCGTTCGACTCGCTCAAGAGTTGGTCGATTGAGCTCCACAATTCGGTCGTGACCTCGTCGTTCTCCTTCGTCGACGATGAGCCTCAACTCATCACGGTGCCGTCGGTGTGTATCGAGGAAGACAGGAGTAGTCCTAAAGAATGAGCACTCGAGGCAGGGATTGGGACGGAAGTCACACTGTCTGGACTCTGGTAGGTCGCAGAAGCCATTGGGAAGCGCTGCCTTCGCCATCTGTTCACGCATTCGCTCAACTCCAGCGTCAAACCCCTCCTTTTCAAGGGTTCGTTTCCCGTCTTTGTCCACCGCCGAATCCATCAATTCCCGATAAAGCCGGTCCAATGTCTCGTCGTGGAGCTCGGCGTACGCCTGCGTCATTGTTGAAGAGACGTGTCCCAAATATTTCTGAATTTGATAGAGGCTCCAGCCATCGTTGATCATTTCGGTGGCGAGAGTGTGTCGATAGCGATGGAGTTCACCGCCCGTAATCCGTTCACCCGTCATCTCAGACGTGGTGATGCCGTGCTTCGCAAACGTCGAACACATTCGTTTACGAAATCCCGAATACGAGATCGCAACTGTCGTTCCTCCACGCCCGTCGATGGAGGGGATGGAAAACTTCTTTGACGGAAACATGAATTCAGCATCCGGCCCGTACTGCGCCCGAACCATCTCTTGTTGGTACTTCAACTCCAGCCCAAGTGAGTGCAGAATAGGAAATCTCCGGACTTCTTCGACCTTTGACTGGTGATACTCGACCCAGTACTTACCCGCCGTCGTGACACGGAGCGAGTTGAGGGGAAGGCGAAGTGCTTCGGACGGGCGCGGCCCGCCAAAGCGGAGAAGTTTGAGTATTCGACGTTCGGTTAATTACAGGTATTCACTTTCCAGGATCAGCCGGTCAATGCGTTCGATGACGTCTGGAGGATAGGGTCGCGGGCGCCGTGTTTTCTTGACGACCGCTTCACCACGCATGAGGTAGACGACGTCAGGCAATTCCGGCACGATCTCGTACTGTCGCAAATCGTAAAGAAGCTGGACGAACACTCTGGCCCTCGCCCTTGCCGAGTCTGACGACATCGAGGCGAAGAAGTCGAGAATCAGATGCCTGTCCAAGCTGCTCTTCTCAAGCTCTTCGATCCCACGGGCATCGAGAAATTCGCAGAACGTCACCGCCGTTCGACGCCAGGTCTCGATAGTCGTCCACTTTCGGGCGTTGACTGAGAGTTGCATCCTGGCAAGCTTTTTAAGGCCGTCTTTGAGCCACGGAATAGTCACCTTCTCCCAATGGATTGATTGACGATGCGGCGCTCGAATACCGAAGAGCGCAGTTTTCCACTCGTCGCGTGCCCATGGGTCGACGGTATAGGCGTCGGCGAGCACCTCGTAGACGGTAGAGAAGCAGCCGACAGTCTCTTGGGTGAGAGACGGACCGTACTTCTGGAGTTGCGCTACGTGTTTCAGTCGGATACCCCATGATTCTCGAGTCTCTTCAAGAACTGATTGGGAATCTGAGGTTGAGAGCATCATCGCGATCGCCTTGAGTTGCTGGGCCAGGCCAGGATTGGGATTCCATCTTCTGGTCTCTAGACACGTGGCGATGGCGAAACGAAGCTCTTGAGCAAGCACCCGTGGCATTGTCGTGAAATCGACTGTGTAGAGGCGTTCGTCCGGACTCAATCTTACCGGCGCTTTGGACCTCAACGGCCTATCCAACTGGGTCGGGACGAAACGATCAATCGCGGGACGACCGGCTCGTACCCAGCGAGACGAGTGTCCTCTACACATACCCGCCCCATGTGGAAGGTCCGCCGCTCGAGTGGACAATAGATAGCTGGGATTCGGGCAGCTCGGTACGACACATGGCCGATCGGCTTTACTGCGCGCCCGCCAACCATCATCCGGAACGAGTTCGTAAACGTCTTGGAGCCAGGGCCCTTCAGGAATTACCAAATGCGTGGAGGCGTCAAGCCCTTCATTCCGTAGTAAATCGAATTCATTCGACATGTTCACTCCACCTCCGTTTCGGGATACATCTCTTGGAACTTGGCGTCGATATCCGAGTCGACGAGGTGAATGTATGCATCAGCACTCGATGCGTGACTATGGCCAAGCCTTTTGGCTATCTGAGCGTTTGACCAGCCATTCCGCGCGAGCAGCGTTCCATGAGAGTGGCGCAATGTGTGTGGTCTGAGATCAACGCCTACTCTCCTCGCGGCCGCAGTCACGATTTGACGAGCGTTGCTGTCGGTCATCGGACGGCCGATCCGGCCACGCGAAAGATTTACGAACACGTAGTCCGAATCAATCCCGAGAGGAGCGAGTTCTTCGACGAGGTACTCGCGGTACAGGTCAAAGACCCTCCGGTGCACCTTGACCACGAACGTCGCCGGTTGCTTGGAAAAGACTTGATTGACGTTGTCGGTCCTCCGAACAACTCTGATCTTCTTGCGCATCGGATCGAGATCTTCGTGACGTAAGCCGAGCGCCTGACCAATTCGGAGACCTCCGTCATACATCACCGCCAGTAAGAGGCGGTCGCGTTGAGAGGTGCATGACTTCAGAATGGACTCAAAGACGTCCTCACCATCGAGGATGCTGGGCTCCTTCCGAGGTACGCGCGGGACGGGCAGGCGCCGTTCCGGTCGGTGACGTCGCTGCACGTGCTCGAGAAATGCACCGGGACCGCCCCGTCCTCTAAACGGGCTGTCCTTGTAAATCCTTAGGTCATTCGGTGCCTTGCCTTCGAGCCTCAGGTATTCGAAGTAGGCCTCAACCGCGCTGAGTACTGCCTTCACTGACGCCGGCTTGCGGGGCTTTCCTCTGACTGAGCCATTCGTAGGAATCAGACCGAGAGTGAGCTCTTCGACGAATTGGCAAAACTGGAGGAAAACGAGACGCTCAATCGCAACTTCTCGGTAATCGCACCATCGGAGCAGCAGGCTCACGTGGCTGGCATAGCTTCTAACGGTATTTGGTGGCGCGCCAAATGATCGTCGGGTCTGAAGAAATGACTCGACGTCATCGATCGGAAGGTGGGATCCGTCAACCACCGTCCAAGTTCTTTCGCCTGACGAAAGTCGCACCGGGACGGCCCGAATCTCCAACGACTTCACGATTGACTCTTCCACGGACGATCTCATGCAGATAACCTTTCATCAACGGTGCTACAGACCGCACAACGGTCTCTGTGGATGACATTGTCGACAGAAATCAGAGGACTGCAGATAACGAATCCCGGCGCCCCGACTCAGCAAGCAGGTCTGAGCACGTTGTTCGTGTAGCAAGACCGGCCAGGTCATCGCGTGGACGGGACATGGGCCGGTGCCACAATTGAGCCATGAGCGAGTCGGACTCTTCGCAATTTCGACACGAATCATTTAAGGGATCGTCGTCCCATGATCGGCGATCATTCCTGCGTCGGACGCTCGGCGTGGGCGTCGTAGCCGCGGCGGCGGCCGGCGTCGTCTACGAAGAACGTCGTCACACCCCGTCACCGACGACGACCACCACGGCACCTATGGCAACGACAACGACGTCTGGTCCCGCGACCGCTGGGTCGCTGTCCCAACTCGGCGCGTCGCTTACCGGGTCACTCGTCCTACCCTCCAACCCTCGCTACGGAATCGACCGCTTGCTCTACAACTCCAAGTTCGTCAATCTCCATCCTCGCGCAATCGCCTACTGCGCCACTTCTGACGACGTCGCTCGGTGCGTTGACTTCGCTACCTCCCGCGACCTTCCAATCGCCGCGCGTTCGGGGGGTCATAGTTACGGTGGCTATTCGAACAGTGACGGCGTGGTGATCGACGTCAGTCGGATGGCCGGTATCAGCGTCGACACGGACGCCAACATTTCGCGCGTCGGCGCGGGCGCCAAGTTGATCGACGTGTACAACGTGATCGGCAACGCGGGACGACTACTCCCCGGCGGATCGTGTCCGACGGTCGGCATCGCCGGCTTGGCCCTTGGTGGCGGTATCGGCGTCTTCGGACGCAAGTTCGGTCTCACCACCGACAACATCCGTTCGGTGACCATCGTCACGGCCGACGGTCGAACCGTCGTCGCCGACGAGAGCACGAACAGTGATCTGTTGTGGGCCAGTCGAGGAGGCGGCGGCGGCAATTTTGGCGTCGTGACGTCGTTCGACTTCGCGGTGCATCCGATGCCCGACGTGACCTTGTTCACCCTGCAGTACCCGTGGGCGGCCGCGTCGACCATGTTGAGCGCGTGGGGACTCTGGATCAACACCGCACCCGATGAGCTCTGGTCGAACTGTCAGTTGCTCTCCCAGGGAACCTACGGGTACCTTCCGCAGGTCGCCGGCGTCTTCTGTGGCACGCCGAGCGAACTCGCGAGCGTGCTCGCGCCGCTGAAGTCGATGATCGGGACCGCGCCCACGTCGTCGTTCGTCGGTTCCAACAGCTACTTGAGCGCCATGGAGATCGAAGCGGGCTGTTCGGGACTCTCCATCGCGGCCTGTCATCTCACGACGCAGAATCCCGCCGGTCGACTCGGTCGCGAGGCGTACTCCGCCAAGTCGAGTTACGTGAACGCGCCGATGAGTGACGCGTCCGTGGCCGCCTTCATCGGCGCGGTCGAGAACCTCCACGCGCACGCCCCGAGCGTCGGTGGTGGCCTCGCCTTCGACTCTTACGGTGGTGCGATCAATCGAGTGGCGAGTGACGCGACGGCGTTCGTCCATCGCGACAATTTGGCCTGCATTCAAGCGACGTACTCGTGGTCGAGCTACACCTCACCGTCGGTAATCGCGGCCGGTGCGCAGTGGCTCCTCTGGCTCGGGAACAACGTGTTCGACGCGACGACGGGCGCGTACCAGAACTACATCGACCCGACACTCACGAACTGGCAGAGCGCCTACTACGGCGCCAACCTGTCTCGACTCGTCTCAATCAAGAAGAAATACGATCCTGACGATCTATTCACATTCGCCCAGTCCATTCCTTTGACGTTGTGACGCTTCTCCACGAACTCGTTCTGACCTTCGACGGTACGTGACGCTGCACTCATAGTCATATATAAGGTCAGCCCACCGTTCGACTCCGAAGGACCGTAGCGACGGACGTCGAGGGAGGCATTCAAACCGAGCCAATGATTACGACTTCCTCTGTCGTCAATTGCAACACTCTTCGTGCGGCAACCGGATCGCAAAAATCGCTAAAAGACGAACGAAACAATCTCGCGAGTGAACAGGGGTTTGGCACCCGCTGCTTCGCTCGCGAAACGTGCCGCCGCCCTCGCCGGTACAATCAGCACTGTGAAGGCTTTGTTTCGATGGCCTGTCGCACAGGTCGCACGCGTTGTAAGTGTCGTCGTCGTTTCGGCGTCCGCGCTGGCCGCATTGACGGTGTCACCGTCTGGCGCATCCCCGACTGAAATGTCGTGTTGGGCCACCGTTGTGAACCTTCCCCACCCCTACAGCGTCGTCGT
>Ga0208480_1000846_pt1 | contig 11423 bp, 9 predicted proteins | sample NGESurshal092012_4_FD_184485 | JGI IMG/M metagenome (GOLD analysis project Ga0208480, IMG submission 184485) | Arctic peat soil microbial communities from Barrow, Alaska - NGEE Surface sample F53-1 shallow-092012 (SPAdes) | ecosystem: Environmental > Terrestrial > Soil > Wetlands > Peat ... | reverse complement strand
ATCGTGCTGGTGATCTGCAGCGCAGGCGCCGATCCGCCGTATTGATACAAGTAAATCGCGTAGAGATTGTTGGCTTCGTATTGCGACGGCCGGTTGGACTCAAACACGACCCACTTGCCGTCCGGCGACCACCAAGGCGCCCGACCCTGGTAGTTCGCATTGAACGGTCCGCTGCTGGACGCGCCGGTCTCGAGCGGAACCGGCCCATCGGAGCCGGACGTGTCCATCACATAGATATAATTGGTGTCCTGATTGTAAGTAGAGCCTGAAACCGGCTGCCCAGCGAAGGCGATCAGGTTGGGATTGACGGGATTGACGCTCGGCATGCCGCCCCACAGATTCAGACCCTCGAGGTCCGGCGTGACAGGGACGCCGGTGGAAGAGTCGATCGTCGTCGTGTTCGGCAGGGGATAGGGTGGGCCGCTGTGTGGCTGGGAGCTTGCTGCATAGTTTTCGACAGCGAGTGTCTGCCCGTCGGGAAACCAGGTTGGATAGTTCATGCTCGCCGTTTGCGCCCCGAGCGATCTGAAGTTCGCGCCGTTCGAGTCGACGACGCCCACCCAGATCTCCGGGCCGAAGTTGAAGGCGACCTGGCCTGTTTTCCAGCACCAGTCGGGCCGATCGGAAATCTCGATATTCTGGTCCGCAATGAACGAGGACGGCGCGCCCGCGCTCTGCGTCAGGTCGAGCAGATAAAGCTGCGGACTTCCGAAGTCCCCGCCCGATTTCAACACCATGCGCTCGAAGATGACCGCCGTGCCCAAGGCGTTGACGACGCAACGATAGTCGCTGGTGGTTGTCGAAGAGGGCAGAAGAAAGTTTGGCGTGATCAGGATCGGCGGCGTGGTCGCCATTGGCTTGCCCTACTTTGGCCTTCTGGGGCTACGGTAACAGAACGCCGTTCAGCGGCAAGGATCCGGCTCTGGAGCTTGGGGCCTCCTTGTGGCAAAGCCTCAGCCCCCAATTGAACTGGATTCCCTTTGGCCCCCCTCGAAAGCCAAGCCGACCTCCTCCGCCGCATCGCCGAGGCGCTTGAACGCCACGCGCCTCGTGCCCCCGCGAAGCCCGATTTCGAGGCGGCCGAGGCCTTCGTTTGGCGCGCCGAAAGCCGCGCGTTGGCGCCGGTTGCGCGCGTCAACCGCGTCGATCTTTCGCTCCTGCGCGGGATCGACCGGGTGCGCGACCTCCTGGTCGAGAACACGCAGCGCTTCGCCCGCGGCCTGCCCGCCAACAATGCGCTTCTGTGGGGAGCGCGGGGCATGGGCAAGTCGTCGCTGGTCAAGGCGGCGCATGCCGCCATCAATCGCGATACGGACGTCGCGGGCCGTCTTAAGCTCGTTGAAATCCACCGCGAGGACATCGAGGGTCTGCCGATACTGATGACGCTCATGCGCGACGCGCCCTATCGCTTCATCGTCTTCTGCGACGACCTTTCGTTCGACGCCGGCGACACGTCCTACAAGTCGCTGAAAGCGGCGCTCGAGGGCGGCATCGAAGGCCGCCCCGCGAACGTGCTCTTCTATGCGACCTCGAATCGCCGCCATCTCATGCCGCGCGACATGATGGACAACGAGCGCTCGACCGCCATCAATCCGGGCGAAGCGGTCGAGGAGAAAGTGTCGCTGTCCGACCGGTTTGGCCTCTGGCTCGGCTTCCACCATTGCAGCCAGGACGATTACCTCGCCATGGTCCACGGCTACGCCAAGCACTTTCACCTTGAGGAGCCGACCGCCCAGCTCGAAGCGGAAGCGCTCGAATGGGCGACGACGCGCGGCTCGCGCTCTGGCCGCACGGCCTGGCAGTTCATTCAGGATCTCGCCGGCCGTCTCGGCAAGCCGCTCGACGCGGGCGAATGACTGACGCATAGGATGCTATGCGACTTTCTTTCCGCCACTGGCCGATCTTAGCCGCTCTCGCTGCCGCACTGGTTTCGTTTATCGTCCAATACGTCACTATCTTCCACATCGACCATGATTTCCCGCGAGGGGTGAAAGCTTACGCCGCGGTTGTGTTGGGCCTGCTGTGGATCGTTCTTACCGCCCTTTCCGTTCAGCGATATGGCCGGAAGGGACTGTGGCCGCTATTGGCAGCCCCGTTTGCTCTCTTCACTCCGCTCCTCATGATGCTCCTCACAGTAAGCTGCGCCTTGAACAGTGCCAGTTGCCCCTGACTGGATTGAGCGGCGAGCGACCGTCACCCCGAGCCTCGTCCTTCTGCTAAGCTTCAATCGCAAGCAAAGGCCTGACCATGCGATGCAAGATCGTAACCGCGCTCTCAGCCGCCCTGTTCTCGTTGTCTTCGGCCGCTTCCGTCGCGGCCGCGACGGTCGGTGAGCGCCATCTCGTCGCTCATGAAGTGTCAGCCGTGTTGCGCAACGCCTCGCATGACGACGACCTCCGAATCACGGTCTGGTATCCGGCCGCGCCCGGCGCGGTCGAGGCGCCGCTCGACATCGGCCCTCCCGGGAAACCCGTCTTCACACCCGGCTCAGCCGCGCCGGACGCCGCCTTTGAGGACGCCCGCCCGCGCCCGGTGATCCTGTTTTCGCATGGATTCGGCGGCACGGCTCGGCTCATGGCGTGGTTCGGAACGGCTTTGGCCACGCATGGCTATGTCGTGATCGCCGTCGACCACCCAGGCAACAATGGGCGCGACCCGATGACCATAGCCGGCGCCGTCCTCTCCTGGGAGAGGCCGGGCGACCTCGCAACCGCGCTCGACACGGCGAAGAGCGATCCGACGATTGGCGCCCATCTCGACCTCAATCGGCTCGGCGCCGCGGGCTTCTCGGCCGGCGGGTTCACGACACTCGTCGAGGCCGGCGCGCATGTGGATTTCGAGCGCTTTCTGCGATTCTGCGACGCTCACCCGGACGACGGCGTCTGTGCGCCACAGAAAGAATTTCGGTTCTCGCGCTCGGACGCGGAAGCGTTCTTCGCTCAGCCCGCCGCCAAGTCAGCGCTGGCACACGCCAAGGACGATCTCAGCATCCCTGGCGTCAAGGCCGCGTTCGTGATGGCGCCGGCCATCGTCCAGAGCCTCGATCCCGAGAGCCTGAAGAGCTTGCGGCTTCCGGTGCGCATCCTGCTTGGCGACGCGGACAAGGTCGCTCCGCCCGCGACCAACGGCGAAGTCGCCGCGGGGCTCATTCCCGGGGCCAAACTCACGGCGCTGCCCCATGTCGGCCATTACGACTTCATCGCCGAATGCACGCCCGCAGGCGACGCCGCGATCCCCGTCTGCCCGACAGACGCGCCGCGCGCCGCGACGCATGAGACGGCAATCAATGAGGCGCTGGCGTTCTTCAACGCGGCGCTCGCCGGCAAGTAGCCCAACGACTTGCGTTCGTCGGTTCCCACCCCCGCAGTGTGCAAGGAGCCTACAGCGCGTTGCGTTTGGACTGAGGCCAAGAAAGGCGGGGCTCGGGCGACAATTTATTGCAGAAAATCAGAAATTAAGTTAAGCTTGCCTCATGAGCAATTCTGCGCTTTCCCATGCCAAACCTCGGGTGGCCATTCCGGCGGGGCTACGAAAGGGGAAAAAGCGACAGGAAAATTTTTCCGTCGAATTTCCCGTGTAACCCATTGATAAGTCTCGATTCGGACGAGAGAATCCAAGGAAATCCAAGGAAATCAAACCCTCATAAACCGTGGTTTTTCGCACGAAACGGCCGCAATCAAAGGAAATCCAAAAAACCGACGAACCCAGGTCGCGAGGATGCTGCTTGGCCCCTCACGCAGCACGCGCGCCGCGCGGCCAGTTGACGAGCGCGAGACCCGCGATGACCAGCACGATCGCCAGCGAAAATCCCCAGCTCGGCGTTTCGCGGAACACGAGCCAGCCGGCGAGCACGCCGACCAAGGGCGTGATGAAGGTGAAGGCTGAGAGCTCCGCGACAGCGTAGCGGGTGAGCGTCCAGAACCAGAGCGCGTAGCTGACCCCAGCCACAAAGACGCCTTGCCATATGAGGGCGACGACCGAAATTGTCGTCAGATGGGTCGGCCACGCTTCGCCCAGAGCATAGGCCGCAAGCGGCGCAATGAGGGCAGCGAATCCGATCTGATAGAGCAGCACCTTGATCGGATCGATGCGTCGGAGCGGCGTCGCCTTGATGACGATGGTCGTCGCCGCCCAGAAGACCGCGGCGAGAAGCGCGAGCGCATCTCCGGCGAGGCTGCCGCCGTCCGCCCGCCCAAGAAAGCCGCAAGCGACGCCGAGAAAGGCGAAGGCCAGCCCCGCCCACTGGATCGGCCTCAACCGCTCGTCCCGAAGCAGGAACGCCGCGCCGACGGCGACAAAGAACGGCGCGGCATAGACAAACACGGTCGCTCGCGCGGCGGTGGTGAAGCGCAAGGATTCGTAAAGCGCGATGAACTCAGCGGTGAACAACGCGCCGGCCAGCGCCCCCGCAGCCTCCGTGCCGTCAATCTCGAAGATGCGGCGCTTGGTGAAGACCGCGTAGGCGATGACGCAGAGGGCCCCGATGCCTGAGCGGATGCCCGTCTGCGCGATCGGCCCGACATCCGGCAGCGCAAGTTTGACGACGACCTGATTGAAGCCCCACACGACACAAAGCGCGAAGATGAGCGTCGCGGCGAACCGGTCGAGAGGGCGAGCGTGCATCGCTCTCCCTCTTCGCTTGGCCATGCAAAATCAAGGGCGGCGGGCCTTTCTTTGGACCCGCCGCCCTCATTGGCCGCTCAAAGGATTAAACGTGGTTCTGGGGTTCCTCGGAGCTCGGCCTTTGAAGGTCCGGTGGAGGGCCGGACCTGGCCACACTTGCCGCGGCTTAGAGCCCGGCGAGATAGCTCGTCGGATCGACCGGCGTCGATCCCTTGCGCAATTCGAAGTGAAGCTGCGGCGAATTGACGTTGCCGGTATCGCCGGACTTGGCGATCACCTGCCCGCGCTTGACGAGTTCGCCCCGCTTTACGTCGAGTTCGCCATTGTTGCCGTAAGCACTGACGAAGCCGTTCGGATGCTTGATGAGGACGAGGTTGCCGTAGCCTTTGAGGCCGTCGCCCGAGTAGACGACGGTGCCGCTCTCGGCCGCCCGAACGGACGTTCCGGCGGGCACGGAAATGTTGATGCCGTCGTTGCCGCCGGATTTGAACCCCTGGATGATGCGGCCGCGCGCGGGCCAGCGGAATTCAGGTTCCGTGCCGGCGGCGTCGGCCTGCGCGCCGGTCAGGGCGCTCTTCGACTGCGACGCGCCCGATTCGAGGTTGCCCGTCGGCATCTTATCGATCGCCGGCTTTTTCACCTCCGAGGACTTGGACGGCTCGGCCTCGGCGACTACCGCGCCCTTGTCCCTTGATGCAGACTTCTCCGCGTCCTTGGCAGCCTTGTCGGCTTGGGCGGTCTTCTCTTTCTCTTTGTCCTTCGCCTTCCTGGCGGACTTGGAGAGGTCAGCGTCCGCGACGTCCGCCTCGTGTTTCTTTGCGGCCTTCTCGGTGCTTGCGACCGCGCGGCCGTCGGCGTGATAGACGGGCACCACAAGGTGCGTCCCGCTCTTCACCTCGGAGGCGCTCGAAAAGCCGTTGGCGGCGAGAAGCGCAGCAGCCGGCACGCCGTAGCGGCCCGAAATCGTGTCCAGCGTCTCGCCATTGGCGACCACGATCGGCGAGCCGCCGGAGGCGGTCCAGCCGGCGGCCGATCCACCCACTGCCCGCACCTTCGAGAGCGAAGCCATGTGCGTCCCGGACGCGGCGGGCGCCGCTTGCGCGAGCGGCGACGTCGTCACGCCGGACGTCGACGCAGCGTGAGTCGTGTTGCTCGCGAACGGATTTGTGAACGGACTGTCGCTTTGGTTGAAGCGCGTGACGTCGGACGAACATCCAGACAGGAAAATGAGGCCGAGCCCGGCCAACGCAAGACGCGAAAACGCGCGTCCTTTTAACCCCGCAACGCGATCACTCATCGGCTTCCACCCACGCCCACGCGACACCATACAAATGCAGCTTGCGCCGATCGAGTTAAGGGAAGGTTTAAGATGAATCGTCGGTTGACGATTATGTCGGAATTCGCGCGCCGAATGTGCACGTTGGGGCTACAACGTGTTGCAATTGGATCCACCGCTTTCCCACCTGGCCTCGTGCCTCAAGGCGCCGCGAAGCGGCCTCGAAAGGCGTTCCAGCATGCGCGAGCCGCCACTGGAGCGTCCTTCGAGACGCGCGTTCGGCGCTCCTCTGGACGAGGTGCGAGGAAACCAAAAGGAAGCGCCGCTAAAGCGCCCGCGCGAGCCCGTGCTCGAGCGGCCTCATCCCGCGCGCCGGACCCAGGTCATGCGCCCCGCCCGCCACGCTCGTCGTGTCGGTCAATCTGACAATGTGCTGCTCGGCCCGCTCGGGGCCATCGACGACCGCGACCAGAACTCCGCCTGGACGGACGAGACGACGAAACGCTTCGCCCGGCGGCTCGATGAGACCATGGACGACGACCCGATCGAAGCGCTCCCCCGAAGCGTGATGATCGAATCCGTCCCCCCAGACCACCGTGACATTGGCGAGCCCGAAGGCCTTGATCCTCGCCGACGCCTCGACCGCCAGCGTCTGGAATCGTTCGAGCGACACGATCGCGTTCGCAAGCTGGGCCAACAGCGCGGCGCAATAGCCTGTTCCGGTTCCGATTTCGCAGACACGGTGCTCAGGCTTAAGCTCGAGCGCGGCGATCATCGCGGCGACGATGGAAGGGGGCGGCGAAGTCTGTCCGCAACCGATGGGCAGCGCAATGTCGCGCCCGGAAATATCGGCGAACCGCGGCGGCATGAAGAGGGCGCGCGGCGCGCGCTCGAGCGCTCGTAAGAGGCTGAGGTCGTTGATGCCCTGCGCCCGCATGGCGAGCGTGAACTGGGCGCGTTCTTCTGATTCGGCCACGGTCATGACGAGTCCTTATCCCGCCGATGTCGTTTCCATTGCGTCAACGCTTTGCAAAAGCCTTTTCAAATCGCAAACGCGAATCATGGTCAGTGAGATCGAGCCTGAGCGGGGTGATCGAGACCTTCTTGGCCGCCAGCGCCGCAAGGTCAGTCCCCTCCGCCTGCTCGTAAGCGCCGCGCTGGAACATGAGCCAGAAGTAGGGGAAGCCGCGGCCGTCGCGCCGTTCCTCGACCCGCATCAATTCGGTGTTGCGTCGGCCTTGGCGGGTGAGCTCGATGCCTTCCACCTCGGACGCCGGGCAGGCGGGAAAGTTGACGTTGACGAGGCCGCCCGGGCTGATACCCGCGGCCAGAATCGTGCGGATGACCGGCGCGGCATGCGTTTCCGTCGCCTCCCACTCGATTTTCGGCCGTCCAACCGGGCCGCCATAGGCCTGCGAGAGCGCGATCGAGGGAATCCCGAGCAGCGCCCCCTCCATCGCGCCGGCGATGGTGCCCGAGTAGGTGACGTCCTCGGCGACGTTCTGGCCGCGATTGACCCCCGAAAGGACGAGGTCGGGCGGATTATCGGCCATAATTTTCCTCACGCCCATAATGACGCAATCGGTTGGTGTGCCTTTCAAAGCGAAATGGCGAGGCCCGATTTCTCGCAAGCGAAGCGGGTCGCTGAGAGAAAGAGAATGGGCGACGCCCGATTGGTCGCTCTCCGGAGCGACAACGGTCACGTCGTCCGACAGTTCGCGCGCGATCGATTCGAGGAGCTTGAGCCCCGCTGCGTGGATGCCGTCGTCATTGGTAAGGAGGATTTGCATGACCCGGGTTTTCGCACGAGGCGCGCGTCGAGGCGAGCGGGTTCTCTCCGGAAAAAGGCGAATCGGAGCCGTGGTCAGGCGCTATCGCGGCAGCGGCCCGAGCTCCGGCCAGTCGTCGGCGCTCCAGATGATGGGCGAAAACTGAAGCTTGGACGCGCCCGCGCCGGCGCCGTCGTAATAATGATAGGCCAGCCTGTCGCCTTCAGAGGTTGTCACCGCCTCCTGCCCGCCAGGCCCGATAAAGCGGCCAGTTGTGGCGAGCAGGAGCGAACCTCCGCTCTCCAGCATTGGCTTGCCGTCCTCGTCCCGGTATGGACCCTCGATCCGGTCGGCGCGGCCGATGCGGATGTTGTAGGTCGAGGCGACGCCTTTGCAGCACTGGTCGAAGCTGACGAAGAGGGTGAACTTGCCGTCATGCTCGAGGATCGAGGCGGCTTCGATTGCGCCCCCATTGCGACTGGCGAGCGGAATGCGCGGCTCATCCGCGCGGATGAGCTTACCTGTGTCCGGATTGAGCTCACTCAGCTTGATGCCAGACCAGAAGGAGCCAAAGGCGAGATAGGCGCTTCCGTTTGACGTATCGATGCGGAACGGATCGATGGCGTTGAAGTCGTCGCCATCCCTCGACATCAGAACGAGGCCTTGATCGTGCCAACCCTCACCAGGCTCGAGCGGATCGAAGGATGTGTTGGTCATGAGCCCGACGGCGCTCGTGTTGTGCCCGAAGCTCGACAGGCAATAATAGAGGAAGACTGTATTTCCACGACGGCTGATCGAGGGCGCCCAGACATTGGAAGGCCTGAAGCCAAGCGCGGCTTGCGCCCACGCGGGCGGGCCGCCGCCGATGACGCTCGCGTCAGTCCACCTGAGCCCGTCCGGAGACGTCTTCGCGCGGATCGCGCCGTGGGTGGGCCCTTGCTGCCCGGTGCCGACAGCGACGAATTGGCCGCCGATCTCGATCACCGAAGGATCATGGATCTGGACGTCGCCGGTCATTTGCGGCTGCGTCTCGGCCGCCTCGAGCGGCGTCGCCAAAAGAAGCGCGAGCGCCAGCCCGGGCGCCCTGCCCGGCGTTTTTCGCGAAACGGCTCGCATGGCGGCGCGCCCGTCTATTGCTTCACCATCACCTCGGCGCTTCCGACCCGGCGCAGAACGTTGACCGAAACATCGGAAGCTTGGCGCTGCAGGAGGATATCGACACGGGCTTCGCCAATGCTGAGCGAGCGAATGACGACCCGATCCAGAAAGTCCGGCAACGTCGGCCGCCGGAAGCAGACCTGCTCCGCCTGGGAATCGAACTCGAGGCCTAGGCACGCCTGCAAAAGCGCCAGCGGCGCAGCGCTCGCCCATGCCTGCGGAGAACAGGCCACGGGATAGAGCGTTGGCCCTTTGCCGGGCGTGCGTCTGAAGCCGCAGAACAATTCCGGCGGCCGGCGCAAGTCCATATAGCGCGAAGTGTTAAAGAGACCCGCCAGGAGCCGCTGCGCTTCCTGTCTCAATCCGTATCGAGCGAAGCCGAGGCCGATCAGCGCGTTGTCGTGCGGCCAGACCGACCCATTGTGATAGGACATCGGGTTGTATCGCGCTTCGGACGAAGCGATCGTCCTGATGCCCCAGCCGGTGAAGAAGTTCGAGCCCAGCAACTGCTTCGCGACCGCCGCCGCTCTCTCCTTCGCGACGATGCCGCTGAACAACAGCTGACCGGCATTGGACGACCGCACCCTGCAAGGGCGCTTCCGGCCGTCAAGCGCTATGGCGTAAGTGCCGATGTCGTCGCACCAGAACGCTTCTTCGAACCGAACCCTGAGAGCCTCGGCCGCGCGGTCAAGCTCGTCGGCGCGTTTTGCGAGGCCGTTGGCGGCGGCCATCTTCGCTCCGAGGCGCTTCGCGGCATAAACGTAACCCTGCACCTCGCAGAGCGCGATCGGGCCTATCGGGTCGCTGCCGTCGGCGTGGAAGATCGAATCTGCGGAATCCTTCCAGCCCTGGTTGGTAAGCCCCGTTTCGCCGCCCTGATATTCGACGAATCCGTCACCGTCCTTGTCGCCGTAGGTGTCGATCCAATTGAGCGCGGCCTCGATGTTCGGCCACAAGTCCGAAACGAGAGCCAGATCCTGCGTGCGCTCGAAATAGAGGCCAGCGAGAATGACGAACAAAGGCGTGCTGTCCACGGAGCCGTAGTAAAAGGCGAACGGAACCTCGCCGAGCCGAGCCATCTCGCCTGAGCGCATCTCGTGCAATATTTTTCCGGGTTCGGCTTCCGAGGTTCTCTTTATGTCCTTGGCCTGGGTCGCGGCCAGAAACCGCAGCACGCCGGTGGCGACCGACGGATCCATCCACAGCATCTCGATCGCGGTGATGATCGCGTCGCGGCCGAACGGCGTGGAATACCAGGGAATGCCGGCGTAAGGTATGGCGCCTTGCGGCTTATCGGTCATGAGCATGTAGAGGTCGGCGACAGACCGGCACAGCACTTCGTTAAAAATGTCGTTGGACGTCTCGATCGAAGCGGCGCGAGCCGACTTCGCATGCAACGCGCGACGGGAGTCGCGCAAACCGGTGAAAAATTGCCGGATCGGCCTCTGCTTGGGCGTGCTCTCTTCACACTCGACCGTCATGAAGATGGAGCTGTGCTCGCGGGGGCCAAGTTCGACGACGAAGCGAGCGTTGCCCTCTTCGATCGTCGTCGGCGCCGGATCAAACCGGATGGTCGAGCGGCGGATGACGCCGTCGAGACCGTGGTACAGGAAGACGACGCCGCTCTCGTCGACCTTGGCTTCGCTCTTGCCTCGACGTTTCCGACTATGGCCACGAAGCTCGAAAATATCCGCGAAGTCCACGGAGAAGTGGAAAACGAACTCGAAGACCTGCGCCCCTGCGCCGAAGTTGCGAAGGCCCAGCCGCTCATAGCTCGCGCCCGCCCAGAGAAACTTTGAGCGGACAATCTGAAGCGTATCTCGCGGAAGCTTGAGCTCGCCGCCGGCGAAAAGATCGGGGTTGGTCAGATCCGCCGTCAGCAGCGCGTTGTTGTCTTCGACATTGGAGCTGAGCAGGAGCGGCCGCTGTCCGTCGACCAGGACGCGCAGATCGGAAAGGAAGCGAGTGTCCTTGTGAAAGACGCCCTCCGCGCTGCCGCCGCGAGACGAGACGTCGCCGTAATGGTCGAACACGCCAAAGGTGTCGTTGTGCTTGAGCGTTCGCGGGCGACGCTCCAGTATGGAGGTCGTAGTGGAAATATAGAAGGGGTTAGGGACTGCTTCGGTGTTAGAGGCCTCCTGCGCAGCTTGGCTGCTCAGATTCGTTGCTGTCAAACCATCATCCCCTGTTCCTTTTGCTCGCTGGCACGCATCGGCGGCTGCTGCACTGGTATTCCGCGCCCGGGAGGCGCCCGAAGCAGCCGGGGCTCGGCGCCGCACCGCGCCCCGGCGGCGGCAAGCAGGATCGGTTCGGCGGCGAGCGAATTGTATACCCGCAGGTAGTCGCGCGCCACGCGCTCAATGGTGAACCTTTGTTCGAAGCGCTCGCGCACGGCTTGACGGCTGAGCGAACGGGCTTTGTGGGCGGCGTCGACCGCTTCGTCGATATCCTCGACCATGAAGCCAGTGACGCCCTCATCGATCACTTCCGGGACGGAGCCGCGGCGCCAGGCGACGACCGGAGTTCCGCAGGCCATGGCCTCGATCTGGACGAGGCCGAAGGGTTCCGGCCAGTCGATGGGAAACAGCAGCGCCGAG
>Ga0208480_1000845_pt1 | contig 11427 bp, 12 predicted proteins | sample NGESurshal092012_4_FD_184485 | JGI IMG/M metagenome (GOLD analysis project Ga0208480, IMG submission 184485) | Arctic peat soil microbial communities from Barrow, Alaska - NGEE Surface sample F53-1 shallow-092012 (SPAdes) | ecosystem: Environmental > Terrestrial > Soil > Wetlands > Peat ... | reverse complement strand
CCGGGCCGATATTGGCGACCTTGAGCGGGCCGGCCAGCCAGGTCTTGCGGATGCGGGCATTGAGCACCGGCGCATCCCAGCGCGGATTGGCGCCGATCAGCAGCAACGCATCGGCGGCATCGACGCCCGCGATGGTGGTGTTGAACAGATAAGACTGGCGCGGACCGCTGCCGATTTGCGCGCCGTCCTGACGGCATTCCAGCGCGGTCACGCCCAGCGCGCCCATCAGATCTTTCAGCGCTTTGATCTCTTCCGCCGCCGCGAGATCGCCGACGATGGCCGCCATCTTCTCCGGCTTCGTCGCAGATACGCGCGCCGCAATCGCAGCGAACGCTTCGGCCCAACTGGCGGGCACAAGCTTGCCGTTCTTGCGGATGTACGGCTTGTCCAGACGCTGACGCCGCAAGCCATCGCAGGCATGGCGTGTCTTGTCGGAAATCCATTCCTCGTTCACGCCTTCGTTCACGCGCGGCAGCACGCGCATCACTTCGGGGCCGCGCGTATCGACACGAATGTTCGCGCCTTGCGCATCCATCACGTCGATGGATTCGGTTTTGCGCAGCTCCCATGAGCGCGCGTTGTAGGCATAAGGCTTGGAGGTCAGCGCACCGACGGGACAAATATCCACCGCATTGCCAGAAAGTTCGGAGGCGAAGGCCTTCTCCAGATATGTGGTAATTTCCATGTCCTCGCCGCGGCCCGTGGCGCCGAGATCGGGCACGCCGGCCACCTCCGTCGCGAAACGCACGCAGCGTGTGCATTGAATGCAGCGGGTCATGATCGTTTTGATCAGCGGCCCCATATATTTGTCTTCGACGGCGCGTTTGTTTTCGTTGAAGCGGTGGAACGAGGCGCGGCCATAGGCCATCGCCTGATCCTGCAGATCGCATTCGCCGCCCTGATCGCAGATGGGGCAATCCAGCGGATGATTGATGAGCAGGAATTCCATCACGCCTTCGCGCGCCTTTTTCACCAGCGGCGTGTTGGTGTTGATTTTGGCGGGCGTGCCGTCCTTGTTGGGGAAAATATCTTTCACCTGCAACGCGCAAGAGGCCTGCGGCTTCGGTGCGCCCACCCATTCGACAAGACACATACGGCAATTGCCCGCCACGGAAAGCCGTTCGTGATAACAGAAGCGCGGAATTTCCGCGCCCGCCTGCTCGCACGCCTGCAACAGCGTGATGTTGTCGTCCGCTTCTATCTCTTTGCCATCGACGATGAGTTTACGCGCCATCAACACCCCCATTGTCATGGCCCGCCGGAGTGCGGGCCACCCAGGTGATGAAGGACTCTTTTGTCCGCGTGGACACACGGACGATGGATGGCCCGAATAAATCGGGCCATGACAGATAAGGTCTGACGATGAGCTTGCGCGCCATGACTACTCCGCCGCCAAAGGTGCAGCGCGCGCGGCGATGCGCCGTTCGATTTCAGGGCGGAAGTGACGGATGAGGCCCTGGATCGGCCACGCCGCCGCGTCGCCCAGCGCGCAGATCGTGTGGCCTTCCACTTCTTTCGTCACTTCCAGCAGCAGATCGATTTCGCTGACCTTCGCGTTACCGACCGCGAGCCGTTCCATCACGCGCCACATCCAGCCTGTGCCTTCGCGGCATGGCGTACACTGACCACAGCTTTCGTGCTTGTAGAAATAGGACAGCCGCGCAATCGCCTTCACGATGTCGGTGGATTTGTCCATCACGATGACGGCAGCGGTGCCGAGGCCCGATTGCACCTCTTTCAGGGAATCGAAATCCATCAGCACCGTGTCGCAAATGGATTTCGGCAGCAGCGGCACGGACGCGCCGCCGGGAATCACCGCCAGCAGATTGTCCCAACCGCCGCGCACGCCGCCCGCATGTTTGTCGATCAATTCGCGCAGCGGAATGCCCATGGCCTCTTCCACATTGCAGGGGCGTTCAACATGGCCGGAGATGCAATAGACTTTCGTGCCCGTGTTGTTGGGACGGCCTATCCCTGCAAACCATTCCGGTCCGCGACGCAGAATGGTCGGCGCAACGGCGATGGATTCCACATTGTTGACGGTGGACGGACAACCATAAAGCCCGACATTCGCCGGGAATGGCGGCTTCAGGCGGGGCTGGCCTTTTTTTCCTTCTAGGCTTTCAAGCAACGCGGTTTCTTCGCCGCAGATATACGCGCCCGCGCCGTGATGCACATAGCAATCGAAATCCCAGCCGTTGATATTGTTCTTGCCGATGAGACGCGCTTCATAGGCTTGATCGATGGCGGCTTGCAGATTTTCGCGCTCGCGGATGAATTCGCCGCGCACATAGATGTAGCAGGCATGCGCCCGCATCGCGAAGCTGGCGATCAGGCAACCTTCGATCAGATGATGCGGATCGTTGCGCAGGATGTCGCGATCCTTGCAGGTGCCGGGTTCGGATTCATCCGCGTTGACGACGAGATAATGCGGCCGTTCCTTCACTTCCTTCGGCATGAACGACCATTTCATGCCGGTCGGAAAACCCGCGCCGCCGCGCCCGCGCAGGCCCGATTTTTTCATCTGGTCGATGATCGTGTCGATGCCGCGTTCGAGAATTTCCTTCGTGCCGTCCCAGCAGCCGCGTTTGCGCGCGCCTTCAAGGCCCCAATCGCCGAAGCCGTAAAGGTTCGTGAAAATGCGGTCCTTATCGGCGAGCATCAGACCGCTCCCTTCAACGTGGTCGCGCCACCGAGCGGCTCCGACGAAAAGCGGCTGTTTTGCGGGCCGGGTTTTGGTGTTTCGCCGCGACGGAATGATTCAAGGAGCATTTCGGTTTTTGCGCCGTCGAGGTCTTCGTAGAAATCCTTGCCCACTTGCAGCATCGGTGCGTTGACGCACGCGCCGAGGCATTCGACTTCCATCCACGAAAATTTTCCGTCCGCCGAAACCGTGTGCGGCGTGGGCGCGATGTGCTTCTTGCACGCGGCAACAATATCATCCGAACCGCGCAGCCAGCATGGCGTTGTCGTGCAGACCTGAACCAGATGTTCGCCCACGGGTTGAAGATTGAACATCGTGTAGAATGTCGCCACTTCCAGCACGCGGATGTAAGCCATGTCGAGTTGCTTGGCGACCGCCTCGATCATCGGCTTCGAAACCCAGCCTTCCTGCTCCTGCCCGATCCACAATGCGGAAATCACAGCGCTCGCCTGACGGCCCGGCGGATATTTCGTCATCTCATGTTCGACGCGCGCCTTGTTGGCGGCGTTGAACGCAAAGGATGCAGGCTGCTGATCGCAAAGACGGCGGATGCTCACCGGTCAACCTCCCCGAACACGACGTCGATGGAGCCGAGCACGGCGGACACGTCGGCCAGCATGTGACCGCGGCACATGAAATCCAGCGCCTGCAAATGCGCATAACTCGGCGCGCGCAATTTGCAGCGATAGGGTTTGTTGCTGCCATCGGAGACGAGATAGACACCGAACTCGCCCTTCGGCGCTTCCACGGCGGCATACACTTCGCCCGCGGGGACGTGATAGCCCTCGGTGTAAAGTTTGAAATGATGGATGAGGGCTTCCATCGAGGTTTTCATTTCGCCGCGTTTGGGCGGCACGATTTTGTTGTCGAGCGAGGTGACAGGGCCGGTCGGCATTTTTTCGAGGCACTGTTTCATCAATTTGTTGGCCTGACGCATTTCTTCCATGCGCATGAGATAGCGGTCGAAATTGTCACCGTTGCGGCCCACCGGAATCTGGAAATCGAGCTCGTTGTAGCATTCATAAGGCTGCGCGCGGCGCAAATCCCACGCCACACCCGTCGAACGCAGCATCACGCCGGAACAACCCCATGATTCCGCATCGGCCCGCGAGATGATGCCGATATCCACATTGCGCTGGCGGAAGATGCGGTTCTCGGTGAGCAGATTGTGGATGTCGTCGAGCACTTTCGGGAAATGCTCGCAGAATTTGTAGATGTCGTCGAGCAACGCCTGCGGCAAATCCTGATGCACGCCACCGGCGCGGAAATAGGCCGCGTGCATGCGGCTGCCGCTGGCGCGCTCATAAAACACCATGAGCTTTTCGCGTTCCTCGAAACCCCAGAGCGGCGGCGTCAGCGCGCCCACGTCCATGGCCTGCGTGGTGACTTGCAGCAAATGATTGAGCAGACGCCCGATCTCGCAATACAGCACACGAATATATTGCCCGCGCTTGGGCACTTCGAGGCCGAGCAGTTTTTCGATGGCGAGCGCGAACGCATGTTCCTGATTCATCGGCGCGACATAATCCAGCCTGTCGAAATAAGGCAGCGCCTGCAAATAGGTTTTGTGTTCGATGAGTTTTTCCGTGCCGCGATGAAGCAATCCAATATGCGGATCGACGCGCGTGACAATTTCACCGTCCAAATCCATCACCAACCGCAACACGCCATGGGCCGCCGGATGCTGCGGTCCAAAGTTCATCGTGATCGTGTGGTCTTCGGCTTCCGCGGCGCTCATTTGGGCTTCGCTTTCTCGTCGCCGGGCAGAATGTATTGCGCGCCTTCCCAAGGCGACATGAAATCGAATTCGCGGAATTCCTGGATCAGCTCCACAGGCTGATAAACAACACGTTTCAGATCGTCATCATAACGCACTTCGACATAGCCCGTCAGCGGAAAATCCTTGCGCATCGGATAGCCGGAGAAACCGTAATCCGTCAGCAGGCGGCGCAGATCGGGATGGTCCGAAAATGTGATTCCGTACATATCGAACGTCTCGCGCTCGAACCAGTTGGCGGCGGGATGCACGCCGACGCAGGACGGCACGGGAATGTTTTCATCCGTCTGTATCTTCACGCGGATGCGCGCGTTCTTCTCGATGGACAGCAGATGATAGACGACATCAAAACGCTTCTCGCGCTGCGGCCAATCCACGCCGCAAATGTCGATGAGGATCGTGAACGTGCATTCGTCATGCAGGGTTTTCAGCACATGCACGATGTCATCGACCGCGCAGGCAAGCGTCAGTTCATCGCGAACGATCTCCGCCTGCGCGCCGGGCAGCGCGCGCGTGACATGGCTTGAAAGTTCGTTCAGATCCATGCCCGCGCCTCAGCGTTCGATAGTGCCGGTGCGGCGGATTTTCCGCTGCAACAACATCACGCCATAGACGAGCGCCTCGGCGGTCGGCGGACAACCGGGCACGTAAATATCCACCGGCACGATACGGTCGCAGCCGCGCACGACGGCATAGGAATAATGATAATAACCGCCGCCATTCGCACACGATCCCATGGAGATCACATAACGCGGCTCCGGCATCTGGTCGTAAACCTTGCGCAGCGCGGGCGCCATTTTGTTGGTCAGCGTACCGGCCACGATCATCACATCGGACTGACGCGGGGATGCGCGGGGCGCAAAACCGAAACGCTCCAGATCGTAACGCGGCATGTTCGCCTGCATCATCTCGACGGCACAGCAGGCAAGCCCGAATGTCATCCAGTGCAGCGAACCCGTGCGCGCCCAGTTGATCAGCGCGTCGGTGCTCGTGAGCAGGAAACCCTTGTCCTGCAATTCGAGATTCATCGCGGGGATATAGGGATCGTTGATGGCGGCGCGCGATGCGCCCTCCACGCCCGCGCGCGCGGCTTGTCCGGCGGGGATCACTCCCATTCGAGCGCCCCCTTCTTCCATTCATAGATGAAGCCCACGGTCAGAATGCCGAGGAAAACCATCATCGACCAGAACGCAAACACGCCGTTGGCGCGCAAGGTGATCGCCCACGGAAACAGGAACGCCACTTCCAGATCGAAAATGATGAACAGGATCGAGACGAGATAGAACCGCACATCGAACTTCATGCGCGCGTCGCTGAAGGCGTTGAACCCGCACTCATAGGCCGAGAGTTTCTCGGGGTCCGGCTTGGACGGCGCGATGATGAACGGGATCACCAGCAGCGCGGTCGCGAGCACGCCGGCGATCCCGATAAAGATCAGGATGGGCAGGTATTCGAGGAGAAGCTTTTGCATCGCAACCACGGCCGGGCGTCACCGGGGTTTAGAGCACGAATCGCCCACAGAACAAGGGATTTTTCGGAAGATTTTTTGCGTCGCGGAACGAAGACCAGAAGGATGGCTTGCCACCCGAAGCTGCGAGATGTTGACAGCCTCCCTACGCGCTGCGCGCTTCGGGAGACGCCACCCTCCGCTGCTGAGCAGCATAGGGTGGCGGGAGCGACGGGGCTCGAACCCGCGACCTACGGCGTGACAGGCCGTCACTCTAACCAACTGAGCTACGCCCCCGCGAAGCGGCCGGGCCGCGAGCGGAAGCGCGATGTAAGGCCCGCACCTTAGAGTGTCAAGGCAAAGCCTATTGGGGTGGTGAGTCAGTTTGGGTTTACCGAGTAATTCCGCTTGAAGATTGAGGAATTCTGCTGGTTTTAGGGGGTCCTTCAAGAAGGACATCCCTATGCAGAATCAACGTGAGCTATTTGAGATCAAGCGCGGCGGCAGGCGCATCACGGTAGCGGTCCGTGGCGCGCGCGGTCGCAGGCGGTACATCGGTTCCATCGATGGACAGGTCAGCGCGGTCGCGCACGAGAAGGGTGATCTGTTCAGAAAGCTGATTGAGATCGTCGCAGTGCCCTCTTGAAGCACTGCATTCTACGGTTCCGAGGTTAACGCTGCCGCGCGGGTCAAGACTTAGGCTTTCACCGGCCTTCCCCGCCTTGCCAGAGCCTTTGGCCGCTTCCTGCCATTGTGTTTGGCCTTTCGCGGCACCGTGGGCCTCCGAGCGTCCTCCTCGCTGAGTTCACCAACCGCGATCCGCATCACGAGCATAGAACTCTTTATGGGGTCGGTTGGCCGATACTCGCCATTGGGACCTTTGGGCATCTGGGTTAGAGCCTTTCAATCAGAGCACTACGCGGCGGCAGAGCCAGACCGATCAGTCAAGCAATCGCTCCGTAAAGCGACGACTGACTGCATCACACCCGTGACCCATACCACCATTCATCAAGCGCCACATGGCCCCACCGTGGCCGTTTTTTCAGCCTTACTGGTGTCCATGTCCAAAACTCCATCCGCATTCACGCTACGAGTAATCAAACGAATTAACCTAAAGATGCGATTGATAAATCATGTAATGAGACAAAATTAGCGCGCACAAATTTGCATATTTACAGTCTACCGGCAAGATTTTTATCGACATATATGGATCACCGTTTCGCGACGGGATCACTGATGAATCGATTAGACAGAATGCAGCAGCGAATGGTTTTGAATCTTATGTGCCGGGGTAGCTGCATTGCCGACATCGCCGATGTTACCGGGTGTTCGACCAACACCGTCCGGGCGTATTTGACGCGCTTTGGAGAGGCGCTGACCGCCACGCATGACAGGCTCGTTCGCGGCATGTCGCCTGCACGCATGGAAATCGATGAACTTTGGTCATACGTCTATGTAAAACGGGAGAGGAATCTCGCACGCGAAAATCGCAAGCGGCCACCTCCGCCAGACCGGGGTGAATTTTACACTTGGATCGCGCTAGACCCAGATTCCAAGCTGCTCATCTCATGGCACGTTGGCGACCGCAGCGAAAAGACCGGCCTGCCTTTCTTGGTCGATGTCAACTCACGCATCACCGGTCGCGCCCTGATCACTACCGATGGCTTCAAATTCTACGAGAAGGCGATTCCCAGAGTGTTCGGCGAAGACGCGGATCACGTCGTCATTCAGAAGGACATCGAGGCGTGGCGGAATCCGGAAACCGGCGAGCGGGGCACGCGCGTGATCTCCATGGACAAGGTCTTGAAAACACGCGGGGACATAGACATCTCGCTCGCATCGACAAGCCTCGTCGAGCGGCTGAATGGTTCGATCCGCAATTTCATATCGCGGTTCACTCGGCAGACGTACAAGTTCTCGAAGCGGCTGACAAACCACGTCCATGCTCATGCCATATTTGTCATGTACTATAACTTCGTGAAACGACACGACGGCCTCAAGGGACCAGATCGGCACCTAACGCCCGCGATGAAAGCGGGATTGACGAACAAGGTTTGGACCTATGACGGCCTTTTGGATGAAGTAGATTACTACTGGCAGCGGAAAGCGCTAAAACCGACGTTGCTGGTTATTCCACCCCGCCAATATGTGCCGCTACAAGCTGGTGAAACATCGCCGTTGCCATACCTTGTCATGTACTCGCCAAAGAAGCGCGAGGCAAAGGTTCACAAGGGAAGTTGTGGCGACTGCAATCACGGGCACGGGCGGAAAGCGGGGCTTTCGATTCGGAACCAATGGTTCGCGTTCGAGACTGAGCGTGCCGCCCGTCGTTGCGCCGAATCCCTCGCGCCGCTGGAGAATTCTGTATGCTCAAAGTGCGTCACGGGGCGCTACGTTAAACACTGCGTCAGGTCCAAATAATTCCATCGATTGAGCGCGCGACCGAAAATGCCATCGGCCTAGAGGAACGCGACCGGAATTCTTGACCACAGCATTTTCGCCCGTATGTTGCTATCCAACTTCGGACTGACCTCAACGAACCCCGAGCCCTTGCTTCCCCGACCTTACGGTTTGGGGTGGTGAGCACCCCAAAGGGTGGTTGGACCTCCCAGCCTTTTCGCTGAGGTCTGATCAGATGTTTAGCAAGAAAAAACCGAAGACAGTGCGCGTCCGCGCATATGTGAGGTTTCGTCACGGAAAATGGGAAACAGTTGTTTCCCACTTCCGTAGTCGGCCCACGCGGTAATTAGGACGTAAAACTCAGGCTGGATGGCGGTAGCACGCCATCCAGCCTTTTTCTTTGAGGCCAGCACCCTCTCATATCACGCCAAAAAATGCAAGAATTTTGGGTGCCCTATTAGGTCCTTATTAGGCACCAACAATTATGGTCATGCCATGCCAGCCGGACGCCCCAAAACAACCTCAGTGAAAGTGAAAGTCACACTACCTGCCGCCACCTATGCGGAGTTAGAGCGGATGAAGGAGATAGGCCGGTACGGCTCTAATCCGGCTGAAATTGCTCGATACCTACTTGTTCGAGCGGTGGACGAGATAACTCACCCCCGCGCCCAATCATCGAGTGACTAAAGCAGCTTGATACCGCCGGGCGTACCGCAACCGAACTGACTGTATGTTGCGTTGTCCCAGATTTTTCGCAGAACCGCGCCGCCGAATGGACCGTTCGAGGCTGAGATCGCGGCCACATAAGAGAGTTGCCGACCGCCTTGTGGTGGCATCACGACACAAGCGATGAAACCGTCACCCGTCGCTTTGCTCCACATAGTGGTCGCACCAAGCTGAACCTCTGACGGCGCTACATGCTCGACCGAGGCCATGAAATTCCTCACCTCGTCAATAATCGCTGCACGTTTTTCTGAATCCAACTGAATTGTGGTCGGGACCGGATTAAAATTTTCAATTCCCGCTGTTTGAGCCTGCGCGCTAAGCGGCAAGGAAAGACAGTAGGCAAGAGATACGAACCTAAAAGCTATCCTCGTTTTCATTTAGAGCCCCTTCGGATATGGGGTCTATAGTTCCTACTTCATCTTACTAATTCGTTAGGAACGATAGTTCCTAGACGATTTGCCATGACTTCCGCCCCGATCAGCGGATGCGCAGTGAGCAGATCGTCGGTGTCAACATTAGGAAGCTGCGGAAGGCCAAGGGCCTGTCGCAGGAGGCGCTTGCCGCCGAATCCGGTATCGATATGCGCTATCTGGGCGGGATCGAGCGCGGACAGGAAAATCCAACCGTGGCCGTGGTCGGTGATATTGCGAAAGCGCTAGGCGTACACCCCAGCGTGTTGCTGATGGAAACACGCTCCAAGCCCTAATGGGTCACTATCCAATAAACCGATACCGTCATGTCTCGGAGATCACCTGCCGGAGAGCCGTTCAAAGTTAGGGCGCTCTAACTGACTCACCACCCCTATTGGCCGTCGCCCTCGCCGCTTTCGCCACCCTCACCGCGGCGCTCGCCGCCGCCCTGCCCGCCGGGCCGTTTGCGCGGATTGAGTTCCTGCGGCGTCAGCTTGCCGTCCGAATTGAGGTCCAGTTCGTCGAACAGGGACCGCGCGGTGGCGGCGAATTCCTTGAAATCGATGCAGCCCTTGTGCTTCCAGTCGATCAGCGGCGAATAGGTCGAGGCGTCGGCCTTCCAGCGCCGGTCGTTCTCGGCGCGCACCTCGTCATCGGACAGGCAGCCATTGTGGTTGATGTCGATCTTGTCGAAATCGGCTTTCAGCCCCGCTTCCATTTCCGCGCGCGTCACCGTGCCGTCATGGTTGGCGTCGTATTGCAGCAGGATGTTCCGCTGCGGTCGCCACTCGGGCCTCGGCGGCTCCTCACCGAAATGATGATGCGGACGCTCCGCGCAACCGGCGAGGAACAGGGCGGCCGCGCAGGCGCTCAGGGAAAGAACCTTCATAGATCAACTCCGCCAGTATGCGGCCGGTCCGTCAAGGGCGGCTGTCGTGAAGTGTCGTCAAACGAAGGGTGCGTTGACGCGAACTGTTCACAAGATTTCAATCTTCGCGAGCAAACTCACCAGGCTCCCACTCGGCTGCGGAATCAACGGGGTATCCGGGGTGGCTGTTCCAATCACAAGCTCGACATGCCTCGAAATATGCACCGTCGGGCTCAATCTCGATGTCAAAATAGATGCGGACATTCCTCGAAGCGCATCGCGGGCACTGGTCGGTCCGATCTGCGCGCTCGCGGCTGAGCAAATGCGCATAGTGCCCGACAATCGTGTCAACGCTATCGACACAGATCAGAGCGGCGGTCTTGTTGGCGCTGCGATGGTGGGTGAGCCAATTCACCAGCGGCCAAACCTTTTCGACCAAGGTCTTCATATAGTTGCGGAGTTCGTCGTTCTTCTCGCCAGAGCAGAGTTTACCCATTAGCGCTCTGTTCCATCCGACGACATCGGCATCCTTGGGGCGTTCATCGCTCTCGTCGAGCTCAATTCTACGTCGTGCCACAGCGACAAGCGAAATGAGACATTCTCGGAGCTGCATACCTACTGCCTGAAAATCGACAGCCTCAATGGCCGTTTCGAGTCTATCGGCGGCTTGCACCTGTCGACGGATCACCTCGTCGAACGGTGACGGATCGCTTTCACCCTCTTTTGCGGACCGGCTCCTCACGCGCATCATCAATCCGATGTGGAATGAGAGCGTATAGTCGAGACTTGGGAAGTGCTTTTGAGAATAGAGATTGGTCGGATTGGTGATAACCCACCAACGATCTTTGTCGGTGCTCACGTCCCAAATTTCATAAGGCGCGCCCATGATGTACTCGGTCTTCACGCGCTCGACGTTTTGTACCACCTCTTCGCCGCGCGATTGTCCTTCGACGTACTCAGCAATCTCCTTTTCGGCATAGAAGTCGCGCTCCGGGCTATAGCGGCCTAATAGATCGGCGGGCAGCGGATGATCCGGCGGCAACTCGGGTTCGATCGCGGCGCGCGCCGGCGCGGTATGCGGCTCGAGAATTTCGC
>Ga0208480_1000843_pt1 | contig 11430 bp, 16 predicted proteins | sample NGESurshal092012_4_FD_184485 | JGI IMG/M metagenome (GOLD analysis project Ga0208480, IMG submission 184485) | Arctic peat soil microbial communities from Barrow, Alaska - NGEE Surface sample F53-1 shallow-092012 (SPAdes) | ecosystem: Environmental > Terrestrial > Soil > Wetlands > Peat ... | reverse complement strand
TCGCCCACACCAGTCGACGGACGCACCGTACGTTGACGAGCCACGTTGCAAGCGACGCGTTCGCGAGCGGCGGTCCAGCGCACAAGGAGAACCACGATGACCAATGATCAGAACTCCGATGTCACCATTGCTTTTTTGGGCGTCGGTCAGATGGGAACGCCGATGGCCGCCCGCCTCATCGGTGCGGGCTTCACGGTTCGAGTTTGGAATCGATCGAAGACTCGACTTGCCGAACTCGTCCAACTCAGCGGCATCGAGGCGCTGACGCCGGCCTTGGCCGCAACGGACGCCGACGTCGTCATAACGATGTTGCCCGACGGCGCGGCGATCGAGAACGTCATCGAAGGCGATGACGGAGCGTTCGCGACGTTGGCGAGCGGCGCCGTCTGGCTGCAGATGGGAACGATCGGCATCGAGTGGACCGAACGGTTCCGAAAGTCAAGTTCGGACCGAGGAGTCTTGTTCGTCGATGCGCCGGTATCCGGGAGCGTGGTGCCGGCATCGCAAGGACAACTCATCATCCTCGCCAGCGGTCCAACGGAGAGTCTCTTCCTGGCCGAACGGGTCTTTCGGGTTTTGGGCCGTCGCACGTTCTGGTTGGGAGAGGCAGGCGCCGGGAACCGAGCGAAGTTGGTACTCAACAACTGGTTGGTCGACCTTGTCGAATTGACCGCCGAGACACTCCACGTCTCCGCGGCGCTCGGACTTGATCCGCGAGCCGTCATAGAGATACTCGCGGACGCTCCGATTGGATCGCCCTACGCCGTGGCTAAAGCTCGCAACATGCTCGACGGTGATTTCACACCGAACTTCGCCTTGAAGCATGCGTTCAAAGATGCCGCTCTGGCACTCGATGCCGCGCGCAGTGTCGACGTCGATCTCGTACTCACCGAGAGCCTCATGGCCACGTGGCAGCGCGCCGTGGCCGACGGGGCGGGTGATGATGATCTCTCGGTCGTGTACCGCTACGTGGATGCGTAAAGCAACACGGCGCGGCGGGGGGAAAGTTGTGACGATCCGTTCGTGAGGCTGCGCTCCCAGTGGAGCAGATTGGCCTACCGGACCCGGAATCACATGTGGCCTTGACTCTCACCTTGGAGGAGACCACATACTGGAAGTGCCGCGCGTTTGTGCTCGGCGAAGGAGAACGAAGTGGAAGAAGTCAGTATTGGTGAGTTCGCCCGGCGTTCGCGCCTCTCGGTCAAGGCGCTTCGTCTCTACGACGAACAAGGAGTGTTGCTACCGGCGCGCGTTGACGCATCTTCGGGGTATCGCTACTACGCGGTGACGCAACTCGAAGACGCGCGACTGATCGCCATGTTGCGGCAACTCGATATGCCGCTGGCGACCATTAGAGAACTTCTCGCCCTTCCTCGTGCCGACGCAGCGGCGCTCGTGGAGGCGCACTGGCGAACCGCGGACACCGCACACGACGCACGTCGCGAACTCGCCGTCTATCTCATCGATCAACTGAATGGAAAGAGGTCCAACATGTACGAAGTGAAAACACGCGAGATGCCCGAGCGCAGCGTGCTCTGCCTGAAGCGAAACGTCGACGAGGCCGGTGCGTGGGCACTCGGCAAGGAGTTCATCGCGATTATGCGTGAACGACCAGCCCCGACGATCCCCGGGATCGAGGGGGCGTCGTTCTTCATCTTCTGGGGCGAGGTGAGCGACGACAGTGACGGTCCGGCCGAGTGGTGCCGGCCGGTGCTGAAAGACGGTGCGGAGACGTTGGCGTTGCAGTATCCCGAATTCGTCCTGCGGACCGAACCGGCGCACACTGAAGCCTTCGTCGACATGGACCGCGACGTGCCCTGGGGCCCAGTGCAGTCGCAACTCGCGATGGAGGCCCTCTTCGCGTGGGCGAAGGAGAACGGCATCGATAAGGCGGAGCACGATCTCCAACCAGAAGACCTCGGCATGCGAATCACCTACCTATGGAGTGAGCCCATCGACGCGACAAAGGGCCCCGAGGGGACTTTCGCCGTGCCCTACGCGTTGTCACCGGTCACTAAGTGAGATCCTTGTCTTGCATCTCCCACGCGTGATCCAACGTGTGAAACGCGGTGTGTCGAATCAGGTAGCGCAGCGGCCACGTACGCGCCGGCTTGCCTTCGGCGTGGAACGACCGGATCGCCTTGCAGTACGCAGTCCGATAGGCCCGTAGCTCTTTGACGTCGATGACGACGTCATCGGGCGGAAGTCGAATACCCAGTTTCTTCGCCCAATCCTGCTCGGCGGCCAAAGTGTGACGAACGATCCGATCGCGGTTGCGCCCGCCACCCCTGGGACCCGCACGCATCTCCTCCGACACACTCGCTCGGACCTCGTCAAAGAACCTCCAGCATGCGCGCATCAGGGTGAGCTCGCGTGCCAACTGCTCGTCCGACATGGGCTGTTGGTCGAAACTCGAAAACGCGAACGAGATACCCCAAAAATCCGTCGAACCGGTGCCCGGATATCGCTCGACTTCATTAATCGACGTGCTCGTGTCGAACTCTTCGTTCAGGTGGGCGAGTTTCGCGACCCTCGCGTAGCGCGGAATGTATGCCTCCAGCGACGCCGTCGCGGCTTCGGGCGTCTTGGCACCGCGCTCGAGTCCGGGCCAGTCAGGCGCGACCGCCGCACACTTCTTGGCCTTCGGCCCAATTTCCACCACCACTCGGAGCTGGGTTGCCATCGAGTCTCCCAATCAGTTCGTCGGACTTTAGTGCTCTTACGGCGCCTGAAGAACCAAGTCCTGTCGCACGATCTCGCCCGAGGGAACGTTGACGGTGATCGGGCCGAGGGCCGAACCACCGGTGAACGTGCCAGAGATGGTGTACGCACCGGGTTGGACGTTCACGTACAACAGTTGTCCCGCGGACAGCGCCATGTTGTTGGCGAGGACGGTGCCGACTGAATTGGTGATCGTGATGGTGCCGCTACTCGACTTCCCGACGAGGTCTTTGCAGGCCGGCGCGGAGCGAAAGACGAGCGGCCCACCTTCGAGGAACACTCCGGTGATCAGTTCCGTCGCACCTGGCTTTTCGATCGGCTCGCCGGGCGGCGGCCCGAGGGCTCCGGGGCCCGGACAGAGCGGATTCACCGAGACGCTCACGACCCGGGCGCTCAGTCCCGGTCGAACGCTCTGTGTGTGAATGCTCTGGACGGTGGCAATCTTCACCGCAGCACCCGAGAGTCGCAAAGCGCATCCGGCCACTCGAGCCCTCGAGCGTGCCGCCTTCACCGTCAAACCGGTCATCCGCGGAACACGACAGGTGGCGTGCTGCGAAGGAGCCGCGCTGCTAGGCGTCCCAGTGAGCGCCAGCGGGACCATGCTCACAACGGCCAGAGCCGCACACCATCTCTTCAGTGAGCGTCGCATGACACCACCGTATCCGTCGACGATGTTGCACGAACGGGCAGCGCTTGCGTGCTTCGCGATCGCCGTCGCTGATGCGCCGGCCGAATGACTATCGGTCTAGGCGCTCGTGGGAAGGAGCAGATCGTCGATCTGCGATACTGCCTGCGTCATCCCTTCGGCCATCCCCATGTCGATCAGTATCTTCATCTGCGCTTCGTCGACGAACACACTCACGCAGGTCATCCGAGTTCCACTCTCGACGTTTTCCAACGTGACATGTGCGGCCATCGGCTCCATATCGGGCCTCGGTTCACCATCGTCTCCGGCGAGACCGTTCGCGAATTCGAGTCGCTTCGGCTCGTCGATGGCGACCATGTGCCAGTAACCGCGTGACGTGTCACCGTCGGGACCGGTCATGTAATAGCGCGATTCGCCACCGACGACGAAATCGTGACGCGTGAATGTCGCGGGATAGGTCGGTGGTCCCCACCAACGTTCGAGCTGGCGGGGGTTTTCCCATACGCCCCATACTTGTTCGGGGCTCGCCGCGAACTCCGCGACGACCGTGAGATTCAGTGCTCGTGGGTCCGTAATCGTTGAGATGACTGTCATGATTCACTTCCTTTCTCGCCGAGGATTTCGGCGATTCTTGTGGTCCTACCGATCCAGATCTCTTCGAAGGCTTCGAGCAACGCCGCCACTCCGCGCAAGGTCGGGACGTTCCCGTGGACGATCTGCTCCCTACCGTGACGTTCTTTCGTGACGAGTGCGGCACGCTCGAGAACGCTGACGTGCTTTTGCACCGCGGCGAAGCTCATTTCATAGTCGTGCGCCAGCGAGGAGACCGACAGACCTTCACCGATGACGCGCTCGAAGATGTCGCGGCGCGTGGCGTCGGCGAGGGCGCGGAACACCCGGTCCACTGCTGGGTTTTCACGTTGACGTACAACCATATGGTTGTACAATATCTGATGCGAGACCGTAGCGCAAGTCCAAATTTTGGAGAACTGTCGATTCCTAGTTTCTACGCACTCGGCGCGCGAAGGCTCGCATCGACGCAATCTCGGATTCGCTCATATTGCGATCCTGGGACTTCCGTCCACGACAGCGTCCACGTACTTCCCAACAGCAACGGAATCGAACGCCCCAATGAATCCACGAATCAGTCGCGCACGAAAGACTCTGACGAGTTTCCCTTTCACGCCTCTGGTCGGAACTTCCCCCGCCGACATCAAGGCCCACGTGAGCGCGACGTCGGTATTCGCATCCCCGCGAGCCGCGTTGGCCAAGTCGATGACGATAGGCCCCCGTGGCGCCATCATCACGTTGAGGGGATGGAGGTCCAAATGCAAGAGCCAAACGCGGCGACGATTCGAATTCATAGGATGTCGACGTGCGCATCGTCTCACTTCTCCCTTCGACGACTGAGATCATCTGCGACTTAGGGCTCCAGGACCAACTGTTGGGTGTCACGGCCGAGTGCAACTGGCCCGAACGCGTTCAAGACGGTCGTGAGATCGTCGTTCGATCCTTCGCCGACGCCGCGATGACGCCGGGCGAGATAGACGACTACGTCCGCCAGCGACTGGCCGCGGGACTCGACCTCTACGAACTTGACGACGCGGCGTTGCAACGTTGCAATCCTGATCTCATCTTGAGCCAAGACCTTTGCCGCGTGTGTGCGGTCGCGAGTGGTGACGTCGAAGCGGCCACGGCACGGCTGAACTGCCACGCCGAAGTCCTCCAGATCGATCCTCAGACTCTCTCGGATGTCCTCGAATCGATCGAGACCATCGCGACTGCCGCGGACGTGGCGCAACGTGGCGTCGAATTCGTTCAATCACTGCGGCGACGACTTACGGATGTTCTCGAGTCCGTGCGCGAGCTTCCGCGCCGCCGAGTCTTCATCCTGGAGTGGATCGAACCGCCGTTCGGGGCGGGTCACTGGGTGCCTGACCTCGTTGTCGCCGCGGGCGGTGAGCCGGTGCTCGCGCGCCCCGGCGACCGATCCGTCGCCGTCACCTGGGAGGAGATTGCCGCGACAGGTCCCGAGATCGTTGTGGTCGCGCCATGCGGATTCGGACTCGAGGAGGCCGGTGAACAAGCTCGATTGATCCTCGACCTCGTTCCCGAGAACGCCGAGGTCTGGGCGATCGACGCTGACGCCGTTATGGTTCGGCCAGGACCCCGTTTGATCGACGGCGTTGAGTCGCTGGCGTCACTCATTCACGACGTCGGCGAGCGTCGCGGCGACGTGATCACGCGAATCCGCTAGGGCTTCCGTCGCAACGACGTGCGTCTCAGTTCGCGCCGAGAGCCCGACGAGCCGATTTCGAAAGTCCGGCGACGACCTCTTCGTAGGAGTGGTTGACCATGTCGATCAGCTCATCGTCGGGGATGGTGCCGTCCAAATGAACGGTGTTCCAGAGTCGTTTGTTCAAGTGGTAGCCCGGAATCACCGCCTCGTATTGCAGGCGAAGTTCAATTGCCCATTCGGGATCACACTTCAGCGAGATCGACTCCGGGGAACTCTCCGGCGAGAGGATCGCGAAGATCTTGCCACCCACTTTGAGCACGTCGACGCTCGGACCAAAGGGCTGCTCTTCGACGACGCCCGCCAATCCCGACGCGAACTCCGAGATCCCCTCGAGGTTCAGCGCACCGTTCGAACGAGACACCGTCGTCAAAATCAGTCGTCGATTGACTGATACAGATCGTGCGAAATGAGCTTGCCGGGGAAGTCGCCCGGGTGTGCGTCGCGCCAAGCCTTCATCGCCGGACTCTCGCCGATGGACTCATTGACGGCACCGTTGTCCGCCAGGCCCTTGAAGTGCTGGATGACGACGACTCGAAAGACGTCTTTGCCAGCGACGCCCGTGAGCAGGTCGACCTTCGAGACGCCTGATTCCACGAAGGCCTTCGTCAGGCTCTTGATCATCTCGATGAACTCGTCGGACTTCCCGGGATTCGGCTCCCAGATCGATATTTCGTACGCCTTCGACATGCGACAACCTTTCACCATGCAACCCGGACCTCTGCCGGGTGTCAACGGTCCTGAATCTAGTGACCCGTTGTCACCTCTGCTCAAAGAGTTCATCGGCGTTACCGATAACCTCGACCCATGTCGTTTCACGTCGCGCAATGCAACGTCGTGAAGTTAAAGGCACCCCTCGATTCGCCTGTGGTCGCTGGGTTCGTCGCCGCCCTCAATCCGATCAACGCCCTGGCCGACGCGGCGCCAGGATTCGTCTGGCGCTTGAAAACCGAGGACGGCGACGCCACCGACATTCGCGTCTTTGACGATGATCAGATTTTGCTCAACATGAGCGTGTGGGAGTCCCTGGAGGCGCTCAAGTCGTACGTGTATCAGAGCGGCCATAAAGAAGTCCTTCGCCGCCGCCGAGAGTCGGCCGACCGCTTCGAAGGAGTCCAGTCGGCGATGTGGTGGATCCGCGCCGGGACAGTTCCCGAGGCAGCAGAGGCCGTCGCTCGATTGGAGGCGCTGGAACGCCGCGGACCGTCGGCGTACGCGTTCACGTTCCAATCTCCTTTCGACGCCCCGGTCGAGGTGGAGTCGAACTAGCGGAATTCCGACATCACCGTCGGTCGTCCGCAAGGCTTGACGGCGATGTCGTTTTTCCGCTAGTGAATGTCGTGAACCCACGCTAGGTTCGACACATGGTCGAAGATTTCGAACGCTGCTATCTCGCGGTGCAGTCGCGAGATCCACGATTTGATGGCTGGTTCTACACCGCCGTCACCTCGACCCACATTTACTGTCGACCGAGTTGCCCGGCCCAGACGCCGATGCGCAAGAACGTTCGTTTCTACCCGTCGGCGGCGGCCGCGCAACTCGCGGGATTTCGCGCGTGCAAACGATGCCGCCCTGACGCGTCGCCCGGTTCGCCGGAGTGGAACACGCGCGCGGACGTTGCCGCCCGAGCGATGCGCCTCATCGCGGACGGACTCGTCGACCGAGAAGGCGTCAACGGCCTCGCCCAGCAGGTCGGCTACAGCGTTCGACAGTTGGAACGCGTCCTGCAGAACGAGATCGGGGCCGGTCCGATTGCGATCGCGCGGGCCCAACGTGCCCAGACGGCGCGCATACTCATCGAAACGACCGCTCTAGCGATGACCGACGTCGCGTTCGCCGCGGGCTTTTCGAGCGTGCGCCAATTCAACGACACCGTGCAGGCAGTATTCGCGTCGTCACCGACGATGCTTCGCTCACGAGCGAAGAGTTCACCGGGCATCGGCGAAGCGTCAACCGCCATCCAACTACGTCTCGCCTTTCGCCAACCGCTCTGTCCCGACAATCTGTTCGGTCACCTCGCGGCGACCGCCGTGCCGGGCGTCGAAGAGGTCCGGGGACAGACTTACCGACGGACACTGCGTTTAGCCCACGGCCCCGGCATCGTCGAACTGACGCCGACGCCGGAGTACATCAACTGTCGCGCCGTATTGAGCGACATGCGCGACTTGACCGCGACGATTGCGCGGAGTCGATGGCTGCTCGATCTCGACGCCGACCCAGTCGCCGTCGATCGTCAGTTGAGCATCGATGAGTCGCTCGCTCCCCTCGTTGCCAAATCACCGGGACGTCGCGTGCCCCGATGCGTCGACGGTGCCGAAATGGCGTTGCGCGCCGTCTTGGGCCAGCAGGTCTCGACCAGCGCAGCCCAAACCCACGCCTGGAGACTCGTCGAGCGCCACGGTGAGCGAGTGAGCGATCCGGGTGGTGGACTGACGCACCTCTTCCCTCAGCCGCGTGCGCTCCGTAGAGCGGAACTGGCGATGCCGACCAAGCGACGTGACACGTTTGCGAACCTCGTGCGGGCACTAAGTAGTGGCGACCTCGAGCTCGGACCGGGTAGCGACCGCGAGGCCGCGATGAACGTGTTGTCCACCATTCCCGGTGTCGGGCCGTGGACGAAACAGGTGATCGCCATGCGCGCACTCGGTGATCCCGACGCGTTCCCGGAAACGGACCTTGGCGTTCGTCACGCGGCCGAGCGCCTCGGACTCGCGACGACGCCCGCGGCGCTGGTCAACCACTCACAGGGTTGGCGACCGTGGCGCGCGTACGCGGTGCAGTACCTGTGGTCGGTGGACGACCACCGCATCAACGACTGGCCGCCGCGGTCGTGACGACTATCCCGACTAACAAAGGAAACCCATGAACGAAATCCTCACCACCACCGTGCAGAGTCCGATTGGACCGCTCACCCTCATCGCGCGCGACGGCGTGCTCACGAACGTCGCGATGCACGAACAGCGTCACATGTCACCACCACCCGAGGACGCAATTGACGACGCCGCCCGGTTCAAGGACGTCGCCGCACAACTCGACGCCTACTTCGCGGGCGAGCTGTCGACGTTCGATCTCGAGATGAATCTGCTCGGCACACCGTTCCAGCAGCGAGTGTGGTCTGCGCTGAGCGAGATTCCGTACGGCGAGACGATTTCGTACGGAGAGTTGGCCCGACGTGTCGGGAATCCCAACGCGTCGAGGGCCGTGGGACTTGCGAACGGTCGCAATCCGGTGGCCATCGTCGTTCCCTGTCACCGCGTGATCGGCGCCAACGGATCGCTCACCGGTTACGGCGGCGGCCTGGAACGCAAGACCTGGCTCCTTGATCACGAGTTGAAGTGTCGCGACTCGTTCGTCGACGCGTGACGTGACGCGAACCCCTCGGAAGTGAGGCGTTCATTCGATGTCAGAATGCCGTAGTGACCATCGAAACCGAGAGGTTGTTCTTGCGAGCGCTGACGCCGGACGGCGCCGCCGCGATGGTGGCGGGCGATCGATCGGGGCAGTCGTGGGCCGCGGACTATCCGACGCCGGGCGATCGTCGCATCGCGGCCTTCGCACTCGAAGGGAACGTGGCGTTCCCCACCGACGGCGAACCGTGGGGACTGTACGTCGTTGTCGAGAAGTCGAGTTGCCTGGCAATCGGAGGAATCGGATTCAAAAGTTCTCCCAATGAACGCGGAGAGGTCGAGATCGGCTACGGGATCTGTGACTCCTTTCAGGGACGCGGGGTGGCCACGGAAGTCGTAGTCGCCGTCTGCTCATTCGCTCAACGTTTCGCGCGCGTCATCCTCGCCGAAACCGAAAAGGCAAACGTCGCGAGTCAACGAGTCCTCGAGAAGGCGGGATTCGAGTCAATTGAAATGAACGAAGACCTCATCGGGTGGCGCAAGGTCCTTGTCGAGACCGAGCTGTAGTCCATGTCGTGCGAGCACCTTCGTTCTCGTCACGCATCGGCGATTCAGTACTCTTTGAGTAAATGGCGACAGTCACGGAGGACACAATGCTCTCTCGGATCTCTGAAGCAATGAAGCGGTTGACTGGTCGCGTTGGCGTTCCGTACGTTCGGGTTCCGACGATGCGCGTCGGCTACCTGCGACCATTCGCACGTGGTGACGGTCGTGGCGCGCTCTCAAAGGTCGCCGTGCCGTACCTCCGGATTCCGGCGATGCAACGCAAGGTCTATCGACCTTTCCACTGAAGGTGGCGCCAGTTTGCGTCCAATACTGGTCTTTTCAGTGGTCGATCAAGATTCTCGGCCTTCCGCTTGACAAGGTAGTGAGTAAGCACTTACAATAACCAAATGATGGTTTCGACCCGACAGACAGCCTCCGAACGACGTGTCGCGGTGCTGAGCGCCGCGGTCACCGAATTCGCGAAGGCCGGCTACGCCGGTACTTCGACGGACGCCATCGCTGTGCGCGCCGGAATCTCCCAGCCGTACCTCTTTCGACTCTTCGGCACAAAGAAGGACCTCTTCATTGCGACCCACGAGCTGGTCGGCAATCGGATCGTGACCGACCTCACGAGGGCGATCGAAGGTTTGGACGGCGAAGAGGCCATGCACGCGATGGGCAAGGCCTATCTCGAACTCTTGCAGGACCCCGAGATGCTTCAGGTCCAAATGCACGGCTACGCGGCCGCCACCAGTGATCCACAGATCGCCGCGGCCTGTCGCAAGACCTTCGAGGTGCTCTGGCACCTCGTCAAGGACAAGCTGGGACTCGACGAAGAGATGATCCAGGACTTCTTCGCCAACGGCATGTTGATCTCGGTGATGTCCGCCATCGACCTGCTCTCGGTCAAAGAGTCCTGGGCGCAGTCGATCTGTCCCGGCACGGAGAAGTTCGAGGCGATGAAGGCAATCTCTGAAGCGCGCCAACCCGGCAACGTCACGACGGCGCAGGCTTCGTAATGACCCCTATATTTTTTTTCCTCTCGCAAGATAGTGACTACTCACAACTAACAATGCTTTCCATCAGGAGTTTCCCGATGGGAACGCAAGGGCAAGGAGCACACCAATGACCACCACACTGAACCGGCCGATCGACATCGAGCCGCGCAATCTCCCGACTCGCCAGCGCGACGATCGCCACCGTGGCGCCTGGGCCGTGGTCATCACGGGGCTCGCGCTCTTCATGGCGTCACTCGACAACTTGGTCGTGACGACGGCATTGCCCGTCATCCGCGTGCACCTCCACGCGGGTCTCTCGGGACTCGAGTGGACGGTCAACGCCTACACGCTCACCTTCGCAGTCTTTCTCCTCACCGCTGCCGCGGTCGGTGAACGTTTCGGCCGTCGACGAACCTTCATGACCGGCATCGCGATCTTCACCACGGCGTCGGCGTTGGCCGCGATCTCGCCGAACATCGGATTCCTCATCGCCGCGCGAGCTCTTCAGGGCGCCGGCGGCGCGATGATCATGCCGCTCTCGCTCACCTTGTTGAGCGCGGCCGTGAAGCCGGAACGTCGTAACGCGGCACTCGGAATCTGGGGAGCGATCGGCGGCGCGGCCATCGCACTCGGGCCACTCGTCGGTGGCGCGGTCACGACGGGCTGGTCGTGGCACTACATCTTCTGGCTGAACGTGCCGATCGGCATCGTCCTGGTGCCCCTGGCCTGGTGGAAATTGGCCGAGTCACGCGGCGCGCAGAGCCGCTTGGACTTCCGCGGCGCCGTGCTCGTCAGCGGTGGCCTCTTGGGCATCGTGCTCGGACTCGTTCGCGGCAACGCCAGTGGCTGGACCAGTTCCAGCGTCCTCGCCTCGTT
>Ga0208480_1000842_pt1 | contig 11433 bp, 7 predicted proteins | sample NGESurshal092012_4_FD_184485 | JGI IMG/M metagenome (GOLD analysis project Ga0208480, IMG submission 184485) | Arctic peat soil microbial communities from Barrow, Alaska - NGEE Surface sample F53-1 shallow-092012 (SPAdes) | ecosystem: Environmental > Terrestrial > Soil > Wetlands > Peat ... | reverse complement strand
GAGTCCAACTTGTCCCATCGGCTCGGCTGACGTGATCTGATCGCTGTCGATATCGAAGAGTTCGAAAGCGCCGATGTTGCTGTTGCGCATCAGCATGTCGGTCTCTCCGGCGCGCGAACTGAAATCGCCGAAACCCGAAACTGTCCACTCCAATCCAACCTGGCCCATCGCGGCGGTACTGGTGATGTTGTTGTTGCTGATCTCGTAGAGCTCGAACTGCCCGCTATTGCTGTCGCGCAGGATCATGTCCGAGGTGTCCGAACCGCCGAACCCTCCCACGCCTGAAACCTGCCACTCCAGTCCGGCCTGCCCGAGCGGACCGGCCGCGAGAATCGTATTCCTGCCGAAATCGAAAATTTCGTAATCGCCATTGCCGCCGTCGCGCATGATCATATCCGCGGTCGTGCCGGATGGGGGCGCCGGGTTCGGCGGTGGCGGCGGCTGAGTGGCGGCGGAAGCGAAGCCCGAGGTGGCGGCGGACTGAGCCGGATTGTTCTGCGGGCTGAAACTGTCGATGCCCGGTCCGCCGTTCGCCGAGTTCGGATCCCACTCCCAGAAATAGGTGCCGACGAGAGACGAATTGCCGGATTGCTGCCAAGCGTCAAAGAAGGCCTGGTAAAGCTCCGCCTGCAGCGTGGGATCGGGGCTGTTGCCTTCGGCGAACGGCTCCGCTGCGGCGCCGCTGTCATTGGCATAACCAAGTTCGGTGAAGATAACCGGCTTGCCCGATTGGGCCGACAGATTTTCGAAATATTGGATCGGCGATTGGTTGCCGATGACCGCGTAGGCGTTGGGATTGTTCGATTGCGTCGCCGGTTGCGTCCAGCCGTTGATCAGTTGCTGCAGAGTTGGATTCGCCGCCGTTGAAAGCGGGACGTAGCAATCGATCCCTTCGTAATCCAACTCATTCCAGAAGCTGACATTGGCGGCGGTCTGCCACGACGCCGAGTAGGTCAGCTTGCCGGAAAACACCGCGCGCACCGCGTCGATGATGCTGGTCCAGTACGACAGGTATTGCGGCCCGGCGAGTTGATCGAGTTCGGCGCCGATCGAGAACATCTGGGCGCCGTTGGCCTGCGCGACCTGCGCTTGCGCCACGATCATCTGCTGATAGCTTGCGAAGAACGTGGCCGCGTTGGTCGGCTGATAATCTTGGCGCCATTCGCCGACGCTGTAGCTGCCGATTTCGGAGGGATCGAGAAAATCGATCAGCGGCCGCACCATGACGGTGAGGCCAAGATGTTCCGCCTGCGCGATGGTGCTGCCGAGCGCCGCCAGGCTGTCGGTGTAGTTCGGATCGGCGACGACCTGCGAGGTGTTGACGTCGATGCCGTAGTCGAGCGTCGCCTCGATCGAATTCGCGCCGGTCTGCGTCAGCTGCGGGAGTGAATCGTCGTCTTCGTAGGCGCCGTTGAAAAAGGCGACGTAATCGAAGCCCCTGTATTGCAAAGCGAGCGTCAAATGTGCCTCTCGACCGGGTCGGCTTTGCTCGTTGCGGCGCGTCGGTAATTGGAACGGCAAATTAAAGGTCAGACTGCTACTCAGACGGTATGTGATTCGCGTCGCCAGCTATAATGCCATCCCCGTCGTCAAGGCATTGCTACAACGGCAGACAACCAACGAGGGCGGTAAATCAAATGCGCCAGCATTGGGGAGAATTGTCTATTTTTGTGGTCGGACCGCCGCGCAAGGGGGGGCATATTTTCAGTGGCCCATCTCTTTAGCGACTCGTCTCTTTAGCGCCCCATGTCGTGGACTGGGAAAAGGGCGTCAGCAGCTTCGCTTGACAGCAGCATGCCATTCTCGTTGTGGCCGACGCCCCGCACAACGACGTATTTCAGAACCGGAGCGATACCGCGCGAAGTCAACATTTGCGCGAAATTTCGCCCGCGTTCGAACCGATTACGTCCCTGGGTTTGTGCCGCGCAGGACTGATCCAGGATGCCGCTGGCTTTCTTGTCTTTCGTGCCGAGTAGCAGTGTCACATTCCGCGCTGCGAAGGCTTTCAGAATGTCAGAGGCTCCGGTGACGTAGGGCGGCGCATTGTCCAAGCCGTATTTCCATCGATTGAATTCCGGACATTCAAGCTGCACCGGGCGCGCTGTTATGGGGTAGAGATACGTTCCCGCATTGGCGATCAAAAAACGAACCGGCGGACTGGCTTGCGTGTGCATCACCACGGCATATCGCGCGAGCATTTGGGCGCCGCCGCCGTGACCCACAAAGATGATGCTTTGGAGCGAAGGAAATGCCGATTTGATCGACAGCTTTGCAACGATGTCATCAAGAACATCATATGAGCTTGCCGGAGGACTGCCGGGCAGGCGCGAAGCCGGGCTCTGTGCCGGGGCGCCGTCTTCCCAATCGTAATTCCACTGAAGGTAACGATCGGAAAGCTGATGCGCGGTCGCGTCGATCTGATCGAGAAATTGCGGGGCCACCACTATAGTCGCTCGCCCTGCGGTGCCGGCGGCTTTGACCATTGCCATACCGGTGGCGAAATAGTCTGACGCGTTGCGCAGTCGGCCGTGGATGATGACGAGCGCCTGGCGAGCCGTCGCGGAGCCCGTCTTGAGATCGACTGTTGTGAATAACGGGTACGCGCCGGTGCCGCGATTGGGGTCAAGGTCCTCGATCGTTGAGCCTACGTGCTCAGCCGGCGGCGATGGATGCGGCCGCGATTGCGCAGCGGCTGGTGCGCTTGCGAAGATTGTCGCTGTTATCAAGATCGATGCGGCGGCGCGTAGCAAGGAATCGCGCAGCTGCGGCGGTTGCTTTGCCACACCGTCAGCTTGCTTCGGCGAGCAGCGACAGCTGGCGCGGCGGCGAATCCTGCGCCATGCGGTCGGTGAGCGGGGTGGGATATTCGCCGGTGAAGCAATGGTCGGTGAATTGCGGATGCGCGGCGTTGCGGCCCTTCTCACCCATGGCGCGATAGATGCCCTCGACCGAGAGGAAGGCGAGTGAATCGGCGCCGATGAATTGCCGCATGCCTTCGAGATCGTGTGTGGCGGCCAGCAGCTTGTCCCGCTCCGGCGTGTCGATGCCGTAATAATCCGGATGTGTGATCGGCGGCGAGGCGATGCGGAAATGCACCTCGCGCGCGCCCGCGTCGCGCATCATCTGTACGATCTTGACTGACGTGGTGCCGCGCACGATAGAGTCGTCGATCAGCACGATGCGCCTGCCGTTGACCACGGCGCGATTGGCGCTGTGCTTGAGCCGCACGCCGAGCTGGCGGATGTGCTGGGTCGGCTCGATGAACGTGCGTCCCACATAGTGGTTGCGGATGATGCCGAGTTCGTAGGGGATGCCGGACGCCTGCGCGTAGCCGATCGACGCCGGCACGCCGGAATCGGGCACCGGAATCACTACGTCTGCCGTGGCCGGAGCTTCGCGCGCCAACTCGATGCCGGAGGCTTTGCGCACGTCATAGACGCTACGGCCGCCGATGACCGAATCCGGCCGTGCGAAATAGATGTATTCGAAGATGCAAGGTCGTGCCGGCAATTGCCCGAACGGCTTGTGCGAGTGTGCGCCATCTTCGTCGAAAATCAGCACCTCGCCATTTTCCACGTCGCGTACATGCTGGGCGCCGATGATGTCGAGGGCGCAAGTTTCCGAGGTGAGGATCGGGCAGCCGTCGAGCTTGCCGAGCACCAATGGCCGGATGCCGAGCGGGTCGCGCGCGCCGATCAGCTTCTTGTTGGTCAGGCCGACGAAGGCATAGGAGCCTTCGAGCATGCGCAGGCCTTCGATGAAGCGATCAATGAAGCGGTTGCGATGCGAGCGCGCGACCAGATGCAGAATCACCTCGGTATCGGTGGTCGACTGCATCATGGCGCCTTCGCTCACCAGCTGGCGGCGCAGCGTCAGTCCGTTGGTGAGGTTGCCGTTATGGCCGATGGCGAAGCCGCCGGCATTGAGCTCGGCGAACAGCGGCTGCACGTTGCGCAGAATGGTTTCGCCGGTGGTCGAATAGCGGACATGACCGATGGCGGCGTTGCCCGGCAGGCGGTCGATGACCTCGCGGCGCGAAAACGCGTCGCCGACGAGACCAAGGCGCCGTTCGGAATGGAACTGCTTGCCGTCGAAGGAGACGATGCCGGCCGCTTCCTGGCCGCGGTGCTGCAGCGCGTGCAAGCCGAGCGCGGTGATAGCGGCCGCATCGGGGTGGCCGAAAATGCCGAACACCCCGCATTCTTCGCGTAACCGGTCGCCATCAAGGTCGGGGAGGGCGGTTTCGGTCATGCTCGTTGGCCCTCCGGGGTATTATTCGCCGGGTTTGCCGGCAGGCTGGTCCTGTGCGCCATGCGGGGTCGGGGCGGCATCGGGTTCACCGCCCTTACTGCTCTTGTACTTCTGATATAGGGCCTCGAGGTCTGGAGACATAGACCTGAGCCAGTCCGCAGTATTGGCAAGGAAAACTTTCGATTTCGCATCCGTAACCCAGGCCGGTTGCGCCTTGGCGGGCACCAGCCAGTCGAAAAAGCCGAACGCCACCACCACGATGATCAGCCCGCGGCCGAGGCCGAACAGAAAGCCCAGAGTGCGATCAAGCGCGCCGACCCTGCTGTCAAGCACCATGTCGGAGATCCGCACAGTGATGATGGAAACCACCAGCAGCGTGACCAGGAACACGCCGCCGATCACGACTCCCTTGGCGATCAGGTCGCTGTTGAAATAGGCGGTCGCTGCGGGCAGCAACTTGCCGTAGGCGTACAACGTCGCGACCGCCGCCAGCACCCAGGCAACGATCGAGAGCACCTCGCGCATAAAGCCGCGAATCATTGCCAAAAGGCCGGAAACCAGCATCACGGCGATGAGTACGATGTCGAGCAGCGTAATCGGCATGATCGACGGATCCGCCCCTTCGGTAACTGCCTCAAAGTCAGCCGTGTATAGCGGGGCCCTGCAGCGCCGTCACCCGCCTTGTTGCTGGCTCAGTCATTCCACCGTCGCGAGGGTTACCAACTCTGCGGCCTCATCTCTGGACCGAACGTTAACCACTCGGCTCGTCGCGGGAAGCCTGTCGGCTATTCGGCGGCGACGTCCCGGTCTCGCGGCCCGCGGCGTGACGTATCGCCTCGCGCTGCGATCTCGGACACAAGGTTGACGAGCATGCCTACCGGGTGGAGCGCGAGCCCCGCTTCGCTGCTCTCGCTGCGCGCCCCCTCGGGCAGGATGGCGCGGGCGAAGCCGAGTTTTTGCGCCTCCTTCAAACGCGCTGCGGTCTGCGCCACCGGCCGCACGGCGCCGGACAGCGACACTTCGCCGAAATAGACGGCATCGGCCGGCAACGGCGCGCGCGCGAGCGAGGAGACCAGCGCGGCGGCCGCGGCGAGATCGGCTGCCGGCTCATGGATACGCAAGCCGCCTGCAACATTGAGGTAGACGTCGTGGCCCGACAGCCTCACGCCGCAATGCGCTTCGAGCACCGCGAGAACCATGGACAACCTGCTCTGATCCCAGCCGACGACGGCGCGCCGCGGCGTGCCGAGCGTCGTTGGTGCGACCAGCGCCTGTATCTCCACCAGCAAGGGCCGCGTGCCCTCGACGCCGGCAAACACTGCGGTACCGGGGCTGCCGAGTTCTCGCTCGGACAGGAACAGCTCGGAGGGGTTTGCGACTTCGCGCAATCCAGTCCCGGTCATTTCGAACACGCCGATTTCGTCGGTCGGCCCGAAGCGATTCTTGATGGCGCGCAGGATTCGGAATTGCTGCGAGCCTTCGCCTTCGAACGACAACACCGCATCGACCATGTGTTCGACGACGCGCGGGCCGGCGATCTGGCCGTCCTTGGTGACGTGGCCGACCAGAATAACGGCGGCACCGGTGCGTTTGGCAAAGCGAATGAGTTCACCGGCCGAACCACGTACCTGTGTGACGGTGCCGGGCGCGGCTTCGACCGTGTGCGTCCACATGGTCTGGATCGAATCGATGACGAGGAGGCGAGGGATCACGCCGTGCGACATGGTTGCGACGATGTCTTCGACCGATGTTTCAGCGGCCACTTCGACCGCAGCCTCGGCGAGCCCAAGGCGGTCGGCGCGGAGCCGCACCTGCGCCACGGCTTCCTCGCCCGAAATATAGATGGCGCGGTGCCGATTGCGCGCGAAGGCGGCGGCGACTTCGATCAGCAGCGTGGATTTACCGATGCCCGGATCGCCGCCAAGGAGCAGCACCGAGCCGCGCACCAGGCCGCCGCCGGCGACGCGGTCGAATTCGGCGATGCCGGAAGGTGCGCGCGGCGCCTCATGAGTCTCGCCCTTGAGCGGCTCGATGGCAAACTGCCGCCCTTTGCGCGACGGCCGTGCACTCGCGGCTGCCCCTTCCTCGGTGATCGTATTCCAGCCGCCGCAGGCTTCGCAGCGTCCCGCCCAGCGGGAAGCTGCCGCGCCGCAACTTTGGCAGACGAAACTCTGTGCGCGCGCGGCCATTTCGACAATCTCGATCAGGTGATGCTTTAAGTCCCGCGATACACAAGATGGCAACGCGGCCCGAGATGCGTAAGGATCTCGTAGCCGATGGTCCCGGCCGCTGCGGCGACATCGTCGATTGCGATACCGCCGCCGATGAACAGCGCCTCATCGCCGCGGCGGGCCGTGCCGTCAGGCAGATCTGTAATGTCGATACACATCAGATCCATCGAAATGCGCCCCACCAGCGGGCACAGCTTACCTGCGATACTGGCCGAACCACCCGATGCCGCGCGTGGAATTCCGTCCGCATAGCCGATCGCGGCGACGGCAAGACGCGTGGCCCGCTTGGCGCTCCAGGTTGCGCCATAGCCCACCGTCTCGTCGCGTTCGAGCTTGCGAATTTGCAGAATGCGGCCGGCAAGTTCGATCACACTCTGCATCGGGTTGGGCAACCGGGGTGTCGGATTGACGCCGTAGAGCGCCGCGCCCGGCCGAGCGAGATCGCAATGCGCCGTATCGCCGAGAAAGATTCCCGACGAATTGGCGAGCGAGGCGGGGACCCCGCGAAACATCAGTTTGATCTCTTTGAACAGCCCAATCTGCTCCGCGTTGAGCGGGTGATCCGGTGTTTCAGCGCAGGCAAGATGGCTCATCAAGAGCGTAATGCCGTGATTTTCGGTCTGCACGCGGGGTGCCAGCGCCATCGCCTCATCGGCCGGGATGCCGAGCCTGTTCATGCCGGTGTCGACGTGGAGGGCCGCGCCGCCCCGCCAATTGCGTTCGGCGACGAAAGCATCCCACTCGGCAAGTTCGGTGGTCGAATTGATGACCGGTTGTGCGCCGATGTCGATGAAGGCGGTGGCGGCTTCCGGCAGAAACCCATTGAGCACGTAGATTGCGGCATCTGCGGCGCGCGAGCGCACGCGCCGGGCCTCGGCAATGTCGGCGACAAAGAAGGTCTTGCAGCCGGCGTGAGTGAGCTTCGCGGTCACGGCCTCCAAGCCAAGCCCGTAGGCGTTCGCCTTGACCACGGCCGCACACTCCACTGTACGTAACTGGCGCGACAGCGTGCGCCAGTTCGCCTCGATGGCGGCGAGATCGACCGTGAGCGTGCCGCCAGCCTCAGGGACCGGGATTGCGCCGTTCGGTTCCGGCAGGACTTCCGCAAGAGCCATGGCGCGTTATGACCCTCCTAGGGGCAGCGGTAAAGCCGGGCGGTACGGCACCAAGAAGCATGGCGAAATCGCTGAAGCAGCCTCGCGTGACCACGTGACGTGCGGCCGCGGGCGGACTAAAAACTCGGCGGGTGCGCGATGTCGAGATTGGCGAAGCGGGTCACCGCACCGTCGAATTGCAATTCGACGGTGCCGGTCGGGCCGTGGCGCTGTTTGCCGATGATCAATTCGGCCTTGCCCTCGACGCGCTCGCCTTCGGCCAGCCATTCGCCGAACTTCTCGCGGTTCGCTTCCGTGGGCTTGCGCATCTGGTGGTAATATTCCTCGCGGAACACGAACATGACGACGTCGGCGTCCTGCTCGATCGAGCCCGATTCACGCAAATCGGAAAGCTGCGGGCGCTTGTCGTCGCGGGCTTCCACCTGCCGCGACAATTGCGAGAGCGCCAGAATAGGAATGTTGAGCTCCTTGGCCAACGCCTTGAGCCGCTGGGTGATGTCTGTAATTTCTTGCACGCGGCTGTCACTGTACTTGCCCGACCCCTGCAGCAATTGCAGATAATCGACGACCAGGAGATCGAGTCCCTTTTGCCGCTTAAGACGCCGTGCGCGTGCCGCGAGTTGGCCGACCGAAAGTCCACCCGTTTCGTCGAGGTAGAACGGCAGGTTCTGCAGTTCGACAGAGACATCTCTGATCTTCTCGAAATCGGTTTCGTCGATGGCGCCGCGGCGGATCTTGTTTGACGGGATTCCGGTCTGTTCGGCGATGATGCGGGTGGCAAGCTGCTCCGCCGACATTTCCAGCGTGAAGAAACCGACGATGCCGCCGTTGACAGTCGCCATGTGCCCGTCGGCCCGCAACTCGCCCGCCCATGCCTTGGCAATGTTGTAGGCGATATTGGTCGCAAGCGCGCTTTTCCCCATGCCCGGCCGGCCCGCGAGAATGATCAAATCGGACGGCTGCAGGCCGCCCATGCGCGAGTCGAGATCGGTAAGGCCGGTCGCCAAGCCGGACAGTCCGCCGTCGCGCTGGTAGGCATGCGCGGCCATGTCGACCGCAGTGGTCAGCGCCTGTGAGAATCGCTGGAATCCGGAATCGTAACGCCCGGTTTCGGCAATCTCGTAGAGCTTGCGTTCGGCGTCTTCGATATGGCTCGTCGGCGTCGCATCGACCGGCGCGTCGTAGGCCAGATTGACCATTTCTTCGCCGATGGTGATCAAATTCCGGCGAACCGAAAGGTCGTGGACGGTGCGGCCGTAATCCTCGGCGTTGATGATCGTTGTCGCTTCGGCGGCAAGCCGCGCCAGATATTGATTGACCGACAGGCCCGCCACGTCGAAATCCGTTGGTAGAAAAGTTTTCAGCGTAACCGGCGTGGCGATCTTGCCTGCCCGGACCAGCCCGCTCGCCAGTTCATAAATGCGCTGATGGATCGGCTCGAAGAAATGCTTCGCTTCGAGGAAATCGGAGACGCGGTAGAACGCCTCGTTATTAACCAGGATGGCGCCGAGCAATGCCTGCTCGGCCTCGATATTGTGCGGCAAAGCGCGAATCGGAAGTTCCGCGGGAAGCTGCTTGCGTACAATCGAATCGATTTGCGCCATGGGTCCGATCAAGAAATTCGCGTGTGGCCGATTTGCGGTCGGCGCCAGTGGCTTGGTCTGTTTTGTTGACACTCAACATCGCGGATCACTCAACGATGCGAAGGCCCCCGGTTCCTTACGCTAAGTTCACGCCGTCCCAGGACTCGGAGGCAGGCCGCGCATGCGCTCTTCGATAGTCCGCGCGCCGCGGCTGGGCAATCGACGATTCTGGCTTTCCCCGTTACCCACCGTACGCATCTTTCGATACGTTGCGACGACGCTTTCCGCTTGACGTTTTTCCCGACGGCGCGCTTCCGCCGCGCGGTTATTCGCCGGCAAGACGCAACGGCGGCGCGTGACCGGCTTCGAGCCCGCGCAACCGCGCTTCTTCGCGGACGATATAATCCCGCGTTGCCGGCGTGATGCCCTTGCGCTTGGTCATCTGGATTTGGAACACCACCATGTCGCCGTCGCGGAAAGCGATTTCGGAACAGGCCAGATAAAACTCCCACATCCGGACGAAGCGCTGATCGTAGAGCCGCACCACCTCGTCGCGATGGGCGAGAAAGCGCTGGCGCCAAGCCTTGAGCGTCTCCGCGTAGTGCAGCTGCAGCACTTCGATGTCGGTGACGAGGAGCCGCGCCCGTTCGACCGCGGGCACCACCTCGGACAGCGACGGAGTGTAGCCGCCGGGGAAGATGTACTTGGCGATCCACGGATTGGTGATGACCGGCGTGCTCTCGCGGCCGATGAAATGCAGCACCGCGACGCCGTCGTCGTTGAGCAGCTCCGCGCACTTGCCGAAGAACGCATCGTAGAAGCCGACGCCGACATGTTCGAACATGCCGACCGAGACGATGCGGTCAAAATGGCCACCGACGTCGCGGTAGTCGATCAGCTGGAAGTTCGTGTCCTCCGCCTGGCTGCGCTCGACTGCCCTGTTCTGGGCGACGTGGAATTGTGCCGCCGACAACGTGATGCCGGTTACTTTCGCGCGGCAAATCTCCGCCAGATAGAGCGCAAGACCGCCCCAGCCGCAGCCGATGTCGAGCACGTTCGCGCCTGGTTTGAGCAAAAGCTTGGCAGCGAGGTGACGCTTTTTGGCGAGTTGGGCGTCGTCGAGCGAGACATCCGGCGTCGCGAAATAGCCGCAGCTGTATTGCTGGTCGCCGTCGAGAAAAAGCGAATAGAGTCGGCCGTCGAGATCGTAATGGTGCGCGACGTTGCGCCGGGCACGAAACCGCGAATTGAACCGCAGCCGCCGAAATAGGAAGCGGGCCAGCCGCGGTGGCCAGGCCCAGCGCGGCGCCGGAATCCATTCCTGGCGGAAGGCGATCGCAAGCAGGTCGACGATCGAACCGTGTTCGATCACCAACGTGCCGTCCATGTAGGCTTCGCCCAGTTTGAGCTCGGCGTCGAACAAGACGGCGCGCTGCGCGCGTGCCGTTGTAAATCGCACCGCTACCGAGGCTCCCCGGCCGTCGCCGAACGTGTAGACGTTGCCTGCCGCGGTCGTGACTTTGAGTGAGCCCCGGCGGATGGACCGACGCAGAAAAGCTACCAGCAAACGTTCCAACGTTGCCTCCAACACCCTTTACCCTAGCCCCTTGCGCAAGTGACCGGGGGATCGGCGCCTTACCGCCCGTCGCAGCCGCTTCCGGCTGCCTCCCTCGGGTCGTTTCGCCTGCGGGGTCTTGTTGCTGCCGTTATTAAAACAAAATCTTCCTAGACCAGCAATGCGACAAGCGAGCCGGCGTTCCGCCCGCCGCCTCAAAGCCCGGTTCGCTGCGACGTTCTGCCGGTTTAGGCTGGGGATCGCCGGCGATCCGAGAAATTGAAGGAGTCCTGGGTGTCCCGGCATCTCGCGCCCGTATTCATCCTGGTTGCCGTATTGGCGCCGTTTCCGGCGCGTGCACAGGTTAATATTGATCAGGACAAGTCGCCTGCCCACATTTTTGCTAGCGATTGCGCGGTTTGCCACAAATCCACGCACGGACTCGCAAATGGCCGCGGCAGCTCGGCCCTGAGCGGGTTTCTCGCCGAGCACTACACGTCGAGCAAGGAGGAGGCCGCCTCGGTGGCCGCCTACGTGCTGTCGGCCGGCGGAGGGGTCGGGACTGCGGTGCCCGTGCGCGAGCAGAAGCCGGATTCCGCGCACGGCCGCGCGGCATCGGCCGGCACGGACGTCAAGCCAGAGCCCAAGACACGCCGCGCAGCGAAGCCTGAGGAGGAGCCGTCGACCGGAGCGAAACC
>Ga0208480_1000841_pt1 | contig 11437 bp, 8 predicted proteins | sample NGESurshal092012_4_FD_184485 | JGI IMG/M metagenome (GOLD analysis project Ga0208480, IMG submission 184485) | Arctic peat soil microbial communities from Barrow, Alaska - NGEE Surface sample F53-1 shallow-092012 (SPAdes) | ecosystem: Environmental > Terrestrial > Soil > Wetlands > Peat ... | reverse complement strand
TACGGCGCTGGGGGGCGGTGACCTTGGCGGTATCTGCGTCGAAGCGTTCCTCAACGGCACTGGAATTTCTGCGGCCGCTACTACCGCTGTCGATGGCACGTATACGATTTCCGGGCTTGCACCTGGCAGCTACGGCGTCTTGTTCGTTCCCGGGTGCGGCGCCGGGGACTTCGCTGCGCAGTGGTACAACGATTCGGCGTCGGGAACGCGGTCGGCCCCGGGTACCTTGGTTGCCGTCTCCGCGGCAATCCCGGCAACCGGTGTCAGCGCCACGATGTCGTCGGGTTCGAGCATCTCCGGGACGGTGAGCGCGTCACTAGGGGGAGCCGGCCTCGCGGGTATCTGCGTCAACGCGTTCCCGCTGGGCGCCACCACGAGCGCTGGTACCCCCGGCACCAGCGCGGCCGACGGGACGTACACAGTTGAGGGGCTTTCACCTGGTAGCTACGACATCGAATTCTCCGCGGGGTCGTGCGGGGGCAGCTATGTAACGCAGTGGTACAACGGCACGCCATCGGGGGCGTCGTCGACGTCGGGAGCGTTGGCCGTTGCCGTGACCGTGGCGTCCCCGGCAACCAGCACCAATGCCGTGATGTCGGTGAGCACGAGCATCTCCGGGACCGTGAGTGCGGCAGTAGGCGGAGCTGACATAGGCAACATGTGCGTGTGGGCGTTCCCTGTCGGCGGTGGCGCAGTTGAGAAAGCGACGACCGCGCTTGATGGCGTGTACATGATTTCTGGTGTATCCGTGCGGAGGACGTAACTACGTCACGCAGTGGTACAACAACACGCCCTCGGGGGCGCCGTCCGTGTCGGGAGCGTCGACCGTTTCCACGTCGGTGTTGTCCCCGGCGACCGGAGTTAACGCCGAATTGGCCTTCGCTGCAAGTATCACCGGGACAGTGAGCGCTGCCGTCGGCGGGTCGGACGTTGCGGGTGTCTGCGTGTCGGTGACTTCGATCGACGGCGGAATCGGTGGATCGACGATCACCGCGGCCGATGGAACGTACACCGTCTTCGGCCTGGCGACTGACTCCTACGACGTGGTCGTAGACCCCACGTGTGGTGGTACCGTCACGGCGCCGTACGCCTCGCCACAGCCCATGTTCGGCGCGGTGGCAGTCACCGCTGGTGGGCCGTCGACCTATAACGCACGCCTGGTCCCGCCTGGGTCGATCGTCGATGTCATCACGTCGAGCACCAACGCACCGACCAACGCCGTAGTCGGTGGCGCCACGTACTCACCGAGCGCAACCGCGACCTCGGGTGACAGCGTGGAGATAACCATTGATGGCAAGTCGACCGGCTGCGCGATCAACGCGGATGTGGTGAGCTTCACGACTGACGGTACTTGCATCATCGACCTCAACGATCTCAGTTCCGGGGCGAGCGACGCGTACAGTTCGGCCGTCCAGGTTCAACAGTCCTTCATCGTCGTCGCAACATCTGGCGGTGGCGGTGGCGGTGGCGGTGGCGGTGGAGCACCCCCAAGCCCTCCAGTTACCATCACACCGATTCCGCCCGCAGCGCCACCAATCCTCGTAGCGCCACCCACGCCCGCAGCGTCGATCCCCACGCCGAGAGAGGTCACTTACGCGAGAAACTCGATGGTCCTCTCACTCCGGGCAAAGGGTGTTCTGAGTGCTCTCGCCAAAAGACTTTCTGCTGGAGGCTCCATCACAATCATTGGGTATGCGCATGACGACAAGACGCTCGCGCGCCGGAGAGCCGATGGCGTGGCGAACTTTTTTGTGCAACGAGTTTCGGTGCATGTTTCTATCAAGATCGTCACGACTTCGTCCGTGGACAAGGTGATGGTGATCACGACAAAGTTGTGAGTATCGGCTCAAGTGCTTCGGATGATTGCCGGAGCATTCAGAGAACCTGACTCGTCAGCCGCCCGCATCCAAGACCAAGGAGTCTTGGTCCAGAACTGTGTTTGCGCTATTTCGCGTTTCACGCGTTTCACCCATCCCCGCAGGAAGATAAGGGCGTCTTTGGCCGAAGGATGCTCTTGTGCGAACGACCGGAGCGTTACGTCATTTCACACCAATGTCGGAACTATCTCTCAGCCATCTAACAGCATCTTCACACGACTCTCACAAATGCGCTCTCTACTTTGAGGATTGTTCCTTTGAAAGGAGAACGAATGAAAAACGTAACGACCCGATCTCTGGTGGCATTCGCGCTAGTCGCCGCCATGGGTATCGGCATTCCAACCATTGCTTACGCCTCGTCGACCACAACTACAGCCGCCGCTCCAAGTGCCAGTTTCATTGCGGCGCAAAAGGCGCTCGAAGTCCAGTTGGCAAACCGCGCAACGCAACTCGGGCACCTTGTCACAGACGTGACGGCAGCGACTTCGCTGAGCGTGAGTACTTCGTCGACACTCCAAGCACGCCTTTCGACAGAAGAAGCGAGCATTAATGCCTTGATTGCGAAGGTTCCGACAGACACCACTAAAGCGCAACTCAACGCAGACCGCGCCGCGATGTTAAAGGACAACCGGGTGTACGCGGTGATGTCGCCACAAGTGTTCGAGATGATCGAAGCCTCGGTTGTGGCAAGTCAGGTTGCGACGATGCAGAGCAACGAATCGACGCTTCAATCAGAAACTGCGTCAATCGTCGGTCTACCGGGCTACAAAAACGCTCTTAACCACTACAACAATTACGTCGAGCGTCTTTCAAACTGGTCAACAAGAATTGTGAGCGTTGAAAGCATCGTGCTCGCCCAGACACCTCAAGGTTACCCAGGGAACACGTCGATTTTCGTCGCCCAGAATCACCGAATTCTCGACGCGAACATTGCCCTGGCGTACGCCGCGTATGACGCGAGCATCATCGGTCTCGCTACTGGCGGATACACCGGTTCTTAGGGAGTCACGTCAGAACCTGATCGTTCGCTGTCAATTATGGCGGTCGGTGGCCTCGGTCATCGGCCGCCATTGTTTTTTCCTATGTCGGGTCGGGGTGTTCGAATGCCTGCAGTTGCATCAACTGGCCGCTATCGGCGAGAGCAATGAATTCTTCGAGATGATGTCGCCCACGATCCATTGCCGAGGTTGTGAGTCAGCAACACGTGCCGGTACTACGATGGCCCTTCGGATTGTGTGGACGACATAGTTCGTAGCGTCAATGTCAGTAAGAGAGATCAATGCGGCTGTAGCTCAGCGGATAGAGCATCGGTCTTCGGAACCGAGTGTCGGGGGTTCAAATCCCTCCAGCCGCACGAAGTGAGCCATATTCACTAGGGCCGCCCAATCAGATTTCTCTCGAACTGCGGCCCGTGTTCACCGGCGACCAGTGTGGCAGTCGCCAAACTCCAAGTGAGCTGGGGGCAGTACGGTGCGCATGAGCGGACGTATCGCATCGCGTCAATCGACGGTAAGCCCCCAGGGGACGAGCGACGAACGGTTGTCCGCCCAGGCGTCGAGCAAATGCGTCGAGAATCGCCTTTCGAGCATCAAGAGGGCCGCGACTCCAAATAAGAGATCCGGCGCTAACTCCGGTTCGTCACGAATCAATCCGGTGACCATACGGTCACGCGCGATTGCTCCGTGACGCGTGTCCGCAGTCACGTGCACGTCATAGAAGCGTCGGCCCTCGGGTCCGATGCCGAAGCGCTCGAGCGCTCGACTGTATCGCCCCATCGGCTCCACCGACGTCATTTCGAAGACGGCGAGATGCCCGACGAGTGCCGCGCGCCAGCGTCGGTGCAGGGCGAACATGGAGACTAGGTTCACCGTCGACAGGGTCACTCCGGGAATGACGTCGACGTACGAACCATACGAAGAGTCGAGTCCCAGTGCACGCATGGTGTTGGCGAAGAGGGTGGAGTGCATGGCCGCGGCATTGCCGGATCCATATTCGTCATACTGGATCTCCACCATTGCTGCCTTTGCTTCTCCGGACAATCTCGGAATACCAAAGGTATGGGGGTCCGCTTCTTTCAACTGATACGCGGATCGATGGACGCAAAACTCTCGGAATTGATCCAATGTTCCAGTCTCGAGGAGATAGGTGGACAGCGATGGCCCGGACGATGCTCCAATCGTCTCATCGAGCGTCGTGGCCACGTCAAAGGGAAAAAGAGATTCGACCGGTGGAGTCTCCTCACGAAGTCGACTTTCGAAGGCTCTCTCGAGTTCCGCGCGAAACGTGAGTAGGTCTGGATCCCATTCCCAGTTGTTGTTTGTCACGCCCCGATAGTGAATTTCGTAACAGAGATAGAGCGCCAGCGAAAAGTCATCATCACTGAGCGCATCGAATCCCGAGACTGGAGGGGTGACACCGAGGGTCCCTGGCTCGCGCCGAAATGCCGAGATCACTGCGGAACTAAGCGGACCACGGGGGCGGGGAAGAAGCGGCCAGCGCACGTTCATCGAATTTGCTGCAGGCGTGCTGACAGTTTCGCTCGTTGTACTGATATCGTCGGCAAGGACCAAAGAGGGGGGCTCTTTGGTCCTAGCCGACGACAATGTGTCGGCGACTGCCGAACGATTTTCGGTTCTATTTTCTGACAGCATCCTTGATTTTCTCGCTTGTTGGTTTGATGCCGCCTACCATCTGGTCAACCTTGTCGTCTGTTTCTATCGAATGCATGCCGCATCGTTGACGAGCCATCTCACGATTCGTCGCTTCATAATGAACACGACAAGGACGATGACAATCAACACGACCAATCCGCCGCCGATGTAGATAGTGAGGACCCCTTACCAAATTTGGGGTCTTCGAAGGTTCATCGACAGCGCAAGCATCTCGCAATCGCACAATTTTCATGTGTCGTGGGTGATGGCCGATGTGGCTACTCGTCGAGCGGCCCTACTTTGAGTCCTCGTGGACCGAACTGCTGTTTCCAGCGGAATCAACTACTTCACGATTCATCTCATGATGCCCGGTGCTCACCGGTCCGCGCGAAACGGCGAATACGATCGCCGAAACCACGAACCCGAACGCGCCCGCGATCATAAGGATGAGCCCCACGGTCGAGAGGCGAAAGCCGGTCCCTTGATAGGTGACGGCCCAATACATAATTGCTCCTGCGGCAGCGACAATGGCGCTTAAGACCATACCGGGAAGACCCATTTCACACCTTCTTCTTAGTGCCTGACTGTTTGTCGGGCGAGAGGGAAGCTGGGTCTGGACGTCCTTAAGGGCACAGTAACAGGCTCTGGTGAAATCCGTGCAGGGCGGATGCTGGGATCAGGGTCGTATTCAAAGGCCGCGGTTGACCGACGGGGAATTGATAGTAGATTTTACCTAGGACGTCCAGACCTCGCATCCTCTTCACCCGGCACTTCGTCGGGAAATTTGGAGGAGCACGAAGTGAAATCTGTTGACCAAAAAGAGTCTTCACGCACGTTGAAGCTTTCGCTGTCAACAGGATTCGTGCGCGCGCATGCTTCTGTAAGAAATTGCCACGAACGTGGTGTCTAAAATGTTGTCCACGTGTACAAAAAAGACGGCGGGAAGCATCCTCGGTCTTGACGTGGTCATTCCTTCGACGGCGACGCCCAATCCGTTGGTCGTGGTTGTCGGAGATATCGGGGGCTACCCCAATGAGTACGAGTCGACGGACGTCGCGGCAATTGAGTTGCAAACAACTGCCGAGATAGTAATTTCACTGGTCAAACAGTCATTTTCACGTCACCATTCCCTCGCCGCTGTATGTGGCGGCGGGACCGATGGGGCTCGACACTCTTACCGAGCTTTTCGGCGTGCCTCGGACTCCCTTCCGAGGTTACGACGTACCGTCATGATGGTTCGCTGTGCTTAAGCAGCAACCCTCACCGAAACTGACGACGACGCTCGCCCCCGATTCGCGGGGAGATGCAAGGCCCCGCCCGTCTTGCATCTCCCCGAGATTCTCTAAATGTTCTCTCGGGGCGTCGGCGTCGAACAACGTCAAACACTTTGCGAAGGAGTACTTGCTATGTATATAGGTGGCGGAGCAGTCGTCTTGATTCTCATAATCATTCTCGTAGTTGTTCTTATGAGGCGTTGATCTCTCATCATGGCATCACGCGATCAAATCGGGACTTCCTCAACGAGAAACTGTCGGGGAGAGACATCTCTAAGAGAGAAATCGAGCGGCTACGTGTTGCGTGACGGAGGTCGCGACGTATGAACAGAGAATCGCTTTTGATTGCGACGCTCGTGGAATTGGCAGATAAATTGGTCGACGACTACGACGTTATTGATGTGCTTACCGTATTGAGTCATCGTTGTGTAGAGGCGGTGGACGTCGATGCCGCAGGCGTCATGCTCGCTTCTCCCAATGGCGAACTCCAATTCATCGCCTCTTCGAGTGAGTCAATGAAAAATCTGGAGATCTTCCAGATTCATGCGAGTGATGGTCCTTGCGTTGACTGCATTCGAAACGGACTCGCCGTCACGAGCGAAGCGCTGAGTGAAACCGATGGACGATGGCCGATGTTTGCGCCCCGAGCGATTACCCAAGGCTTCCACGCCGTGCACTGTCTGCCGATGCGCCTTCGTGGTCGCACGATTGGCGCGCTCAACCTCTTTCGCACCCAAGAAGGCTCGCTCTCCGATGACGACGTGGTCGTGGCGCGTGGACTCGCCGACGTGGCGACGATTGCGATTCTGCAACACCAAACGACATTCGACGCCAGCACGTCGAACACCCAATTGAGCAACGCCATCAATAGTCGAGTCATCATCGAACAGGCGGTCGGGATGATTCGCCAAGCGACGAACTGCGAAAAGGATTTTGCATTCAATCGACTGCGAGCGCACGCCCTGAATCACCACGAGGGCCTCACTGTCATTGCCAAGCGCATTGTTGGCAAATCGATTGACTCGAATGATCTCGACGCCTGGGCGGCCAACCGTTCATCACTCGCCCCTGAAGACGTACCGTCGATTGACGCGTTAGTGTGACGTCTTCTCATGCAGAACTTGCATTGCCGACCCTAAAACGGAACGTCGGCATCGAGTGCTGGTGCCCTCGTGGTTGACGTCGTCTAGCACCTACGGCGTCGGAGCGCCCTTGGCAACTTAAGAAACTATTTTGAACTAATCACGTGGAGGATTGAGTTCGGGCGCCGGTTCAACCTCGGCCACGGGTCCCGGTAGTGGCGCCCGGCGATACTCTCTCTTATAGATCAAGAGAAGAGAGTTGGCAATGGCCGACTGGTCGAATCAGCCGAGTGGGGCGTCGCGAATTGAGACGAGCCTGGTCACTTCGGGCGTTTCGAAGCGTGTCGCAATCTTTGGAATCGCGTTCGTCGTTGTGGTCGGAGTGATCGTCGTCGTTCTTCGGGTATCTGGACCGACGTCAGTCGGTGCAGATACGGCTGTTCGCGGCGCTCTGGTCTCGACGCTCGCGAACAACACCGCCGACCTCGTGATTTCAGAGTCGATTGACGTCGAAGGTCAGATCGGCACGGCCGAGGGAAGTGGAAAATGCGACCTTCAGACGGACGCCTGTAGTGCCACACTCGACTACAAGGGCGCGCTGGCTCAGTTGGGTACGGAGTCGATGGTGTATTCCAATCGCATCATGTACCTCAAGCTGGGGGGCACGGTCGGCGCCAGCTTCCCGACACCGTGGATCTCCCTGCCCTTCAAGGCGTCGAATCGGCCATCGGCGTTGGGATCGACCGGAAGCCCCCTCGCCGGTCTGGCGTTGTTGACTCGTGGGGGCGCCGTGTTGAAGGACGAGGGCACGCGCAACGTCGACGGCGTTTCGATGCACCAGTACGCGGTGACCATCGGCGCGCCGCGCGACTCGAGCATCGTCAGCCGAAAGCAGCGAGGACTCCCGACGTGGTTGGTCAACCCTACGACGGAGGGCCCCTTGGGGGCACGTGCAATAACAATCGACGTCACCTCGGCGGGAACGATTGGCCGAATCATGTTCACCGCGTCGGCGACGCAGGACCGAACATTCGCCATCGTGCGCGCGACGGAAACGGTGACCGGCTACGGCACGCCGGTGGCAATTGTTCCTCCGGCGAAAAGAGAGTTGACGTTCGTCAACGCGCTGGCGGGCACGCTCACGAGGTACTGCGCTCCGCCGCCCGGGATGCGCCTCGGTCCGTCATCCAAACCGATCGTCACACGCCAATAGTTCAACGACACCCCTCGATTGCGACCACTGCCCGCGAACGTCGTCGGAGAACTTTGTCTATGGTTCTTTCTATTCGTAGGAACACGACTGTCGTGATCACTCGTAAGGAGGCTCAATGGCCGACATCGTGAGAGCAGCGCTGGTGCAAATGGCGTGGACCGGTGACAAGGACTCGATGATCGAACTTCACGAGCACCACGCTCGTGGCGCCGCCGCACAAGGTGCGCAGGTGATCTGCTTCCAAGAGCTCTTCTACGGTCCGTACTTTTGCCAAGTGCAAGACGCGACGTACTACGACTACGCCGAAGCCGTGCCGGAGGGACCCACGACGCAGCGCTTCATGGCGCTCGCGGCCGAACTGAACATGGTCATGATCCTCCCGGTCTATGAGATGGAGCAAGAGGGTGTGCTCTACAACACGGCCGCCGTCATCGACGCCGACGGCACGTACCTCGGCAAGTACCGCAAGACCCATATCCCTCAGGTGAGTGGATTCTGGGAGAAGTTCTACTTTCGTCCGGGCAACCTCGGCTATCCGATCTTCGATACGGCGGTCGGGCGAATCGGCGTCTACATCTGTTACGACCGGCACTTCCCCGAAGGCTGGCGCGCCCTGGGCCTCGCCGGCGCCAAGATCGTCTTCAATCCCTCGGCGACGAGTCGCGGTCTCTCGGCCTACCTCTGGCAACTCGAGCAGCCGGCGTCGGCGGTGGCGAACGAATACTTCGTCGGGGCCATCAATCGGGTGGGCGTGGAAGAGCTCGGCGCGAACGACTTCTACGGTCAGAGCTACTTCGTGAATCCCCGCGGACAGTTCGTGGGTGAAGTGGCGAGCACCACCGAGGAGGAGGTCGTCGTGCGCGACCTTGACATGGACCTCTTGAAGGAGGTTCGCGAACAGTGGGCCTTCTACCGCGATCGACGTCCCGACATGTACGAACCCCTGACCGACTGGTAACCAATGGTGCGTATACTCATCACTGGCGGTCAGGTGCTCTCGGCGACGGGAGCTCAAGACTACGACGTATTGATCGACGGCGACGAGATCGCCGCGCTCGGGACGCCCGGCTACTTCGAAAGCGTGAAGTCCACCTGTGACCGGGTGCTCGACGCGACCGGCAAATATGTCATTCCCGGCGGCGTCGACGTCCACACCCATATGGAGATGCCCTTCGGCGGTACGAATGCGTCGGACACGTTCGAAACGGGCACGATCGCCGCGGCCTTCGGTGGCACGACGTCCATCGTGGACTTCGCCCTGCAACGAACCGGAGAAGACGTGCACGACGGGTTGGCCGCGTGGCACGAGAAGGCCGACGGCAATTGCGCGATCGACTACGGCTTCCACCAGATAATCGGGGGCGTCGATGACGCGGCCCTCACGGCCATGACCGATCTCACGAACAACGAAGGTGTCACGAGTTTCAAACTTTTCATGGCCTATCCCGGCGTCTTTTACTCCGACGACGGACAGATCCTTCGCGCCATGCAATCGGCCTCGGACCTGGGCGCCACGATCATGATGCACGCGGAGAACGGCCCGGCCATTGACGTCCTCGTCGCCCAGGCGCTCGAGCGCGGAGAGACCGATCCCCGCTATCACTCGCTGACGAGACCGGTCGAGTTGGAAGAGGAGGCGACGCATCGAGCGATCATGCTGGCCAAGGTCGCCAAGGCTCCGCTCTATATCGTGCACGTGAGTTCGCGCGACGCCGTGGAGACGATCGCGCGTGCGCGCGGCCTCGGCGCCAATGTCTTTGCCGAGACCTGTCCCCAGTACCTCTACTTGAGTCTCGAAGAGCATCTTTCGAAACCGGGCTTCGAAGGAGCGGCCTACGTCTGCTCGACGCCGCTTCGTTCGCGTGCCGAAGGACACCAGGATTCACTGTGGCGCGCTCTTCGCACGAACGACGTCTCGGTCGTCAGCACCGACCACTGTCCTTTTTGCATGAAGGACCAGAAGGAACTGGGACTGGGCAATTTCTCGAAGATCCCGAACGGCATTGGCTCGGTCGAACACCGGATGGACTTGCTGTATCAGGGCGTCGTCACCGGCGAGATAACGCTGTCACGGTGGGTGGAGTTGGCCTCCACGACCCCGGCACGGATGTTCGGTTTGTACCCGCGTAAGGGAGTGATCGCGCCGGGCTCGGACGCCGACATTGTCATCTACGACCCCAAGGGCACCACCGACATCAGCGTGACGACGCACCACATGAACATGGACTACTCGGCCTACGAGGGCACGCACGTTGATGGTCGCGTCGTGACCGTGCTGTCGCGCGGTCGCGTCGTCGTGGAGAACAATACGTTCACCGGCGCGGTGGGGCACGGGAAGTTCTTGCGACGGGGCCTCAGTCAGTATCTGGTGTAGCGGACGTCGCGTTGTCTCTTCAACGTGACCATCAAGCGAAGGAAGTGATCATGGAGTTCGGTGTGGTGTTGCAGACGAATCCGCCGGCCTCTCACGTCGTGGAACTGGCCGTGCGCGCTGAACAACTCGGCTTCCACTACGCGTGGACTTTTGACTCGCACATTCTGTGGGAAGAGCCGTTCGTGATCTACAGTCAGATACTCGCCTCGACGCGCACGATCAAGGTCGGTCCGATGGTCACCAATCCCGCGACCCGCGATTGGACCGTGACCGCGAGTCTCTTCGCGACGTTGAACGAGATGTACGGCAATCGCACGGTCTGCGGCATCGGCCGCGGCGACTCCGCGGTTCGCGTGACGAACGGCAAGCCGACGACGCTCGCCACCTTGCGCGAATCGATCGAGGTGATTCGCGAGCTCGCGAATGGCCATTCGGTCGAGTACCACGGTTCGGTGCTTCACTTCCCGTGGGTCGAGGGCAGCGAACTCGAGGTCTGGGTGGCGGCCTACGGGCCCAAGGCACTGACGCTCGCCGGCGAGGTCGGTGACGGTTTCATCCTGCAATTGGCCGATCCCGATATCGCGCGATGGATGATCACGGCCGTGCGCGAAGCGGCCGAGAACGCCGGACGCGATCCGGACGCGTTGACGTTCTGTGTCGCGGCCCCGGCCTACGTCGGCGAGGACGTGGCGCACCAGCGTGACCAGTGTCGTTGGTTCGGAGGAATGGTCGGTAATCACGTCGCCGACATCGTCGAACGATACGGCAGCGATACCGGTTCATCGATACCGGTCGCGCTGACCGACTACATCAAGGGCCGCGAGGGTTACGACTACTCAGAACACGGACGCGCCGGCAACACGCACACTGAATTTGTGCCGGACGAAGTTATCGATCGATTCTGTCTGTTGGGTCCCGCCGAGCGCCACATTGAACGCCTCGAAGAGTTGCGCGCGCTCGGTGTCG
>Ga0208480_1000840_pt1 | contig 11443 bp, 12 predicted proteins | sample NGESurshal092012_4_FD_184485 | JGI IMG/M metagenome (GOLD analysis project Ga0208480, IMG submission 184485) | Arctic peat soil microbial communities from Barrow, Alaska - NGEE Surface sample F53-1 shallow-092012 (SPAdes) | ecosystem: Environmental > Terrestrial > Soil > Wetlands > Peat ... | reverse complement strand
GGGGCACGACGCACGTGGCAATCGGCGACGGTCGTCACTTTTGACGTACGTATCAACGCGTCTGACGTTCCGTGAGAGAATTCACAAGGGATTCTCATGGAAGAGGAATACGTTGAAGCTCACCGTTGCTATCGACCGCACGATTGGCCGAACGATCTACCCGTGGCACGTCACCCTCTATCGACTCACTCGAGGATTCATCGGCCATAAGAGTCCGGTAGGACCGATGTTGATCCTCGACGTGCGGGGACGAAAGAGTGGACTGAAACGTTCGAAGACACTCCTCTACTACGAGAAGGATCACGTGTACTACGTCGTCGCTTCCAACGGAGGTCGTCCGGAGCATCCTCTGTGGCTGCTCAATGTGCGGGCCGATCCCGACGTGAGCGTGCAGGTGGGCGCGAGAAAATTCGATGCGCGTGCTCGGGTGATTCCCTCAACGGATGAACCGGAACTCTGGAGCGAACTCGTCCGTTTTTACGGTGGTTGGGGCGACTATCAGAAACTGACCGATCGCACGATAGTCATCGTCGAACTGGTGCCGACTCGAGAGCGGAACTAGTTCAGGTGCGAATTCCGGCTATGACGACGTCAAACATTGGATCGACGCGCGTCTGATCGGGCGCCTGTTCGTTCGCGATGACGATGCCGTGCGTCAATCGGATCAGGTCGACGATCTCGACGTCCGCTCGTACCTCGCCGGCGTCCTGCGCACGTCGTAAGAGAACGGCCCCCGCCTCTCGCATATTGACGCACGCAATCTGAATCTCCGTGCCCTCGGTGTGCTTCGCGTTCATCACCGCGGCGCCCATGCTTCGCCCGTGGGCACCAAAGTCCATCTGTAGGCGCAGCCAGTCGATCAAGGCGTCTAATGGTGACGGCGCCAACGTCATCGCATCGGCGCGCTGACGAAGTTCGAGCGCCTCGTCGAGGAATGCAGCTTCGAGCAGGGCTTGGCGAGTCGGGAAATGTCGATACAGTGTCCCAATCCCGACGCCGGCGTTGCGCGCGATGTCTTCGAGAACGATGTCGCCACCGTGGAGCGCAACCGCGGCACGGGTAGCGGCCAAGATGACGTCGTAGTTGTGCTGAGCGTCTGCTCGGCGAGGACCTTTCCTCACCACCGTTTCGCTCATCACCTCTCCTTTGAAAGCCCTTGGCCGAAGTTCTTGAAGAAACACTTGCAACCGGAGGCAACCTCCGTATAGTATGTGGAGGCACCCTCATGTTAGGTCCTCCGGAGACCAAAAGCAACGCCTTCGGGCAACGAGGTTGTTCCATCACCGAAATTCCGGAATTTTAAGCCTCTATCTCAAAAAGGAGCCACTGTGCCTCTGACCTCTCACGCCCCAAAACGAGCCTCAACGATCGCATTAGCCATCATCGTCACCTGTCAGTTGATGGTCGTACTCGACGCAACCGTCGTCAACATCGCTCTCGTGCCGATCAAACACTCACTCCACTTCAGTTCGGCCGGACTGTCCTGGGTCATCGACGCGTACAGCCTGGCCTTTGGCGGACTGCTTCTCCTCGGTGGCCGCGCGGGCGACGTCTTCGGTCGACGCCGAATGCTCATCATCGGTCTCACTATCTTCACTGCAGCGTCACTACTCGGTGGAATGGCCACGTCCGCGACGATGCTCCTCCTCACTCGAGCCGTCCAGGGCGTCGGTGCCGCACTCGCCGCCCCCAGCACCTTGAGTCTGATCAGCGCCACCTTCGAAGAGGGTCCTGCGCGTAACAAGGCCCTGGGGATCTTCACCGCGGTGTCGGCGGGCGGTGGCTCGCTCGGCCTCATCCTGGGCGGCGCGCTGACGTCGTGGGTGTCGTGGCGATGGGTGATGTTCATCAACGTGCCCATCGGCATCGCCATCATCTTCTTGGCCCCGCGCTACGTACCGGAACCCCCTCGCAACGGAGGACGCCTGGACGTCGCTGGCGCCGCGTTGGTCACTGGTGGTCTCGGCAGCTTGATCTACGGATTCATCCGGTTGGCCGAGCACGGTAGTCGCTCCGTCACGCTCAGCTCCTTCGTGCTGAGTGCGGCGCTGCTCTTCTCCTTCGTTCAGGTTGAACGTCGTCGTGCGCAGCCGCTCCTACCGATGCGACTACTGACCGACCGACTTCGAGGACCCGCCTACTTCACGATGATGCTGGTCCCGTCGGTGATGTACGGTGTCTTCTTCTTCATCAGCCAGTACCTCGAGAGCGACCTGCACTTCAGCGCCATCGAAGCGGGATTCGCCTTCCTCCCGATGACCGGCCTGATCTTCACGAGTTCACGGATCACGCCGAAACTCGTGAGTCGGATCGGCGCGCGACCGATCCTCCTGTTCGGTCTCGCGACGCTCGGTGTCGCAACGCTCTGGATCTCCAAGGCCACGCCGTCCGAGGGTTACTTCGAGAGCCTGTTCGGTCCACTCATGCTCTTTGGCATCGGCGCGGGCTCGTGCTTCTTGCCCCTTAGCGTGACGATTCTCCAGGGAGTCCCCCAGGCGGACGCCGGCGCCGCCTCGGGCATGCTTCAGACCATGCAACAGACCGGTGCTGCAGTCGGGGTGGCCGCCCTCACGAGCATCGCCGCCGCTCACGGACGTTCTGACGCACTGTTGACGGGCGCGGGCATCATCACCGTGGCCTTCCTCGTTGCCTTTGTCGCCATCCGACCGAGGCAGAACATCGCCTCGAGCGCCGAAGAGACAGCCGGTGAGATGGTCGCCCTGGCGATGGTCGAATAGCCGTTCGCCTGCGTCGTTACAAATCCCCTCCCGAGGGGGAGGGGATTTGTAACGAAATCTCCTCTCCCCGATACCGTTATGAAGGCAAGAGAAGACTCGAAAGATTGAAGGAGTGGCAATGAGCGAAAAGTACGTCAAGGACCCGGAAGCGATCAAACGATTGACGCCCAACCAATATTCCGTGACCCAGGAGAGTGCGACGGAACCGGCCTTCCGCAACGAGTTCTGGGACCACCACGAGGCCGGCCTCTACGTCGACATCGTCTCGGGCGAACCGCTGTTCACGTCCACCAAGAAGTTCGACAGTGGGTGCGGATGGCCGAGCTTCACGGCGCCGATCGAGCCCGCGAACGTCGTCGAGCACAAGGACCGCACCTTCGGCATGACGAGGATCGAAGTGCGTTCGGCGAACGGCGACAGTCACTTGGGCCACGTCTTCGACGACGGACCGAAGGACGAGGGCGGTCTTCGCTACTGCATCAACTCTGCGGCGTTACGATTCGTCCCGTACGAGGAACTCGAAGCCTCGGGCTACGGCGAGTACAAGCATCTGTTCGACAACGCGACACCGAAAGAGGAGGCGTCACAATGACCAGCGAAACCGAGACCGCGGTACTCGCGGGAGGCTGCTTCTGGGGCATGCAGGACCTCATTCGCAAGCGTCCTGGCGTCGTCACGACGCGCGTCGGCTACACCGGAGGCGACGTGGTGAACGCGACGTATCGACACCACGAAGGTCACGCCGAGGCCATCGAGGTCATCTTCGAACCTTCGGTGATCTCTTACCGTGACATCCTCACGTTCTTCTTCCAGATCCACGACCCGACCACGGTCGATCGACAGGGCAACGATGTCGGCTCGAGCTATCGCTCGGCGATCTTCTACGAGAACGACGAGCAGCGTCAGGTGGCCGAGGACGTGATCGCCGACGTCGACGCTTCGGGACTGTGGCCCGGCAAAGTCGTCACGGAGTTGGCCCCGGCGGGGCCGTTCTGGGAGGCCGAGCCGGAACACCAGGACTATCTCGAGAAGTATCCCAACGGCTACACCTGTCACTTCCCGCGCCCGAACTGGGTCCTCCCGCGCCGAAGCGACAGTCTGAGCTCTTAACGGTCGTCGCGCATCAGTAGTTCAGAGTGCGACGCCTAGGCGCACGTTGACCGTGTCGCCCACATCGATGCCTTCGGCCCTTCGGATCGCAATCTTCAACGGCACGACGTATCCACCGTCTCTGGGAAAGAGTGATGTCGTCGATTTGGTGCGGCCAATCGTCACCTCAACCGGGATCATCCCCCAGCCATAGGTGACGTGCGAGGACAGTGATTCGAGTTGCGCGCTTTCCTCCTCGGGCACCGTCACGAAGTAGAACGGCGACGGTCCCCGCCATTCCCAGACATCGCCGGTGAATTCCAACTCCATCCGGTCACCATATCGATGCGGTGATACGTCAAGCTGCCTTGGACTACGGCGACTACTCCTTGGCCGCTCCCGTGAGATCGTCGGAGCGGCCCGCGGCGAGGCGTGACCACTGCGACGTCGGTCGTCCGTTGGTTCGAAACTGTCCTCCGTCGTTTTTGAATCGCTGGGGCCATCCGGGCGGCGAGTCTTCGAACTCCTCTTGTCGGCCGTACGTGGTCATGTCGAGCAGGACGTAGGTGGGGGCGACCTTTTCGGCGCCGCGCCAGGAAGTCCAGTAGGTCTCGAAGACGCGGTCCCCATCACGCACGTAGTTCGCGTTGACGCCGAACCAACGTCCCGCCAGCAGCTGGTCGGCCGAGTCCCGGGCCGAATACCACGGCACGTCCCAGCCCATGAAGTCGCGGTAGCGCGCGCTCACGTCATAGGGTCCTTCACAGAACGTGGCGTAGGTGACGTCGCGAGAATGGAGGTAGGACAACTCTCGCACCTGACCGTTGAAGAACGTGCATCCCTCGCACTGGTCTTCACTGGGCATGTCGTCGTGCCACATGTGAAAGTAGACCGACAGTTGTCGGCGGCCTTCAAAGACTTCCAACAAGGTCACCGGACCGTTCGGGCCAACTACGGTCGTCGTCGCGTCCACTTCGACCATGGGCAGTCGGCGACGCGCCGCCGCAATTGCATCGCCTTCACGTGTATGGGCCTTTTCGCGTGCGCGCAGTTGATCGATTTCGGTTTGCCACGTCTCGCGGTCCACGATTGGTGGTAGCGGCCACTGCTCGCCTGGTGCGACTTGCAAATCAGGAACTTGAGTCATGACTCTCCATTTCTTCGATGATCACTGCACAACGCGAACTGAAACGTCGAAACCTAGGACCGCGCGAATGCCGCGATATCCGCCGCGGTGCTGTGACTGATGTCGGGACAGAGCGGCGGGAAGACTTCGACCCCGTGCATCGTTCCGAGCACCGTTCGTCCCCGTGCCGGTACTCCCGCGGCGAGCAGCATGCGATAGAAGGCAATACCTTCGTCTCGAAGTGGATCGCATTCGTTCACGCTGATCACGGTCGGAGGGAATCCGTCGACGTCATCGGTGGTCGCGAATCCGGGCCACGCCAACGGGTCCTCGGCGTCGTACGCGTCGATGCCGTAGCTCACCCGGCCGAGGTTGTTGTGCAGATCCAAAAAGATGCCGTTGTTCTCGACGCTCGAGGGAAATCGCTCGTCGGGCCAGCGCCCCGCGATGTAAGGGCACATCGCGTAGAGGCCCTTGATGCGACCTATCTCGCCATCGCGGTTCAATTTCAGTCCCAGTGCGAGGGTCAAATTTCCCCCGCCGCTCTCGCCGCTCACGATGATGCGCTCTGGGTCGACGCCGTACTTCGTTGCATTCTCGATGACCCACTTGAGTCCCGACACGCAGTCGTTCAACCCCGCCGGATAAGGCGCCACCTCGGGCACCCAAGACGGCGCGACCGAGTTGCGGAACTCGACCAACACCACGGCAACGCCCTTGGACGCGACGATCCTCGCCCACGCCTGATAGTTGCCGTAGAAGCTCGACATCGATGCCATGCCGCCTCCGTGGATGTAATAGACGCAGGCCATCGTCTCGTCGGTGTCGGGACGAACGATTTGCAGTTTGATCGTGTTGCCGTCGGGCGACGACACGATGTCCTCGCTCGCGAAGCGAAGGCCCCGGGACGGCGCGATGGTTTCGTCGTCGCCCATGTTCATGAAACTCGCGAGGGCTTCGTATTCGGCAACACCTTCGGGAGAAATGGCGTCGGCCACCAACTCGTCACGACTCTTCACGTCGGGGACTTCTGGGGCCGGCATCATGGCGAGCATCGCTCGCACACGCGGATCGAGTCGGTTGTCAGACTCTGGGTCGTACGACATTCAGCCCCCTTTTAGCGATCTGTCCGAAAGACTAACGCTCTCTCTAGCGCAAGGCATTGGAGCCGGCGAGACCGAGGAGTTCGCGCGATACGAAGAGCGTGGCGGGCTGGCCGGCCGTCGTTCGCGACAATGTCCCGTGCTCATTGAGAATGTCGAGCTCGACGAGTCGGTGAAGCGTCGCCAATGAAGCTTTGCGTGAGATCCCGAGCTCGTCGGCGAGGATTGTAGACGTCAACACCAAATGTCGCGGAAGGCATTCGAGGGCGGCGAACACCGCCGCGTCGCTACGCGGCGCGCGCTCGGCTGCGGCAATGCGCTGGCGCCACTCTTGTTTGACCCGCTCTACGTTGGTGATCAAGTTCCGCTGCGAGCGACCACCACTCGCCACCGCGTCGGCGAACCAGCCGATCCACGATCGGTGGTCCCCGAAGCGAAAGAGCGATAGTCCCGAGGCGTAGCCCGCGACGTCGGACGCAATCGCCACGCTGATCGGAGGCGGCACCAGGAGCGCCAGTCGACGTGTCAAGAGCCACGCCACTAATACGCGACCAACGCGTCCATTGCCGTCACCGAATGGGTGGATGACTTCGAACTGTGCGTGACACACGGCGGCCTGCGTGACGGGATCGATGTCATCGCGGTTCACGTACACGATGAGATCGTCGAGCAACGCTGTCAATTTGTCAGGGGGCGGTGTAACGAGATTTGCATCGAGTGGACTCGTTCCACCGATCCAGCCCTGCTCATCTCTGATCGTTCCGACGTATCGTTCGGGCGTAGGGCTTCCGGTCATGAGCGTTCGGTGCCAATCGGTCAGCGTCGATAGTGAAAGTGCTACGCGGCCCTCGGCACTCGTCACAGCTTGGTTGACCGCGAATAAGTTGCTCGCCACCCACGCGGCGCTCGCGCTGTCACCTCGTCCGCGATGCTCTTCGGCCAGGACGACGTCGACAACCGGTGCGCTCACGCCCTCGATGTATGAAGAGGCGATTCCTTCGGCGCGCAAGAGCAGCCGGGCGAGCGGCTCAAAATCGGTGTCCAGGGCCTCGGCAGCGTGCGTGACTTCGGCGCTCGCTCGTACACAGCGCGACGCTGTTGGCACGTCAAGCGTGAGATCGCGCTTCGCGAGGAGTGTCGGAACGAACGCGCGCACCCTTCGCCCATTCCACACGACGTCGACTTCTCGGCCCGCGAGCTCCACGACTTCTCCTAATAAGTTACCGATAACATCATATCGGTAACTTATAAATCTGAAACTACTCAATCGGACGGTTTTGGGCGAGAACTACTTCGTCACTGTCTTCTGATTGAACGCGCCGACCACGAGCAGTCACGCGGCCGTGATCATGTAGCACGTGGTGGTCACGATCGCGATGGCCGCGATGTAAAGACCAAACAGATCCCCAGAAAAAAAGATGGCGGCGCCGATCATCTCCGCCACATGAACACAACTTCCACCCACGACGCGAGTCAGTCGTAGGCCATTGCCCATCCGGAGTTCCTTGGTATAGCCCCTAACAAAGACGACACCCGAGAGGCCGGCGACCACGAACAGTTCTGCGCCAATCGCCCGATGGTTTTGAGCGCCCATGAGTACGAGCGCGGCTCGCATGAAGACCAGGGCGAGCCCCGGCAGTGTGTTGATGGCGCGATTACGATGCGTCGGGTCAATGGCGATCTCTTTGAGATTGAGCGACATCGGCACGAATACAAAACCCGTGAGAGTGACCGCTCCCGTACCGACGAGGAGAAAGAAATCGTTCCACTGTCCAGGCCTGAAGATGTCGCCCGCGATCATGCGTTAATCGCAGCTCGAATACGAGCGTTTTCTATCCGAGTTTTGTCAACACGTTGCGGGTGATCTGTTCGATTTGAGCATCGCGCTCGCGAAGACCGTGGGCCCAATCGGTTGAACCCGAAGTCAGGACCGTCGCTCCCGCGTCGTTTGTGTACGCACCCAATACCGCGTGGCCGTGGCGTATCCGCTCCAACGCTGCAGAGTCGCGCGTCCCAAAAACACGCGAGGCGATGTACTCCAACTCGCTGGGTTCACCGGGCTTCGGTGGACGCGGAGCGGTCTCGTGGGTGAAGTGCTGCGTCGGGCACGTGCCCAAGATCTCGAAGGATTCCGGAGTTCCGTCCTCTCCAGTCGGGTACGGAAGCCCGTCTCGATACGTGAAGGCACAGCCATCACATTCATAACCGACGACGGTCGCGTTCGAACCGAGTACGTCGCCGTAGCCGAGTCCTGTGCCGTCAAAGATCCAATGACCGGCGCGGTGCACGGTGTAGCCACCCAATCCGGCCGTCACGTTGCGACCAATGCGGTGATAGCCACCACGGGTGAACGTGACACCCGTCAAGATATTTTCTGGTCGACCGACGATGACGTCGCACCAGAGCGTCGTCACTTCCGACTCGCGCGCTGTCCCCATGAACGGGTCGTCCTTGAAGAAGCCCTTGTAGCCCACCATCACCTCGTGGTCATCACCTTCAATGCGGACCTGCCACATCAACGTATTTCCCGAAAAGAAAGCTGCGTTGCCACCTCGAGCGATGAAACGTTCGACCGTGTCGCGCATTCCCTTCGACCAGTACTCGTCGTGACCGACTGACAGGTACAGACTCGCGTTGTCGAGCACTTCGGGATGATCTTCGAGGTCCGCGTTCGTACAGACTCCAATTTCAAATCCCTCGCGCTCCGCCCACGCGATGAAGGGCTCCTCCCAGTCGGGCCATCCAGCGGATCCCGCCCAGCCCGACAGATGATTGAGATGGATATAGCCCACGTGCGCGGAGTTCTGAGGATCGGGGGCACCGGTCCCGGTGACGCGACGGCCCTTGCCGAACGGCTTGTGGAGATACCCCGCCGTCATAGGACGTTGCATCGAGACGTGGGTTCCGCCGTTGTAGAGGTTCGTCCCACCGAAATCGTTGTAGGCGTTCCACGTGTTGGTAGCCAAGGCGATCACGATTCGCTCGGATCTTGGGCGCACCACGAAAAAGGCGTAGTCGCGACGTACCTTGTCGCCAACGTCAATCTCCATGACGACTTCGTAGTAGCCCGAAGGCCATGCGGGATCAACTTCAACCGTGAGGGCCACCGGCCATTGGCATCCGGTCGACGACGCGGTCTTCGGGATCTCGTACTCTCCGGTCGCCACGTGCGCCATCGTGGCGACGATCTCTCGTTGAACCCCCACGCGCGCGATCTCGATGCGCACTGGTCGAGCACCCGACGACGACATATGGAGACCGACTCGTTCTCCTTGCCGAACCGATTGCGGCCAGCAGTAGCCAGTCACTGTCTCTCGCTCCATGTTCTGACTGTAACTGGGAGGTTTCATGGAAATGGAAATCAGCATCGGAAGCCGGCATAAACGAGAAGCCGAGACGACAATCTCGGTGAGCGACCGCGAGAACGCTTACGTTAGAGCCATGGAAACGGAGCAGACAGCGCGATCCAACTCAGGTCCCGGGCGAACTAAGAAGCGCCGAAGCCCCTTACGTCGCGCGTGGTTGTGTCTGGGCTTCCTCGTCCTCGGGATCCTCGTGTGGCTCGTCTCCTCCTTCTCGGTGTACATGCTCCGACCCTCCAGCATGAACTTCTCAGAGAAGAGCGCCGAATGGGTTCGCACGCTGCCGTTCGGCAACTGGGCTGTCGATCGGGCCGAAAGCATTTACTACAGCGATCATGCGCCGAAGAAGGGCGGACCCCAACTCACTAAGTTGCCGAATGTCGGGCTCAGCAAAACAGCGAGTCGAGGACTGCCAACCACTCCCGGCGCACCGCACCCCCAGAGCGCCTGGCCGGCGCCCATTGCGCCGATCTTCGCCAATCCCTTACCGGGCGAAGGAGTGTGGAAGCGTACGGGTCCTTCCGTCCAGGGGAAACCGCCGGTGCTCGTGACCACGTACCGACCGGACCCGACCTATCCCCAAATGGTTGCCTACGTTGCCTGGTTCAACCACTCCCTCGTCGACCTGGCGTACTATCCCGGTCGCTACGAACCCCCGAAGGCGAGCGACCGCGGTCCTTCGATGGTTCCGTTAGACCAGCGCTACCGCCTGCTCGCTACGTTCAACGGAGGCTTCATCTACTCCGATGGCGACAACGGTTCGGCAGTGAACGGACAGACCAACGAACCGCTGACCGACGGGAACGCCACCTTGGTCGGTTTCAAAAATGGTCAAATCGCCATCATCAAATGGAGCGGCGGTCCGAACCCCGGCTCCAACGTCGCCTGGGCTCGGCAGAGCCTCGCGCCGATCGTATGGCACGGAAAACTTAACCCCGAACTCAACACCAATCCCGACAGTCCCCAGTGGGGTTACACGGTCGGGAATGCGGTCAGGGTGTGGCGCACGGGTGTGGGCATCGACAAAGAGGGAAACCTCATTTACGTGGTGGCGAACGACCAAACCGTCGTCTCGCTCGCTCGGATTCTTCAACACGCTGGAGCCATCGACGCCATGGAGTTCGATATCAACGCCGACTGGCACACGTTGATCACCTATAGCCACGAGCACGGCCTTGATCCCACCATGGTGGAACCCCAGCCCGTTTACTCTGTGGACCGCTACCTCTATCCCGACGACCGCGATTTCTTCGCCGTCTACGAGCGCACACCTGGACCAGTCACCGTCCCGTTCAGTTAGGCGCGTTGCCGGCTGCGTGAACCGCTAAAGCGTCAGGGCACAAGATGGAAACGTGTAGCGATTATCTCCCAGCGGGAATATTCCCCTCCTGGGCGATGTATCGCGCACGGCGAATCCACAGAATGCCGTGATACACCACGTGACCGTCTTCGAAGGTCAGCTGTCCGCGGCGGATGAACCTAGAGAAGCCACCTGGGTTCGGACTGCCGAGCTTCACCAGGCCTGCGTGGCGCGAGTAGGCGGCCAGCCGCTTTCCCGGATAGTGGAACGGCCAATCCCGATACACGTAGACGTTCTGTTCGGTGACCAGCACGATGCGATGGAAGTAGAACGTCAGAATGCTGATAGCCATTTCGAGCACGGCCCCAATTGTCGGTACGTACTGGACGACGTCCTCCACCACGCCGATCAGCACGGAGGTAAGCAGGTTGTTGTACGCGAAACAGACGGCCACGCCGTTCTCGTTGACGTGTGCACGCCTGGCCATCCGCTGAGCCATTCGCTGGTTATATTTCCGCACCGGCGGCTGTAAGTAATTGTTGTCGCTGAAAGTGCTCATGAATGAAACTTAGAGGACCGCCGCCCGGGTCAGAATCCCTTTCCACGCCATGAGCTCTGTCGAGGTGTAGCACTACCCAACGAGCGTGGACGTGACGGCCAGCAAGCGTTACCCGAATCGCTCCGGAAAGAGATACGGAGCCGAGTGCACCGCCTGGATCTACTGT